>Ga0209638_1000182_pt1 | contig 42403 bp, 41 predicted proteins | sample BarGraNGADG00211_FD_184490 | JGI IMG/M metagenome (GOLD analysis project Ga0209638, IMG submission 184490) | Arctic peat soil microbial communities from Barrow, Alaska - Barrow Graham LP Ref core NGADG0002-211 (SPAdes) (version 2) | ecosystem: Environmental > Terrestrial > Soil > Wetlands > Peat...
AGCGGTTATCTTCATAATAATATTGACAGCGATATTCATAGGCGAACTAATACGAAGAATTGGAAAGGGATATCTCCAGGTCGTTCACCCGGATGAATTAATGTGACGGGGTTGGTGAGGAAGATTTGCGCTCACCAGCCCCGTTTGATTCCCCAATCCAATGCCCACAACGCGACTAGGGCACCCAGCCCATCCAGCCAACCGGGTTGATGTTGTCAAAAATGGCTAGTTCCTGCCCGGTTGAAGTATTGGCAATATGCAATGTTTCCGGCACCGATTTGTCGTAATCACTTGCTGAAAAATATGCCAGGAAGCGTTCATCCTGCGAGAAGGCCGGTCGCTCGTAACCCCCATCGAAGTTGGGGGCCGCACTGAGCATGCGGCTGTTGCCCTTCCGGTCGTGCAGCCACATCTGATAGGATCCCGGGTCTATACGGACGAAGACATTCTGCCAGAAGTAATTCCCCTGGCTGGATAGTCCAAAGACGAAATCAAAATCATTGTTCGTAAAGATCTTTTGTGGGCTTGCACTGCCGGATGAAATGTCCTGTAAGCAAATATGCGGAATGTCTCTATTAGGGTCGTTTGCATCAGAGATTGTGCAATTCCAGGCCAATTTATTCCCGGCTATCCACTGCGGGCCGCCATCAAAGACCCCCCCGGTATTGGTAATGTTCTGTACCTGGCCAGGCTGCGCGTTGTTGTCAAACTGAAGCAGATAGATTTCACCCGCCGCATAGGTGGTATCAACGCCGTTCATTGCCAGCCAATAGCCCTGGGGGGAGAACGCTGAGGCGCCTAGCTTGTATTCAGCCGGAGCGTCCAACACCTGCACCGGGCATTCGCCCGAGCTCCGGCAGTTCATGTCGATCCAGCCGACACGCGGCCAGAGTTCTCCAGGGTCCGGAAGTTGAAATGCAAAAGCCATCAGCCGCCCGTCAAATGACCAGACCGGGTAGGTTATGATCCCATCCGGGGAGGTATGCAACAAGCGCGGTCGGGGGTCGCTGAAACGGAGCGTATACAGGGCTGTGCTTTCCACGACCATGTCCGAATTGATCTGACCAGCCAGATAATCCATTCCCGCACGGTCAGCGTACAGGTGAATGGAAAATACCCGGCCCGGAAGCGTCACGAACAATGCTGGCTTTATTCCATTAGCCGGGTTGAAGCGGTAGAGGTCGCTGTGGCTCCCGTTCCAGACGGCATAGAGCAGGTCGCCGGTTTGCAGGGTTTGCCCACTGTAGGAGTAACTATCCAGCGACATGGGTGTGGGCGTTGGGGCAGGCGAGAAGTTTCCGGGATCGGCAACCAGCGGGGTGGGTGTGATCGCAGGAAGGTCAGACAGGTTGAATGTAAATGTAAAGGGACCCTGTACGATGACGGTAGCGCTCACGATCGGCAGATCGAGCACGCCGGTGATCTTCCGGCCGCCCTGGATAAGCTCGACGAACAGCCCCTTGCCGTCTACAAGCGTCCCGCCGCCGTAGAGGTCATCCACCCGTGCAGGCCGGCCCAGTTCGAGCGCCTCCGGAGTGATGCCATCCACCGTCTGGATGGGCCCGTCCGCGTTCAGGGTCAGGCGCAGGCTGCTGACACCATCGCCAACGAAAGTGGCCTTGCTGAAGTGGACGGTTGCGCCCAATACCTGGATATTGGCATCCAGCGGGATGATGGTGCCGGGCTGGGGGTCAGTACCCATATCAACTGTGATCATCTGGTCGGAAATATCGACAGTGGCATATAAGGCCGGGATGGTCAGAGTCAGTGTATGCGTTCCGCCAAGCGGCGGGAAGAACAATGTTCCGTCAAGCGGGGGGCGCCGGATGTCCAGCGGATAAATATTCCCCTGCTCATCCCGCAGCGTAACCGGCTCAGTTCTGCTCTGCCAGACCAATCCCTGCAACCATGCAGATGTACCTAATGCGGGGTTAGTAGCCGTCGCATCTATCAGCACCGAAGTGGCTTCTGATCCGGTGGTAGCAGCCTGTAAACAAAGTTTGATGCCATGCTTTTCCACACACAGGTCAGCTACAGGAGCCGGCTGCTGCGTGGCATCTACATACGGAACGGCGCGCACATCCGGCAATTGGGATTGGGCCGCGGGTATCCAGGCCAACGGGAGATGCCAGCCGGCGGGCAGGACCAAAGTGGTTTGTGTTATCCCGGCAGGGAGGGCCGGGAAACCCAGTTTGATGCCGTGCGAACCGGGTGAATTGGGAGAATATTCCCAATAGGAAAGCGCCAGTTGCGCCCCCCCAGCGATTTCAAGGAAGGTGCCATCCGCCGGGGAGGCGGTATCGCTGTATTCGATGTAGAGGCTTGTGCCATCCGGTCTTGATACGCCGCGTGATACTGTGGCAGTACCGGCGTTGTGTTCCTGCATGACTGGCTGCTGGAGCACAAGCGTCGAATCCGCCGGCAGGAAGCCTGAATCCTGGATATAGATATACCCGAACAGGCGGCTGACGGTTGCCAGGACCGGCTGCCGGAAGGCAACGATCAGGGCCAGGGCGAGGATGAGGGCAGCCGCCCAGATGATTCGGGCGGTAAACAGGCGACGGATGGGACGCTGATCCGGGTTCAGGGTTTGGGACTGGCGCTCCCAGCGTGTGCGCAGTTCCGCCCGGGGGGCGAGTTCGGCCTCGAAATCCATCTCATGAAGTGCAACGGCGACCTGGAGCACAGCCTCTGCTTTTGGAATGGCAAATGGCGAGGATTCCTGCCCTGGCCCGAGTCTAAGCAATTGGTCGAGCCGCAGGCTGAACTGGTCGATCAATTTATTGGTCATGGTGCGCCTCCGGCTGGGCGTTTGCCAGCAGTATTCGTAGTTTCAAAAGTGAACGGTAAAGGATGACACCCACATTGCTTTCGGTCAGGTTATTGAGATCCGCGATCTGCCGGTTGGTGAGCAGCCCCCCAAATTTGAGCGCCAGGGTTTCACGCGCCCGGTGGTCGAGGGATTGAAGGGCTTGCAGGATCTGTTCTTTATCCTGGTTGAAGATGAGTGCCTGTTCGAGGGGTGGGTCGTCCGGGTTGGGCAGGTCGTCATCGAGCGGAGCGGTTAGTTTTTCAGCTTTCCAATGGTTGATCCCCAGGTTGTGGGCAATGGTAAAAAGCCAGGTTTGGATCTGGGCTTTGCGCGGGTCAAAACTTGCAATGTTTTTTAAGGCCCGCTCGAACGTGGATGAAGCCAGGTCGTTGGCGGTATCGGCATCCGCACCGCGAAAACGGAAATATCGAAAAACAGCCGGGTAAAAGACTTCGAATGCCTGTTCGAGCGAAACTTGCTGAGGTGTCGTCGTGATGGTTCGTCGCTGCAAAGTGCCCTCCCGGACGGATTTCTGTCTATTAAGTTATACAACGTTTATGAAAATGTATTACACCTGGTGATGCTCGGCAAGCAGAAGAAAACACCTAACGAGTCATTTGGATACAAAAGAAGATCAAAAACTCCCCCTTAAAAAAACCCATTCCATTTGCGCACCTGCTCCAGCCGATCTGTTATTTCCGGTTCCGGGTATGGACTGGGATCATGCGCACTATACTCCGCCCCGGTCAGCGCGCAGAGGACGGCATCCACGCCTGCAGCCACGTTCCTGGGGTTATAGCCGCCCTCCAGCACGAAGACGATTTTTCCCTCGCAATATTGCGCCGCCAGTTCCACCAGCCGCTGCGCGTACCGGTAATAGCCTGTCGAGGAGAGTCCCAGTTCAGCCAGCGGGTCGTCCCAGTGACTGTCGAACCCTGCCGAGACGAAGACCATCTCCGGCTTGAATCGCTCCACCATGGGGGTGAGCACCTCTTCTCCAATCCGTATAAAACCTTTATCCCCGGCGCGCGCGGGCAGGGGCACGTTGACGATCCGGCCGCGTGCCTGCGGGGCATCCTCGATGAAACCGGTGCGGAACGGGTAGATGTTTTCCTGCTGGGTTGAGAGGAAAGCAGCCCGGGGCTCCTCGAAGAAAACCGCCTGCGTCCCGTTTCCGTGATGGACGTCGAAGTCCACGATCAGCACTTTCCCGATCCCATCAGATAGCGCCTGTTTCGCCGCGATCGCAATATTGTTCAGCAGGCAAAAGCCCATCGAGGCTTCCGGCTCGGCATGGTGTCCCGGCGGGCGGACGATCGCGAAGGCGTTTTGTGCCTCGCCTGCCAGCACGGCGCGCGTGCAGTCCAGCGCCGCTCCCGCAGCCAGGAAGGCATCTGCATATGTGCTTGGGGTGACAAAAGTTGGAGCGTAGTCGGTGATCACCGGTCCCTGCCGGCAGGCGGCTTCGAACTCCCGCAGCATCCGCTCCGAGTGGACGGCGGTCACGGGTTCCCGCGCCGCGGGTTGGGGGCTTATAAAATGGATGGAACCTGCGTAGGGTTTCGCCTCCCAGCCGCCCAGGTACGTGAAGCGGGAAGGCGCCTCTTCATGGTCAGGGTAGACATGCCCGGGGGAGAGCACGATTGCGCAGGCGGTGGTCATTTTCCTTCCAGCAGGTCCATGTACGCATTCTCCAGCAGGTCTTTTTCCGACACACCCAGGCGGGTCATCAGGTCGCGCGCGATCGCCTGTCCCTCAAAATCTTGCTGGCCCGGGCGCAGCACCACTTCCAGTTCCATGAATTCCCCCAGTCCCTCCACCTCGTCCAGGTGGACTCGCGTTTGACCCACCAGGTAAAGGGTGCGTTTTTTCCGGACTACTCCGCGCACTCCCAGGGCAAGACTGAGGGCGTTCTTCAGGCTGTCGGGATCGCGGGTCTCGAATATCGAATAGGTTGAGCGTTTGGGTCCGGAAGCATTCGTCCTTTCGTAAAAGACCAGTTGAGCGTGGTCGGGCGCAAGCTGGCGTAATTTCAGGCGCCCCTTGGGCGTATGGAAGAACGTGTCCTCCTGCGGGATCACCTCGGCGGGGGTGTCGCTGAGCGCCTCGGCGCGCCGGCGCAGGTCGGCAAAGTTACTGGCACGGGCTTTGATTTCGATGTTTGCTGGCATGATTCAATTTTACTCCGGTTGAAGGAAAAAGCTTGAAATTTATTGGCAGGTGCGAATGGGAGCTGTCGTGCTTCAAAAGGGAGGGATTACCTTAAACCATAAATGTATTTACGTATATACATTGAAGTTATATAATTGTGGAAGACTTTTCTTCATCCACGCCAAGAATCAAGAAAATGGAGAACTCGAATATGTTGGAAGGACAACCGTCGGGTAAATATGTCCTGGTCATCGACCTGGGTACCAGCGGACCAAAGGTCGGGCTCGTCGACCAGCAGGGACGGGTGGCATGCAGCGCCTCCGCCCCGGTGAAAATGATCATTCTCCCCGGCGAGGGTGCCGAGCATGACCCGGCTGAATGGTGGGACACCATTACCGCCTGTGTGAAAAAGGTGATCGCGGCTTCCGGCGTGGCTCCAGCCTCTATCGTTGCCATTTCGGTCACCAGTATGTGGTCGGTCACACTTCCGGTGGATGAAAAAGGCGAGCCGCTGATGAACATACTCTCCTGGATGGATGGGCGCGGCGCACCCTACAATCACGACGTCGTCAAGGGTTTCCCCAATATCCTGGGGTACAAACTGGGTACGCTTCTTAAATATATAAATATCACCGGGCTTGCGCCCACTCTCAAAGGGACCGATTCCCTGGCGCACATGCTCTATATCAAGCATGAATTCCCCGAAATCTACCGCCGCACGCACAAGTTCTTCGAGCCCATGGATTACATCAATATGCGCCTGACGGGTAAATTCGCCGCCACCCAGAATACTGCCCTGCCCATGCTCATGACGGATAACCGCCGCCTGGACGTTCAGGAATATGATCCCTGGCTGCTCAAGATGGGCGGCATCGACCGCGAAAAATTGCCCGACCTGCTCCCGATCGATGCGATTTTGGGACCGGTCACCCCTTCCATCGCCGCCGAACTGGGTCTTTCTCCCGACACACTGGTGGTATGCGGCGTCAATGACAACTGCTCTTCCGCGGTGGGCGCCGGTGCGATCGCGGATTATGATGCGGCTGCAGTGTTGGGCACCTCCGGGTACCTGGCGGCGCATGTGCCCTTCAAAAAGACCGACATGCTCGCCACCATCGCCACCATCCCCAGCGGCATCAAGGGGCGCTACCTTTTCTGGGCCGACCTGGAAAACAATACCAAGATATTGGAATCCTTCCTGAAGAATCTGGTTTATGCCCCGGATGCTTTCGATACGGGTCAGATTTCCGACGAAATGTATACCCGCGCCAGCCAGGTTGCCGCCCAGGTGTCGCCTGGGAGTGATGGCGTGCTCTTCCTGCCCTGGTTTAACGGGATCCTTTCCCCCGGTGAAGACCCCTTCATGCGCGGCGGGTTCTTGAACCTTTCCACCCGCACCACGCGTGCCCATCTGACCCGGGCTGTCTTCGAAGGCCTGTCCATGAACTGGCGCTGGCTGCGCTCCGCAGCGGAAAAGCTGGTCGGCAGGCCGTTCAAGTTCTGGCGGCTGACCGGTGGTGGCGCGCTTTCCGACGTCTGGTCGCAGATCATGGCTGACGTGGTCGGGCTTCCCATGCACCGCCAGGCCGACCCGCGCAATAACAATGTGATTGGCATGGGTCTGCTGGCTTTCCACCGCCTGGGGCTGGTCAGGCTGGAGGATATCCCCCGGATGATCAAGTTTGATCGGATCTTCGAACCGGACCCAAAGAACCAGGCTGTCTACGATCGCATGTACGCCCAGTTCATTGCCAGCAAGAACAGGCTTCGTCCGGTATTCCACGCCTTGAACAAGGCATAAATAATAATCAAAAAAAAGATCACGTCCCCAAAAAGGAGAAATATGGCTGACGAACAAGGATCAATTAATATTTTTGGCGACCTGCATCCTTACAATAAACTCTTCGACGTCATCACAAAACTGCCTGAAAAGGGCATGGCTGAAGCGGAAGTCCTGCGCCAGATCACCTACATGTCGCAGGAGGAAAACAAAAAATGGCAGGGCGGACAATGCTCCGGCACCATGTATCACGGCGGCATGGAACACTATGCCTTCTTGAACAAGGTCTTCAGCTTGTACTCATTTGTCAACCTCCTGCAGCGGGACCTGTGTCCGAGCGGCACCAAGTTTGAATCCGAAGTACTTGCCATGGTGGGCAAAATGCTGCATGGTGAAGAGGTGGGCAAGGTCAATCCTGCGGACCAGGAAGCCGGCGCGATCACCTCGGGCGGCTCCGAAAGTATCTACAACGCCATGTTTGTCTATCGCGAGTGGGGTCGTGCAGTGAAAGGGATTGAAGCCCCGGAAGTGGTCGCTCCCATGACCATCCACCCCGCCCACGTGAAGGCCGCTCACTACCTGGGGATGAAAGTGGTGCGCGTCCCGGTTAATGCAGATTTCGAGGCCGATGTCGAGGCCATGCGCGCCAGGATCACCCCCAACACGGTCGCCCTTTTGAGCTCTGCGGGCACGTATCCACACGGCGTGGTCGACCCGGTCAGCAAGCTTTCCGACCTGGCGTTGGAATATAAAATTGGGCTGCACGTCGATGGCTGCCTGGGCGGATTCGTCCTGCCCTGGATCGAAAAGCTGGGCTATCCTGTCCCCGTGTTTGACTTCCGTCTCCCGGGGGTCACCTCCATCTCTTGTGACACCCATAAATATGGTTATTCCCTCAAGGGCACTTCGACCATTAATTTCCGTTCAAAGGACCTGCGCCGCTACATGTTCTTCGCCCAGGAAGACTGGCCGGGCGGGCTGTATACCGCACCCACCGTGCAGGGCAGCCGCTCGGCCGGCTTGAGCGCAGCCATGTGGGCTGCCATGGTCACCATGGGTGAAGCGGGATATCTGCAGGCTGCCAGGGCCATCATGGAAACCTCGGAGAAGATCCGCGCCGGCATCGCCGGCATCCCCGAGCTGCGCATCATGGGAAAATCCACCTTCCTGATCAGTATTACTTCCGACGTCGTCAATCCCTATTTCGTGAACGATTATATCTATTCAAAAGGTTGGCGCATGAACGGCTGCCAGGATCCTCTCGGTTTCCATTTCTGCATCACCCTGCCCCAGACAATGCCGGGGATCGCCGAGAGTTTTGTCAGGGACCTGGCAGACGGCGTCACCTTTGCCAAGGACCCGCCTTACGACACGCCGAAGACTGGTTATCTGTATGGATTTGGAGGCTCAACCGAGGGGCGTGAAATGCTGCGCCAGGGAATGAAGGGCTACGTGGAAGCGTGGTATGAATATGAATAAACCTTTTTGCCGCTTCGGCATCCGTGTGCGTGAGGTCCGGCCGTGAACATACCTTTTAATAAGCAGTCCGCAGTCCCGTATTATCACCAGGTCAAGGAATCCGTGAAGGCCTTGATCGCCAGTGGCGGTTTGAAACCCGGTGAAATGCTGCCCAGCGAGTTAAGCCTGAGCGGACAGTTGGGTATCAGCCGGCTGGTGGTCCATCGCGCTTTTCGCGAGCTAGTCACCGAAGGGTTGTTGATCCGCAAGCGGGCGGTCGGGACGTTCGTGGCGCCTCACATCAAGCGCAGTTACGTGGTCACCGGGCCTCTTTTTAGTATGACCGAAAACCTGTCCGCCGATGCCCTCGAGCCTTCGAATACGATCCTGCTTCAGGAAGTTATCCCGGCTGGCGAAGAAGCCGGGAATGAATTAAAAATTCCAGAAGCTGCCAGGGTGGTCCATTTGCGCAACCTGCGCCTGGCAAAGCAGCTTCCTTTTGCCATAGAGGATATGTATCTCCCATTTGAACGCTTCCCCGATCTGGCAGCGGTGGATCTGAATAATAAATCGGTATATGCCACCCTGGAAAGAATCTATGACGCTCACCCCCAGGAGGCGCTGGACCAGGTTACGGCTGGTTCGGCCACCACACAGGAAGCCGGATTGCTCGGTATCAATAAGGGTGCCCCGGTCATGCGCTTGAAACGCATCTCCACCGACCGGCAGGGATTGACGGTGGAGTACAGCACGGTCGTCTTCCACGCTGACCGCTACCAGTTCGTGGCGCGCCTGCAAAGGGCTTAAGGGAAAAACCACTCCATTTTCGAGGTATGTTTAATCCACTTCATAAGTGGGATCCATAAAAAAACCGCTCAAGGCGGCGTCCCCGCCGCCGGGGACCGCGAAGTTAGAAGTATTATTCGGTTATCATGCTAAATGGGCAACGGATATCGCAAGATATTCGCTGCCCATTTTTTATAGCACGTTGCGCGTGGGAAGCGTGTAAATAAATTTAAGGTTTAAATTAGAACATCCGTGCTATAATAGGGGTAGTTGTGTTATGCCGCCATTTTCTGTTCCTGGTAGGAGCTTCTCATGCTGAACATTTTTACCTCCCCCGCCAAGCCCGTTCCCCGTCTCCCGCCCACGCTCCGTCGCAGGCGCGGCGGTCAGCCGTTAAATCACAATGCCCTCAACCATGGTCTTTACGCAGTCAAAAACCGCACTCCCCTTACGGAAATCTCGTCCTCCATTCCGGCCTATCCGCGTTTCCTCGATACGAGTTCTTCAACGGTTGCCCAACAATTGATCCTGGGGCTTACCGGGGAAATTGGCCTGGCCTATCAGAAATTAAGGAGTGTTGAAGACAACCGCTCGACGATTGCCTGGTTTAATACCGTGGTGAGGATGGTCGCTCTCGTCGGGCGCATGAAAGTGGATTTTGTCAAACGCTTCGTGATCGGACCCGACCTGCAGGTTGTCTCTGAACATGCCCTGGCCCTTATTCACAATTCCTTCTGGGAAAAAGGGATCATCCCGGAGACATATTCGTTCCGCGCAAACATTGATAAAAGTGACTTTAATTCCCTTGCCCTGCAGGAGGCGCTCTGCCGTTCCGTGTCACGCTCCCCGTTCCCTTTCCTGACCCCCCGGCAGTGGGCTGTCCTCGAACCGCTGGTCCCCCCGGCTGAATGCACCGGGAAACGCGGTCGTCCGCCTGCTGACCCCCGCATATTGCTCGATGCCATTTTCTGGAAATTGGCTCACCATGCCCGCTGGCAGGACCTGCCGCCCTGGTATCCTCCCATGCTCACCTGTCGCCGCTACTACCGCCGCCTGTTTCTCAGCGGTCGCCTTGACATGCTCTACTCCGCCCTTTATCAGGATCTTCTGACCCGGGGAATGGTCAGTTTGCATGGCTTGGTGAAGCAAGGTGACGTTGCTATTTCGGAAAACAAGGTGATCATGCGCCGTGGAATGGACAAGTCCTGGCAAATGCGTACCGCTTTGCTCATCCTCCAGCAGGGCTGCCAGGCGCTTCGCAAGGAGCGGGGTGAAAAGGCGCATGGGAACCGGCCGCAGATTCACACAGCCCGGATGATTGTCAGGGAGAAAGAGATTCAGGCTCGCGCCTCCAGGGAAGAAGAGGAATTTGCCTACACCCCCATTGATTTGGCAAATCTTGGAACGGATCAGGAAAACGCTGGCGCACTTGCAATGCCTATCGGGAAAAAAAGGTTAAAGCCTTCCCGGCATATTGATAATGGCGATTACAAATTCACGCCCATTGATTTGGGAAATCTCGGATCGGATGAAGGCGAATGCGAAGAAGCGCCTCCAAAGCCTCGCAGGAAAACAACCTCTTTGTCTCTTTCTCAAATGAAAGGATATGATAAACTTTTCCTGCCATGACTCCCTTCCTGCAGCTCGCCTTTTAACTGGTCGTTATTCTGTTGGCTGCCAGGGCCGCTGCCTATGTCAGCGCCCGCCTGGGACAGCATGGGCTTATGCCAGGGCCAAACCTGCAGGTTGCACGATTTACCCCTTAACCACACCTTGTCAGCAGTGGTGAGTTATCACGACGTAATTTTCTCAATCATTCTGCGGATTCAAAATTAGGATCTTCAACCCGCGCCATCCCGGAAACTAATAATTTTCCGAAAACGTTAAAATCCGGTCTCAAAATTTGCAACAGGTCTGCAAGCACTATCTCCACAATTGGTGCCTGGTTTGCAGGATAAGTGGTAACTTCGTCCGTTATGTGTATAATGAATTTACAATCTCACTCCATGAAGAATCTGATGCAGAAAGCCCTTTCGACTTTTGGTGGATTGTGATTTCTCCGTTTGCTCCAGGCTTTCACGCAGATTAAGGATTTGGATTTTTGTATACTCATGTTATCAATTTGCATTGATAGGTTGGAGACAACCTACCGTAACCTTGTCGAAGCTAAAAAAACTAATAGAAATTCACATGAACTATGCCCCCACTCACCTGCCTGTGATCATCCTCTACGACCTGGATCGCACCTGGCCGCTTGATGATATAGACGAGATCCTTACGCTGGTTAAAAATCTGGAAAATGATCTGCTCGCGCTCGGGCACCCTACACAGACCGTTTGTTTGGAAGATAATAAGCTCGAACAAGCCATGGCAGGTTGTGACCCATCCCGCCATATCGTTTTCAACTGGTGTGAAGAAGTTCCAGGCATTCCTCGCAGTAGTGCCCTGGTTGCTCGCAAGCTGGAAGAACTCGGCTTCACCTTTACAGGGGCTGGTTCACAGGCTCTCCAGTTCAGCTATGATAAGCCCGCAGTCAAAGAACAACTCTTAAAAAAGAGGGTTCCCACTCCCTATTGGCAGGTTTATCCAGGGACCGGGGGGTTGGATTGGGATTGCTTCCCTGCGATTGTTAAACCCGCCTTTGAGCATTATAGTAATGGGATCACGCAAGAGGCAGTTGTTCATACCCGCTCTGAATTATTGCACCGGGTCGCATTGATAACTGAAACCTTCCGCCAACCAGCCCTGATTGAAGATTTCATCTCCGGACGGGAATTCCATGTTAGTGTTGTTGGTAATGGGAAACTTAAGGTGCTCCCCATTGCTGAAATGGATTTCTCTGAAATTCAAGAGCCATCCGCCAGATTGTGCACTTATGATTCGAAGTTCGTACCAGCTTCCCTGGACTATCAAATGATCCAGCTCCGTCTTCCAGCCTCCATCTCTCCAGAAGAAAAGCAGCAACTTGAGAAGTTGTCCATCGCTGCCTTCCGGGCCACGAATTGCCGGGACTATGCCCGCCTGGATATCCGCCAAAGGAACGGCATCTTCTATGTGTTGGATGTTAACCCGAATGCAGACCTTAGCCCCGACACCAGCCTGGTGCTCTCTGCCGGAATGGCTGGGTATTCCCATGGACAGTTTGGTAGCCTATTAATTAGCTTGGCTGCCCGTCGCCACCCGGCCTTTTTCTCACAGAAAAAGAATCCAATCAGGCCTGTTCCGGCCAAACAGGCAGTGGCGTAATGGAGAAATAACGAGGAAATCCCTAATGGGAAGTTCGTCATTTGTCGCCCAAGATAAGACGTGCTACACTTAACCAGTTTCACACGTATATCCCATAGAGTATCACGGAGGTTTTAATGAAATCTTCAACCTGGATGTACATCGGTGCAGTCCTCCTGCTCTTGCTGGCTGCCTCGGGAATTTGTGTCGGGGGGTTTATCCTGCTGGGCGCGGCTGGTGGCGCACAGGGAGTGAGCGGGGTTGGCACGGTTGGGATGTTGATCGGCGCCATCGCCCTGGTGGCTGGAATTATCATGATTGTTTTTGCCGCCCGCAAAACGAAGCAGGACACCGCTCAAAACGTTACCTACAAGGTGGACCTGCCCGGGGATACCAAGATTGAGCAAATGAAATGTCGTTCCTGCGGTGGCGCGTTGACTTCCGATAACATCAAAATGGTCAATGGCGCGCCCATGGTCACCTGCCCGTATTGCAACACGGTTTATCAACTGACCGAAGAACCCAAGTGGTAGTTTTGCATTTGTTTGCATTCCCGCAATAAATTTCGTAAAGGAGGAAGGGATGAAAAAACTCCGCCTGCTTGCTTCCATCGTCCTGATTTTGATGATGTTCTCGATGGTCTCCGGCGTGGCTGCCCAGTCTTATTCCTTTAATTTGACCAGGGAAGTCGTCAACGTATATTGGAATATCGACGGGACCATGGCTCTCGATTACGTTTTTACGTTCGCCAATGACCCGGGCGGGCACGTGATCGACTTTGTGGATGTGGGCATGCCGAACGGGAATTACGGCAGCCTCAGTTCGGCGGGGCCCACCGCCGCGCCGGTTCCGGGAGCAACACCCACTCCTTATATCGGCAACTATGCCGACGTGGGCGGACAGCCGGTCAGCCTCTCCTCTGATTTCCAGGGAAATGGCCCTTATGGTTTTTCCGTGGATATGGGCGCTTATGCCATCCAGCCTGGGCAGACGGGCAGTGTCCATATTTTCGTGGGTCAGATCACCCAGGTTCTTTATAAGGATACATCCGATCCGACTACCTATGACAGCGCTGATTTCGCACCCGCTTATTACACCACGGCCCACGGCAGTACCGATCTGACGGTTGTCTTCCACCTTCCACCCGGCGTCCAGTCACAGGAACCGCGCTACCATGCCACCCAGGGCGGCTGGCCCTGCGCCGATCAGCCTGCCACCGGGTACGATGATCAAAACCGCATCACCTACACCTGGCAGTGCGCTACCGCCAGCGGCGCGACACAATATACATTCGGCGCTTCCTTCCCCAACCAGTACGTCCCGGCCGATGCAGTTTACACCCCGCCCCCCTTCGACATCGGCGGATTTATTAGCGGGATAATGAGCAACCTGAGCGGTATCTGCTGCGCCGGTTTTTTCATCCTTCTGTTTGTCGGTGCACCGATCCTGAGCGCCATCAATTCGAATAAACGCAAGCTCGCCTACCTGCCGCCCAAGATTCAGATCGAAGGTCACGGCATCAAGCGCGGCCTGACCGCGGTCGAAGCAGGCATTTTGATGGAACAACCCCTCGACAAGGTCATGACCATGATCCTGTTTGGCGTGGTAAAAAAGAACGCCGCCACGGTCGTCACCCGCGATCCGCTCAAGCTCTCACTGACCGATCCTCTGCCCGATGGGCTGCAGGATTACGAAAAGGATTTCCTGGCGGCATTTGCCAATAACGACCTGGCAGCCCGCCGCAAGGGACTGCAGGAGATGACCGTCAAACTGGTCAACAGCCTTTCCGAAAAAATGAAAGGCTTCAGCCGCAAGGAAAGCATTGCCTACTACCAGAGCATCATGGAGCGCGCCTGGCAGCAGATCGAAGCGGCCGGTACCCCCGAGGTCAAGAGCCAGATGTACGACGAATCTCTCGAGTGGACCATGCTCGACAAGAATTACGACGAGCGCACCCGCCGCGTCTTTACCGGCCCAATCTTTATCCCAATGTGGTGGGGTCGTTATGACCCCGGTTACCACCCGGTTTCGACCGGTTCGGGGTCGTCAGTGTCCGTACCTTCTTCCGGTGGCAGGTCTTCTGTCGGCAGCCTGCCTGGTTCGGCATTTGCCGCCTCGGTTGTCACAGGCGTCCAGGGCTTCTCCAGCAAGATCCTCGGAGACGTGAAGTCATTCACTTCAGGTGTCACCAACCGCACCAACCCCGCCCCGGTCGTGAAGAGCGGAGGGGGAGGTTTCTCGGGCGGCGGCGGTCACTCTTGTGCCTGTGCTTGTGCCTGTGCCGGTTGTGCCTGTGCCTGCGCCGGCGGCGGACGTTAGTTCACGATTAGTGGATTCCCTTGTTTTTTACAGGTGCCGGATGTTGAACAAATTGATTGGTAAAAAAACTTCACCCGGGAAGAGGGCTCCCGTTGGGGAGCCTCCCTCCGGGTTGTATCACTATAGCCGCGTCGATAACGATGAAAAAAGCCGCATCCATCTCCGTCTAGATCCCGACGGTCACGGCACTTTGATCGTCAACGCCAACCGCATCCTGCACCTTAACCCCACCGCCGCCCTGATGGCCTACTTTGCCCTGGAAGAAGTCTCTGAACGGGAAGCCGTACGCCTGATCCGGCGAAAATACCACGTAAATGCCGCCCAGGCGAGCGCCGACGTGGCAGCCGTCCGCAGCCAGCTTGATGAACTCGTCCGCCCCGACGGGGCCTGCCCGATCCACGAACTGGGGCTCGAAACGGTCATGCCGTTCTCTGCCCGTCCCACGGCTCCCTATCGCCTGGACCTGGCGCTCACCTACCGCTGCAATAACGATTGCGCCCATTGTTATAACGTCCGGCATTCCTCCCCTGCGGCAATGGAAAAGGGATCGGGTATATCTACGGGAGAAGCCGCAGGCGTAGGTGTCGAACTCTCCACCGGGGATTGGGAACGCATCCTCGACAAGGCCTGGGAACTTGGTATTCCGCACATCATCTTCACCGGCGGTGAGCCCACCCTGCGGGAAGACCTGCCCCAACTCGTGGCCCACGCCGAAAAGAATGGACAGATTACCGGCCTGAACACCAATGCCCGCCGCCTGGCGGACCCGCACTATGTAGAGCAGCTGGTTGCCGCGGGGCTGGACCACGTCCAGATCACGGTTGAATCCAGCGACTCAGAAGTTCATGATGGCATGGTGCGCACCAGGGGCGCTTTCCCGCAGACGATCAAGGGATTGAAGAATGCCCTCGCCAGCCCGCTTTATGTGATGACCAATACCACCATGCTGCGCACGAATGCCCATACCATCCCGGATACTTTGGATTTCCTCGCTGATACCGGTGTCCTCACGGTGGGACTCAACGCATTGATCCACTCTGGGCGCGGGTCCGTGGTGGGGACCGGGCTGGCAGAGCGTAATTTGACTCCGCTGTTGGAAATTGCCCGGCAAAAGACCACCGCACGCGGCCAGCGGCTCATCTGGTATACGCCCACCCAGTATTGTGATTTCGACCCAATGACCCTTGACCTGGGCGTAAAAGGCTGCACCGCTGCCCTCTATAACATGTGCGTTGAGCCCGATGGCGGGGTGCTGCCCTGCCAATCTTATTATCATCAACTCGGCAACCTGCTGGCAGACGATTGGGACTCCATCTGGAACCACGACCTGGCGGTCAGGCTGCGGGAACGCCAGGCACTGCCTGCCAAATGTATTGGCTGTGCCCTGCTTGCCGAATGCGGAGGCGGCTGTCCGCTCCAATTTGAAAAATCGGTCATGCCGGAGACCCAGGCATGACCGGGGGACCTTGGGTGAAAGAGTTTCCTGCTGAGGTCATGGTCTGTGATTCCGACGGGATCATCCTTGCAATGAATAACCACGCCGAGGCGCTCTTTGCCGATGACGGTGGCAGCGAGATACTTGGTAGGAATGTGCTTGACTGTCACCCCGATCCGGCCTTCACCAAGCTGGAGGGCATGTTGGAAAACCGGTCCACAAATTGCTATTTCAACACCGGGCACGGTGAGAAACGCTTCTTCTTCCAGCCGCCCTGGTACATGGATGGTCGGTATTCGGGGTTCGTTGAAATTTCGTTTATGGTTCCTGAAAATATTCCACATTTCATAAGGGAATAGAACATGAGTAAAGAAAACGCCTGGATCAAGGAATTCCCTGCCGCAATCACCGTGAGTGACCCGGACGGCATTATCCTCGAGATGAATGACAAGGCTGCCAGGTCAATGGAGAAGGATGGCGGGCGTGCCCTGATCGGGAAGAACATGCTCGATTGCCATCCCGACCCCGCCCGGGGCAAGCTGGAACGCCTGATGGATGAGCGCAAGGCCAATCCTTACACCATCGAGAAGAACGGTATCAAGAAATTCATCTATCAATCCCCCTGGTTCAAAGAGGGGGTTTATGCTGGTTTCATTGAAATTTCCTTCGAGATTCCTTTTGAAATGCCGCACTTCATTCGTGAATGATTTAAGGAGGCTGCGATGTCCCCAACCCTGTTGAATACTTTGGATACGCTCGCCAGGTATGTATTTTTCATTATTATGCCCATCCTGGGACTTTTTCTTCTCATTGCGGGCGGGCTGAAAGTAGGTGGCTTTACTGCAAAAGGAGTCATTGTACGTATCATCGGGATCGTCTTCATCCTGGATGCTGTTTACTTTTATTTTTTCATTCATCGCGGCTTCCTGTATAAGTACAGCATTCTTTTACAGGCGCTGCTTTTGTTGGTTGGCTTCCTGGTTCTCTGGCTCCTGGCTGAAAAACCCACTCGCCACCAACCTTTACCAGCCACCACTCATACCTTCCAGTCCGCTCCGGGCGAACCGCCTTACCGCCTGCATTTACGCCTGCTGAAGGACGGTACCGGCATACTCATCGTCAATGCCGCCATTGTTTTGCATCTGAACGCCACGGCCGCGGAGTTTGCCTACCACATGATCAAAGGCACCTCGCCCGACGAGACAGCCAGTCATGTTGCCCGGCGTTACCGCATCAGCCGGGAGGAAGCGCAAAAGGATTACACCGATTTCCGTGACCGCATCCAGACCTTGATCCATACCCCCGATCTGGATCCGACCACCTTCCTTGATTTTGAACGCATCGCGCCTCATTCCCACGACCTGACCGCGCCCCTGCGGCTTGATTGTGCCCTTACCTATCGCCTGCCCGCCGGTTCGGACGCTTCCCTCGCTCCCACCAAGCGGGTCGATCGAGAACTGACCACTCAGGAATGGGAAACCATCATGGATAAAGCCTGGGCGGTCGGCATTCCTCATATCACCTTTACCGGCGGCGAACCCACCCTGCGCGACGACCTGCCGGCTTTGATCGCCCACGCCGAGAAGGTCGGGCAGGTTGCCGGGCTGCTTTCCGATGGATTGAAACTTGCCGATAAAGACTACCTGCACACCCTCCTCCAGACCGGTCTCGACCATTTGCTTTTCATTCTTGATCCGGAAAACGCCGCCTCCTGGAAAGGCCTGGAAACGGTCATGCCCGAAGATCTATACACCACCGTCCACCTGACGGTTACTCCCCAGAATGTGAACAAGGCCGAAGATATTCTTGATCGGCTGGCGAAACTTGAGGTTAAGAGTCTCTCGCTGGGTGCTTCCGAAGCTTCCCTGCACGAGGCCCTGCACGCCTTGCATAACAAAGCCTCCAGCCTGGGTCTCACATTGCGCTGGGATCTGCCTGTGCCCTATTCCGCCGAGAACCCGGTGGCGCACGAGACCATTGAAGACGATGTTCCTTCCGGCGCGGGCAAAGCCTGGCTTTATGTCGAACCGGATGGCGACGTGCTCCCCACCCAGGGTGAGGCTGATAAGATCCTGGGGAATTTCCTGAGGGATCCCTGGGAGAAAATTTACCACTAGCTTTATACCCTTTGGGGCGGAATAAATTCCGCCCCTGTTTGGGGGTTGATCATGACTCAGGCAATTCATAAAAGAAAGGAAATTGAGCCTTGACCAATAGAAAAACGCTCGACCCCGATGAAATCCGCATTTTCAGCGGCAGTTCGCACCCGCACCTGGCTGCTGATATTGCCGCCTATCTACACCTGCCGCTCGAGAAGACCCTGGTCAGCAGGTTCAGCAACGATAACCTGTACATCCAGCTCGGTGCAAGTGTGCGCTCGCGCATTGTTTTCATTGTCCAAACGCTGGCGCCCCCCGTCAATGACAACCTGGTTGAATTGCTGATGATGCTGGATATCGCCCGCTCCGCTTCCGCCAAGGAAGTCCATGCCATCATCCCCTATTTCTCTTTTGCCCGCTCGGATAAAAAGGACGCGCCGCGCATCTCCATTACGGCCCGCCTGGTAGCCGACCTGCTGCGGACCGCGGGGGCCACCCACGTAATGACGATGGTACTGCACTCGCCGCAAGTCCATGGCTTTTTCAGCGTGCCCACCGACCCGTTGTCCAGCCGCCCGGTCTTTCGGAATTATTTCGAGTCACATGACTTGTCTGATACTGTGGTGGTCGCCCCCGATATGGGCTCAGCCGGGCCAGCCGCCTTGTTTGCCAGGGGGCTGAAACTGCCGGTCGCAGCCGGGAACAAGGAGCGCCTGTCAGACACGAAAGTGGTCATCAGCGGGTTGATCGGCTGTAATGTGCAGGGGTTTCGAAAAGCCATTATTTATGATGATGAGATAGCCACTGGAGGGTCGGTTCTCGAGCTCAGCCGCATCCTCATCGAGCAGGGCATCCAGGAAATCTGGGTGGCATCCACGCATGGGGTCTTCGTACACGACGGATTAAAGAAACTGAGCTCGGTGCCGCAGATCACGGAAATCGTCACCACCGATACCGTCTATATCCCCCCCGAGGAGCGTCACCCGAAACTGCATTTGCTCTCGGTAGCCCCTGTTTTTGGGGAGGCCATCCGTCGCAATTATTTGCGTGAGTCAATTGCCGACCTGTTTATTTACGGTGATGAAACCTCGCAGAAATCCGGGTAAAAAATGGAATCTCCTGAGATCAAGTCTTCTGAAATTGCCGGTGCTTTATTCGACGGGAATTTCAACTGTGCGCAATCGGTTTTCGCGGCCTTTGCATCACAATTAGGGATGGATGAGGGCCTGATGCTTAAAATGGCCTCGCCATTTGGCGGCGGCGTGTCGCGCCGCGGTCATATTTGCGGAGCGGTGACCGGGGGGCTGATGGCGCTTGGAGTAGCGCGCGGGGCGGATACACCCTTGGGGAAGGAGCCTGCCTACCGGCTTGGGCAGGAGTTCATGGCGCGCTTTGAAGCCCGTCATGGTTCCATTATGTGCAGGGTATTGTTGGACTTCGATATCAGCACCGAAGCAGGCTGGCAGCAGGCGCGCGAAAAAGGATTGTTCAAAACTATTTGCCCTCAATTTGTTCGTGACGCAGTGGAAATTGCCCAGGATATGCTTGATAAATAGCACTGGTGGAATCTTTTTCATTTAGTGCTGCTGGTATGTTGAGTGGGTTTGAATATATGGGTGAGAGAACTGATGACCTCCACCAGTGAGCGACTCAAGTTTGCGGGTTTCACGCTTTTGATTGCCCTGGGGGTCGCGCTGGCATATACGGTTTTGCATGAGGGCGGGCATGCCCTGGCTGGTCTTGCATTCGGGGGAACGGTCCGGGAAATCGATGTAAACTTCTTTAACCTTGGCGCTCACGCCAATATTGACGGGAGTTTCAGCCGCTATCAGGAGGCTGTGATCAATGTCAGCGGGGCCGCGCTGCCTTTCCTGGTTTGGTTGGTGTTGACCCTCGCGCTGCCGAAGGAATGCAGTCCCCTGGTTTTATGGGCCAAATTCATCGCCTCAGCCGGAACGCTTTGCTCCCTGCTGGCCTGGGTCGTCATCCCCTTTTTATATATAAAAAACGACGCCCCTGCCGGCGACGATGTGACCCGCTTTCTCGCCAACAGCGGGCTGCCGCCTCTGGCAGTGGCCTTCGGCGCCCTTGTCCTCTTTGTCGCCGGTTGGTTCTTATTTGTCCGCCGCTTCCCGGGAACTCGCTCAATTTGGAACGTTATAATTAAAAACACTGGCAAACCGGTTCCAGCCTGGAGTTGGGTATTGGCGGGTGGGGTGATGCTGACTGCTTTCATCGGGGCTGGGATACTGGTAACCTCCACCCTGGGTAACGGTCTTCCCTCGCCGCCTAAAGGATACAACTCCGCTGCTACTGTCGACCTTTCCTCCCGCGACCGGCAGGCTGAGACGATTGCCAGTTTCGACCTTCCCAAGGCCGGTGATGCCGCGATTATTCTACGTGTTTCAGGCATTGATACAAGTTTCATTGATGTGACCCTGGTGCCATCGCAGGGTGTCCCGCTCCTGCTTATGCATGGAGAGGATGTTGTCAGCACTTACAGTGAAACCCAAAATCAATACCGCCTCCCGGCTGGTGATTATAAGATTGTGCTCACCAGCCGGAAATCGTCCGGCATCCTGGATGTTTATTTCCGGTTCCCATGATCAAAAAACCCATCTCTCAATCCTATTGGGTTGTTCCAGGCAGGTTCCTGGCTGGGGAATATCCCGGACTTGGTAATGATAAAGCCGGAACCCGAACGCGTCTTAAAGCTTTCCTTAATGCCGGGTTCGAAGAATTCATTGACCTGACTACCGAAAACGAACGCCCTCAATATTCCTCCATGCTGAAACATGAAGCTGAATCTATTGGACTGGTTGTCCGTCACCATCGTTTTTCTTTTCCTGATTTCAGTGTGCCCTCGCAGGCAAAGATGGTTTCTGCCCTGGACGCCATTGATGCTGCTCTCACAGCAAGCCACACGGTGTATCTCCACTGTGTGGGTGGAATTGGGCGTACCGGCATTACCGTTGGCTGCCATCTCATCCGACATGGCATGGAACCAACGGATGCCCTGCGTCAATTGCGCGAGCTGTACCGCGCCTCGTTGCAGAGTTTAATTGTTCCCACAACCCCTGAAACACAGGAACAAACCAGGTTCATATTGAATTGGAAAGAGCATGGACTGGCATAGCCGTTTTCTCCAGCAAGCCGGTTGGACGAAGGACCTGCGCGCTTACCTGTTTGAGCAGGCCGGGTTAAAGGAAGCGCGCCGGGTGCTGGAAGTTGGCTGCGGGACTGGCGCGATCTTATCCGATCTTTCCACGCGCGCCGACGTGCACGGGTTGGATATGGACCACTTACGCCTTTTGGAAGCGCACAGGCGCGTCCCTTCCGCAAAACTTGCCTGTGGAAATGCGCTCTCATTGCCTTACGCCTCCGGTGTTTTTGATATTACATTTTGCCATTTTCTCCTGTTGTGGGTGCGCCAGCCGGTGTTGGCATTGAGTGAAATGAAGCGGGTCACCCGCCCCGGAGGCGCTGTCCTTGCCCTGGCAGAACCGGACTATACCTCGCGCATAGACATACCCGCTGCGCTTGCTCCACTTGGTCGCTGGCAAGCCGAATCCCTCAAACGTCAGGGTGCTGACCCCGGGGTGGGCAAACGCCTGGCGGACCTGTTCCGGGATGCGGGCATCATGCCCATCGAAACAGGACCCTTGGGCGGGGGATCCGGTTCCAGGATGGGACCAGGTAGCCCCTCTTCCAGCACGGGGCTGCAAAGTAGGGAGGCTTTGCCCACTTTTGCTGAGCGAGACCTGGAATGGTCAGTGTTGGAAGCAGATTTGGCGGGTTTGGTTCCGGCGGATGAACTCCGCAGGATGAAGATGATGGATGAGCAGGCTTGGGAACGCGGCGAGCGTGTGCTGCACGTGCCCACCTATTTCGCCTGGGGTATAGTCTGACGTGCAAATGGTATAATTCTCGCGGAGGCTTTTTTGACTGATTTTTCCCCCGAAAATGAACCCCAGCCTGCTGTTGGGACCCCGCCAGAGAAGCAGGAAGGCAAGCAATTCCTGCGCGAAATCCTGGAAACCGTGGTGCTGGCGGTCATCCTTTTTGTTGTTATAAACCTGGTTTCCGCACGCGTGCGCGTCGAAGGCTTCTCGATGGTTCCCACCCTGAATAATGGCGAATACGTCCTTATCAGCCGTTTGTCATACCTGACCGGCAATTTCCAGCGCGGGGATATCATCGTTTTTCGTCCACCGATGTATCCTGATATCCCTTTCTGGCAGCGTTTGTTCGGTTTGCCCGGCTTCGACGATCAATACGAAGATTACATCAAACGCATTATTGGTTTGCCCGGCGAGACGGTTAAGATTGACAATGGGATTGTTTATATTAACGATGTCCCGTTGAAGGAGCCTTATATAGAAGCTCTTCCCGATTATTCGGACGTCTATACCGTACCTGAAGGACAGCTCTTTGTGTTGGGAGATAACCGCAACAACTCGGCCGATTCCCATGCCTGGGGTTTCCTGCCGGTAAAAAATATCCTTGGCAAGGCGCTGGTAATCTACTGGCCTTTCGCTGATTTTATGATCATTCACCAGCATCAGGCTGTATTGGCTGCTCCTTAAAGATCATGCCATCCCTTCAAGAAGTGCTTTCTTTGGCGGATGCTTATGAACGGGAGCTCCCCGCTCCGCCCGTGCGGTTGACAAGTCCGGTCGGGGCAGAGCTGGCTGGCTGGATAGACCATACCCTGCTCAAGCCCGAGGCGACGCCCAGGCACGTCAAAAAATTGTGCGAGGAAGCCCGCCAGTACCACTTTGCCTCTGTTTGCGTAAACCCTGTCTACGTACCCCTGGCTTATGGACTCCTGCAGGATTCTGGGGTGGGAATGTGTGCAGTCATTGCTTTCCCACTCGGGGCGATCCTGCCGGAGGATAAAGTCTACGAGGCCCACCAGGTGATCGGGAAGGGCGCCAATGAAGTGGACATGGTGATCAATATTGGTGCGTTGAAGGGTGAGGCCTATGGACTGGTACTTAATGATATTCTCTTTGTTACGCAGGAAGCCCATGAGCACGGGGCCATGGTTAAGGTGATAATTGAAGCAGCTTTGTTGACCCGGCGTGAAAAGATCCTGGCGTGCCTGCTGACCAAGGCTGCCGGAGCCGACTTTGTAAAGACTTCGACCGGGTTTGGTCCGGGCGGTGCGACGGTGGAAGATGTTGACCTGATGCGCCGCGTGGTGGGACCCGGGATCGGGGTGAAAGCAGCGGGGGGTATCCGCTCCTGCAGGGATGCCCTGGCGATGATATCTGCCGGTGCGAACCGAATCGGATCGAGTGCGGGTGTATCCATCCTGAATGAATCCATGAGAGTGTTGCAATGACCGATGAACCCCAAGAATCCTACCAATGCACTGAATGCCAGGCTGGGGTGATGCACCTGCGGCATATCACTTACTTTACCTGGCTGGATGAAGAGCTGGTTACCGTTCCCAATTTTCCGGCATGGGTATGTGATGTTTGTGGACGACGTGAATATGACGCGCGTGCCATTTCGTGGCTGGTTACCATCCTCAATCCGGAGACGGGCAAGGCATCCGGATCAAAACGGCGGGTCCGTCCCTTGATGGAAAAACGCACTGGAACCCGCCCACTGCGGGACTGATCCCCGACTGGAGTGCAGAAAATGCCTGAAATCAATCCTGCTCATCGTCTCCTTTCAGCCGACTTTCTCACGCTCAGCTATCGCGTGGTGGGCAAGATGATGGTTCCAAATAACGGCTTGCTCGGAATGATGAACGATACCACGCATTCTTTTATGGAAGTGGTGGATGCCAAATTAGCGCCCATCCATATGCCCACCAAACTCGTAGGCGAGTACGAGATCATTGATCTGGTCAAGCACAGCGTTTTCGCGGTCTGTTTAACTCGCCGGGAAGATGCGGGCCCGCAGGCGTTGGCTCGCGGCGGATATCAGAATTTGATCAAATATCCCATTCGGATCACCACCCAGGTCTACGAGTTGGAGGGGATCCTGGAATGGACCGGGCGCTTTGATTTCGCCACCGTCCTGATGGAGGGTGCCGGGGATTTCATGGCTCTTTACAATGCAACATTGACTGCCATCCTTATCCCGCAGCTGCGCATTGAAAGTCCGACCATCCTTTTCAACCGGCGGCAGGTGGATTTACTGGCGGTGATTACGGATAAAAAACAAGTTTGACCAATTGCTTGACCGGCGCGGGAGGGGATGGTAAAATCCTGCCGCTCTACCCAACCCACAAGCCCCCATCGTCTAGTGGACCAGGACGTGGCCCTTTCAAGGCTAAAACTGGGGTTCGAATCCCCACGGGGGCACAGATGTATATAGCCCTAGCGGTTTAGGGTAAGGCTACTATCTCCGTTTCGGAAATCACTCGAAACGGAGGTATTATTCCATGCAACTCTCAAAGGCGATGGAAGGTTATAAGATCGGTGCCTTAGCAGAAGGGTACTCGCAACTAACACTAATTACTTATCAATCTGCTCTCGGCACCCTGATTGAATACTTGGGGGATAAAGAAATCCAAGAAGTCACATCCGATGATTTACATAATTTTATGAGTTTCCTTGTTACGGATTACAAACCAGAAAGAAGGAATAATCCTAACAATACTGACCGTTTATCTTCTGCCAGTCATCACCGATACTGGAAAGCAATTCGCTCATTTTTCAAATGGGCAGGAACAGAATTAGCGATAGATAGACCGGACCTAACACTCAAAATGCCAGCATGGGAAAGTAGAGAAATAGTCCCATTCACAGAAGATGAGATCAAAGCGTTGTTGAAATCTTGTGAATATACTGTTGTTGCGGCTGGTAAGAGAAAGGCATATCAAATTAGAAAACCAAATCATTTACGTGACAAGGCTATTATCCTTACCCTTCTTGATACTGGGATTCGAGCGGGAGAACTAACCCGTCTTCGAGTAGGGGATGTAAACCTTGAAAATGGTGAGGTCTATATTCATCCTTTCCATGTAAAGAAGTCTCATTCCCGAACTACTTATCTCGGAAAAGTGGCTAGAAAGGTCCTTTGGCATTATTTGGTAAATAGAGAAGGTGTTCGATCCGATGAGATGCTATTTGTTACCTCATCAAATAAACCGATGACATGTCAGGGAGTTACGAATTTATTTTTCAGATTGGGGAAAAGTGCTGGGATCAAAAGCGTTCACCCTCATAGATTTCGACATACTTTTGCAATTCAATATATTCGAAATGGGGGGGATATTTTTACTCTAAAGCGTCTTCTTGGGCACAAACGTTTTGATATGGTAAACCATTATTTGAATCTCTCCAGCACAGATACTCAGAACGCACATCAAAAAGCAAGCCCTGTTGATAGATGGAATTTGTAACCAGAATTTTGAAGAAGCTCATCGACGGGCTGGTCCGGTAGATAATGGAGGTTTATAAATTCCATGTGGATATAGCGATTTTTATCAGGGGCTCTTTTCATAATTCACCCTGTATTAGTTGCATCAGCCAATGTTTTTTTCTATAGCCTCCATTCTGGTTGCTGTAAGGTTGCTGTAGTAAAACTCCAGAAATTTGCCCATTCGGGGTCACCCCTGCAAACGAATCACCAATTTAGGGCAGCTGATGGCTGGGAGGCAGGCAATTGCATCCACCTGGGAACAATAAGTAACTCCTGCCCGTATCTCCGTTCGGAAGCAGAGTAGCGAAGAGAGAATGATCGTATTGTTGCCCAACCTGAATACATTTTTCGGATTTCCGGGGAGTCGTCATAGGTCAGTACCCAAGCTGTATCATCTATGGACTCTAATTTGTTCGCAAGGGCTGCATGATATTTCTGGTTCAGGGTGTTGAGATAGAGGGTTTCACCTTTGATGAAGTATGGCGGGTCAATGAAGAAGAAGGTAGGATGATTATCTAGACTCCCTATAAATTCAATCCCGTCTTGGCCTGATACGTGGATACGCTCATGATATTCGGCCACTTTCACGCAGCGACGACGGAGTTCGGTTTTATTATATCTGGCGTCGAGTTTCCATTTTCCCGTTTGATTCATTCCTCCGATGGGACCACCGTTGATTATTATTCCGGATCGATTGCATCGGTTTAGATAAAACGCAGCAAATCCCCGTTTGAGACGGGATAGGCGACCCTTATATCGATAAATCTCTCGTTGCCGATTCCACTCGGCCAAACTTATGTTTGTATCATCAAGCAATTTCACAAACTGTTTAGGCCTGTTCACGATTGTCCACCAAAGGTCGTGAATTGCTGGATCCACATCGTTGAGAAAGATTTCCGAAGTTTCTTCTAGGAAAAGAAGTCTAAGGGACGCGCCAGCTCCGCCAGCGAATGGCTCGGCCATAGGTCGATCTCCCAGTCTATTGAGCTTGCGAATTTGTATTAGAAGACCTGCCAAAGCCGCCTTGCCACCTGGATATCTTAGAGGGCTGTCGTGTTTCATTCTATCTTCTCGGTCGGGTCTTGTTCAAGCATCAATCGGAAAAGTGGCTCTGTTCGAAGCCAGAATTGCAGAATGTCTCTTTCCCCAGGCAAATCAGATGAGTGAACAAACCCATGCAGGTCACTGATGGTAAATGGAGCAGCTGGATCATAGTGCAATGCTTTTTCAATTTTTATAGCTTCGCGGGGAGGCAGTTTTGCCTTGGCAATCCTGTTGATTTCTGGGATTAGCTGCTTCATTGTCGGGACATTGAATGGCAATTTCCCACCTGTCTTAGTTTCAATTCTTGAAATGATTCCCGGCATTTCTTCAATACGCTCTAGATAGTCGATTACTGCGATTTCAAAAAAAACCCGGAGTAGCACAGCACCAGCGTTAGGGTAATCTTTACGCTTGAGTTTCGTCAATTCGCGGCGAATATCGACAAGCCTATCGTTTCCATATCTTATCCTAAAGTTGCGGGGTAACACTGTGAGGCTTTCACCTATAGGTTTCTTACCTGCTTTTATAGATCCTGGCTTAGGGGTGGACGATGTTGGAGATCTGCCTTGAATGACGTCTATGGGTGTAAAGGAGCCGCGCTTACCTGTGGGTAACTCCCCAGGGCCCCAAGATTGGAAATACTTCCGAATATCGTCATTGGTGTTGAGAGTACGGGAGGATTGCTTTCCGAGAACAACATCGTTTACGAGCTTTTTGAATCCGCGAATAAATTCGTCTACCGTTGTATTACCTCGAAGGCCGTAATCGGGATCAGGTTCTACTTTGAGAAATTCGCGACCCACAGATGATTCAAAAACACGTTGTAGGGTTGTGAAAAGTTTGGCTCTAGGATTATCGAGTTTGGCTTTTATGTCTTCAGGGAGATCAAGGGCTCTCGCCATTTCCGCTATGGCTCGTATCTGTCGGGCATGTTGGATATCTGCGAGAGTAAACCCGAGATCATCACGTAATTGATCGTTACTGTAGCCTTCTGTGAGCTTTTCGAGGATGAAGCTGGCCCGATTCTCGGCCTGCCATGCGAGGACAGGAGACCCGATATGTCGTCCTGCAATCTGACGGTCAGTTGCTCGACGATTGGGTGCGATTGTCACAGGGATCTTGGCTATTGAATCAGGGTCAATAATTCGGCGAGACAAACGTTCCACCTGGCGTTGAAGGGAGCCTTCAAGTAGACCAGGTTCTCGAAGGGCTTTGAGAGCCGCGAGCCGCCGATTTCCCTCAACAACTACATGCCTTCCGTTCTCCACGATTGCTAGAAGCGGTTCATTTGGAAAAAAACCGCGAGTCGCAATACTTTCAGCCACATCAAGGGCTTTATCGTGTTCAAAAAGGTATTGAATAATTTCGCGCGGAGCCCGTGCTGTCGTTTCCCGTCCCAGGCGCGGGTTTTTTGCATCCAAATGTAGGCTAGCTATCGAAAGACTCTTTGTTTGCCAACTATCAGTGGTCATTGCGATCCTTTCTGAAATATCGGCTAATTAGTTTGTGTTGGATTACCCACTTAGGATCACTGCCAGCAATTTGTCTGAATGAGCCCAACGAATCTATTGTCCAACTATAGAATGGATATTCTTGATACTGTGCGGCTTGATGTGTCGGGTTAGGTATTCGATAGGATGGGAGTCCACCCCTATACATATAGTATAGATAATTTGATGGCAATGGTCAAGTACCGTGGGGATATATCGATTTTTTGAGGGACCAAAAAAAGAGTCCCTATTGAGATCATCGATTCTGCTGGAAAAACTTCAATTACATTTCAAGGAGGAATAACATGGACTTCGGCACATGCTTTGTTGCTATATTGGTGATGCTTCTATTTATTGTGGCGTGGATAGATGAGCAACGAAGAAAATGAAAAGGAAATGCCTGGGCGGTCCCAATATGAAGGGCAGCCTTTTTTTTTCTGCAAAGGGGATAAGAGGGTTGTTGTATAGTTCACTTGAAGATGCTATACTTTCAGCAACGGCCCATAAGCTGTTGAGCCGCCAAACGGCGGCTGGACCCTAGCCTGGCCGCAAGCTGGACTTGCATAAATCCACAAGCGCATCGTTTGGTAGCCGTTGACCGGCGGCGAAGAATCGTGTGCAAAGGAGATAAGGATAAAGAATGAACAGAGCGACTAGAGTAGCGATCTCAACTATTGGAGTTTATGCGGGCCTCCTCGGCGCAGTACATGGTACCCTTGAAACACTTCAGGGTGATATTGCGCCAAGCGGAATCGGGATAAACGCCATCGGAGCGCCTTGCCAGGGCGATGCGGTATGGCATGCTTGCTTGCCCGCGATGACGCTCATTTCCAACTTCCTCGTAACCGGAATACTTGCGATCATTATTTCCCTGATCATCGTCGTGTGGGCCGCTGTGTTTATTCAGCGGAAGAATAGCGGCCTGATCCTGATTTTGCTATCCATCCTGATGCTCCTTGTTGGCGGAGGTTTTATACCCGCATTCACAGGCATCATCGCGGGAGTTGCCGGGACCAGGATCAATTCATCGTTTGGCTTTTGGCGAACACGTCTCTCCGGCAGTGCCCTGAGCTTTCTGGCAAAGTTATGGCCGTGGACTTTGATCGCTTTCGTGGGTTGGTCTTTCGGTGGATGGATTCTTGGGTATTTCTTCAATCAGGCTATGATAGCCTTGAGCTTTGTTATATTTTTCTTCTGCGATCTTGGATTGCCTCTTTTGACTGTCTTGACCGGATTTACGCGCGATATCCATGATCGTGATCGCACTGTAGTTGGGTAGGATGAACGGAATATGTTTGAAAAATACCCAACGCCATCTGTGTCTAATAGAGGCCCAGCAACGGCTCCAGCGGACCCCGTTAGAGCCGGGGCAGGCAGCAGCTGCGCTGCTCGTACGCAGGCGCACTTTGCCAGAAAGGGCGCGATAATGCAAATGAGACCTACTATTGACGTTTAGCCATACTCTAGGGCGTCCACAACTTAGGAAAATATCATGGAAGAATCTAAAAAAACAAAGCCCCCATGGTCTTCGATAATTATTGGCATAATAATAATAGCAGTATTCCAGTTTTCTACGTATATACCAATTTTGGAAAGTCAAGAATATAAAACAGCCCAGCAAATATGCTGGTTTTTTGTAAAGCGAATCATAAAAAGATAAACAGTCTGAAAACCAAGTATTATGGATTTACCCCTGGGGGACAATAATAGAATTTATCGGTCCATAACATCAATACCCCATTCTCAATCGTTACTAAATCAGTTGCTTGTATACAATCACCCTGATGTATATTTGGATATGTCCCATAAGTAATTGCTATAAGGCGCAATTGTGAATAATCCGGCGAGAAGAAAGCAGTGGTTACTATGGCCCCATTAGTTTGCTGATTTACCTGTACTTCATTTACTTTGCCAAATACGCACAATCTCTGCCCTTCCTGGGAAAAGGAAACATCATTCCAGGCCAAGCAATTATTTTCGGATATAGGCGTTTTTGGTGGAATGCATTTATGATTAGGATTATTATACGAGGGAGGACATGTTGGTAGGGGCGTCACAGGTGTTTTCGTTGGTGCCATAAATCTAGTGGTAGATGTCGGTTGAATTATTGTAGCCACACTGGTAGGCATTGGTAACAATTGTGGGATTGGATTCTCCAAGATACCAATTATCACGCAAAGAGTTATGGATAAAAGAATAATGGAAAGAATTATCACGGTTTTTATTATTTTCCTGTTTCCCGCCTTTCTCCACAGCCACGTAAAAAGTGTGCATATAAGCCACCAAAAAATGAAACTTGCTAATGTTCCGCCCACCACGCTACCCAATAACTCAATAGGAGCATTGTAATAACGAATTACCTCTCCAATGGTTGCCAAAGCGGTAAAAACGGCTGCCCAAATTGCACCAGTTACCCATACAGATCGTTTTGCCTTGGCGGAGGCAATCAGTGGTTGTCCAGAAGGGGCTTGCGGTGTTATAGAAGCCGTCGATGCAGCGACAGGGTTAGGCAAATCCCGACCACAATAACGGCATACTATAGCCTCGTCTTTTATTTTCTCGGCACAATAGGGACATTTTTTCATTTTGCTTCCCAAGTGTCATCAGACAAAATAAAGCATTGAAATAGATCAGCCAATTTTCATTGCCTGACAACTGAAAAGAAAAGCCGGCTCACGGAGTAATCCCTAAAATATACTTCACGAGAAATATTATGACGGCAAGCAATAGAATCACGCCGCCGATACCCCACCCCAAGCTTGCTTTTTCAGGGTGATGAACTGCCTTCCACGCTTATTTTTTCCAGTTGTTTTTTGAAAATGGTTTCATTTAGTTTTGTGAATCATTTCTGAATGATAAATTCTTTGGCGTCAGTAAAATGGACATTTTTTTCATACCCATAAGCATTGAACAACCGATCCAGAATAACAGATGCAATAATGTTTGATTTATCAATATCGTTTATTGTCATATCTAGTAGCAACTTTTTATCTTTCCATATATAAGGATCGTCAAGGTAATGTCTGTGTTTCGGATTATGTAAAATAAAAGATGAATCAGCATTTCCAAGAAATAGATTTATCGCAATAGGATCTGTGATTTCCGCTATTTTATATACTTGTGAGGTATTTTTTAGAAAGTGCAAGAGGGTTACCGCAATGCGATAAGAATATATTGGCATGGGATTCTTCGGCCAATCTACAATTGGCTCGGGCGAATAATTTTCAAAGTATTCCAAATGTCCATTTCTAAAAAGTCGCAAATACTGTTGATAAATACCACCACCAGATCGAAAGGGCGGTACAAGTTCAATACCATAAATTCTGGGGGATGATTTACCTACACTTATCCCATAGTAGTGATTATCAGGAACACCGCCTGCTTTCTCTAAAAGGGTTCGATATTCAATTTGAAGTGGATCTAACTTTTCTGTTCCTAAATAAATTGGAGTTGCCATTAGAAGCAAAAAGGGGTCATTATTGGCGATATCTATATTCGCTGTAACCCGTTCCTGTATAAATGATTGTAAGGATTCCTGGTATGCAGCCATACTAACCACCATATCACGAACCTGTGTCATATCCATAATAGCATTTGATCTACCGTGTCTAATCCTAAATGAACGATGGTTTTCATGGACGACCATATGAGGTTTTTTTGTGCTATTGGGGATTTGTATAATAACGCAATGCTTTTCATTACTCAATTGAATATCTCGAACAAGAAGACCTATAATTGTTTCATCAACAGAAGTCAAACAAATATTTTGTATCCAGTTTGCCTCATCATCTCCGTAATCAATTCCCACAAGGTGTTTTGGAGTCCCATCAGCGGCATCAGAATCTTCCTCTATGCCAATTATGATATTTCCCCCACGGGAATTTGCCATTGCGGTAATATCCGTGAGTAATTTTACGACCCCATCATGATTATGATCATACGAAGTGAGTTTGTAATCCAGACTCACATATTCTCGAACTTTTCTTATATCGACAAGGTTTTTTAGATCGTTCTCGTCAATATCATCAAATGGTCGATTGAACAATGCGTTCATTTAGGTTGAAAGGGATTGAGGAATACCCGACTTTTTGTCCAATACGAAATCCGTTGTGCACTAAAATCCCATCGAGCCTCCGAACCCTCCAGTTATCCTCTCTCATCATTGTACGTCATTACACCCGCATGTTCAACAATTCATAACCTCTACTTTTTTTGGGAAACGTGGAGCATCCTGGGTACGATTTGGGGCAACATAGAACCGAAGTTATGTGATTCTATCGTTCTCGTGCCACCAGGATCAGCCAGGTTGTTATCGCGCGCTAACGGTTGCGGCAGGATCATCCATAAGTACCTTGTGGTTCTGGGTAAGCCACGCGCTAACTATTTCCCCTGCAAGATATTTATCGCTCAAGATCATAGCAACCACACGCGCCAAGAGATCGGAGTTCTGTTGCCACTCCGCAACCGTCGGATTTTCGTCGGCCAGGTCTTTGGCCTTTGCATCCGCCTTATGCCAGAATGATTTATCTTCTTTACGTTCGCTCATTGTGTCCAATCCTTTCGCTAGTCAAGACTCCAATTTTAGGTGGATGTACTTTACCTCAATGTCCTATAGCATATGTTTCGTTGTACAATTATGGCATCTATCCATCCGGGGAGAACCATTCATGTCCATCCAACTCATCCAGCAATATTACTCCAAAGTCGAGCAGATGATCCGCTACAGCGGAACGCGAAACGAGAGTACCTTGCGAAAGCCATTCCAAGACCTGTTGGAGCAGTACGCTCACTCAAAGAATCTGGTGCTCGTGCCCGAGGTGGAGTACATCACCAAAACTGGACGCAAGGTGTACCCGGATGGCACGCTCAATATCTCTGACAGACAGAGTTCGCCTCGCTGCCGATGAGCCAAACCATTGGGTGGCGATGGGTAGGATAAACTATCCCTAGAAAGAAAAGGAGGATGTAATGTTCCTTGTCGATGATCTTTTGAATCAAGCATTGGAAGTGATAAGAGAAGAAATTGTGGACCAACGAAATGTTAGTCGAGAAACCATTACACATGCTAGAAAGGCAATGCGTAGATTGGCTGCTTCTCTGTCTGAAACAGTCGAATATCTTGAGGGAGGGCTCCATACTCTCCATAGAGTTGCGGATAATAGGGAGGTTTTCTCCCAAGCTTTGTCGGACCTTACCGGTCAGGAGAATTTACAAAGGAACTGTAGTGAATCTGGCATATGCGAAGACCTTCGGCTTGCGCAAGATGAGCTTCGAGAATTACATAAAACAATCAAATTGCCTAAAAGCAAAGAGACTATCAACGATCTGATTTATCAAATTGATGGCTACGAACGAGAATTTGTTAGGGCAGTGCGAGAGTTTTTGGTGATATCAAGGGAGTTTGACCTAAATGCTTTGCGAGACAAAGATGCTCTTGATCCCAACCTTGTTCTTGAAGCATTTGCTTTGCAAATAGATGAATTGAAAAGGATTGTTCTGAAGATCGACGATGTGGTAAATTCTCTCAGAGGTAACAGAACGTAAAACTTAGTGGAAGATACAGGTTTATATAATATAGTTGTCAAACAACATTATTGGACAGCGATTTCATAATCTCCATACATCACCATCCCCATCCATAAACCGTGACAGCCTCCCCACCGTCACGGTTTCTCGTTATATTCTGCCTGCCCCCTAAGCCAGCCAGGAGTATTTGTTACTCAAATTCCCCCCTGACAGCATTATCGTAACTTCGCCAATATTGCATTCCAATCGGGGCCTTGCGGCATGATGAACAGGCATCGTCCATCACTCAATTCTTCCCATTTCTTGCCAATCGTGCGTTTCTCTTTGGAGTCGTCATCACTCCAGCGGTCAAAGCCTTTGTATTCGACTACCAGGAATCGACCATCTGTTAGTTCACTCACAAAATCAGGATAGAACCTGTCGGTGGAGGTTTGAAGCCAGAAAGAATGTTGCGGACGACCTTCCAGGTTGCGAACCCAACGTTTGACTTTCGGATGTGTGTCCAGCAATTGCGTACACTCAAATTCTTCACCTTCGGATTTCATATCGCCGATGACCGGGTAATAATGTTTATGGAAGGTGTGGTGGCTTGGATACAGCGAATTGGGCGGGTAGGGATAATTTTCCGGGTCGAAGATAAAGCAGCGATTCGGTGTTACCAATAGTTCATATTTGGAAGTTGAAAAGAGGGCTAGTGCGAAGGCTTTTGTTTTCGCTGCCTTGCGGTATTCATCCACTTTCTGACGGGCGGCTTCTTTGAGCCGATACTTCTCCCTCCAGAGTTCTCCCAAAGCCCAGCGATTGTTTTCCATCAGACGCTCGATCATTGCGAGGAAAAAGATGCGGGTTTCATTCAGTGGAATGTCACGGTGGGAAATGTTATTATCCAGCCAGGCTGCAAGGGTTTCTTTAGTTATCCCTTGGTCTGCGGATAGGAGAAATTCCTGTTCTTGCAGTTCGCCAATGAAATCTGTGGCTATCTGGCCAGCCGTATTGATGTCTATCGTCACACGCATCCCATCCGGTACATCTTTGGGAAATTCTGCTTCTGAAAGATGGGGATCCTGCCGAGGTAAGTTGATTAGAATCTCGTCGAAATAACTTTCTTCAAATTGGTCGGTAAAATCGCCCAGATTGACTGCCAGAACAGGAATAGAGAACGGTTCGGGAAGTTCTGTATGTTGTACTGCATCCCTTACAGATAGTCCGCCCGGTTCAATAGGAGTCCCTGCAAATAACGGTAAACCTTCGAGCGGCTGTTGCTGTGCAGGTTGGATCAGATCTCGCACTTCCTGACGCTCGAAGCCATTCTGGATCAGCGCATCCGCCAGGTTGTTGGCTGTTTGTGCAAAATGAAGAGAAGTAGCAAATGCATAGGCTCGGTTGAGTTCATGATTTTGCTTGTTTAGCGCATGAGGAAGGCGTAAAACACGTCCCAGGATTTGTTCCACGGCAGTCTGCCCGTGCAGTTCAGCCACCGTACACAGCACGTATGCAAACGAGCAATCCCAGCCTTCACGCAACGCCTGGACGGTAATAATGTAACGGATGGGACATTCCGGTGCAAACAAATCCACATCCTCGATTTCGTGGGTTTCCCCAGTGGCTATGGCAATCTGATTTTCCGGGATTTGGTTATCTTTCAGCAAACATTCTTTGACAACTTCAACGGTCTGTGTGAGAGCATTCTGGCGATGCGGTTGTGCTTGCAGAAGGATAATTGGGCGGAGATATTCACCGGTGGTGTTCCTTTCAAAGCGTGCCAAGGCTTCGAGTTCGTTGCGTTTCGCCACGGCATGGGAGATGGCAACCCGCCAGTCCTGTTGCGTCTCCAGATGGATGGGCAGTTTGATCATCCCTTCGGCTTTGAGTTCCGCCGCCGAAACCGTGTGCAGGATGTTACTCGGATGCTCTTCAGTATCTGGTGTAGCCGTAAACTCAATAATGCATGATGGCGCAAAACGTTTTAGCATGGTAAATGATAGGTCGGTGCGAGCGTTGTGAGCTTCATCCACAATCACAATCGGGCGGTGCGCCGCTAGAACGTTGGCTAGTGAATAGACCGGTACGCCGTTTTCGTGCTTTTCCAGCTTAGCAAGCAGTTCCGGTTTCAGAGCTGAGAAATGACTCATCAATGTCCCGTTTTGCTCGTAGACTTTGCGGCCTTCCATCACATCCACTCGGAAAGCCTGCATAGTTGAGACGATCACGGTAACCCCTTGCAACTGCGATGGTTGGACCGCCAGTGCTTCGGAAATGTCCATCACGCTGACATTCACTCCGGCGGCCTCAAGTGCTTGGTGGTAAGGATGCTTGCGGTCACGTAAAGCTTTGAGGGTTTGCTGGAGAATGGCATTGGACGGCACCAACCAGAGCACAAGCGGTTCGTCGGTATGCAGGAGTTCTTTGGCGGCAACGCTTACGGAATGGGCAGCCACGAAAGTCTTGCCGCCGCCGGTGGGCAGGCGCAGGCATACATATGGCAGATCGGGCAACTCAGGAGCAGGGATGTATGGAACACCCAGCCCGTAAAACGCAAGGGTGGCTTCGTAGAAAGCGGTATTGGCGTTTTTCTTCTCGACACACAGGCGGAAGTAATCCCGCAGGGCATCGAGGGAACGGATTTGGAAGTCTTTGAGCTGCATATTAGTTCACCTTGATTTCATAAGGGACTTGCCGAAACGTAATATTCAACTCCCAAAGTTTGCCTTCACTGAAAAGCGAACCGTTGCCATAGATAACCTTCGGTCCATCGTGAGCAGGTAAGGATGCCAGCACTGATCTTGTCAGTATATTGCCGCCGCCAGCCGATTTATCTTTCAGGATACCATTGTAAAGAAGGTATACAGCCAGGCCATCTTTGACACCCAATAGCGGCCACTGCTTGCGAGTCTTATCCGGTAAGGGCTGACCAGTCTCGGTAAAAAAAACATGCCGAGCCAGATCTTCGAAGGTTACCTCCTTGTGGATTTGTCCCTGTGCGTCAAATAACGTTTCTCCCAATTTACAGTAGCGGAAGCCCCCTCCCAATCCTTCTACTTTTTTTTCGTTACCCTTGGAATCACTATAAGAGTAACCTTTAGATACTCGTGTAAGTCGTATCGCAGTAATAGATGACGAGATAATTGGATCTATCTCCACAAGAATAAATCTTCGATCTCCCCCTGCTTTCAAAACTGCATGACCGGTAGTTCCACTACCCGCAAACGAGTCTAGGATTATATCTCCTGGATTTGTAGCAATTCGTAGAATGCGCTCTATGAGAGTACTCGGTTTAGGAGTAATAAAAAGATCGGCAGATGCGCCAGCATTCATTATCTGACTCAATTCCTGTTTAGAGTGACGAGTGCTTCCGACATCTTTCCATAACCAAAGCGTTTGCGGTACAACTCCTTCTTGCACATCAGATAAGAATCTTTTGATTCCGGGGCGATTTCCTCCTGATTTACCCCACCATATTCTTCCGTCCTGGTTTAGTTCTTCAAATTTGTCTTGACTAACACGCCAATAACTACCAGCTGGAGGCCCTTCGATAACTCGGCCCGAAGGTGTTGTAATAGAGTAACGACCTTGGGCATAATAATTACGTGCAGCAAGATCACTCAATAGCCACAGTCCCCTAGGATCATTATCAGGATTTTTGTATCGAGCAACCATTTCTTCTGTTCGAGGAAGTTTATTTGGCCGCCAAATAGCCTCATTCTTCGCATAAACTACAATGTAATCATGATCCTCGCTTAGGTGTATAGCTGTATTTTTCGGGCTATCCATCTTCTGCCAAATAATAGTGCTAATAAAATTCTGCGCCCCAAATATTTCATCCAGAACATAGCGTAAAGATTGAACTTCATTATCGTCTATACTAACAAATATAGCCCCGTCATCACGTAGCATTTCCCGCAATAACTTCAGCCGTGGGTACATCATGCACAGCCATTTGTCATGGCGGCTCAAGTCTTCGGAATCGCCCCCCACCACTTTGCCCAACCAGGCACGCATTTCAGGGCTATTCACAGCATCGTTATAAACCCAGCTTTCATTGCCGGTATTGTAAGGAGGATCAATGTAAATGCACTTCACCTGCCCGGCATAATGCGGCAGAAGGGCTTTGAGAGCCAGTAGGTTGTCGCCTTGCACCAGTAAATTTCCGCTATCTTCCCCCGCCGATCGTTTCGAATCATCGCTAAGGAGATGAAAGGGTACTTCTTTATGATGGTTTACAACTGCGTCTTTACCGATCCAAGTCAGGGTGGGCATAAAAATCTCCCCGGGATAAAGGATACTTTATTTTACAACGAAAACCACCTTGCGGCGGATGCTTGAGGGTTATACGGGATTTACCGTCGAAATCTTGAACATAAAAGAAACCTGATCTTCTTGGTTCTCGTTATATGCTAGGCGTTTCAAAACTGCTTCTATTTTCTCTATGCCAAGTTGTCTGGTATGACTGTAGGAAAACCAGAAAAATGTAACGGTTATTCCTTCGAAAATCTGCTAGAATATCTATAATCAAAGGAATGAAAATGACCGGGCGAAGAATAAAACCCGAAAATGTTATTGAAACATTCAAAGGACTAGCATTTACAGCTGAATCCTATGAAGCCATTGAGAGCTACCTATCAATGGCACCACACCCTCCTCGTTTTGCAAGTATTCGTCAATTTATAATTTTCCACAAAGTACCTTTGAAAGACGCTTTAGTAAAGAAACTTGCTGATTTTCCCCATCTTTCACTGGTAAATGAAAATCCTATAGTTTTTCAAGTCAATATCACTCAAAGTTCTACTAGGAAAGCCCTTGAAGGGGTCTTTGTCGTCTTGCCTGGGAGCCAACCAAATATATCTCGTATTGTTACTGTATCATATACTGATTTCTGGGCAAGAGCAATAAAACCATTGGTACGCAAGATATACCCAGATGGAATGCTGGTCTTTTTTCGTCAAGATGAAATTGAATTAGCATTATTAGAGCTAGAAAAGTCATATGGATCAAATTATCGGGTCCGTATTGCAGATGTTACATCCAAGGAAGAACGACCATCCGGGCAGGATTCTGTTCGTAAGTCTTATGACACTGATCGGCGATGGACTGATCTCTCTATCCCAGATGTATTTACCCAGGCAAAAGAACGTGGCCAGTGGTTCACAGGGTTACGCTTTGTAATCCAACAAAAAAGAAAAAATTCAGAATCATTTATTCATCGAGGAGCAGGAAGATTATATAAATATGGGGAAATCAGCATTGATTCTCACTACCAAGAAACAACATCAGCCTTGTTAGCTCCGTTGGAATCATTTGTTTCAAAACGACTGATGTTACTCGAAAAACGGGGCATTATTGAGAGGGGATACGAACCCAGCAAACCCATTGAAATCTTATACGATTATGATGCTTTTTCACAAGTTGAAGAGGTCCGTCGATTTGGAAAAGTAATGTTATCGTATCCAAATTCAACGAAAGCTGTTTTTCATTCAAATCCATACTACCATGCAAGTATTGCAGATTTCTTGGATGGTTCATCCTTCGATATCTGGGTGCTTTCGGCAAGCCGTGTTGTTATAGTTCCCCAGGCAAAATCATCAACTCAAGGCTTTGAAAGGCTGATATCTCATATTTTCTCAAATTTCGGGGAGGGGAATGTAAATGAGTACTCAAGTCAAGAGTCAAAGTAATATAGAAATTAGACAAAAGATCGAAGATTACTATAGCACGATTCTTGCCTTGTTGTCCTTCATCAGCCTTGCCACATGGAAAGATGGAGCAGTAATCCCTAGTTCGAAGTATTGTCTTGGTCGAAGGATGAATACAAGCATCAATAACAAAATTTCCCCTGATACACGGGTTACTCCGGATGCAGTCATTCAACGTTATGACAATTTGGGATATGTGGTTGAGGCGAAGAAATCACTTCCATTGAATAAGGGGGATTGGGATAAAACAGTTAGTCAGTTGCTAAAATATGATGACGACCTAAGTGGTTGGTGGAATTTTGATGAATTGATAAAAGAAAATTGTACAGTTTTGCTCATCGAAATGTCTCGCAGCGTCGAATTCTGTGATTACTTGAATCAATACCTCATAAGTAATAATTTGGCCTTTACTAAGAAATTTTCAGTGGTTGAGTTTGGTAGAGCAGATGAGCTAACTCATTATTACATCCTTCGAACTCGTTCAGGGAATATTGAGGATAAGGGATTCAGCGAGACATTACATAATGGAAAGAAAGTTGAAATCGAAGCAGTGGTAGCTACTTATGGTCAAAAAAAATTCTACGATTCTGAGCCGGTGCCTGAATTTACAATGACTGTTATTTGGAATGATATATTCACAGAGATGGCCAGAAATGTTGATCTCGACAAGAATCGTAAGGCATATATATTTGAAGTCGATTTAGCCAAGCTAACAAAAGACTTGCAAAGGTTTTATGGATCGAGAGGAAACATTAGAAGGGAAGCCGAGTTTCCCAAAAAAGCATGGGTCCAAAAGGCGTTCGATGGTTTTCTTCGGTTGGGTTATGTTGAATTGATGGAACAAGATAAATATCGGGTATTCTTCAGGCACGTTAGGGGTGATATTCTTGAGAAATTTGCGAAGCAGCAAACCAATCCAAAAACTAAAAGACCAATCACAAACGAAAAACAATTATCGTTATTTGAGAAATCTGACCAAATTGAATAATTTTCCGTACATTTTTTCTTCTTTACTCCATAGCCTAAATTCTCCAAAATAGGAGAATATGGTTGAATTTGGTTGATCGGGCATCTTATCCTGTCCAAATCCCGAAAATTGATCCGATTCATAGAGGGGGAGTGATAAGGGGTAATATCCCCGTATACACTTGTTCTTCCCGATTCCTCCAGCTTGCGAAGCCCCCAAACCATCTTCCAATGGTCAAAATAGTTGCCAATAGTTGCCGAAAGTTGCCAAAATTGCTCAAAATTTACCACACTATGTTTATCTAAATTCCCCAAATATCCCTCCGGAAGTGTCGTGGGGTATTAGTGGGGGTGTAGAAAGGTCAAAAGTGAACATGGGGGGTATTCCATAAGTTGAAGGGATAGTTCTTGCGCAAGGATCCCTTTTCGCCATCGTCATCAGCCGTGCTCGAGACATCCAAATGTAGAAATGTAGATGTGTAGATAGCACGGCATCTTATCAACCCGCCCTCAAAGGACGGGTTTTTTGATTCCAAGGAGGAACCATGAACCAAATCCTGATCCAGACCACCTGTAAAGCTTGCGGAGGTCAAGGAGTTCTAACAAACGACAAGATCTTCATTCTTGAAAGGAGGGACTACATCCTACTAAGTAAATGTGTCGCGTGCCATGGCAAAGGCACCCAGGCCTCCTGGGTGGATGTGCATCAGTTCGCTCAGATGCTCCATGCCATCGCAGCAGAAACACAAGCCGAATAATATGTCTAGCAATTCAAGGCAGGCCAACCTCAGCCATGGGTTGGCCTGTTCCATTTCTAAGAAAGGAGTCCAAGAAGTAACACTATGAGCACAATTACTCGCTCGATCACCATTGACGTCAGTACCGCTCGCAACTTGCGTGAGAAAGCCGCTCGTTTCAAAAAAGCAGCCGACGCTGAACCCCGTCCTAAAATTGCTGCCCGTTTTTACAAACAGGTCGCATTTCTCGAAAGCGAGGCTGAATTTTATGAATCCCGTGCTAGACGTTGGCTTGATGCATATGCGGCACCAGGTACGACTGGTTTCCGTGACCTTGTAACCGCACATATGGAGGAACAAAATGAGTCATAAGGCTAATGTAGAGGGAGCGATTCCGGATCTGACCATTATGACAGACCATGCATCGAATGGCACAGAGGTCATTCTCGACCATACTCTCGTTGCTTCACGGGCACGGATTAGCCCAGAAGTAAAGCATATCCTGATCGACATACTCAAGGAGGCGATTATCACTGTCTTCCATGAGTACTTCTATCGTGTTGATTTCGGCCCAGGTGTTTTCCCTCAGATACATATCGTTTCGCATGACATGTATTGCACCTGTGTACTAGAGGCAGACTGTCCAGCAGTGACAGCAGTCAAGGTCTACTTGCATAGAGGGATGGGCGAACCCGCTAAAACACCCGATCCAGGTTACTTCCCTGCCGTACCTCACAACTGTCCTGTCTGTAGGGCAAGGGCTTGCTATGCACCCGAGTTGTCCTCAAAACATCGAGGAGTTGGGTGGCAATGCTCACAGCATGGAACCTCGCATTATTGGGAGCACCAAGCGTCTATCCACCGTGGTATTACCGAGAGTAAGCCTGTTTCTTGATTACCGATCAATCCACTCAACCAAAGCCCCTCATTCATTCGTGATGAGGGGCTTTTTTGTTTCCAAATAGAAAGGAGAAAATCTATGGAAACTCAACTAAATTTCACACCTTCCTACAAACCAACCAAATTGAAAACGCTCCCTCTTCGGGATCAGCCCGCCTACCGTGTGGCATCAAATGCGAATGGCTGCAATTTAGCAGAACTGCTGGCAGCAGTAGTCGGTGGGGCGCATCAAATCGAAGTCGCAGAAGGTCTGCTCTCCCAATTTGGCGGCGATATTCAACGGATCTACAAAGCCAACGTGGCTGAGATCGCCCAGGTGCACGGTATTGGTCAGCAGACGGCTGTCCGGCTCAAGGCTGCCCTGGCACTGGCTATTCGGCTCCATGAGCCAACTGGAGAACGCCCTGTGATCAATAGCCCTGCTGATGCCGCTGCTCTGGTGCAATACGAGATGTCTTTGCTGGAACAGGAACACCTCAAGGTAATGCTCCTAGACACACGCAACCGTGTCTTGGATATTGTCGAGATTTACCATGGTTCCGTGAATAGTTCACAGGTGCGAGTTGGCGAACTGTTCAAGCCCGCTATCCAGCGAATGGCAC
>Ga0209638_1000183_pt1 | contig 42382 bp, 42 predicted proteins | sample BarGraNGADG00211_FD_184490 | JGI IMG/M metagenome (GOLD analysis project Ga0209638, IMG submission 184490) | Arctic peat soil microbial communities from Barrow, Alaska - Barrow Graham LP Ref core NGADG0002-211 (SPAdes) (version 2) | ecosystem: Environmental > Terrestrial > Soil > Wetlands > Peat...
AGTCGCAGCAAGGAGAATTGCCTCATAGTGGACGAGTTCGATTTCGTCGTCGTCGGCGCGGGGCTCGTCGGTCTCGCCACCGCGATGAGCCTGCTGGACGAGCGGCCCGACGCCCGCGTGGCCGTCGTCGAGAAGGAAGCGGAGCTCGCGGCGCATCAGAGCGGCCACAACTCGGGCGTTCTGCACGCGGGGCTCTACTACGTACCCGGATCCTTGAAAGCGCAGTTCTGCCGTGAGGGTCGCGCAGCATTGATCGCCTTCGCCGACGAGCATTCGATTCCATACAAGCTCTGCGGGAAGCTCGTCGTCGTCGCACGACGCGAGGAGCTCGGACGGTACGAGGCACTCATGGATCGCGGGCGGGCGAACGGACTTGCACCGCGCGAGGTCGAGCCCGACGAGCTCGCGGACATCGAACCGAATGTGCGAGGCATCAAGGCCTTCCATGTGGCCGAGACCGGTGTCATCGACTACCGCCGCGTCGCCGCTGCGTATGCCGACGTGATCGAGCGGCGAGGCGGCTCCATCCTGCTCGGGCACGCCGTTCACCGGGTCACTCGTGACGAGCGTGCATGCACGATCGAGACCAACGGAGGAACACTGCGGGCAGGGAGGACTGTCGTGTGCGCCGGCCTGCAGGCGGATCGTCTCGCGGCGCTCACGGGTGATGCCGACGTCGGCCACTCCATCGTGCCGTTCCGAGGCGACTACTACACGTTTCGGCCGCACGCGCGCGAGCTGGTCCGCGGGCTCGTCTATCCCGTGCCCGACCCGGCGTTCCCGTTTCTCGGTGTGCACTTCACTCGAGGCGTCGACGGCGGGCTCACGGCGGGCCCGAACGCAGTGCCGGCATTCGCGCGCGAGGGCTACCGGCGCTTCTCCGCGAATCCCCGCGATTTCTTCGAGCTTCTCGGATCCTCGGGATTCAGACGCCTCGCCCGCACGTACGCGCGGACCGGGGCCGCCGAGATCTGGCGCGACCTCGTGAAGCCTGCGTTCGTCGCGGAGATGCGTCGCTATATCCCGGCGATCGAGTCGCGCGACGTCGTGTTCGGCCCGTCGGGCGTGCGGGCACAGTGCCTGGCGCGCGACGGATCGCTCGTCGACGACTTCCTCGTGCGCGAGTCGCCGCGCGTGCTCAACGTCCTCAACGCACCCTCGCCGGCAGCGACGGCGTCGATCGTCATCGGCCGCCATCTGGCGCAGCGCGCGCTCACTCAGGAGAGCAGTTGAGAACCTGCCGGTTGCGCCGCGCGCGCATAAGCTACGGGCAAGCTGCAGTCGCAGCAGGAAGGATTGGGTCATGTGCCTAGCGATTCCGGCGCAGATCGTCGAGCTCAGTGACAGCGAGGCATCCCTCGCCAAGGCCGAGATCTCCGGCGTCCGCCGATCGGTCTCGATCGCGCTCTGCCCGGAGCTCGAGGTCGGCGACTGGGCACTCATCCACGTCGGCTTCGCCCTGGAGAAGATCGACGAGCAGCAGGCGCTGGAGACGCTCGAGTTGCTCGAGCAGATGGGCGAAGCGTACGAGCAGGAGCTGCGCGAGATCCGTGAGAGCGCGGTCGGATGACGGTCGACGCCGAGCACTGCATCACGTGCGGTGACATCGCCGTGACCGCGACGGTCGTCCACGTGGACGGCGCGACTGCAACCGTCGACGTCGACGGCGCGCGCGAGCGCGTCGGGATCGAGCTCGTCGAGCCCGTGGCCGTCGGCGAGCAGCTCCTCTGTCACGCCGGCATCGCACTCCAGAAGATCGCGGACGCGCCGTGAGGTTCGTCGACGAGTTCCGCTCCGGCGAGCTGGCGCAGAAGCTCGCGCACGAGCTGGTGACGCTGGTCGAGCCCGGCCGGACGATGAAGCTGATGGAGGTCTGCGGCGGCCATACGCACACGATCTACAAGCACGGCATCGAGGACCTCGTGCCGCCGGAGATCGACTTCGTGCACGGCCCCGGCTGCCCCGTCTGCGTGATCCCGATGGGGCGGGTCGACGACGCGATTGCATTGGCGGAGCGGCCGGAGGTGATCTTCACGACCTTCGGCGACATGCTGCGCGTGCCGGGTGGTCGCGGCTCGCTGCTCGAGGCCAAGGCCCGCGGCGCGGACGTGCGCATGGTCTACTCGCCGCTCGACGCACTCGAGCTTGCGCGCCGCAATCCCGCGCGCGAGGTGATCTTCTTCGCGATCGGCTTCGAGACGACTGCGCCCTCGACGGCGGTCACCGTGTTGCGCGCGCGCGCCGAAGGGATCCGCAACTTCTCGGCCTTCTGCAACCACGTGACGATCGGTCCGCCGCTCAAGGCGATCCTCGACTCACCCGGGCTGCAGATCGACGCGTTCATTGCACCCGGGCACGTCTCGACCGTCGTCGGCACACGACCGTACGACTTCATCGCCCGTGATTACGGGAAGCCTGTCGTCGTCACCGCCTTCGAGCCGATCGACATCCTGCACGCGACGGTGATGCTCGTTCGTCAGCTTCGCGAGGGACGGTGCGAGGTGGAGAACCAGTACACGCGAGTCGTCCGGCGTGACGGGAACCCGCGTGCCATCGCCGCACTCGAAGAGACGATGGAGCTGCGCGACACGTTCGAGTGGCGCGGCCTCGGCTGGATCGCGCACAGCGCACTCAAGCTGCGGCCTGAGCTCGCCGACTGGGACGCCGAGGCGCGCTTCGAGCTGCCGGGCACACGGATCGAGGACCCGAAAGCCTGCCAGTGCGGCGAGGTGCTGATCGGCGCGATCAAGCCGTGGGAGTGCAAGGTCTTCGGAACCGCCTGCACGCCGGAGCGTCCGATCGGCACCTGCATGGTGTCGAGCGAGGGCGCGTGCGCCGCCTACTACAACTACGGGCGGCTCCAGCGGCGGCGGGATCGCGTTCCCGCGTGAGGCCGCGGCGGCCGAAGCTTCGCGACGAGGTCGTCACGCTCGCGCACGGCGCGGGCGGCAAGGCGACCCGCGCGCTCGTCGAAGGCCTCTTCCTCGAGGAGCTCGACAACCCACTGCTCGCACCGCTCTCCGACTCGGCGTTGCTCGAGCTGAACGGGTCGCGCTTCGCCTTCACGACCGACTCGTACGTCGTCAAGCCGATCTTCTTCCCGGGCGGTGACATCGGCGACCTGGCCGTCAACGGCACTGTCAACGACCTCGCCGTCGCCGGCGCCCGGCCGGTCGCGCTGTCGGCCGGCTTCGTGATCGAGGAGGGGTTCGCCGTCGCCGACCTGCGCCGCATCGCCGCGTCGATGGCCCGTGCCGCAGCTGTGGCGGGGGTTCCGGTCGCGACCGGCGACACGAAGGTCGTCGAGCGCGGCAAAGCAGACGGTCTCTACGTGACCACGGCCGGGATCGGCGTCGTTCCGCCGGAGGTGGAGCTGGGACCGGAGCGCGTCAGGCCGGGCGACCGCGTGCTCGTGTCGGGCACGATCGGCGACCACGGCATGGCCGTCATGGTCGCGCGCGGCGAGCTCGAGCTCGAGGTCGACCTGCGAAGCGACACCGCTGCCGTGCTTCCGCTCACGCTCGCGTTGCTCGAGCTCGGGGGCGCGATTCGCTGGATGCGCGACCCGACCCGCGGCGGGCTCGCCACGGCGCTCAACGAGCTCGCACAGCAAGCAGGGGTCGCCGTCTCCCTCGCGGAGGCGTCGCTGCCGCTGCGGCCGGCGGTCATCGGCACCTGCGAGATCCTCGGCATCGATCCCCTCCACGTCGCGAACGAGGGCAGACTCGTCGCCGTCGTCGCCGCCGACGCGTCCGACGCCGCGCTCGCCGCGCTCCGGTCGCACCCGCTGGGCGCCGACGCTGCGATCGTCGGCGAGGTGCGGGCTGCGCCCGAAGGTCTCGTGTTGCTCGAGACGGCGTTCGGGGGAAACCGCATCGTCGACATGCTGGTCGGCGACCCTCTGCCCCGCATTTGCTAGAGGCCTCTAACCCGACCTGCCCATCCGAACGACGTAGTTTCCCGCAGGCGCGCGTCGGGTGCTCTGCGGATGTCGAGGATCGCGGTCCGCAGCACACTTCGCTTATGAAGGCACATAGGCGGATCCCAACGTGGTCCCGCCGGCTGCCGGGCGGGCCGGAATGGCCGCGCTGACCTCACCTGCCCCCGCCGACAGGCGACGCGACGCGCGCGGCAACGGGAGCGCCCCCGCGGACAACGGCGCGCCCGAGCGCGCAACGACCTGGCCTCCGCAAGACCGGCCGCTGAACCTCGAGGCCGTGGGCGCACGCTGGCAGATCGCACTCGATGCCGCCCAGGCAGCCCTGCTCTCGGCAAAGCACTATCTGCCCGAGCACCAACTGCACGAGCACGCGATCCGGCTCGCCGGCGAGCGCGCCCAGGTGACGAGCCTGCTCGACGCGTTGGCCCGCGACCAGCACGTGAAGGCGCGGTTCTCGCGCCTGCGGCTTCCTCCGTGGGAGGCGCGCCGGCTGCTCGGGCTCGGTCCGGACGTCGCAGCGTGCATCTTCAATCTCGACGGTGTGCTGATCGGCAGCGCTGCAGCGCATGCGGCGGCGTGGGCGGTGACCTTCGACGAGCTGATCTCGAGACGCATCGAACGAACCGGCGGCCAGTTCGCTCCGTTCAATCCAGGCGTCGACTACACCCGGCACATCCACGGCAAGCCCCGGCTCGACGGTGTTCGCGCCTTCCTGGCGAGCCGCGGGATCAGGCTCCCGGAGGGCGATCCCCGGGACGCCCCCGGTGCGGAAACGGTGCACGGGCTGGCGAACCGCAAGCGGGACGTGCTGCTGCGACTGCTCGACGAGCACGCGCCGGCCGCCTTCGAAGGCTCTCGGCAGTACCTGGAGATCGCGCGCGACGCGGGCCTGCGTATAGCGGTCGTCTCGGCGAGCGCCAACACACACAGGATCCTCGAAGGAGCGGCGCTCGCCGACCTGATCGAAGGCATCGTCGACGGAGACGCGATGCTCGCCGAGCACCTGCGCCCGAAGCCCGCGCCCGACACGCTCCTCGCCGCCTGCCGGCAGATCGGGGCCACGCCCGAGAGCTCGGCCGCGTTCGAGACGACTCCGGCGGGAGTCAGCGCAGCTCGTGCCGCCGGCTTCGAGCTCGTCGTCGGCGTCGAGGGAATCACGCGGGCGGACGCGCTGCGCGCGGCGGACGCCGACGTCGTGATCGCGTCGCTCGCCGAGCTCCTCGACCGCGTGCCCGTTCCGTGACGCCGGCCGTGACGCCTGCAGGCTCACCCTTCGGGCTGCCGCCGGGAATCGAAGCGGGCCTGTTCGACCTCGACGGCGTGCTCACCAAGACCGCCGAGCTGCATGCGGCGGCCTGGAAGGAGATGCTCGACGCCTTCCTGCAGGCGCGCGCGGCAAAGCTCGGCGGCGACTTCGTGCCGTTCGATCCGGTCGCCGACTACGCCAAGTACGTCGACGGCAAGCCGCGCTACGACGGCGTGCGGTCGTTCCTCGAGTCCCGGGGGATCGTGCTCCCCGAGGGCCTCCCCACGGACTCGCCTCGCCTCAAGACGATCGCGGGGCTCGCGAACCTCAAGAACGAGCTCGTCCTCGAGTTGCTACGGCGAAACGGCGTCGAGCCGTTCGCAGGATCGGTGCGGTACGTCCAGGCCCTGCTGGCTGCGGGCTTGCACTGCGGCGTCGTCTCGTCGAGCGCCAACTGCCGCGACGTACTGGTCGCGGCAGGCATCGCAGATCTGTTCGAGGTTCGCATCGACGCGCTCGTCGCGCAGGAGCAGCATCTGAAAGGGAAGCCTGCCCCGGACACCTACCTGGCCGCGTCCGACGCGCTCGGCATCCCACCTGCTCGAGCGGCGGTGTTCGAAGACGCTCTCGCCGGTGTCTCTGCGGCGAAGGCAGGCGGGTTCGGGTTCGTGGTCGGAGTAGACCGCGCAGGTCAAGCGGACGCGCTACGCGAGCATGGAGCCGACGTCGTCGTGCAAGATCTCGGAGATCTCCTCGACTTGCAGTAGGTCAGTCCGCCGCGATGTCTGCGACCTGCGCCTTCGTCATCGTGATCAGATCCTCGGTCCGCATGCGCAGTGACGTGTCGTGCGCACCGCCGTCGAAGACGAGGTGATCCAGCCTCGTGAGTGTGTGGTCGACGACGACGCGGTCGCCGGCAGGCCCGCCGAACGGCGGCACCGCACCCAGCTCGAACTGCGGATACGCGCTCACGAGATCGGCTTCGGTCATCAGCGCGACGGTCTTCGCAGAGACGGCCTCGGCGAGCTTCGAGATGCTCACGTGCGCCGACGCGGGCACGACCGCCCGGATGCATGCGCCCTTTTCGTCGACCGCGATGACGATCTTTGCGACCGCCTGCGCGAGCACGCCCAGCGCGCGCGCCTCTGCGGTGGCGGTCAGCGTGCGGCGATGGGGCAAGAGCTCGAACTCGACGTCCGCGCTCCGCAGCGTCTCGACCAGGAGCTTCGTCGTGGCCGCGACGTCCGGCGTCGCAGCAGCACCGACGCTCTGCCGCTCGATGCTGGTCGCCTTTCCGGGATAGAGGATGCTCTGATGCCCGTCGTCCCAGCGCACCGCGTAGTGCGGATGGTCGGGCTGGCCGAGAACCTCGATGACCTCACCGATGCGCGGGGACTCACCGACCCGGCGGCCGCTCACCACGACAACGTCGCCTTGCTCTACCGCCCGGCTCCCCAGGGTCACGGACATGACGCCTCCCCTCGGTTGTTGGCCCCCACAGGATCCACCGGCGGGACGAGCCGGGCATCAGTCGGGACACCGATCGTCGTAAGCGGATTCCCCTATCCCGAGGCTCCGCTCGCACAGAGGTCCGCCGCCGCGCACCCCGGGGTGGCGCGCGGCGGCGAGCTTCGCGGCTCAGACCAGAGCGGGCACCAGCACCTGCTGGGCGAGCTCGACGAGCCGGGTCGAATAGCCCCACTCGTTGTCGTACCAGGCGATTACCTTCACCTGCGTCCCATCGATCACGCTCGTGAGGGGCGCGTCGAAGACCGCCGAGAACGACGACTTGACGATGTCGGACGAGACGATTGGAGCTTCGCTGTACGCGAGGATGTCGCTCGCACGCTCATGGAAGAGCGCGTTGATCTCCTCGACGGAGGTCTCACGCTTGGTCTCGACCGTGAGATCGACGATCGAGCCGGTCGGGATCGGCACGCGCACCGCGAAACCGTGCAGCTTGCCGGCGAGCTCCGGAATCACGAGGCCAAGCGCCTTCGCAGCGCCGGTCGAAGTCGGCACGAGATTCACGGCCGCCGCCCTCGCGCGCCGTGGATCCTTGTGTGGCGTGTCCACGAGCCGCTGATCGCCGGTGTAGGCGTGGATCGTGGTCATCAGGCCGTGCCGGATGCCGACCGTCTCGTGCAGCACCTTTGCGACCGGAGCGAGACAGTTCGTCGTGCACGACGCATTCGAGATGACGTCGTGCAACTCCGCGTCGTATGCGGGGAAGTTGACGCCGAGGACGATGGTTGCGTCCGCGTCCTTCATCGGGCAAGACACGACGACCTTGCGCGCGCCCGCATCGAGATGCTTCGCAGCCTCCTCGCGAGTCTTGAACCGTCCGGTGCACTCGAGGACGACGTCCACGCCGAGGTCACCCCACGGCAGCGCCGCCGGGTCGGACTCGGCAAACACGGGGAGCTCGACCTCGTCCACGAAGATCGAGCCGTTCTTCGCCTCGATCTTTGCCGGAAACGCGCCGTAGACGGAATCGCGCGCGAGCACGTTCGCCAGCGCTTCCACATCGGCGATGTCGTTGATCGCGACCCATTCGATATCGGCGCCCGATTCGATCGCCGAGCGGAATGCCGCCCGGCCGACGCGGCCGAAGCCGTTGATTGCTACACGTGTGGCCATGGTCTTTCTCCTTGCCTCGTAGACAGATGAACCGGTAGATCGCTTCCGTCCGAGCGGCGGTCGACCTCGATGAGCGCAGAATCGTGCGCGAGCGGCGGCGTCAGCTCTTCGAAAGCCGCCTGTCTGGGTTTCACGACCGTGGCCATCACTCTGACTTTCGTCACGGGCGCGCCCGGTCACATCGGGGGTCACGCGGAAGTGCGTTGCGGAAAAATGCGCAGCCCGAGCGGCTGTGACCGCGCGGGTGCAACCATCCTCACCGTCTCGTGAGAACGCTCCTTGCCACCCTCGCCGCCCGGCGCCCGCGCAGGCCACACCGGCCCGTGCGGGCTCCTGCTTCGCCGGACCTCGGCGGGAAGCCCGACGGCATCGACGGCGTCGCGGCGGTCGAGCCGGATGCGGCGCTCACCCTGCTGGGAGCGCAACGATCCGGTCTGAGCGCAGAGGCGGCCGCGCTCGCGCTCGAACAGCAGGGCGCGAACGAGCTCGGCCGCTCCGGCCGCACGCTGCTCACGGTCCTGCTCTCCCAGGTTCGGAGTCCGCTGCTCGGCCTGCTCTTCGTGGCGGCGGCCGTGTCGATCGGAGTCGGCGAGCGCACGAGCGGCGGGATCATCCTCGGGATCATGCTCTCGAGCGTCGGGCTCGGCGTCTTCAACGAGTACCGAAGCGAGCAGACCCTTGCGTCGCTCCGTAAGCGCACCGGCAGACGTGCAACCGCACTGCGGGACGGCGAGCCGCTGGAGGTACCGGCCGCAGAACTCGTACGCGGCGACGTCTGCCTGTTGCAGACCGGCGACGTCGTGCCGGCCGACGTGCGGCTGCTCGCCGCGAGCGAGCTGACGATCGACGAGGCCGCTTTGAGCGGCGAGCCGTATCCCGCCGAGAAGCAGATCGGAGCAGTGAAGGAGCCCCCGGGCGCGACGCATGCCAACTGCGCCTACACGGGCACGATCGTCCGCAGCGGCCGCGGCCTGGGCGTCGTCGTCGCAACGGGGATGGGCACGCGGCTCGGCGCCGTCGCAAGCGGTCTGCAGGAGCACCAACCCCCGACGGCGTTCCAGCGCGGCCTGAGCTCGTTCGCCGGTCTGCTCGCGAAGGTCACGGGCGTACTCACCGTCTCGATCTTCGTCATCAACGCCGCGCTCGGACGGCCGATCCTCGAATCGCTGTTGTTCTCGCTCGCAATCGCGGTCGGGCTGACCCCGCAGTTGCTGCCGGCGATCGTGACGGTCAGCTTGTCTACCGGCGCCCGGCGGATGGCGCAGAAGGCAGTGCTCGTGAAGCGGCTCGTCTCGATCGAAGATCTCGGCGACGCCGACATCCTCTTCACCGACAAGACCGGCACGCTGACCGAGGGTGAGATCCGCTATCGCGAAGCTGTCGGGCCGACCGGCACGGTCAAACACGATCTCAACCTGCAAGGGCTCTTCTGCAGCGAGCTCGACTTCGAGCACAGCGGCACGCCGCTCGGGAACACACTCGACCTCGCACTCTGGCGCAGCCTCGAGCCCAAGGTCGCGGAGGCCGAGCTCGCACGCGCGGGCGTAGTCGCGACGCTGCCGTTCACGTTCGACCGGCGCCGCACGTCGGTCGTGCTCGAACGGGACGGGCAGCATCGCCTGCTCTGCAAGGGAGCCGCCGAAGAGGTGGTCGCACGCTGCAGCTCGGTACGCCTCGAGACAGGCCCCGAGCCGATCGCCGGGCAGCGCACTCAGGTCGAGCAGACGCTCGCGGGACTGCTCGACCACGGACACCGGGTGCTGGCGCTTGCCGAGCGGCCGGTCGAGACGAAGCCGAGCTATACAGCCGACGACGAGAACGACTTGATGTTGCTCGGATTCCTCGTCTTCGCCGATCCGCCGAAGCAGGACGCCGCGGAGTCGATCGCGCGGCTGCAGCGTCTGGGCATCGAGCTCAAGATCCTGACGGGCGACAGCGAGCGCACCGCCGTTCACGTCTGCAACGAGCTCGGCCTCGAGGTGAAGGGCGTCGCCCTCGGCTCCGACCTCACGGGGCTCACCGACGAGGACTTGGCGCAACTGGTCGCGCGCACGACGATCTTCGCGCGGGTGGGCCCGGAACAGAAGGGCGCGCTCGTTGCGGCGGCTCAGCGCAACGGCGACGACGTCGCGTTTCTCGGCGACGGCGTCAACGACGCAGTCGCACTCCACCGCGCCGACGTCGGCATCTCCGTCGAAGGCGCGGTCGACGTCGCCAAAGAAGCCGCCGACGTGCTCCTGCTCGAGAAGAGCCTGCGCGCGATCGCCGACGGGGTCGTCGAAGGCCGCCGCACCTTCGCCAACACCACGAAGTACGTCCTGATGGGCACCAGCTCCAACTTCGGAAACATGTTCAGCGCCGCGGGCGCCTCCCTGTTCCTGTCGTTCCTGCCGATGCTGCCGAGCCAGATCCTGCTCAACAACATGCTCTACGACTGCTCCGAGCTGACGATCCCGACCGACAACGTCGACGAAGAGCTGCTCGCCCGGCCCGAGCACTGGGACATCGGCTTCATTCGCCGCTTCATGATCTTCTTCGGTCCGATCAGCTCGATCTACGACTTCCTCACCTTCGGCGTGATGCTGTGGATCTTCAACGCACACGCGCCGCTCTTCCGTAGCGGATGGTTCGTCGAGTCGCTCGCGACCCAGTCGCTCGTCGTCTTCGTGATCCGCACTCGTCGCGTCCCGTTCTTCCGCAGCAGGCCGAGCCGACCGTTGCTGGCGACGACGATCGCCGTCGTCCTGATCGGTCTCGCGCTCCCCTACTCGCCGGTCGCCGGCACGCTCGGGTTCCGCCGGCTCCCCTGGCTCTTCCTCGCGATCCTGATCGCGATGATCCTGACGTACCTCGCGCTCGCCGAGGTCGGGAAGTCCTATTTCTACCGGCACGCAGGGTCGGGCTCCGCGCCGCCCGGGCCCGCGGCCCGCCCGCCGGGACGGCGTCACCTGCCGGGCTTCCCGGCACGACGGCGCTCGCAGCAGCCGTCGCTGCCTGCGGGAAAACCGCAGCAATGATCCGTTTCCAACCCGAGGCGCGACGAGCGACCGCGGGGCAGGCTGACGCCATGATCCTGCTCCCGACGGATCCGGCCAGCGTGACGACCGTGACGGTGATCGCGAGCGCGCTGATGGTGCTTTCAGGCATGGGCAAGAAGCGACTTCGCTGGCGGAGCGCCGAGTGTCCGGTCTGTCACCACCGGCAAGGCTCCTGCACGTGCCGCTGGCTCTGACGCCCCGCCGACACGCGCGCTTCGCGACGTTGCCCGGCCGCGCGCTTGCAGTCGTCGCTGCGCTGACGGCGCTGTACCCGATCCTGCGCCGTCCGATCCTCACGTGGGGTGCGACATCCGCCGAAGCCGACTCGCGGCTACCGGGCGACGAGCTCCTCGAGGACGCCGACGGCGTCACGACCCGGGCGATCACGATCGCGGCGCCTGCCGCAGCGGTCTGGCCGTGGCTCGCACAGATGGGCCCGGCGCCCCGCGGGGGCGCGTACACCTACGACTGGATCGAGAATCTGCTCGGCCTCGACATGCACAGCGCAGACCGCGTGCTGCCGGAGTTCCAGAGCCCGCAGGTCGGCGACACGATCAGCTTCGGCCCGAACCGGATGCGACTCGAGCGCCTCGAGCCCGAGCGCGTGCTCTCGTGGCGTTCCGAGGACGGCAACTGGGCTTGGAGCTTCGTCCTGCGCGAGAACGACGGCGCCACGCGCCTCATCAGCCGGAATCGCTTTCACCTGCCGACGCTCACGGCACGTATAGGCATGCTGCCGATGGAACCGGGCTCACTCGTCATGGAACGGAAGATGCTGCGCGGCATCAAAGAACGCGCCGAGCGACTCGTGACGGTGGAGCAAAAACGGCAACCAGCAGGAGCAGAACGTGTCGGAACACCCTGACGACGAGACGATCGACTTCTTGACGCATGAGCGAGCCGCGATCGTCGAGGCGGCGCTCGGGGACGTGACCTCGCGCCACTACGACGCCGCCGGCGAACCCGAAGTCCGGCGGCGCCTCGAAGCGCTCCTCGACCGCGCGCTGGAAGCGCTCGCCGCGCACGACCTGACCCCGATCGTCAGCCATGCGCAGCAGATCGCCCGGGAGCGGTTCGGCGCCGGCTACGACCTCTCGGAGGTGCAGAGCGCCTTCAACGCACTCGAAGCGGCGACCTGGACGCGCGTGCTTGCCACGCTGCCGCCGGACCGGTTCGCGCGGACGCTAGGCCTCGTCAGCACAATCCTCGGTGCAGGCAAAGACGCTCTCGCCCGTACGTATGTCTCCCTCGCGACCGACGCGCACGCACCGTCTCTCGACTTGCGCGCGTTGTTCGCAGGCACAGACAGCGCCTGAAAGCGATCTCGCCGGTCAGAACCGCCGGAACCCGAGCAGCGCACGGCGGGAGTCGGGAGGATTCCACCGCAGCTCGGTCTCGACGTCGAGCACTCCGGGAATGCGCCGCACGCAGCGCACGAGGATCTCGGCATCCTCCTGCGTGTTCACGTGCCCGCGCAGAACCACGCAACCCTCACCGACCGAGACGTCGACGTCCCCGGAGTTGAGCAGCATCGTTCGAAGCAGCACATCCTCGCGGATCTCGTGCTCGATCTCCTCGTCCGAGCGAATGAACGCGCGGACGACGTCGGCGCGACTCACGATGCCGACGAGCCGGTCGTCGCTGACCACCGGCACGCGGTTGATCATGTTGTCGACCATCGCACGGGCCACCTCGGACACACCCTGCGTCGGGCGGACGGTGAGTGCCGGCTTGGTCATCGCCTCGCCGGCGGTGCGCGCACGGACCTTGTCGAGCTCTCCGTCGAGAGAGCGCACGAGCCAGGCCAGCGGCCGGGACAGATCGGGAGAGACACCCTCTTCCTTGCGGAGGATGTCGGCCTCTGAGACGACCCCGAGAACCTCGCCGTTCGGACCGCAGACCGGAACGCCGGAGATGCGGTGCGTGACGAGCACCCGTGCGACCTCCTTCAGAGGCGTCTCGGGAGAGACCGTGATCACCTCGCGGGTCATGATCTCATCGATCCTCATGACAGCATGATCCGCAAGATCGGGCGCGCCACCATCCGTGCCGCCACCGATCCGCACGCGGCGAAGTACGGAGAGCCACGGACGTCGTCAGTGCAGCGCGCGCAGTGCGTTCGCGATCACGGCGACGTCGATCACTTCCTGCAAGAGCGCGCCGAAGACCGGGGCGAGAAAGCCCGCAGCCGCAGCCGCCATCGCGACCAGCGAGAGACCCATGCCGACCATGACGCTCTGCCGGGCAATTCCGAGCGAACGCCTGCCGATGCGCACCGCGTCGACGACGCGGTCGACCCGATCGAGCACGATCACCGCATCCGCCGTCTCGGACGAGACCGTCGCGCCGACTCCGCCCATCGCGATTCCGACGTCGGCCAGGGCAAGCGCAGGCGCGTCGTTGATGCCGTCGCCGACCATCACGACCGGGCACAGGTCCGGGCTCGAGCGCAGCGTACGAACGACGTCGAGCTTGTCCTCGGGCGACAACTGCGCGTAGACGCGGTCGAGCCCCAACCCGGCGCCGACGGAGTCGGCGACCGCGGCGCGGTCGCCCGTCACCATCGCTACGTGCCGGATGCCCTCCCGGCGGAGCGCCTCGACGAGCATATGAGCGTCCTCGCGCACGTGGTCGCCCATCACCACCGCTCCACCGAGCGCGCCGTCGACGCCGATCAGGATCCGCGCCATGCCGGCGTCGAGGCCTCCGTCCAGCCCCCGTGCCACGTTCTCTGCGTCGGCATAACCCCGCGCAAGGAGCCAGGCCGAGCTGCCGACCGCGACTCGACGCCCGTCGACGACACCCTCGATCCCCTGGCCGGGGCCTTCTTCGACGTCCGTCGGCGCCGTCAGGACGAGCCCGCGCGCTTCGGCGTCGTGCACGAGCGCTTCGGCCAGCACGTGTGCGGAGAGCTGGTCGACGGAGGCGGCAAGCCGTAGGAGCTCTTCCGGCTGGACTCCGTCGAACACCAGGATCTGCTCGACGGCCGGGAGGCCGAGCGTCAGCGTTCCCGTCTTGTCGAACAGCACGGTGCGCGCCTCCCCGAGCCGCTCGATCACAGCCGCGCTCTTGACGATCACGCCGCGCCGCGCGGCTCGCGAGACGCCGGCGACGAAGGCGATCGGCGCGGCGAGAATCAGCGGACACGGCGTCGCGACGACCATCACCGCGAGGAAGCGCATCGAATTGCCGGAGTACAACCAGGCGCCTCCTGCCACCGCCAGGGCCAGCGGGAGGAACACCGCGGCGTAGCGGTCTGCGAGACGCACGAACGGCGCACGACCCTCTTCCGCTTGCCTCACGAGGCGCACGATGCCGGCGTAGGTGCTGGCATCGGCTGCTCTCGTCGCCAGCAGATCGAACGCATCGCCTGCATTCGCCGAGCCGCTGCGCACCTCGCCGCCGCGCGAACGCCGCACCGGGAGCGGCTCGCCGGTCAGTGCAGCCTCGTCGAGCACGGCAACCGGCGAGGCGACCGAGCCGTCCACGGGGACGACCTCACCCGCCCGTACGACGACGATGTCCCCGGGAAGAAGCGACCCTACCGACACCTCTTCGATCGCCGAGCCACTGCGACGGTGCGCGACTCGCGGCATCCGCTCGAGCAGGCGCGTCAGCTCACGACCGGCACGGCGTGTGGCGTAGAACTCGAGCGCGTTGCCGCCGGCGAGCATCAACGCAACGACGGCGCCGGCGAGGAACTGGCCGAGCACGAGCGCCGAAACGATGGCGACGAGCGCAATCGCGTCGACACCGACATCGCGTCGAAGCAGCGAGCGAACCACCGACCAAATGAGCGGCCCGAGGATCGCCGCAGTCGACACGGCCCAGACGGCGTTCCCTTCCGTGCCGGCGCCGGCGGCGTGCAGAACGGCGCCCGCTGCGAGCGCTCCAAGCGATGCAAGCGCGAGCAGCGGGCGCCACATGACGATCGTCAGCCGGCGGAGCGGACAGTTCCCGCGCCGACGGCGTCCCGCTCGTGCTCCTCGAGCTCGCCGCGAACGACGAGAACCGGGCATGCAGCGTGATGGAGCACTGCGGTCGACACGCTGCCGAAGAAGATCCGCTTCATGGCGCTCCAACCGTGCGCGCCGAGCACGATCATGTCGGCTTCCGCGTCGGCTGCCGCTCCACAGATCTCGTCGGCCGCGGCGCCGCGGTGGATCTCCGAGCTCACACGAACTCCGGCGGCCTTCGCCGCCGCGGCGGCCTCCTCGACCGCATGCGTTGCACCGTCTCGCTGCGCTTCGTCCAGCTCCGGTGCGTACTGCACCGGCACGTAGCCGTAGTCGTACACGGGCACATTCCAGACGGACACGATCCGGAGCAGCGCATCGAGTGCTCCCGCGAGCTCGATCGCCACGTCGGTTGCCTTTTGCGCCGACGGCGAGCCGTCGGTCGCGAGCAGGATGGTCTTCATTTCGTCCTCCTGGCCTCGAAGCATCAACCGGAGCGTCGCCAACGCGGGGTGAACGCGCATCGGTGAGGAGCCCGATGCCGCCTCCGTAGTTCGTGGCAACACGGAAGACCCGCGCCTCCAGTTCCGTAGTTCTCCGCCTCGAGTCCGGTCCTTTCACTGAGCCGCCGCCGTCCATCCGGGGAGAGTCGGAGAGTCCTAACCGAAGGAGGAGCCATGCCCGCCATGCGAGTCGTCGGCACCGGCCACGAGTTGTCGGAGCGCGCCCGCGTGCGGAGGGAGCCCGACGAGTATGTCATCGAGCTCGACGTGGCGGGCTTCAGTGACGACGAGCTGTCGATCGAGGCGCTCGGCCCGACCATCATCTTGCGCGGCGACCAGCGCGAGCTACCGGGCGACCATGGCAAGGCTTTCCGGCTCCACGAGCGGCTCGAGGAGTCGTTCCGCCTCCCCGACGACGCCGACGCGGAGCGGATCACGGTCGTCCACACCAACCGCGTGCTCGAGCTGCACGCGCCGCGACTGAAGCTCGAGTCGCGCATCGTGCCGATCGCACGCGAGCACAACCACATCCTGAACCCCGACGCAGAGCCGTGCTGAGAGGAGACGCGCCGGCCGGCCTCGATCTCGCTGAAAGGAGCACGGAGATGCGCAAGGTCATCATCATGGGCGCCGGGGGGCGGGACTTCCACGACTTCAACGTCGTGTTCCGCGACGACCCGCAGACCGAGGTCGTCGCCTTCACCGCAACACAGATTCCGGGAATCGACACACGCGTCTACCCACCGGCACTCGCAGGGCCGCACTATCCCGAGGGCATCCCGATCAGACCTGAGAACGAATTGACGCAGCTCATCCGCGAGCACGGCGTCGACGAGGTCATTCTCGCCTACTCCGATCTCGAGCACGAAACGGTGATGCACAAGGCGTCGACCGTGCTCGCTGCGGGCGCAGACTTCCGGCTCCTCGGTCCGGATGCGACCATGCTCGACTCGATCAAGCCTGTCGTGGCCGTCTGCGCAACCCGCACCGGCTGCGGCAAGAGCCAGACCACCCGCAAGATCGGTCAGGAGCTTCTCGACGCGGGCCTCAGGGTCGCGCTCATCCGGCACCCGATGCCGTACGGCGATCTCGAGGCGATGCGCGTGCAACGCTTCGCGACGCTCGAGGACATCGATGCGGCGCATCCCACGATCGAAGAACGAGAGGAGTATGAGGAGCCCGTTCGCCGGGGCATGGTGATGTACGCAGGCGTCGACTACGAGGCGATCATGCGGCAGGCCGAGAAGGAAGCCGACGTCATCGTCTGGGACGGCGGCAACAACGACTTCCCGTTCATTGCGCCCGACCTCCTGATCGTCGTCGCCGACGCGTTGCGCCCCGGTCACGAGCTGCTGTACCACCCCGGCGAGACGAACGTCAGGATGGCCGACGTCGTCGTCATCAACAAGGTCGACTCGGCCGAGGCCCACAACGTCGAGCGCGTGCTCGAGAACGTCGAGTCGGTGAACCCACTTGCGAAGGTGATCTTTGCGAAGTCGCCGACGACGCTCGATCCGGGCCCGAGTCTGCGCGGCGCGCATGTCCTCGTCGTCGAAGACGGCCCGACGCTCACACACGGCGGGATGCCGTTCGGAGCGGGGCTCGTCGCAGCCCGGGCCGCCGGCGCTGCCTCGATCGTCGACCCGAGGCCGTTCGCCGTCGGCTCGATCCAGAAGCTGTACGCGACGTGGCCGCAGCTCGCGAACGTGCTGCCGGCGATGGGGTACAGCGACGGGCAACTCTCGGAGCTCGAAGCCACGATCAACGCCGCCGACTGCGACGTCGTCGTGACCGGAACGCCCGTGGATCTCGGGCGGCTGATCACGTCACGGCATCCAATTCGCCACGTGCGGTACGAGCTCGAGGAGGTCGGCTCGCCGACGCTCGCAGACGTGCTCGAATCGATCGTCGCACGGGCGAAGACGGCGCATCGCGAGACGATGGCGACGGGGTGAACGCGGTGACGCCTTTCGCACCCACCAAAACCACCAACCTGACGCGGATCTCCGACCTCACGCCGGAGCGTCTCGCCCGCCTGCTCGAGCTCGCCGAGGTGATGAAAGATCCTGCGACGCGCTGCGACGACGTGTTGCGTGACCGGGCGATCGCCTTGATCTTCGAGCAGCCCTCGACGCGTACGCGGGTGTCATTTGCGGCAGCAATCGCACGACTGGGCGCAACGCCGATTCCTCTGACGCCGCAAGAGCTTCAGCTCGGGCGCGGGGAGTCGATCGCGGATACCGCACGCTCACTCTCGGGGTACGTCGATGCGATCGTGATCCGCGCCTTCACCCAGGCGACGATCGACGAGCTCGCGCGCTGGGCGACAGTCCCGGTCGTCAACGCACTCTCCAACGAGCATCATCCGTGTCAGGCGCTCGCAGACCTGTTGACGATCAAGGAAGAGTTCGGCGACCTCGAAGGCAGGCATGTCACCTTCGTGGGCGACGGCGGCGACAACGTCGCTCACTCCCTTCTCGAGGCCGGCGCGCTTGCGGGAGTCGACGTAACGATCGCGTGCCCGGCGGCCTACGCGCCGGATCAGGCGGTGCTCGCCCGAGCTCACCGGCTCGCCGAGCACAGCGGTGCGAAGCTGCTCGTGCTGCACGATCCGCGCGCAGCGGTCGCCGGGGCACACGCGGTCTACGCCGACGTGTGGGCGTCGATGGGCGAGGAGTCGGAGCGTGAGGCGCGCGAGCGTGCCCTCGCGCCGTATCAGGTGACGGACGAGTTGATGTCCCTCGCCCAACCCGGTGCGATCTTCCTGCACTGCCTCCCCGCAAAGCGTGGCCAGGAGGTTGCCGCATCGGTCATCGACGGGCCGCAGTCGGCCATCTGGCGGCAGTCGGCGAACCGCCTGCCGACCGAGGAAGCAGTACTGATGCTGCTGACACGAGGAGGCGAAGCATGACCGCTCCGCGTATCGTCATCGCACTGGGTGGCAACGCCCTCCTCCGACGCGGCGAGCAGGCGAAAGCCGAGACTCAGAGGCACAACGTCAACGACGCGGCGGCCGCGCTCGCCGGGCTCGCCGGCGAGTACGAGCTCGTCGTGACGCACGGCAACGGGCCGCAGGTCGGGCTCCTCGCACTCGAAGCGGATGCCTACAAAGGCGTCCCGCCGTACCCGCTCGATGTCCTGGGCGCCGAGAGCCAGGGCATGATCGGCTACCTGCTGACTCAAGCTCTGCAAAACGAGTTGCCCGGCCGGGCCGTCGTCGCAGTGCTGACGCAGGTCGCCGTGGCTGCGGCCGATCCGGCATTCTTCCGCCCGTCGAAGCCGATCGGACCGGTGTACTCGGCCCGCGAGGCCCGGGCCATCGGCATCGAGCACGGCTGGGCGATGGCCCACGACGGGAGCTACGTCCGTCGAGTCGTGGCGTCGCCCATGCCCACGGAGATCGTCGAGGCGGACTCGATCGAGCTTCTCCTCGGATCCGGCGCCGTGGTCGTGTGCGCCGGCGGCGGCGGGATCCCGGTCGTCCGCGAGGCCGGCGGCGTGCGCGGGGTCGAGGCCGTGATCGACAAGGATCTCACTGCGGCGCTGCTCGCCGAGACACTCGGTGCAAGCCGTCTCGTGCTCGCGACCGACGTGCCGTACGTCGAGCGGGACTGGCATACGCCGGCGGCGAGTCGCATCGAGACGGCAACATCTGCTGAGCTCCGACGCTCGTCGTTCGCCGCCGGCTCGATGGGGCCCAAGGTCGAGGCCGCGTGCAGGTTCGTCGAGCGCACCGGCGGAAGCTGCGGGATCGGTGCGCTGTCCGAGCTCGCGGCGCTCGTTCGCGGAGATGCCGGGACGCAGATTGTGTCCAGACGGCCGGTGCTCGCCACTCGGTAGTTCAAGGAAGCTGCGCTGCGCGGAACTCCGGATGACCACCCCGCCGGCCGGCGGTACGTTCGATGCGGAGATCAACGGAATGCTGCGACCCGAGGACGCGAACCTGGTTGACGCTGCGAGCCGCGGCGATCACCGGTCGCGCGAATGCCTCGTCGCCGCATATCTTCCCGTCGTTCGGGGGATCGCGTTCCGCTACCGGGCCTTGGGCCTCCCACTGGACGATCTCGTGCAGGAGGGCTCGCTCGGCTTGCTCGAGGCGATCGACCACTTCGAGCCGGAGCGCGGTACCGAATTCGAGTCGTACGCACGCTTCCGCATTCGCCGTGCAATTCGCAACGCACTGACCGAGCAATCACGGCTGATCCGGCTGCCGAAGCAGATCGTGGAGCGCCGCCGAGCCATCGAACGGGCGGAGGCGAACATCAAGACCGCGACGGGGCGCACACCGACGCTCGCCGAGTTGGCCGCGGCAACGGGGCTGTCCCCGGCGGCCGTGATCGCGACACGCAGCGCTGGAACGACCCCCGTCTCACTCGACCAGGCCGTCCTCGACGACGGCTCGACGCTGGAGGTCCTCATCGCCGACGCCTCGGCCCGGGATCCGGAAGCCGAGACGGTCCAGCACGAGCAGGTGCAGGAGGTCGATGACGCCGTCTCGACACTGCCGGCGCGCCAGCGCGAGATCGTCACCAGACATTTCGGACTGGACGGAGAGGCAGAGCAGATCGCCGAAGTGGCGGCGGCGCTTCACGTGTCGCAGCAACGAGCCCGAGCGATCGAGCGAGACGCGCTGTATGCGCTGCGCGACTGCCTCGAGCCGGTTACTCCTCCCCCGACTCGTTGAGCAACTCGTGAAAGTGGTGCCGCGCGCGGACTTCCTCCTCGCCGGGCGCCGCGGTACCGAGCACCTCACGGAGGTGACGAAGCTCCGCGACGAGGTCAGGACGTCCCACGAGGTCGACCAGGTCGAACACGCAACGACCTTGGAGGGCGGCTCCTCCGGGCTCCCAGAACGGGCAACCCCCCTCCGGGCAGATTGTCTGTCGCCCGGCCAACGCGTCGAGACGACAGGTCCTCGCCATGGAGATGACGATCCGCTGCCGCAGCGTGCTCTCGCATCAGGGGAACGCGCAGCTCCGCTGCGGAGGATCCGTACTTCTCCGCCCGGCGATCGGCGGCAGCCCTGATGCCGACACCGTCGCCACACCGGATCATCTCCTGGAGTTTCGTGATCTGAAATTCGACAGTTTCCCCGCCGCGCCGAGGGCCGCGCCAGACTCGCGGGCCCCTCCGTCGCGGCTTGCGGGCTCGGCGGGCGGCCCACGGCGACGGCGGGGGAAGAGCGCAAGGAGGCCCCCGATGATGTCCGGATCAGTCCTCGTCGCCTACGGAACGAAGCACGGCTCGACCCGCGAAGTGGCCGACGCCGTGGCCGAGACGCTGGCGGAGCACGGGCTCGACGTCGACACGCTCCCGGCCGCTCGGGTCGACGATCTCTCGCCGTACGCCGGCGTCGTCGTCGGAGGCGCGATCTACATGGGCCGCTGGCATCCCGACGCCGTCGGTTTCCTCGAGAAGCATCGGAAGGCGCTCGCCGTGATGCCCGTCGCGGTCTTCGGGATGGGCCCTCGCACATTGGAGGAGCACGCCGTGGCGGAATCGAGGGCGCAGCTCGCCAAGGCGCTGGAGAAGGTGCCGGACGTCGACCCGTATGCCGTTGCCGTCTTCGGGGGCGCCGTCGACCCCCGCACGCTGAGATTTCCGTTCAGCCGAATCCCGGCGAGCGATGCGCGCGACTGGAACGCGATTCGGGCCTGGGCCTCGGAGATCAGCGGCGTATTCGACTACGGGAAAGCCGCATTGGAAGCGAGGGATCCCCGCAGCGATCTTCAGCAGACGCACCGATGAGCAATGCGCCGCGCATCGCAATGCTGACTCCACTAGGTCAGAGCTCGGAGACGGAGCCTCGGCCGCGACGGAAGGAGTTTGAGATGCGCAAGGTATGGGAGATCGGTGGAATCGTCGCCGCGGCAATCCTCGTCGCGTTCGGCATCGGCGCACTCGTCATGAGCATCAACGGACGCTCGACGGTCGGCAGCAACCTCAAGGAGCAGCAGATCGTCGGCACCGCAGACATGACGCCGGCCGGAATCACGGCCGAGGTGAAGCAGGCAGGCCTGAAGAACGTCAGCATTCCGAGCTGCAGCGTCGCGAACAAGACGGTGTTGGACGGCGCCACTGCTCGCTGCTTCGCCCAGTACATGCAGATCCACTCGCTCGAGGCGACGGGCGGATTCTTCTACTCGCAGATGGGTCAGTACGAGGCGCAGGCCGGCGCGCCGAAGGCGCAGCTCGCGCTCGGCGGCGGCACCAACAACCCGCAGTACGCCGCGATCGACCCGCAGACCAAGCAGCCCGTCTCGAACGGCGCCCGCAACGTCTGGGTGACGGAGACCGCGCTGACCACCGCGCTCAACACCTCGTACATGGCGAGCCAGCTCGCCCTGTTCGGGATCGTCGTCGGCATCGCCCTCCTGCTCGCCGGAATCGGCTTCGGCATCCTCGCCGTCGGCCCGCTCCGCGACCCGGAAAGGGCGCTGAGCTTCAGCAAGCCGAAGAAGACGAAGGTCGAGCCCGTCCCGACCGTCTAGCCCCACCCCGCACCACCACCCGCTGACGAGCCGCCCCAGGGCGGCTCGTCGGCGTTCCGGGTCACTGCTCGAGCACGCCCTGGTCGAGGGCGTAGCGCACGAGCTCCGCGCGGCTCGAAAGTCGAAGCTTCTGCATGATGTGCGCCCGGTGCGTCTCGGCGGTGCGCACCGAGATGAAGAGCTGCGCCGAGATCTCCTGGTTCGTGTGACCGAGCGCGAGCAGGCGCAGAACCTCGCGCTCCCGGTCGGAGAGCGGATCTTCCTCGGCCCGTCGTGCGTCGGCGTTCTCGGCCGCGACGAGTCTCGCGCCGACCGTCGGATGCACGTAGCTGCTCCCGCCCGCCACCTCGCGGATCGCCGCAACCACCTCGGTGTCGGCGGCTTCTTTCAGGATGTAACCGCTCGCGCCCGAGCTGAATGCCTGGCGGACGTACTGCGGATCGTCCTGCATCGACAGGATGAGCACCTTCGTCTCGGGCCTCTCGTGCAGCAGCGTCGGAACGACGTCGAGCCCGCTCTGATCGGGCATCACGATGTCCAGCAGAATCACATCCGGCTTGAGCGCCCGCGCCTGGAAGACCGCGTCGCGAGCGGTGCCGGCCTCGCCCACCGCTTCGAGGTCGGCTTCGGCGTCGATCAACAGCCGGAGACCGGCCCGGAAGACCGCATGGTCGTCGACGATGAGGACGCGCACGCTCATGCCAGCGGGACCTGAGCGATGAGCGTCGTGCCCGATCCCTCGGTCGATTCGATCTGGAGCCGCCCGTCGAGCAGGCCGACGCGTTCGCGCATGCCTTCGAGACCGAAGCCGCCGTCGCGAACCGTCTTCGGATCGAAACCCTGTCCGTCGTCTTCGATCACCGCGACGACGGCGCCCGGCTTTCGGGTGAGCACGATGCTGATGTTGCGCGCACGCGCGTGCTTGACGATGTTCGTAAGAGACTCCTGGACGATTCTGAAGAGCGCGGTCTCCACCTCGGCGGGGAGACGCTCATCTCCGAGGCTTGACTCGAAGCGTATGCCAATGCCCGTCTGTCCGCCAAAAGAGTCGGTCAGGCGCTCCACCGCAGGGACGAGGCCGAAGTCGTCGAGCACCTTCGGCCGGAGCTCGATCGCCAGGCGGCGGACGTCGTGCAAGGTCGCAACGACCAGCTCACGCACGTCGGACACGGCGTCGCGGGCGCCGACGCTCGCGACCTTCTCGTCGAGCACCTTCAGGCCGAGCAGGATCGAGGACAGCGCCTGCCCGGTCTCGTCGTGCAACTCGCGCGCAAGGCGCCGCCGTTCGAGCTCCTGCGCGTCCACGATGCGCCGAAGCACGTCGCGTGCGATCCGCTGCGAGAGATCCACCGCGACCGCGGCGCGTGACGCAAAGGTCTCGGCGAGGCGGAGATCGTTGTCGGTAAAGCGTGCGTCGGGGCCGAGCCTGTCGTGCACGGCAATCACGCCGATCGTCTGGGATCGTGCGACCAGTGGGACCCAGAGCCCCGTTCTCACACCAAAGCCACGCACGATGGCGCGATCCACCTCGGGATCGTCGAGCACCGAATCGCTCCGCTCGCTGCGGCCACGGTCGAAGACGCGCCCCGTCTTCGACGATGCCCGCGGGAGTGCACGCCCCAGGAACGCTTCGCCGCTCTCACCGGCGACGGCGGCGAACCGAAGCTCGTCGTCTCCCACAGGGAGCATGACTGCGACGAGGCGTGCATCGAGCAGCTCGCGCAGGCGCCGGGCGATGAGGTCGAGCAGCCGCCCGAGGTCGGTCTCCGTCGCGAGCGCGTTGCCGACCTCGTTGAGCGACTCGAGCTGCGTCGACCATTGGGTGGTCGCCTCGAGGAGACGGGCGTTCTCGATCGCGACCGCGGCCTGGCCGGCGAGCAGCATCACGATCTCCTCGTCCTCGTCGGAGAAGTCCTCTCCATTCGCCTTTTCCGTCAAGTAGAAGTTCCCGTAGGCGACGCTGCGGAGCAGGAGCGGCACGCCCAGGAAGGTGCGCATCGGCGGATGGTTCGGCGGAAAGCCGGCCGAGCGCGGATCGTCACCGATATCGTGCAGGCGCAACGCGGTGGCCTCGTCGATGAGAACGCCGAGGATGCCCCTGCCGCGGGGCAGGTCGCCGATCGCGGCGTGCGTCTCGTCGTCGATTCCTGTCGTCAGGAACTGCTCGAGCTGCTTGCCGCTGCGATCGATGACGCCCAAGGCCGCATAGCGGGCGCCGGTCAGCTCGGCGGCGGTCGTCACGAGTCGCTGGAGCAGCGACTCGAGCGAGGATTCCGACCCGATCGCCATGGTCGCGTCGAGCAGCGCGCGAAGGCGGCCCTCGGTCGTCGGCGGCGCGTCCACGTGCTGGAGGGTACCCGGAACCCTGCGGGAAACCCCCTTTTTGGGTCCGGTCTGTCCCCGATGCCGTCGCTGCTTCCCGGACGCAGAGTTGGGGCAACTGGAAAGGAGCACGTCATGTTCAAGACAGTCCTCTGGGCAACAGACGGGTCCGAGACGGCAGCGCTCGCGCTTCCGTACGCACTCGATCTTGCGGAGCCGGACAAGACGAAGCTCGTCGTGGTCCACGTGCGCGAGATCTTCGTCGGGCGCGGCGGCGGATATCCGGTCCTCGCCGACGAGAGTGAGTTGCGCGAGCAGATCGCCCTGCAGGTCAAGGGCCTGCGGGAAGGCGGGCTCGACGCGACCTTCGTCGTCCGCACGTGCACCGGCGGCCATGCCGCCCGCACGATCGCGGAGATCGCCAAGGAGGTCGGAGCGGACCTGATCGTCGTCGGAACGCACGGCTACGGTCGACTCGCAAACGCCCTGCTCGGCAGCGTCACGATGGGCCTGCTGCACGCGGGCGTGTGCCCGGTGCTCGCAGTCCCGACCGGCACGGTCGTCGAGGCGCGCGAGCACGAGCTCGCGACCAGCGCGACGCAGTAACCCTGTGGGAAAGCCGCAGCATGGCTCCGTATCGGCGCCGATGCTGCGGCTCTCTCTGCCCGCGAGTCTGTGACGAGCAACAACAAGGAGGCTCGTTATGAAAGGGCTCGTCTATCACGGTCCCGGGAAACGTTCCTGGGACGAGGTCCCGGATCCGACCATCGAGGCGCCGACGGACATCGTCGTGCGCATCGACACCTCGACGATTTGCGGCACCGACCTGCACATCCTCAAGGGCGACGTACCGGCGTGCCAGCCGGGCACGATCCTCGGCCACGAGGCCACCGCAACGGTCGTCGAGAAGGGCTCCGCAGTCACCACGCTGGAGATCGGTGATCGCGTGCTCGTGTCGTGCATCACGTCGTGTGGGCGCTGCCGGTTCTGCAAGGAAGCGCGCTACGGCCAGTGCATCGGAGGCGGCGGCTGGATCTTCGGACACCTGATCGACGGCCTCCAGGCGGAGTACGCACGTGTTCCGTTCGCGGACACGTCGGTCTACAAGATTCCGGCCCAACTCGACGACGAAGAGGTTCTCTTCCTCTCGGATATCCTCCCGACGGCATATGAGGTGGGCGTCCTCAACGGGCGCGTCGAGCCGGCGGACACCGTCGCGATCGTTGGCGCCGGTCCGATCGGCCTCGCAGCGGTGCTCACCGCAGGCCTCTATACACCTGCGCACATCGTCGCGATCGACTTCGACGACGGTCGCCTCGCGCGGGCCCGGGAGTTCGGTGCCGACGTGACGATCAACAACCGCGACGGCAGAGCGCTCGCCGAGGTCATGGAGTTGACGGGCGGTCTCGGAGCGGACGTCGCCATCGAGGCAGTCGGCCTTCCCGAGACCTTCGAGCTCTGCACCGAGCTCGTCCGTCCCGGTGGACGGATCGCAAACGTGGGCGTGCACGGCCACTCGGCCACGCTCCATCTCGAGACGCTGTGGATCCGCGACCTCACGATCACGATGGGGCTCGTGGACGCGTTCAGCACCCCGAAGCTGCTCGAGTTGGTCAGCCGGGGCAAGCTGAACACGCTGCCGTTTGCGACGCATCACTTCGCGCTCGGCGACACGATGAGCGCGTACGACACGTTCGGCGATGCGGCGAAGACGAACGCGCTGAAGGTCGTCATGACGGCCGAGCCGGTGGAAAGAAAGCCGGCTCGCAAGGAAGCAGTTGTCGGCGCCGCCTAGCACTGCGGCAGCCGCCGTGGTGGACGTGATCCTCCGCGACGGCTCCACGCTGCGGCTCAGGGCGCCCGCGCACAACGACGCGGGCGCCCTGGTCACCTTCTTCGAGCGGCTCTCCAACGACAGCCGGTACCTCCGTTTCCACGGAGTGCGACGGGTCGACGTGACGCTCGTGGAGCACGTTCTCGATCCCAACTGGACCGACCGCGGCGCGCTGATCGGCACGCTGACAGACGCCCAGGGTGACGAGCGGGTCGTCGCACTTGCGGAATACGCCCGCCTGCGCGATCCGGCATCGGCAGAGGTCGCGTTCACCGTCGCGGACGACCTCCAGGGCCGAGGGGCGGCGACACGACTGCTCGAGCAACTTGCGGCTCGAGCCGCCGAAGTCGGAATCGAGGGCTTCGTCGCCGAAGTCCTCCCCGAGAATTCGGCGATGCTCGCGGTCTTCCGGGACGCGGGCTTCGAAGAGTCACGGAAGCTCAGCGGCGGCGAGGTCGAGGTGCACTTCCCGATCGCTTCGACCGAGCGCTTCCTTGCGCGTGTGGAGGAGCGCGACCACATCGCGGTCGCCGCGTCCCTCCGGCCGTTCTTCGCACCGGCCTCGGTCGCCGTGATCGGCGCCTCGAAGCGCCGCGGCTCGATCGGCGGCGAGCTCTTTCGCAACATCCTCGAGGCGGACTTCACAGGCGCGACCTACCCCGTCAACCGAGAAGGCGAGCCGGTCGCCGGCGTGCGCGCGTACCGGACGATCGAGGAGATTCCCGACCCGGTCGACCTCGCGGTCATCAGCGTCCCGGGCAAAGGCGTGCTCGAGTCGGCGGAAGAGGCGCTGCGGAAGGGCGTACGGGCGTTGTGCGTGATCTCCGCGGGCTTCGCCGAGGTCGGCTCCGAGGGAGTGGAGCGCCAGGAGAAGCTGCTCGCGCTCGTCCGGGCGCACGGAGCGCGACTCGTCGGCCCGAACTGCCTCGGCATCGCCGTCCCGCCGATCGGGCTCAACGCCACGTTCGCACCTCGCGCGTTGCCGTCGGGCCGCATCGCGTTCTCGTCACAGAGCGGCGCGCTCGGGCTCGCGCTGCTCGAGAAGGCGTCGGAGCGCGGCCTCGGCTTCTCCGCCTTCGTCTCGATCGGCAACAAGGCGGACGTCTCTTCGAACGATCTGCTCGAGTGGTGGGAAGAGGACGACGGCACCGACGTCGTGCTGCTCTACCTCGAGTCGTTCGGGAACCCGCAGAAATTTGCGCGCGTCGCCGGCCGCCTCGCACGGCGAAAGCCGATCCTCGCGCTCAAGGCCGGTACGTCGCGCGCCGGCGCTCGCGCGGCCAGCTCGCACACCGCAGCGCTCGCCGGATCGGACGCGGCAGTCGAAGCGCTGTTCCGCAGCTCAGGCGTGCTTCGTGCTCGGAACCTCGAGGAGCTCGTCGACGTCGCCACGCTGCTGTCGAGCCAACCGCTCCCCGCAGGCCGCCGCGTCGCCGTGCTGACGAACGCAGGCGGGCTCGGCATTCTCTGCGCGGACGCCTGCGAAGCGGCGCATCTCGAGCTGCCGGAGCTGACGGAAGAGACCCGGCAGGCACTCTCAGAGATTCTGCCAAGCGAAGCGAGCGTCGCGAACCCGGTCGACCTGCTCGGCTCCGCAACGGGAGCGGTCTACACCAAGGTCCTGCCGCACATCCTCCGCGATCCGGGGATCGACGCCGTGATCGCGCTCTTCGTCCCACCGGTGGTCGCCGGAGCCGACGAGGTCGCTGCCGCGATGCGCGCCGCGCTCGAGCGCGAACCGTCGGACAAGCCCGTGCTGGCCGTCGTCGTGAGCGCCGACGGAACGCCGGAGACCCTGCGGGATCCAGCCTCGCCGCTCGCTACGTTTGCGTACCCCGAATCGGCGGCGCACGCGCTCGGCGTCGCAGCGGGACGAGCCGAATGGCTGCGCCGCCCGGCGGGCACCGTCCCGGAGATCGACAAGATCGACGTGGCGGCCGCACGACGCCTGGTCGACGGCGCGCTCGCAGACTCCGGCGACGTCTGGCTCGATGCTGCCGACATCCGAACGCTGCTGACGGCGTACGGCGTGCCGCTCGTTCCCGAGCAGGTCGCCGCGGACGCCGACGAGGCAGTCGCAGCCGCCGATGCGCTGGGACGTCCGGTCGTGCTCAAGACCGCCGTCGCCGGAGTGCACAAGACCGAGAGCGGTGGCGTCGCGCTGAACCTCGAGACGGACGAGGAGATCCGCGCGGCGGCGGAGCGCATCGGTGGGCCGCTGCTCGTGCAGCCGATGATCGGGGGAGGGACCGAGCTGCTGGCCGGAGTCGTGCAGGACCCGCTGTTCGGCGGCCTCGTCGCGGTCGGACCCGGCGGCGTGTTCGCAGAGCTCATCGGCGGAGCCGAGTTCCGGATCGCACCTCTGACCGACCGCGATGCCGACGAGCTCGTCAACGGAGGCAAGGCGGGGCAACTCGTCCGCGGCTTCCGCGGCGCCGCGGCCGCCGACGACAACGCGCTCACGTCGCTCGTCCACCGGCTCTCCCGGCTCGCCGTCGACTTTCCCGAGATCGCAGAGCTCGACCTCAACCCGATCATCGCGCTCCCGACCGGCTGCGTGGCCGTCGACGCCCGCATCCGCCTCCGCTCGCGGTCCGAAGATCGCTCCCTCAAAAGCTGGTAACGCTTCGCTTCGCTCGCTTCACGGGGGAAACCATGTTTCCCCCGTGGGCCCCCTTCTTCGCTGCTGTCGGCGAAACGGCGTCACTGCTGCGCCGAGCAAGCTCGGCTCCGCGACGAAGGAGCATGTGGATAAACCGCAGGAACTCTCCGCGCACGGCCGGATGGCACATCAGTGTGCCTGGACGATCCTGGGGCCATGCGCACGAGCTATGGAGTCGTTTGGCGTGAAGGCGATCATCCCCTCGCACGGGGGAAGCTCGAGCTGCTCCCGCGCGCGGTGCGGCTCGACGGGATGGCGGGCTCCGTGCCGACGACCCGTGAGATCGCGTACGACTATCTCACCGAGATCCGCATCGGCCGCTCCCCCGAGGAGCGGATCGACGGCCGCCCGAGCCTCGTGCTCGAGCCGCGCACCGGAGACACACTCTCGATTGCGAGCGTCGCGCAGGCCGGCGTGCTCGCCGAGATCGCCGAGCGGCTGTCGGCGCTCCAGCTCGGCACGGAGGGCCGCCGCCGGCTTGCGATCGTGCTGCCCTTCCGCCCGGAAGCGCGGGATGCCGTCCGCGCGCTGCTCGCGGAGGGCCCGCCGTTCGACCCGGACGCGCTCGGTCTCGACCGGCACCAGGTCTTCCTGACGCCGTCGGAAGCAATCTTCATCTTCGAGTCCAAGCTCGGCGCCGACGCACTCGAGCCGCTACTCCAGGAGCCAGACCTCTGGCAAAGTGCTGCTGCATGGCACGAGCATCTCGCCGGCCCGCCGCAGATCGCCGAGGACGTCTTCTCGTGGACGCGTCCCGAGATGCACATCGATCGGTCGCTTCTCCCGCCGGGGCTCCGCAACGGCGACAGCCTCGACGCGTGAACGACGGTCTCGGCAGGAACCTCACCGGCCCGCTCCCGGGGGCCGCACAGACATCGTGACGCTCTCCGAGCACGAGCTGCGCCTGATCGACGCCTACTGGCGCGCCGCGAACTACCTGTCGGTCGGGCAGATCTACCTGCTGGACAACCCGCTCCTGCGCGAGCCGCTCCGGCTCGAGCACGTCAAGCCGCGCCTCCTCGGGCACTTCGGCACGACGCCGGGGCTCAACCTCATCTATGCCCACCTGAACCGTGCGATCCGCGCCCGTGATCTGAGCGCGATCTACATCACCGGCCCCGGACACGGCGGCCCGGGGCTCGTCGCGAACGCCTACCTCGAGGGCACGTACAGCGAGGTCTATTCGTCGGTCGGCGACGACGAGGCGGGCATGCAGGAGCTCTTCCGCCAGTTCTCGTTCCCGGGCGGGATCCCGAGCCACGTCGCGCCCGAGACGCCGGGCTCGATCCACGAGGGCGGCGAGCTCGGCTACGCGCTCGCGCACGCGTTCGGCGCGGCGTTCGACAACCCCGACCTGCTCGTCGCCTGTGTCGTCGGCGACGGCGAGGCGGAGACGGGACCGCTCGCGACGAGCTGGCACTCGAACAAGTTCCTCAACCCGCGCACCGACGGTGCGGTGCTGCCGATTCTCCACCTGAACGGCTACAAGATCGCGAACCCGACCGTGCTCGCGCGCATCCCCGAGGCCGAGCTCGTCGCGCTGCTCGAGGGCTACGGATGGCGGCCGCTGATCGTCGCCGGAGACGATCCGGCGGTCGTGCACGAGCTGTTCGCCTCCGCGCTCGACGAGGCACTCGACGGGATCGCAGAGGCACAGCGCGCAGCCCGCGGCGGAGCCTCGACGGTGCGGCCGCAGTGGCCGATGATCGTGCTGCGCACGCCGAAGGGCTGGACCGGCCCGAAGCAGGTCGACGGCCTCCAGATCGAGGGCACGTGGCGGTCGCATCAGGTCCCGGTCAGCGACGTGCGCGGGAACCCGGAGCACCTGCGCATCCTCGAGGAGTGGCTGCGCAGCTATCGCCCGGAAGAGCTGTTCGACGAGGACGGGCGGCTCGTCGCCGAGCTCGCCGAGCTCGCACCGCGCGGCGACCGGCGCATGAGCGCGAACCCCCACGCGAACGGCGGCGTGCTGCTGCGCGACCTCGACCTGCCCGACTTCCGAGACTACGCCGTCCCGGTCGACAAGCCGGGAACGACGTCGAGCGAGGCGACACGCGTGCTCGGCGGCTTCCTGCGCGACGTGATCGCCCGCAACCGCGCCAACTTCCGGCTGTTCGGACCGGACGAGACCTCGTCGAACCGCCTCGGGGACGTCTTCGAGGTCACCGACCGGGCCTGGGACGCCGAGACGCTGCCCACCGACGATCACCTTGCTCCGGACGGGCGCGTGATGGAGGTCCTGTCGGAGCACCTCTGCCAGGGGTGGCTCGAGGGCTACCTCCTCACGGGCAGGCACGGCGTGTTCAACTGCTACGAGGCGTTCATCCACATCGTCGACTCGATGTTCAACCAGCATGCGAAGTGGCTGAAGGTCACACGCGGCATACCGTGGCGCCGGCCGGTCGCGTCGCTGAACTACGTGCTGTCATCGCACGTCTGGCGCCAGGATCACAACGGTCTGTCGCATCAGGATCCCGGCTTCATCGACCACGTCGTGAACAAGAAGTCCGAGATCATCCGCGTCTACCTCCCGCCCGACGCGAACACGCTTCTCTCGGTCGGCGACCACTGCCTGCGCAGCAGGCACTACGTGAACGTGATCGTGGCGGGCAAGCAGCCGGCCCTGAACTATCTCTCGATCGACGACGCGATCGTGCATTGCACACGAGGGCTCGGCATCTGGGAGTGGGCATCGAATGACGACGACGGAGAGCCCGATGTCGTGCTCGGCTGCTGCGGCGACGTCCCTACGCTCGAGACGCTCGCGGCAGCGTCGCTCTTGCGCGAGCACCTCCCCGACTTGAAGGTGCGGGTCGTGAACGTCGTCGACCTGATGCGCCTCCAGCCGGCAAGCGAGCACCCGCACGGCCTTCCAGATGCGCAGTTCGACGCGCTCTTCACGGTCGACCGTCCCGTCGTCTTCGCCTATCACGGCTATCCGTGGCTCATCCACCGGCTCACGTACCGGCGGGCGAATCACGACAACCTCCACGTGCGCGGCTACAAGGAGGAGGGAACGACAACGACGCCGTTCGACATGGTGATGCTGAACGACCTCGACCGCTTCCATCTCGTCATGGACGTGATCGACCGCGTGCCGGGCCTCGGCGGCAGAGCAGCACACATCCGGCAGGAGATGGAGGACGCACGCCTGCGCGCCCGCGCCTACACGCGCGAGCACGGGGATGACGATCCAGCGATCCGCGACTGGGTCTGGCCGCACGGCGTGTGAGCCGGATCCTCGTCGTCAACGCAGGTTCGATGAGCCTCAAGCTGTCGATCGTCGACGAGGCGGGGGCGTCGCGGCGCATCGACTCCTTCGAGCAGGCCGGGAGTGAGGTCGACGCGGTCGCGCATCGCGTCGTCCACGGCGGCGCACGCTTCTCCGATCCGGTCGTCCTCGATGCCGGCGTGCGAGCCGCTCTCGACGAGCTGACCGAGCTCGCGCCGCTCCACAACCGGCCCGCCCTCGCCGCGATCGGCGAGGCGATGACGATCCTCCCGAACATTCCGCACATCGCCGTCTTCGACACGGCGTTCCACCGGACGATCCCCGCCGAGGCGTCGACGTACGCGCTGCCGTCACGCTGGCGCGACGAGTGGGGTATCCGCCGGTTCGGATTCCAGGGCCTCTCGGTGCAGTGGTCGGCCGAGCAGGTGCGCGTGCCGCGACTCGTCGTCTGCCATCTCGGTGGCGGGTGCTCGGTGACAGCGGTGCGTGACGGTCGATCGGTGGACACGACGATGGGCTTCAGCCCGTTGGAGGGGGTGCCGATGGCAACGCGCTCAGGGTCGATCGACACCGAGATCGTGCTGCACCTCCTGCGGGCCGGGAAGCTCGATCTCGACGAGATCGAGCATGCGCTGCAGTCCGAATCCGGCCTGCTCGGCCTCTCCGGGGAGACGGCGCAGGTCGAGGAGCTCGAACGCTCGAGCTCGCCGGGTGCGGAGCTCGCGCTGGGCGTATTCGTGCATCGAGTCGCGGCCGCCGTAGCCGCGATGGCCGCATCGCTCGGCGGAATCGACGCTCTGGTCTTCACAGCGGGGATCGGTGAAGGCTCTGCGAAGGTCCGGCGCGATGTCTGCCGGCGGCTCCGATTCCTCGGAATCGAGCTCGACGAGGACGCCAATGCCGCTCTCGTCGCCGGCACGGGCGCCGACATCGCGGCCGCGGGTGCCGGTGTCCGCATCGTCGTCGTGCATGCGCGCGAGGACGTGGTCGCCGCACGGGCAGCCGCAGAGGCGCTCGGCCAGAGCCGCTGAAGCGGGTTCTCGGCTGATTCACAGCGGACTCTCACGTTGATCTGGCGTGATAGGGCTACGTGATCGTTCGCGTCACTCTCTTCGCTCTCTGCGCAATCGTCATCGCGGCCCCGGCGGCCGGCGCTGCGCCTGCGCGCTTCCAGATCGTGCAGCCTGGAATCACCGCTGCGCCGCGTGCCTCACGCGACGCGGCCGACCCGCTGGTGCCGGAGGAGTGGTGGCGCGCCGACGTGCACGTCGACACGCTCACGCCGCCGGGGCCCGGCGTCCCGGTGAGCATCGTCGATTCGGGGGTCGAGTTCACGCATCCGGAGTTCGTCGGTCGCCCGGACTTCACTGCGCTCAACAACCAGGAGCCCGCGCCGATCGGCGGCGTACACGGAACGGCCGTCGCATCGGTCGTCGGCGCATCCGTGAACGGCATCGGAGTCGTCGGGATCTACCCCACGGCAGTGATGCGCTCGTACGACGCCTCACTCGGCGACGGCACGCGCCTCCCCGCCACCGACATCGCCGCCGGGATCCTGACGGCCGCACGGGCGGGGCGCTCCGTGATCAATCTCAGCCTCGGGTCGAATCAGCCCGACGACCTGATCGACGGGGCGATCGCCGAGGCGGTCCGCCTGGGGAGCCTCGTCGTGGCTGCCTCCGGAAACTCCGGGCAGGAAGGCAACCCGCCGAGCTATCCGGCCGACGACCCGCACGTCTTGACCGTCGCCGCCACGGATGAGTCCGACCAGGTCGCACCGTTCTCGAGCCAATCGCAGTCGGTCGACATCGCGGCCCCAGGAGTCGACATCCCCGTCGCAACCGCGCTCGACAACAGCTGGGCGCTGGAAGACGGAACGAGCTTCTCGTCGCCGCTGGTCGCCGGAGCCGCGGCCTGGCTCTGGACCGTGCGTCCGGACCTCGACGCGAGCCAGGTGGCGGAGATCCTGCGCGAGTCGGCGCGTGATGTCGGTCCGCCCGGGTTCGACACCGCAACGGGCTACGGGATCCTGGACCTGACCGCTGCACTCGCGGCGCCCACTCCACAGGCCGACAGCGCGGAGCCGAACGACGACATCCAGAGCGCCGCGACGGTGACCACCCGCAGCACTCCGTCCGGAACCACGAGTGGCCGCGTCGCCCTGTACGAAGATCCACGGGACGTCCTTCGAGTCTGGCTCCCCGCCAAGAAACGTCTGACGGTGACCGCCACGTCTGCACCCGGCGTCGCCCTCGCGCTCTACCAGAGCTCACTCACGCCGGTGAGCCGGCTCGCCTCCTCGACGCGAACGGGGGCCAACACAGTGCTGTCGTTCACGAACCGCGGCGTCGGCCGCGCGGCGTTCCTCGTCGTCACTCCGGCGCGCGGCGTCCGGAGCTCGACCTACACCGCGTCGCTGTCGACGAAATAACGCATCGCTACGCTCGCTTCACGGGGGAAACCAGTTTCCCCCGTGGGCCCCCTTCTCGAGGTGTGCTCACGGTGGGGCGGCATCACCGCTGCGCGGAACAAGTTCCGCTCCGCGACGGAAACACGGTCAGTCACACGACTTCTATGAGTACAGCGTCGGCGACTCCGGCGGACGAATTGCGTGAGCTTCGGTCCACCAGGTGTAGAACGCCGGCACGAGGCAGAGCCCGAAACCGAGGACGAGGAACGCGAGCCCGACGTCCTTGACGCACGTCGCGATGAGCGCGGCCTTGTCGGTGGCGTAGAACTGCTCGGCGCCGAGGACGTACGCCCAGTCGTGGATCGAGTTCTCCTTCAGTAGCGGCAGCGCCTGGTACGGCGCGTCGGCGATGTAGACCGATGCGTCCTGCAGCGTCGTCCCGCACCACGCGAGGCAAAGCCCCGCGGCCGGCCAGTCGCGACGAAACCAGACGAAGCACGCCGCGACAATCAGCGGCAACAGCGACTGCGTGCCGTTGCCCATCAGCACCATGATCAGCTCAGGCGCCCAGCTGAAGAGCAGGTGGCCGAACTCGTGCACCCCGAGGTCGACCATCCCGAGTATCGGCACCCGAACCCCCCGCACGAACGCAAACCACCCGAGCACGAGCACCAAGCCGCCCGTCGCCAACGACGCCGCCCAACGCGGATCTGCGCGATCGACCTTCATCAGCCACGTATTCGGCGTTTTCGTCCGTGAAGTTAACCCCGTCGCGGAGCGGAACTTGTTCCGCGCAGCAGTGACGCGTCCGGCCGCGAGAACACAAGAAGGGGGCCAACGGGGGAAACATGGTTTCCCCCGTTAGACGAGCGAAGCTACGTCTTCGGCCACCATTCGGCGACGCGCACGCCGTCGCCGCCCTCCGGGCGGTCGGCGCCGATCGCGATCACCTCGAGACCGTCGGGGCCGCCCTCGAAGCCGCGCACAACGGTCGGGGCCACGCGCACGACGTCCCACGCGCGTAGCTCGAGGATCTCATCGTCGAGGCGCATGAGGCCGGAGCCCGAGACGACGACGTACGCCTCTTCCTGCTCGCGATGACTGTGTCCGATCGGCGAGCGGAATCCCGGCCCGTACCGGAAATAACTGACGCCGAGGTGCTCCGAGCCGAGGTGCTTGCGTCCGAAGCGTGCTTCGAGATCGGGGCTCGCGTCTCCGGCCGAGTCCTCGACCTCCTTGAGGTTCACGCGGGTGTAGTCGGGCATTCGAGCCTCAGACCCACGCGCGAAGCCGCGCGAGCATCGTGCGGCACGCCTCGGTCGGATCGACGTTCGCAGGCTCGTACTCGACGGTGATCACGCCGTCGTACCCGATGCGCCGCAGCGCCTCGAGACACTCGTCGATCGGGACGACACCGTCTCCCCAGGCGCACGGCTCGTGCTCGCCGGCTTTGAACACGTCGTTGAGATGGACGTGGAACACGTGCTCGTGCAGCTCGTCGATCGCGCGGGCCGCGTCGTACTCCTGGGTCGCCCACCAGCCGGTGTCGATCGTCGTGCCGAGCACGTCGGCGTCGTCGCCGATCTGCTCCAGGATCTCCTGCGGCGTCCGCTCTGCATGGTTCTCGATCCCGAGGCGCATGCCGCGCTCCCGGAGAACGGGTGCGGCATTCCGCGGATCGGGCGCGAGACCGCCGATCAGCGTCGTACCGACCGCCGCTGCGACGTCGCACACGCTCTCGGCCTCGTCCGTGCCGACGCGGACGGCGTAGCTCGTCACCGTCAGCCCGTGCTGCTCGAGCAGCTCCTGCGCGGCCGCGAGATGCTCCGCGGTCGCCCACGAGTGGTGCAGATGCGCGGCCCAGAGGTCGATCGCATCGAATCCGAGCGCACGTACGTCCGAGAGCAGCACGCCGAAGCGCTCCGGAAAGGTCGTCAGCGGCGCGAACCACTCCTGCGTGGTGCGGTCGCCGTGCGGCCAGTCGTCCATCGCGTAGCCCGTCTGCTGCGCGACGTAGTTCGCCGTCATGAAGGAGACGACGTTCGTCATGTGCAGGCGACGGCTAGATGCCGCTGGTCGACCGCTTGTCCTTCGCGGCGGCCTGCTTCTCCGCGCGGCGCTCCTTCAGCGTCTTCTGCGGCGCCTTCTTCGCAAGCTGCTTCGGCTTCTGTTGACCCTTCATCGAGCGCCTCCGATCGCAAGGAATCGCGAGCCGGGCCTCGCCGGCTCCACACAGAGAGCATAGCCGGGCGGTCGGCTCGGGCCTGTACATGGATGATGCACGTTGTGATTCTCGCCGTCGACCAGGGGACGACCGGCACGACGTGCCTCGTCGTCGCCGACGAGCTCGAAGTCGTCGGCCGCGGCTACGCAGCGGTAGGCCTCGCGACACCACAGTCCGGCTGGGTCGAGCAGGACCCACGCGAGCTGTGGTCGAGCGTCGAGGCCGCGGCGGCCGCGGCGCTCGAGGATGCGGGTCTCGACGCGACCGACCTCGACGCCGTCGGCATCGCAAACCAGCGCGAGACGACGATCGTCTGGGACCGCCGCAGCGGTGAGCCGGTACACCCGGCGATCGTCTGGCAGGACCGGCGAACCGCGGACCGCTGCCGTGGGCTGCCTGCCGACGAGATCCGGGCCCGCACCGGGCTGACGCCCGATCCGTACTTTTCGGCGACGAAGCTCGAGTGGATCCTGCGCCGGGCGGAGTCGGTCGACGGGCTCGCGTTCGGCACCGTCGACACCTGGCTGCTGTGGCTGCTGACGGGCGGTGCCGTGCACGCCACGGACGTCTCGAACGCATCGCGCACGATGTTGCTCGATCTCGCGACGCTCGACTGGAGCGACCAGCTGCTCGAGCTCTTCGGCGTGCCGCCTGAATTGCTGCCGGAGATTCGCCCGTCGGCAACACAGTTCGGAGACGGCAAGCTGCTCGGCGCAACGCTGCCGGTTGCGGCGCTCGCCGGCGATCAGCAGGCATCGCTCTTCGCGCACGGCGCGGCGAAGGCGACCCTCGGCACCGGCGCGTTCGTGCTCGTCGGCACCGGCGCGGACCATTCGCCGCCGCCGGCCGGCCTCGTACGGACGGTCGCTGCAGGCACCGGCGGCACGTATGCGCTGGAGGGATCGATCTTCGTCGCGGGCGCCGCCGTGCAGTGGCTCCGTGACGGCCTCGGCGTGCTCGCGGACTCCGCCGAGAGCGAGGCGCTCGCGCGGTCGGTCGACTCCACCGACGGCGTGTACTTCGTGCCGGCGCTGACGGGGCTCGGCTCGCCGCACTGGGCGCCCGATGCGCGCGGTCTGATCTGCGGGATCACGCGCGGGACACGGCGGGAACATCTCGTGCGTGCTGCACTCGAGGCGATTGCGTATCAGGTGCTCGACGTCGTCGACGCGATGAGGGAACGTCCCGCGATGCTCCGCGTCGACGGCGGGGCGTCGGCGAACGGATTCCTCGTCCAGTTCCTCGCCGACGTGCTCGGGCTTCCGGTCGAAGTCGCGGCCGAGCGTGAGACGACAGCCCTGGGTGCGGCTGCGCTCGCAGGAGTTGCGTTGGGACGCTGGTCGGAAGACGACGTCGCCACGTTCCGGCGCACGGCCACGCGCTGCGAGCCCGAGGCCGACCGGTCGGAGCTCGTCGCCGGCTGGCGGGACGCGCTGCAGAGGACGCTGAGCTAGCCGCTACCCGCGTGCGTCGGCCGGCGCGAGCGCGTCGGCGTCTTCGTCGCTCGAGCCGCGCAACAGCAAGCCGCCGACGACGAGCAGGAGCACCTCCACGATCGTGATCGCGACCCGGTTCAGCACGGTGGCCCCGAGCGCAGCGCCCGGCCCGGCGACGGCAAGGATCAAGCCGTACATCGACGCCTCGCGTGGACCGAGACCCGAAGGTGCGAAGAAAGCGAGAACGGCGACGATTGCACCGACTGCGCTGACGCCGCCGAGAAAGACGATCGACGTGACGCTCGGGTGCGCGCCGACGGAGCGCAGCAGGAGCCAGAGCCCGGTACCGCCGACAATCCACGTCCCCGAGTAGAAGACGAGCAGGATCAGCATCGTGGCGCCACGCAGCGGCGGCAGCTCGTCGTAGCCGAGCCTTCGTAGCACCTTCGACGCGAGCGGCCGAAAGACGTTCGGGTGCAGCAGGACCGCAACCACGACGCCGAACGCAAGGAGCGGTGCGAGCGGCGCGTCGACGCCTTTGACCCAGGCGAGCGAGACGACGAACACGATCACCCCTGCGACGGCGGAGATGCCCGCCTCGAGCAGCATCGACGCGGCGACGAGCGCGCCGTCCGTGACCCCTGCGCGCTTTGCGGCGACGACGCGCGCCGCCGGCGTCCAGACGCCCCCGGGGATGTACTTCGCGAGCATCGACACCATCTCCGCACGAAGGGCGGCCGGGTACGAGAGCCTGATGTCCCAGTCCGCGAGGATCCGCATCCAGCCGAACACGAAGAGCAGGTAGTACACAGCGACCGCCACACAGGCGAGCCCGAACATGACCGGGTCGGCATTGCGAAGGTCGTCGGCCGCGTCGTGGAACGAGCCGCGCACGGCCCAGACGACGGACACGAAGAAGACGGCGAAGAGCACGAGCTCCCCGGCGACGACCGAGCGCGGGTGCGCGGAGGCGAAGCGGCGGAGCGAGTTCAGGCGGGCGCGCACTCTCCCATCGTCGCTATGCCCTCAGCGCTGGTCAACCTTTAGCCCAGTGGTCTGGCCGGTGACGTGTCGCCGGAGACCCCGAGACGTCACCGGTCAGGCCATCAAATGCCGCTCGAGCCAATCACAGGTGAGCTTGTAGCCGCGGATCTCGTTCGTATAGCGCGTGAATCCGTGACCCTCGTCCTCGAAGACCTCGTATTCGACGTCCCGTCCGAGCTCGCGCAGCCGCTCGACCATCTGGTCGGACTCGGCCTTCACGACCCGCGGATCCTTCGCTCCCTGAATCACGAGCAGCGCCGCGCGCACCTGGTCGACGTACGTGATCGGCGAACGCTCGCGCAGGAAGTCGGCCTCGGTGTCGGGATCGCCGACCCACTTCGCCATGAAGCGCACCCACTGTGGCGGAACCGCGCGGACGAACGTGAGGAGGTTCGATGGTCCGACGATGTCGACCGCCGCGCGCCAGTACTCGGGCAGGCGCGTGACGCACGTCAGCGTCGCGAAGCCGCCGTAGGAGCCGCCGTAGACGCCCAGCCGCTCGCCGTCCACGAACTCCTGCGCCCGCAGCCACTCGGCCGCATGACGCCAGTCCTCCATGTCGCCGCCGCCCCAATCGTGGTGAATGAGCGTCTGGTACGTCTTGCCGTAGCCGGTCGAGCCGCGGATGTTCGTCGCGAGCACGCCGATGCCGCGACTCAGCAGGTACTGGAAGACCGGCCGGTAGACCGGCTTCTCCTGCGCTTCGGGGCCGCCGTGGATCGCGAGGACGAACGGCGCCGGCCCGTCGCCGTCGGGCCGGTACAGCCACGCCGGAATCTCGCGGCCGTCGAAGCTCGCGTAGCGAATCAGCTCCGGGTCGCGAAGGCGCAGCGCGGCGAGACCTGCTGCCCGGCTCTCGGTGACCGGCCGCGCTTCGCCGCTTGCCGTCTCGACGACATAGATCTCGGGCGGCCGCGCGGGCTGGTCCCACGCGAGCGCGAGCCGCGACCCGTCGCGCGAGAGCGAGAGGCCGGAGCCGAAGCCCGATGCGGTGCCCTTCGGCAGCTTCGGATTGGGCAGGTCTTTGTCCGCCTCGACGTCCCGGACGCGGACGCGCGCGAAGCCCTCGTCGTTCTCGAGCCACGCAAGCACGCGTCCGTCGGCCGAGCCGGCGAGCTCGTCGATGTCGCGGTGGGGCGCTTCGACCCACTCCCGCTTCCCCGAGTCGAGCGCCTGGAAGGCGAGCCCCATGAACTCGCGTCCCTCGTCCGTCAGCACGTAGAACCCCGAGCCGTCTGCGGCCCACGGGCCGGGCAAGAACTTGATCTCCCCTTCGTGCGGCGTCAACTCGGTCGCGTCGCCCGACTCGACGTCGACGAGGTGGAGCGACATGTCGCTGTTCGACCGGAACTCGAGCGTGATCAACTTCGAGCCGTCCGGCGAGAACGCCGCGGGGAACGCGTACATGCCCTCGCCGAAGATGTAGCGCGGCGTGTCGTCTCCGTCCCGCCAGATGAAGACCTCCGCGTCCTCCGGGCGCCGCGAGTTGGCCGAGAACGCGAACGAGCTTCCGTCGGGCGACCACGCGCCGGCGCCGATCACGTGCTGCACCTGCGGCAGGTCGGTCAACTGCTCGGGCCACCCCCCGCCCGCGGGAATCCGGTAGATCTGGTGGAACTCGTCGCCGTCGCGATCGGCGAGGAAGAGCACTGTGCCGTCCTCGCGGACGGCGACGCCGCGCACGGTGTTCTCCGTGAACGTCGTCAGTTGCTCCGGCCAACCGCCGTCGACGCCTGCCGACCAGAGGTTGAACTGCCCCGAGATGTTCGACGCGAAGAGGACGCGCTCGCCGTCGGGCGTGAGCTCGGCGATCGGCTGGAAACGCCGGTAGGCGAAGTACTGCTCGAACGGTGCGGAATCGGTCATTCCCGCAGCCTACAATCGCCCGATGGAGTCGACCCTCCCGTACAGCTGGTATACCGATCCGGAGACTCTCCGCCGCGAGCAGGAGCGGATTTTTCGCGCCGCCTGGCAGTACGTCGGCCATCTCGGCCAGCTGCCGGAGCCGGGTACCTACTTCACGACCAAGGCGGGCCGCACGCCGATCGTCGTCACCCGCGCACGGGACGGAGAGGTGCGCGCGTTCGTCAACGTCTGCCGCCACCGCGGTTTCCAGGTCGCGGCCGGCGAAGGCAAGCGCGAGACGCTGCAGTGCCCGTACCACGCGTGGACGTACGGCCTCGACGGCTCGCTCCGTTCCGCGCCCCGGTCGGACGAGGAGGCGGACTTCCCGCGGGCCGAGCTCGGCCTCTGCCACGCCGCCGTCGACACCTGGGGCCCTTTCGTGTTCGTGAACACGCAGCGCGATCCGGAGCCGCTCGCCGAAGCGCTCGGCTCGATGCCGGCGCAGGTCGCCGAGCTCGGGCTCGACGTGGACAGCCTCCGCTTCTACTCACGTTGGGAGACCGAGCTCGAGGCGAACTGGAAGATCGTCTGCGAGAACTTCCTCGAGTGCTACCACTGCCAGGTCGCGCATCCGCAACTCGCGCAGATCCTCGACGTGTCGGCCGAGTCGTACGCGCTGTCGACCGAGGGCCGGCTCTCGAGTCAGCGCGGCGCGACACGCGAGGGCGGCGGAACACGAATGCACCTGGACGGCGAGCTGCCGCGAAGCCAGTTCCACTTTCTCTGGCCGAACCTCGGCGTGAACATCTTCCCGGGCCGTCCGAACATCTCGATCGGCCCGATGGTGCCGCTGACGCCCGACCGCACGTATCGCTTCCTCGACTACTTCTTCGGGCCTGACGTCGACCAGGCATGGATCGACGAGCTGATGGCGTTCGACGACCAGGTCGGCGTCGAGGATCGCGCCCTCGTCGAGGGCGTCCACGCCGGCATCGTATCCGGCGCGCTCGACCACGGCGTGCTGATGAGCCACAGCGAGCAGCTGATCGGCCACTTCCAGCAACTCACTGCAGCAGCACTCTCCGACTGACCCTTCGACCGACTCTCACCGCCGCGTGGACAGCTGTCCCGCGGAGCCACGTCCGGTGCCAGGCACCAGCCGTGGCTCTTCGAGACACCGTCGGCGGACGGATCTCAGCCCCCGTGCGGATAGGCGGCCGCACGAATGCACCAGGACAGCGTCCCCGGCAGCCACGTCCGGTGCCAGGCACGCGGCATGTCCGACAGAGCCAGGTCCGGCACCAGGTGTCTGACGTGGCTGACGGAGCCACGTCCGGTACTAGGTGTCTGACATGGCCCGCCCGGCCATGTCTTGGTGCCTGGCACCAGGACCTGTCCGTAACGGCCGCGGGCGGCGGCTAGGCCATTGACCGGGACCGCGGTAGATTCCCGTTCTTCCCCCGGTTCCAAAGACATTAGGAGGGTTTCTCGTGAAGCGTTTTCTCCCGCTCCTCGCCGTCGCGGCACTCGTCGCGGTTCCGGCGGCGAGCGCCAGGCCG
>Ga0209638_1000184_pt1 | contig 42279 bp, 38 predicted proteins | sample BarGraNGADG00211_FD_184490 | JGI IMG/M metagenome (GOLD analysis project Ga0209638, IMG submission 184490) | Arctic peat soil microbial communities from Barrow, Alaska - Barrow Graham LP Ref core NGADG0002-211 (SPAdes) (version 2) | ecosystem: Environmental > Terrestrial > Soil > Wetlands > Peat...
CTCCCTGAGGTGGGTGGTCAAGGAGATGGAGCGGAGATACCGCCTCTTTGCCGCCAAGGGGTTCCGCAACCTGGACGGCTTCAATAAGGCGACCCCGGAGAAACGGGGCGGCTACGCGTTGCCCTTTATCGTGGTGGTCGTCGACGAGTTGGCCGACCTGATGATGACGGCAGGCGAGGACGTCGAGCGCATCCTGTGCCGGCTGGCACAGCTGGCCAGGGCGACCGGCATCCACCTGGTGATCGTCACCCAGCGGCCCTCGGTGGACGTGGTGACGGGGTTGATCAAGGCTAACTTCCCCACCAGGATCGCCTTCGCGGTGACGAGCCAGGTTGACTCCCGCACCATCCTGGACCAGGGGGGGGCCGAGAAGCTGGTGGGAAAGGGGGACTCCCTATTCCTGGCGCCAGATTCGTCCAAGCCTGTCAGGCTCCAGGGTGCCTACACCTCCGACGCGGAGATCGAGGCCGTGGTTGACTACTGGAAGGCCGCTCGCCCCTCCTTCGGCGATGTCGCCTACGAAGGGGCGACCGAGTTCGAGCCTATCGCGGACGACGAGGCAGACGAGCTGTACGAGAAGGCCGAGGAGATCGCCGGAGAGCACGACGGTAAGATATCGGTGTCGTACCTCCAGAGAAAGCTCAGGATCGGCTACGCGCGGGCGAAGAGACTGAGGGAGGCTCTGGAGAGGAACGGCATACTGGAGTCCTCGGCGCCCTCGGAAGAGTCCGACGAGGAGTACGGCTTCTGAGCGGTCCCAATAGAGACGATCGATTAGTACGCTCTCCGGTTTTTCCCCTGCTGATCTCCAAAGGGGTCCCCTCCTGTTTCCTGTGGTCTCCTGTGGCGCCGGCCGATACCTGTTCCGTTCATCCGGCGGGACGTTCGAAGCATCCACTCATAGGCTTGAAGGTATAATGGGTCCGGACGCCATGACTGGGGGCGAAGCGGCGCGGGTGCTACGACGGCCGCGGGTGGGGTTCTTGGCCCCGCGAAGAAGGTATCGGCTTGGGCATCGATCGAGAAGAGAGAGAGAGATTGAGGTTGCTGGACCAGCAGCTGCGTGCGGATCCCCGAGACCCGGCCATCTGGGGTGAGAAGGCCGATCTCCTGGCGGGGCTTGGGCGGGAGGGCGAGGCGCTGGACTGCTACGAGCGGGCTCTTGAGATAGATCCGACGAGTGCGGACCTGTGGTGCAACCTTGGGGTGCTTCAGGCGAGAATGGGCCGGCTGTCCCCGGCGCTGGCAAGCTTCGATGAGGCGCTGGATCTGGACCCGTTTCGGCTCGAGGTTCGGGTTAACAAGGGCGTCTGCCTGGTGGATGCCGGACGAACTGAAGCGGCTCTCGGTTGCTTCGAGGAGATCCTCTCTGAGTATCCCGATTCCTGGCGGGCGTGGAGCGGCAAGGGACAATGCCTGCACAATCTTCGTCGCGATGAAGAGGCCGTGTTCTGCTTCGACCGTGCCCTGGAGTTTGCCCCGGACAATCCCGAGATTTGGTGTAATCTCGGAAGATGTCTGGAGGGGTTGGGGAGGGATCAGAATGCCCTCGAATGCTACGAGAGGGCGGGCCGTGCCGATCCCCCCAGCATCAGGGCCTGGTTCAGCGCAGGCGCGTTACTGGCACGCAAGGGACGGTTGGGCGATGCGCTGCTCTGTTACCAGCGGGCCGTGGCCATCAGGCCGGAGGATCCGGCGGTCCTGGCAAGCATAGGAGCCGCCCTCGGGGGGATGGGAAGGGTCCAGGAGGCGCTGGACTGCTTCGACCGGGCCCTTAAGCTCGCCCCATCTGACCCGCAACTGCTGTTCGAGAAAGGTGACGTCTTGGCCGCGGCGGGCCGGCCGGCTGAGGCTCTAGCTTGCTATACCGTGGGGTTGGAAAGGAATCGCCAGGATATTCACGCCTGGTACGGCAGGGGAGCCGCCGAGGAGCGGCTTGGCAGGCTTGACGAGGCGAGGCGGAGCTTCGCGCGGTTTCTGCTGTTGCGCCCCAATCCTGCCCGGTTCGACGCCGAGCGGAGGCACGCCATTCAGATCCTGCGCGATTCCTGATCCGCCGATCCTCCGAGTATTCCCATAGGAATGGGCTTGTAGATCGCCGGTGGGAGTTGTAATCTATGGCGTGGGGCCGAACCTGCGTCGCCTCTCTGCCCGGTCGCCGACGGCCAATTGTCTTCCAGTTGTTCAGAGTCCTCGGCGGCGCCTTCCGTGGATGACCCTAGCGAGTGACGGCCCACTCTCCAGTCTCGAGGTAGTGTCGATTTGCGATCTCTGTCTAGAAAGTTAAAGATCAGTATTGCTGTGATCCTCGTTCTGTTTGTCGGCATTTCCCTTGTTCCCCCCGCGGCACGTGCCGGTACCCCTGGCGAGGCGCCGACACCCCTGGTTCCTTCCCCGGCTCCTTCCAAAGAGGTGCGATTCGGCGCCGTCGAAGCCTACACGACCCCGTTCCGCGCCCGGGAAGCCGGGGTTACCTGGGAGCGATCCATCTACAGGTGGGATCAGTTCCAACCGAACTCTCCCCAGGACTGGAAGAGCAACCTGTGGTTCCCGGACTCGGCCCTAGACGTGGAGTTGGGCGAGGGTCGCAAGGTGGTGGGAATAGTCCTGGGGACTCCATCGTGGCTGGCCGGGCCCGACCCGAACGCGGCGTTCCGGAACCTCGATCTCCCCTACGATTCGCCGGACAACTACTGGGGTCAGTTCATGAGCCGTTTGGTCGCTCAGTATGCCGGACGGATCGACGACTGGGTCATCTGGAACGAGCCCGACATCTGGAACAACGACGGCGCGAACCAGCAGTTTAACGGCTCCGTGGAGCAGTACTACCAGATGGTAAAGGTGGCCTCCCAAGCTGCCAAAGCGGCCAACCCCAAGAGCCGCATCGTGCTGGCCGGCCTCACCTACTGGTGGGACGCGGCGTTCGGCCGAGAGCAGTACTTCCACCGCTTCCTGAACGTTGCCAAGCAGGATCCCACGGCGCGTGCCAACGGCTTCTACTTCGACGTGGCGGCGCTTCAGCTTTACGGGAATCCTCAGGATCTGTACGACGTGACGCTCCTCTTCAAGAAGATGATGCGCGAGGTTGACCTCGACAAACCGGTTTGGATCACCGAGACCAATGTGGTGCCTCACGACGACGGCGGCATAAGGCTTAACAGGGATTCCTACAGGGCATCCATGGATGAGCAGGGCTCGTACATGATTCAGGCGTTTGCCTCGGCCATGGCCGCGGGCGCGGAGCGCATCTCGGCGTACAAGATGCAGGACGATTTGAATAGGCCGGGCGCCGAGCCGTATGGTTTGGTCCGGGCCGACGAAGGCGCATCGACCAGGCCGGCCTACCAGGCGTTCCAGGTGATCACCACCTACATGTCGGATGCCAGATCTGCTCGGCTCTACAAGATGGACAACGTGGACGCGGTGAAGATAGAGAGGCAGAACGACTGGGTCACGATTCTGTGGGACTCATCGGCGGCCCAGGCCCAGGTGGTCTTGCCCGCCAGGGCGCGATCGGCTCTTCTGGTGGACAAGTCCGGCCACGGCCAGCAGATTTCTCCCAAAGACGGCAAGTACTTCGTCGACCTGGCGGGCGCCACGGCCAATACCATTCCCGGGGTACCCAACCAGTACCACATCGGCGGCAGCCCCATGCTGCTCGTGGAGGGGAAGATACCGGGAGCCGGACCGGTTGCCTCACCGCAGGATTGGTCGGCGCCGGGTGTCAACCCCAATCGAAACTGGGTGTCCCAGGTCACCGGCTACTCGGTCTCCGGTGAGTGGCTGGATGCCTACCGTGCTCTGGGAGATTCGGACGTGCTGGGCCATCCTCTGGGCACGGTGCGCCCAGATCCGGCGGACGCGAAGCAGATCGTCCAGTACTTCGAGCGAGGGATCCTGGAGTGGCACCCTGAGAACACGCCTGGCCGCCATGTACAGCGACGGCTCCTCGGAAACCTGATGTACCCGGCCTACTCCGAGGCTCCGTTGGATCCTCAGGATCCCAAACGGCGTCCCCAGAGTGACCCTATCTACTTCCCGAACGTGGCCGGTCAGGGCCTCGGCCACTACGTCGCCAACTTCGCGCCGGACGGCACGCCGACTCGCTTCAAGGATTTCTTCGGGAGCCACGGCGGTGCAGATACCTTCGGCTTTCCGAAGGAGGAGCCGAAATTCAGGAACGGCAGGTGGACCCAGCGTTTCGAGGCCGGGATGCTGATGTCCTATCCGGACGGCGCTCGCGAGGGTGCATCCCTGGTTCGGCTCGAGGCGCTGGGGGAGAAGGCGCTGGGCGAACTGACGCTGCCCATGGACTGGTAGGGTAGCCGGGTGCGCAGTCTTCCTGTGCGCACTCCTGCGTGCTATCCTTCCGGCGACCGTGATGGCATCCGAGGAGGGCCCAGGGTGAAAAACGTGGGGAAGCAAAAGGGCGAGGGCTCGAAGCCTAGGAGCCGGGCGAGGAATGTGCGGGCGGAGGTCCGCTCCGCCTCCTCCAGGAGAGCTGCAGAGGCGACAGGTTCCAAGGACGAGCGGATGCTCCGCCTGATCGCCTTCGCCGGTTACCTGTCTGCCGTTTACCTCACCATGCAGAGCGTGAACTCGACCACCATCCAACCGACCTTCGGGTTCAGGTGGAGCTCCGCCGTGCTGGGCGTCGTGATGGCCATCTCGGTAGCGCTGATCAGGAACGAATTGGGCGTCGCGGACAGGCTCAACGCCCTCGATGCCGGTAGGTCACGCCGCATCGCCTACAGCTCGGTGTGGGTTGTGCTCGGCGTCATCGCGGCCGCGGCTGTGACCACCCTACCCCGATACTGAGTGGGGATTATGAGTCTCACCTGGTTGGATCTGCTGATCGGCCTGTTCATCATCGGTGGGGCCATTAGAGGCTTCCGAAGAGGGCTGATTCGGGAAGGCATGGCCTTCGCTGGGTTGGCCGTGGGGTTGATCCTGGCGGCGGAGTGGAGCCCCGTGGTCACCGAATTCCTCAAGCCGTTCATAGGCGGAGGGCGAGCAGCGGACGCACTTGCCTATCTGATGGTGGTGCTGGCCGTTCTTGGAGCGGCCACTCTACTCACGGTTGTGACCCTCCGACTGGCCAGGTTTCTCTTTGTTGGGTGGTTCGACCGGCTCGGTGGGGCGATCTTCGGCTCTGGACAGGGGGCCGTGCTGGCCGCCCTGGTTCTGATCTTGATGATCAAATTCCCGGTCGCGGGGTTGGACAAGGCCGTGAAAGGATCCGAGCTTTCGGTTCAGCTCCTGACCCTGGTTCCGGCGCTGGTGTCCTATCTGCCGCCGGAGTTGGAAGCCGTGGCCATTTTCTTCAGCCCCGGCAAGCTGCCGTGATTTCCGGGCATCGTTTTCTGTGCTACGGATTAGGTGATGGCGGGGGCAGTCCGAGGGGTGGTGAAGTTGAGTGAAGGGATCGACAGGCTGGAGGAACAGCTCCGACTCGTGGGTGGAGAAGCTGCGGACGCCGCGGCCCTACTGTCAGACCTGGAGCAGCTCGAGCTATCCCGGTCGCGGGGTGTATTGGAGCGGGTGATCCGGGACGTGGGAGCCGGTGCCGTTCCCCTGATGGAGGATCTCTCCGGCAGGGCATCGCCCCAACTGGCGGAGGCGTTGGCTGAACTGCTTGGGGCTATCAATGACCCCAGTGCTGCTGCTGCGCTTCGTCGACTGGCCTCCACCGCCCCCGTTCCAGGGGTGCGGAAGGCAGCTCGAAGGAGCCTCCACAGGCTGGCTAGCCTGGGCATCCAGCCTCCTCCGGAGACTGAGGCTCCCCCCAGGGCTGCCCCGCGAGCGGAATGGTCGCCCTTCAAGACATTGGCGAGTCCCATCGACGGTGCCGGCAATCGGGCGATGTGGCTTGGGCTGAATCGGGGCGGGGATACCGAGTTGGTGGCACTGGTGCTGAGCGATCGTCTGGGGATCGTCGACTTCTTTGCCACCGACATGACCAGGTCCAGCTTCGACAAAGAGATTTCCGGCCTTCTGGGGGATGCCGATCAGCCCTGGATCGAGATGCCCGAGGACTACTGCCGGCATCTCATCCAGGAGGCCCACGGTCACAACGCTGGGTCTGGGACTCCCCTGTCACCGGAGTTCATTGCCTGGAGGGGCGCCATCGGCCGACCGGAGGGCCACTACGATCAGCCCCTGGTCTACACGGTCATTAACGCAGCCGAGGTCCGGTGGGATCCTCGAACCCTCGATCGTTCGGGCGAGTTGCCGCAGCTCAAGATGTTCCAGACGTGGATCCTCGCGAAGGACGAGATCGGCGTGTTCGTGAGGGATCTGCTGTCCGCTCGCCAGAGCGGCATCATGCTGGCGGGCCTGGATCCTGAAACCCGAGAGGCTATGGTGGTGGACCGAGCAATCCACGAGCTGTTCGACGTGGGGCGGAGAGCGCTGTACAAACGGCGGCTGGAAGAGATGGCCTATCACCTGTTTAAGCTGGGCCGGCTTGACCCCTCGAAGCTGTCGCTGGCGGCGGCGCTGGGGTTGGAGCCGCCCGATCGGCCGCTGCGGACCCATCCCTTCGTGCGTCGAATGGTGGAGAGGAGCCTGGACGTGGCGGTGGCGATGGCGGAGGAGGAGAGGACGAGGGAGTTGGGGCCGGGCGCGCGGCTTCACTTGCCCTATTAGGGCTGTCAGCTATCAGCAAATCACGCGTGCGGGATCGCTTCTATATCTGCCGTGGCTGACCCGCATTGGGCTTCTACCGGAGCGGGCGGGTAACTAGCTCCTGGTCTTATACTTTGCCAGGCTTGCTTTGGTGATATGGTAGTTCAAGAGCAGCCGGAATCGGTTGTTCGTGCGGGCGGTGTCGGCGATCTTCTGGAGGACCGCCTTCTGGGCGGCATCGGCAGTCAGTGAATAGCTTGCCTCTTCTGGCCCCTTGCCGTTGCTGACGATCCCAGTCCTCGCCAGGCTCGTTAGAGCCTCACTGAATTGGCGCTGATCTTTGTTCAGCCGGCGCGCAAACCCCCTGACCGTCTCAACCGTGGATGGGTTCTCTGCAAAGTACTTCAGCACCTCCCACTTGGTATAGGAGGTGATGTATGTTTGGATAAAGTCCAGCGTCTCCGAGTCCACGCCCCTGCTGGGGGCGTTCTCCTCGGAGTGAGCTGAAATCGCCTCACTTCTATAGCCACTTCGACGTGGAATCAATTAATCTTCTCTCCTTGCCCCTGGATTCAGGACAGTGCCGATCTCCAACGATGGGACTGCTTCTGACCTGACGGGGCCATACACGAGCCTGGTGAAGCATGAGGGGATCCAGACGGTAATTGCGTATACCGGTCTTCCACTAAAACTACAGTGCAATTGTCGGGCCAGCCCCGGTGAACGCGCTAATGGAAATCCGGTGGGGGAACCGCAGACCGGGAATCTACTCAGCCCTCTGGCAGATAAAAACATTTTACCAGACAACAAAGCCACTGTACAGGCTGAGACATAGATGGCAAAGCCCTTTTATCCACGGATTGGGTGATCTCGGACGTCCAGATTTCGGCCGGTATTACCCCCCAAAGGGCAAGCTGTGGGCCAGGGATCCTGTGCTATAATCCCCTCCATGAGACTGCGCGATATCGGCGAATTCGAGCTTATCGAGCGGATGGCTCCCATCTTTGGAAATGCTGGCGCGGTTGTGGGGAGCACCACAGCCGCGTTTTCGCGTTTGGCCCTTGGCATTGGGGACGATGCCGCGGTGTGGGAGGAGGCGGCCGGCGTTTTCTCCATCGCAACCACCGATGCCCTGGTGGAGGGCGTGCACTTCACCCACGAAACCACCAGTTGGTACGACCTGGGATGGAAGGCGATGGCCTCCAACGTCAGCGACATTGCCGGGATGGGGGCGAGTCCCAGATTCGCCCTGGTTGTCCTGGGAGCGCACGGGGACAAAGAGGTCGAAGACGTCCTCGAAATGTGTAGGGGCATGGCCGATGTGGCGGGACGGTTCGGAGCTGGGGTGGTGGGCGGAGACACCGTATCCTCGCCACTCACCATGATCAGCGTCACCCTGCTGGGTGAGGCGGCTGGCAGCAGACGATCCGACGGGTCCCTGCCGATCCTGAGCCGGTTTGCCGCTCGCCCCGGCGACATTCTGGCAGTCACCGGCAGGCTTGGCTCATCGGGGGGCGGGCTGGAGCTGCTGCTCAAAGATGCGGCTGCCGTTCCGGGACGCCTTATGCCGCTGGTGGAGGCCCACCGCCACCCTATGCCGAGGGTACAGGAGGGCCGGATGCTGGTGGAGGCGGGCGTGCGCTGCGGGATGGACCTGAGCGATGGATTGGTGGGCGACCTCGCCCGTATCTGTCGGGCAAGCAAGGTCTCCGCTGTGGTGGACGTGGGTCGGCTTCCGCTGGACCCACTGCTCCGGGACTCCTTTGGGCCTCGGGCTGTGGACCTCGCCCTGACTGGCGGTGAGGACTACGAACTTCTCTGCGCCGCTCCCGCGGAGGTTCTCTCCAGGGCCCAATTATTGCTGAAGAGTGCGGGCGGTGCACTGACGCCGGTGGGCAGGGTGATGGAGCCTGGCTCGGAATCACCCCGGGTGAAGCTGACCGATTCCACGGGCAAAATCTACGTGCCGACGCGATCTGGATGGGAGCACTTCACAACCAATGTCGACTGATCCTATTTCCCGACACGCTAGCTTCGTAAGCCGTGGCCCGGCTCAAACGCGGGCATTCGGCGAGCAGTTGGGCCGGACGGTCCGGCCTGGCGATCTCATTCTGCTGCGCGGGCCTTTAGGCGCGGGCAAGACCACCCTGGTTCAAGGGCTTGGAGCCGGCTTGAGCGCCGGTGGGCGCGTCACCAGCCCATCCTTCACCCTCATCAACGAGTACCAGGGAAGGCTCAAGATGTACCACGTGGATCTCTTTCGCCTCAACTCGGTGGACATGGAATTAGAGCAGGCGATAGAGGACTGCGCGGGCAGCGATGGAGTAACGGTGATCGAGTGGCCGGACCTTTTACCCGCGGACCTGCTGAACGGGGCCTTGAGGATTGATCTGGAGGTAATGGGGGACGACGAGCGAAGCTTTCTCGTTCACGCCGAAGGCTCCAGGTGGGATGCCACCGAGCTGAGCGGGATGATCCAGGTGGCCCTCGGAGGTGCGGAGGCCATGGGGAATGAGTGACCTGATCCTGGCGCTGGATACCTCCACGGCCATAGCCAGCGTAGCGCTGTACGACGGGGCGGTTTCTGGGGAGGTCACCTGGCGATCTGGACGGAATCACTCGGTGGAGTTGTTGGCCCAGGCGCAGAGCCTGATGGGGCTGCGCCACGTGATCCCAAGTCAGTTGGCCGCAATCACCGTTGCTACCGGCCCCGGCTCATACACCGGCCTCAGGGTGGGGCTCGCCGCGGGGAAGGGGCTTTGCCTGGCCCTCGGTTTGCCCATGATAGGGGTGTGCAGCCTGGACATCCTGGCTGAGGCGCAGATGGCCAGTTGTCTGCCGGTCCGGCCGTTGCTTGATGCGGGCCGCCATCGCTACGCGACGGCCCTTTACCGCCGGGCCGGCGGGGGGCTTATCCGAGAGGGACCTATCGAGGGGCTTCAATTGTCTGAGCTGCTGGAGCGGGTGAAGGAGAGAACCCTGCTCTGCGGCGATGTGTCCGAGTTGGAGTGCCAGGGCGGCGGGCCTGCCGGTGGGTTGGTGGAGATCGCGGGGCCGGCCGCCTCCTTGCGAAGGGCCGGGTTTCTGGCAGAGATCGGCTGGAAGCGGTACCATAGTGGGGATGTCCTGGATGCCTCGCAAGTGGATGCCTTCTACCTGAGTAAGGAGGAACCCTAGCATTAGGGCCGAAGAACAGCTTCCCTTTGTAATCGATCCGATGCAGGTCGAAGATATCCCGGCCGTGATGGAGGTGGAGCGGCAATCCTTCGCTATGCCTTGGCCTAGCCATGCATACAAGAGGGAGTTGAAGGAGAACCGACTCGCACGCTACATCGTGGCCCGTCGCTCCTTCCAGGGGCCAGATATCTTGGCAACGGCTCAGGTGGGTGCTGAGGCGCAGGGTGCGGTAAGGGGTCCAGTCAGGCGAGGGCTGCTTAACTGGATCACCGATCTGCTTGGGGGGAGTGTCCCACCAGCCGCGGTGGCGGACGAGAGGGTGCACCGGGTGGTCGGGTATGCGGGAATCTGGTTGATGGTGGACGAGTCCCACGTCACGTCAATCGCGGTTGCTGCAGCCTATCGTGGGTTGGGCATTGGCGATCTGCTGTTCCTCTCCCTGATCGACACCTCTCGCCAGATCGGCGCCCAGTACATGACCCTGGAGGTGAGGGTCACCAATACCCTCGCCCAGAACCTCTACCGCGAGTTTGGCTTCAAAGAAACGGGCGTCCGCAAACGGTACTACAGCGACAACAACGAGGATGCCCTGATCATGTGGTCGGACCCTCTGGAGTCGCCCGGCTTTCAGCACATGGTGGAAGATCACCGGCGTGCCCTTTTGGACAGGTTTCGCTCCTCTCAGATCGTTTCTGAGATGCGTGCCAGGGGCGTACAGGCGTAGCCACAACCCCTTCTATGGTACAATTTCGTTGACCCCCGTAGGGGCGACGCATGCGTCGCCCCTACATGATTACCCGAGGTCTGTAAGGAGGCACCATGGCAGGTAAGATTGCTCTGATAGATGGTAACGCCCTGGTGCATCGCGCCTTCCACGCTCTTCCTCCCCTCACCAGCCCAAAGGGTGAATTGGTGAACGCGACCTACGGAGTCGCTACCATGCTGCTGAAGGTGCTCCAGGAGATGCATCCGGAGTACGCGGCAGCCGCCTTCGATACTCCTGTGCCGACCTTCCGCCATGTGGAGTTTCTGGACTACAAGGCTCAGCGGGGCCCTGCTCCGGCGGGGCTGCACGAGCAGTTCGGTCGGGTGCACGAGCTTCTGGACGCCATGGGCATCCCCACCTACAGCGCGGACGGCTTCGAGGCCGACGACCTGCTGGGCACGATGGCCAGGCAGGCCCGGGAAGCCGGCATGGAGGTTGTGATAGTAACCGGAGACACCGACGCCCTCCAGCTGGTGGGGCCTGGGGTCACTGTGCTCACCTCCCGAAAGGGCTTTACTGATACCGTCCTGTACGACGAGGAGGGGGTCCGCGAAAGGTACGGGGTTGATCCTCCAAAGCTGGTGGAGCTGAAGGCGCTGAAGGGCGACAGCTCGGACAATATCCCCGGGGTCCCAGGCATCGGCGAGAAGACGGCCTCCAAACTGGTCGCGGAGTATGGCGACCTGGAGGGGATTTACTCCAACCTTGAAAAGTTCACCGGCAGGGTGAAGCAGCAGTTGGTGGAATTCCGCGACCAGGCATTCTTCTCCAGGCACCTCGGGAAGATCGTGACAGACGCGCCGGTCATGCTGGAGCCCGAGCGATGCCACACCGGCAGGTACGATCGCCCCCGCCTGGTCGAGTTGTTCAGGGAGTTGGGCTTCAAGAGTCTGGTGGACCGGCTGCCTCGCGAGGAGAAATCCGGGGGTGCCGGCGCTCAAGACGGCGGTGCGGTTACGAGCCGCAACGGCGACCAGCCCTCCCTTTTCGCCATTGGGGACTCAGCGCCGAATGGGCAGCAGGTGGCTCCGGCAGAGTCGTCTGCCGGGGGAGCCGCGGCCGCGGAATCGACTGCCGAGGCTCCAGATCGAACGGGGCTGGAGCTGGACTACCGTGTCATCTCCACTTTGGAGGAGTTGGATGCCCTGGTGGCACTGTTGCGCATGGCGCCCATCTTCTCCTTCGATCTCGAGACCACGGGCGTGGATGCCCTCAAGGCCGACCTGGTGGGACTCTCCTTCTCGGCGGCGCCGGGACAGGCATACTACGTCCCCGTCGGCCATCGCCCCGCTGGTGAGCCGGGGTTGGGATTGCTGGGCGCCCAGGTGGTTGCCAACGCTGGGAGCGACGATCTTCCCCAGCTTCCCCTACGGGTGGTGCTGGAGCGGCTGAAGCCGCTGATGGAGGACGAAAAGGTCCTGAAGTGCGCCCACAACGGCAAGTACGACATGCTGGCCCTCTCCCGCTACGACGTCTACGTGCGGGGACTGGCCTTCGACAGCATGGTGGCCGCGTACCTTCTGGAGAGCACCCAGCGAACCCTCGGACTCAAAGACCTGGCGTGGTCCCGGCTGAACGTGGAAATGGAGAGCTACCAGTCGCTGGCCGGGAAGGGCAAGGCCGCCGTCACCCTGGACCGGCTTCCGATCCGTCGCGTTGCCGACTACAGTTGCGCCGATGCGGACATGACACTGCGGCTGATGCGGAGCCTGGAGCCGGAGCTGGAGGCGAAGGGGGTCAAAGCGCTCTTCGAGCGAGTGGAGATGCCCCTGTTGCCGGTGCTGATGGATATGGAGCGGGCGGGTGTGGCGCTGGACGTGCCCTATCTCCAGATCCTGAGCACCGAGCTGTACCATCGCATCCGGGAGTTGGAGGCGGCAATTAGCGATGCCGCCGGCCACAGCTTCAACATCGCCTCTACTCAGCAGTTGGCCTCGGTGCTGTTCGGGGAGCTCATGCTGCCGGCGAATCGTCGCACCAAGAGCGGCTACTCCACGGACGCCGACGTGCTGGAGGAACTCAAGGGCACCCATCCCATCGTCGAGTTGATCCTCGAGCACCGGCAGATGACCAAGCTGAAGTCCACCTACGTGGATGCCCTGCCGCTGCTGGTGAACCCCAGGACGGGTAGGGTTCACACCTCCTTCAACCAGACCGTGGCATCCACGGGGAGGCTATCGTCCAGCGAGCCGGGCCTCCAGAACATTCCAATCCGGACGGAGATGGGCAGGCGGGTGCGGCGTGCCTTCATCGCTGGAGACGAGTCCTGGACGCTGCTCTCCGCAGACTACAGCCAGATCGAACTGCGGGTGCTGGCGCATATGACCGCTGACCCGGTGCTGCTGGATGCCTTCCTGAAGGGGGAGGACATACACGCGGCCACGGCGGCACTGGTGTACGGCATTCCGATCTCGGACGTCACCTCCACCGAGCGGCGGATCGCCAAGACGGTGAATTTCGGGGTGTTGTACGGGATGAGCGATTACGGCCTGGCCAGGGATACCGGGCTATCCCGCAAGGAGGCCGTGGCCTTCATCGAGAGCTACTTCCAGCGCTACACCTCCGTCACCCAGCTGTTCGACAAGATCAAGGCTCAGGCAGAGGAGACCGGCTACGTGAGCACGCTGCTGGGTCGGCGCCGCTACATTCCGGAGATCCGCCAGACCCACAAGGGGCTCAAGCAGGCCGCGGAGCGAATGGCGATCAACATGCCGATCCAGGGGACTGCCGCCGACATCATCAAGATCGCCATGATAAACCTGCGCCACCGGCTGGCCGAGATGGGGCTGAAGGCGCGAATGATCCTCCAGGTGCACGACGAGCTGCTGTTCGAGTGTCCCAGGGAGGAGGTTGAGCTGCTGGCGCCCGAGGTGAAGCGGATCATGGAGTCTGCCATGTCGCTCCAGGTGCCGCTGGTGGTGGATCTGAAGCTGGGACACAACTGGGAAGAGATGGGAGGGTACCCGCTGTGACGGCCACGTGGGAAGATGTCGAGGAGGTTCGCCTCGAGATCGGCCCTCGCTTCCTGAACCTGGACTTTACCCTCGACTGTGGCCAGGCATTTCGGTGGAAAAGGCGTAAGGACGGCTGGTGGTCCGGGGTGGTGCGGGGCAGGGCAGTGCGGCTGCGGCGCGACGGGGGCGTGGTTCTGGGGCAGGTGTACCCCTTGTCGGACGACGCAGAGGCGTTCCTGATCTCCTACCTGCGACTGGACGTGGAGTTGGAGAGCCTGTATCGGGAGTTCGCGGCCACCGACGAGTGGATTGCCGCGGCAGTGGAATCCTATGCTGGGCTGCGGGTACTCAACCAGGAGCCCCAGGAGACGCTACTCTCCTACATCTGCTCCACCGCCAACTCCGTACCCCGCATCTCCAAAGCGGTGGACGAGATGTCCCGCCGCTGGGGCAGGCCAATCGAGACGATAGATGGCGAGGACTTCTTTGCCTTTCCCACCTCAGCGGCGCTTGTAGCGGCACCGGAGGACGACCTCTGGAGCGGGTGTGGGCTGGGCTGGCGCGGCACGAACCTGAATCGGCTCGCCGTTAATCTGGCGCCGCTGGCCGAAGGCTGGCCCGAGCAGTTGCGCGGCATTCCCTACCGGGAGGCGAAGGTTCGGCTAATGGAGCTACACGGCGTCGGGGCTAAGATCGCCGATTGCGTCTGCCTCTTCTCCCTGGAGAAGGACGAGGCGGTGCCCGTGGACACCCACATCTGGGCGCTGGCCAAGGAGATCTTCCGCTGCGAGATCACCAACAAGACCCTCACACCCTCCACCTACGAGACCGTTGCGGGCCTCTACCTGGAGCGGTACGGCCGCTTTGCCGGCTGGGCCCAGGAGTACCTCTACCTCCAGCGCCGCGCCTCCCAGGGCCGGGTGCCCGCCGTCCAGCGGGCCGATCTCCTCAAGCCCATGACGTAGCGACCCAGTGGATCGTGTCCACCACGGGGCGTTGGCGACCCTCCTCCGAGCCCGCAGCCGCGAATCCCCCACCCGTGGCGATGAAGAACTCGGCGGGGACATCGGCGAATCCGACGCCAAATAAGAATCGGCCTTCTCTAGAAGTTCAGGAGGTTGCGGAAGCGGTCCTCGCTTCTGTAGGGACCGACGATGGCCAGGTTCAGCTTGTCTCGGACGAAGATTTCTCTGGCGACCCTTCGCAGGTCATCGTTGGTGACGGAGTCGATCAGCGCGACTGCATCTTCCACGGTCATGATGCTATTGCGGAGTAGTTCCTGCGCGCCGGTCCAGGAGGATACCCTGGACGTGTCCTCCAGTCGGAGCAGGAGCCGGCCCTTCATGGACTCTTTGGTTCGGGTCAACTCCTCCTCGGAGACGCCGTCGCGCAGCTTGGCCAACTCGTTCAGGATAGCCTGAACCGTCTGGTTGACCTTGCTGGTGTCGACCCCGGCGAAGACCACCAGAGAGCCCGTGTCTTTGAAATGATTGACATAAGAATGTACGTCGTATGCGAGGCCGAGCCTCTCTCTCAGTTCCAGGAAGAGTCGTGAACTCATTCCATCACCCAGCAGAGTGTTCATCACGTCCTGCGTGTATCTGTCTGGATGGTCGGAATGGTAGCCGGGCACGGCCACGCAGAGGTTGGCCTGTTCCGTTCGCTTCGTCTTCAGGCTTACACGGGGGCCATCCTGACCATCGTTGGCGGGGAACCAGGGGGTGGGGCTGGAGGCCGGCCAATCGCCAAGGTACTTCGCCGCCGCCGCCTCCACCTGCTCCTTGGTCACGCATCCAGCCACTGCCAGGACGGCGTTGCCCGGGCCGTAGTGGCTGGCCATGAAGGCAGTCAACTCCGGACGGCCGATGGAGGCTACCGACTCCTTGGTGCCGGCTGTATCCCCTCCCAGTGGCTGGTTTGGCCAGACGACCTCGTCGATCATCAGGCTCACCAGGTCGGTGGGGCTGTCGATCACCATATTGATCTCTTCGAGGATCACCTTGCGTTCCTTATCAATGTCCTGCAAGTCCAGCCGGGAGTTACGAATGTTGTCGGAGAGGACGTCCATGGCCAGATCGAGATACTGGGAGGGAACCTTGCACCAGTAGACGGTGAGCTCCTTGTCCGTGGCCGCGTTCAAGATCCCCCCGACCCCTTCGATCGCCTCGGAGATCTCCTTGGGGGAAGGCCTGTGGACCGTTCCCTTGAACAGCATATGCTCGACGAAGTGGGAGATGCCGGCGATCTCCGGCGACTCGTAGCGAGAACCGGTGCCTACGAAGAGGGAAATGCTGGCCGATCGGGTGTAGGGCATCGGAGTGGTTACCACGCGGAGACCATGGTCCATAACGGTCTTGTAGTGCTGCAAATACTCCTCCGTGTACACCATTTTCATAATTCTCAGCGGTAGCTTACCTTTCAGCGGCGCAAGGTGTCAAAGGACGCCGCGAACTGGCCTAAGGATCGGTTGGGACGGTAGTGCCGGGAATAAGGAAAGGTGCTGTTTGAGACGTTGCGGCGGTAGTCTGGGGTGACAGGGCAGCGGGACAGGGTGCATGATGACCAATATTGTTCATGGCGATAATGTTCATAATGTACAGTGTTACGATCGTTAGGTAAAATAACGGAATGCTTGCATGGTCATAATTGGAGTGCTATTGTACCGTCGGCACGTTTAGGCAATCGCGACCCGGCGGACCTTGATCCTGGTTCTTCGGCAAGGCGTCCCGCGTGCGGATCCGGCAGAGACTAAACTGTGACCATACTTCTCCACAAGTGAAGGGGGTCAGGGAAAAGTGAGCTTTGCGGACAAAACCCTGCAATGCCGCGACTGTGCGCAAGAGTTCGTGTTCACTGTAGGCGAACAGGAGTTCTTCGCGGAAAAGGGACTCATGAATGAGCCGCAGAGATGTCCGGCTTGTCGAGCCGCCCGTCGTCGCGAGCGTTCGGGGCGCGATCCCCGTGAGATGCACACGGTGATCTGCGCGCAGTGCGGTGCTGAAGCAACTGTGCCTTTCTTGCCCAGGAATGACCGGCCGGTTTACTGCAGCTCCTGTTTCGATCAAATCAAGGGTCAGAGCCAGACTGAGTAGTCCCGCTACCCCTGAGAAGATCACGCATAACGAAGAAGGCCGCGTTACGCGGCCTTCTTCGTTATGCGTGGGGCAGCGCGTGTGGTGCGCGGCCCGCCCGGACCGGAGATTGAATCCGGGACCGACGGCTGGTAACCTGCCGAACGTTGCCGCCCTCTGCGACGGCCATGGAGGGACCATGATCCATATTGGCACAAGCGGCTGGTCCTACCCGACCGGCGAGGGGCGCTGGGATGGCGTCTTCTATCCCCCCGGCAAGAACGTGGACCACCTGGAATTCTACGCCCAGTATTTCGATACCGTAGAGATTAACAGCTCTTTCTACCGGCCCATTTTCCCCAACGTGGCCACGAACTGGGCAAAGAAGACCCCGGCCGACTTCCGGTTCACGGCAAAACTGTACCAGAAGTTCACCCATCCCAAGATGTATAAGGAGGCCACAGGGGAGGAGGCCGATCTGGCGGCGGAAGATTACGATCGATTCGAGGCCGGACTGGAGCCGCTGGCCGCGGCCGGCAAGTTGGGCTGCCTCCTGGCTCAGTTCCCCCCGAGCTTCAAGCGGGATGAGGAGTCGCTAACCTACCTGGAGGATCTCATTCGTCGCTTCAGCCGCTACTCCCTGGCGGTGGAGTTGCGCCACAGCAGTTGGACCGAGCGTCCGGAGACCTTCGCGCTGCTCGAATCCAATGGGGTTGCCTGGTGCATGATAGACGAGCCAAAGTTCCGCTCCTCCGTGGGCGAGGTGCCGTTGACCTCAAATCTGGCCTACTTCCGGTTCCACGGAAGAAACGCAAAGGAGTGGTGGACCGGAGATCGGGAGACCCGCTACAACTACCTCTACTCGCCTCAGGAAACAGACGCCCTGGCGGACGAGGCGCGTGAGGTAGTGGATAGGGTGGAGGAGAGCTATCTCTTCTACAACAACCACTTCGGCGCCAAAGCGGTGGTGAACGCCCTTCAGATGCGGCTGAAGTTCGGCCAACAGCTGGCCGTGCCGCCTCCAAAGACGCTGCTGAAGGAGTACCCCACGCTCAAAGAGATGCTGGAGTGAGGACCGTCAAGGACGCCGCGCTGCTGCCGGCTGTCAGAAGTAACCGGCCAAGCCAGGCTAGGCGGACTGCCATAGTCGCGCTCATGTTCTTGGCCTTCTTCTGGGTCTACTTTCAGCGGATGGGGATGGCGGTGATCGCATCCGACCTGGAGGCAAGCTTCGGACTGTCCGCCGCTGCGCTCGGGCTGCTGGGCGCGGCCTACTTCTACCCCTACGCCCTGAGTCAGCTGCCTGTTGGGATGCTTGTGGACCGAGTGGGAGCGCGGCGCGTCCTCCCCATCCTCGTTGCTGTTGCCGGACTTGGGTCTCTCCTCTTCGCCCTGTCGGGTGATTTTGGGCTGGCCGTCGGGGGCCGCCTTCTGGTGGGAATAGGCGCGGGAGCGGTGTGGCTCTCTGCCCAGAGGCTATTCGTAAACTGGTACCATCCCCGGCAGTTCGCGACGCTGAACGGCCTGATGAACGCCGTGGGAAACCTGGGCGGTATTGCGGGACAACTGCCGCTGGCGTTGGCCGCGGCGACCATTGGATGGAGGAGCGTGTTTGCCGGAGCGGGTGTGCTGGGTTTGGGCATCGCCCTTCTATGCGTGGCGGTGGTTCGCGACCGTCCCCGGAGCGTGGATGCGGGAGCCGTTGCGGCCGAGAAACCGGTAGTCTCGCCTCCCAAACCGTCGGTGCGGCGCGACCTCCGCTCGGTGGCGGCAAGTCGGGATCTGTGGCTGCTGGCCGCCGCGCTGCTGCCCTACGTGGGCAGCCGCTTCGGCTTCCAAAGCCTGTGGGGAGGGCCCTTTTTCACCGACGTTTACCACCTCTCCCCCTCCGAGGTTGGGACGCTGCTGATGCTGATGTCGCTTGCTCTGGCCATTTCGAGCATCACCATGGGCTACCTCTCGGACCGAGTATTCAAGTCACGCAAATGGTTGTCGGTGGTGGGGATGGCCCTCTACACCCTCTGCTGGATCCCTCTCACCTTCGGAACTTCGCAGATCCCCCAGCCTGCGCTCTACCTGCTGGTGATAGCCCTGGGCGCGCTCAGCTCTTTCTGGATCCCCCTCTACGCCCAGGCGAAGGAGCTGTTCCCATCGGCCGTCGCCGGGACGGCTCTGGCTGTAGTGAACCTCTTCTCCACCTTTGGAGGGGCCTTCTACCAGCAGATCATGGGAGTGGCGATTGGCCTCTTCCCGACTACCGGACATGGTTACTCCACCTCGGCCTACTCGGCCGCCTTCGGGGTGTGCCTGGCGGGGGTGGTCGTGGCCACCGGTCTTGTGGTCGCGTCGAAAGAAAAGAGGTGGGACTGAAGATCCTTGACCCAGAATACCGAAGCATCTATACTGAAGCCAATATCTGGAGGGACGGTATCCCGTTGTGAGGGACAAAACAACGGCCTCCGTGGAGGCTATCGAAAGGGCGGTTCGCATCCTCGACGCGTTCAACGTCGATCGGACGGAGTTGGGCGTCGCCGAGATTGCCAGGATCCTCGGACTCAAGAGGAGCACCGTTCATCGCGCCCTGGTCACTCTTGAGGCTGGCGGCCTGCTGAGGCAGACGTTCGCGGGCCAGAAGTACACCCTGGGGCCAAAGATCCTATCCCTCGCTCACATCCTGGAGTCCCACCTCTCCCTGGAGGCGATCGCGCTGCCCGCCATGAGGGCGCTGCGCGACCGATGCAACGAGACAGTTGCCCTCCATCTCCTCGAGACGGAGGGCAGGGTCTGTGTTCAGCAGGTTGAGAGCACGCACGACCTTCGTCGCACCTACCAGAACATAGGGATGGCGTTGCCCCTCTATGCGGGATCGCCGGGCAAGGCTCTGATGGCCTACCTGCCGCAGGAGGAGATTGAGGCGGTGATCATCTCGACGGGGCTCAGACGCTTCACCCCCATCACCATCTCGGATCCGGATCAATTCCGAAAAGAGTTGGCAACCGTTAGGCACCAGGGCTATGCCATCTCCGTTGGCGAGCACACCCCTGCCATTAACTCCATCTCCTGCCCCGTGCGAAACCGCGAGGGGCGTGTCTTCGCGGCGATCAACCTCTCCGGTCCCCAGAGCCGGCTGACTGGAGCCAAGATGATGGAGTATCTTCCCCTTCTTCGTGAGACGACCCTCGCCGTATCCCTTCAGCTGGGCTATCGGGCTCCTGCCGAGAGCCGACCCTGAAAATGGCAGCAATCTTTGTCCTCTGGCATGCACATCCTACGCAAGCCTCATACACTAAGCCGCCCCGCGGAGCGGCAATGAATGAAGGGTGGTATGCGGATGGACGAGCAATCGTGCACCGGCAAGCTAACGGCGTCACCACCCTAACCCCGAATGCGCACTACATAATGTGAGAGGGGGTAATCGATGCCCGTCATAGTGGAGGAGAAATGCAAGGGGTGCCGCCTCTGCATCCCGTTCTGCCCCATGGACGCCTTCCAGGTCGTGAGCAAGACCAAGGTCGCCATCGACCAGGCCAAGTGCGTCGAGTGCTACGTCTGCGTCCGGAAGCAGGTTTGTCCCCACGATGCCATCGAGACGGTTGACCTGGGGGGGACGCTGCGCAACTTCAGCCACTTCCTGAGCGACCCGACGGAGACCAAGGCGACCACCGGCGTCCCCGGCCGCGGGACCGAGGAGTCCAAGACCAACGATGTGACCGGCCGGACGAAGGTCGGCCAGGTTGGTATTGCCATCGACATGGGACGCCCCGGCGTTGGCGTGGACATGGTAGACGTAGAGAAGGTATCGATGGCGATGGCGGAGGTTGGACTCGAGTTCGAGGACAGCTCGCCTCTCACCGAGATCATGGTCGACAAGAAGACCGGAAAGGTGCATCCGGATTATCTATTCGCGCACCTACTATCAATCATCGTCGAGGGCAACGTCCCGATAGAGAGATTCCCCAGGGTGATTGAGGCGCTGCAGAAGGTGGAAAAGGAGATCAACACCGTCTTCTCCCTGGGTGTGATCACCCGCGTGGATGCCGAAGGCACCTCCCCCGTTCTGGCGGAAATGGACAAGCTCGGCCTGAAGAGGCCGATCCGCGGCAAGGTGAACGTGGGACTTGGCAAGCCGCTCCGCCTGGAATAGATCGCTTGTGAGGTATTAGGATGACCCACTCTCTACACCGTTCGGGCACATCGGAGTCCCAGCGAGGCGACTACGTTTGGTTCATGTACCAGTCCAAGGGGATCAACGACAAGAACATTGCGCCCAAAGCGATGGAGTTCATCGCGGCCGCGGAGGCCGCCGGCTCTGAGAACTGGGGTGACGTGAAGTCCGGTTCCATCCTGGAGTACCCGCTGGAGGAGATCAAGTCCAAGATCTCCGACAAGTCGCGACTCCGGGGGGTCTTCACTTCCCGCGAGCAGGTGGTGAAGTTTCTGGAGATCATGAAGGAGAAGGACACCGGTCTGTCCATCGTGATCGCGGGGCTGCTGGACGAGGTCTTGCCCGCCTGCAAGGAGGCTGGGGTTACACCGCACACCATCAACTACTCCCTGGGCGTTTGGGGTAAAAAGGATCTGCTCCCCTCAGAGGAGACGCTGGCGGTCACCACGATGTGCGGCCACCACCAGATAGCCCCGCAGCTGGTAGAGAAGAAGGTTGAAGAGGTACGGAGGGGGCGCAAGACCCCGGAGGAGGCTGCCAAAGAGCTTGCCCTCTTCTGCCCCTGCGGGATCTTCAATCAGGTGCGGGCCTGCAAGCTGCTAGTGGAGCAGACGAAGGGTCAGCTATAATAGCGGCCATCAGCAATCAGCTGTCAGCCGTCAGCGTTGAGTGAGCAGGCGCAAGAGGGGCCAGCGTTGCCCTCGCTTCACCTGACTCAGCCACCGGGGCACACGCAGTCTCGTGCCTCGCCTGGATCTCAAAGTTGATAGCTGAAGGCTGATGGCTGAAAGTTGATAGCTGAAGGCTGATTATGACTCTCCCACCTAATAAGGGTGGCCGGTCCCTATACCACCGCTGGCGTTCCCAATGCTTCTCAGAGGTGGTGGCTCAGGATCACGTTACCCGCACCCTCCGCAACGCAGTCGCCACAGGGCGGGTCGTGCACGCGTACCTGCTTTGTGGCCCGCGGGGCACCGGTAAGACCAGCACGGCCAGGATCCTGGCCAAGGCAGTCAACTGCCACAACCCTCAGGATGGGGAGCCGTGCAATAGCTGCCCCTCCTGTATGTCCGTCAACGAGGGCCGAGCTATCGACCTTATCGAGATCGATGCGGCGTCCAACCGCGGTATCGACGACGCCCGGGATCTCAGGGACAAGATCAAGTTCTCGCCCGCCGAGGCTCGATACAAGGTCTACATAATCGACGAGTGCCATATGCTGACTTCGGAGGCCTCCAACGCGCTGCTGAAGACGCTGGAGGAACCACCGGAGCACGCCATTCTGATCCTGGCCACCACCGAAGCCCACAAGATACTACCCACTATCTCCTCTCGCTGCCAAAAGTTCGACTTTAGGCGGATACCACTGCCCGCGATCGCGGAGCAGCTGAGAATGATCTGCGAGAAGGAAGGACTGGCCGTGGAGCCCGGCGTGCTCGACCGGGTCGCGCGATTGGCCAGAGGGAGTCTGCGGGACGCGGAGAGCCTGCTGGACCAGCTTGTGGCGTACTGTGGGGATAACATACGTTTGGACGCTGCACGCGAGGTGCTCGGGCTTACGGGCGAGGAATCGGTGCCGGAGGTCGCGGAGGCGATACGCTCTCGGGATTTGGCCCAGGGTTTCCGGCTGATCGACCGTGCCGTCTCCACCGGTGCCGACCTTCGGCACTTTTCCAGGGAACTGGTAGACTATCTGAGGGCGTTGATGGTGACCCGGAGCGGCGCTGACACCAGCCTCACCCGTGAGTTCAGGCCGGATGAGCTGGATCGGCTCAGTTCGCTGGCCCAGCAGTGGGATTATAGGCAGCTGCTGGCGGCGCTGAAGGCTTTCGGCGACCTGGAAGGCCGGATGCGGCAAGAACCGTTCAACCAGCTCCATCTGGAGATTGCCCTGACTGAGGTAGTGCTGGAGCCCTCGGTGGGCGGGGAGGCGCCGACGGGCTCTCTCTCTCCGGCAGCGCAGCCGATTGCGGCTCCACCGGCTGCAAGGCAGGCGCCGCGTCCCTCCGCGCGGGTAACAGACCCGGCGTCGGGCGGCCCGCAGGTGGTAGAGCCTTCGAGGGGTTACAGGATGGACTCCACTGCTTCAGTGGAGCCGGTGGCCGGAATCGATGCGCAGCCCACCGGAGATGCGTCTGAGGATCTCAAGGGCCCGCTGGCCCTCGAGCTGCCTGCGATTCGGGGCGAGTGGCCCCGAATCCTTGACGAGTTCACGAAGTCCGGGGTCGGAATGGTGATGCAGGGCAGCAGGCCGATGGCGGTTGGTGCCAACAGCATAACCCTTGGCTTCGAGGGCACCGGCTGCCGCCACGCCTTGGAGCGTCCGGGGGTGCGGGGTAAGGTCCAGGAGAGTCTCGCGCGGGTGTTTGGTGACCGCGTAGCGGTGCAGTTCAAGTATGGGGTCAAGTTCGGCAGTCAGAACGACGGCGAGCCGCGGCAGGAGGGTGATCCGGTCGTTGACGCGGCTGTGAAGGAATACGGCTTCCGGGTTGCCCGAGTCGAGGGTGATTCGGAATAGGAAGAGGCGGATGATGCAGAACATGCGACTTCTCCAGCAGATGCAGGAAAAGCTGCTCAAGGCGCAAGAAGAGTTGGGCAACGAGACTGTGGAGGGCACCGCCGGTGGCGGAGCTGTCAAGATAGCTATGACCGGCCACCAGAAGGTGCAGTCGGTGACCATCGACCCGGAGGTGGTGGACCCAGAGGATGTGGAGATGCTTCAGGATCTGGTGACTGCTGCCGTCAACGAGGCAGTGAGCAAGAGCCACGAGCTGGCCACGAAGAGGCTGGGGTCCGTGACGGGCGGGATGAAGATTCCAGGTTTAATGTAGGAAATAGCATGCAACCAGTTGCGGAGCCAGTTGCCAGGCTGATCGAGGAGTTTGCCAAGCTGCCCGGGATCGGGCCAAAGACGGCCCAAAGGCTGACCTACCACCTGCTCAGATCCTCCAAGGAAGAGGCGGACGGTCTGGCTCAGGCCATACTGTGGATGAAGGAGAAGGTGGGCTTTTGTACCACCTGCTTCAATATATCCGAGAACGATCTTTGTGGCGTATGCCTGGATGAGGGCCGCGACCGCGGCGTCATATGTGTGGTGGAGGAGCCGCTGGATGTTCTGGCGCTCGAGCGGACTCGGGAGTACAAGGGCACGTATCACGTACTTCACGGGGCGATATCCCCGATCGACGGGGTGGGCCCTGAAAAGCTGCGCATCACGGAGTTGTTGGGAAGGATCAGGGGTGGGTCGGTGCATGAGGTGATTATCGCCACTAATCCCAACACCGAAGGCGACGTTACGGCGGCGTACCTGGCGAGGGTACTGGCTCCGGACGGGGTGAAGACAACCCGACTGGCGAGTGGGCTTCCCGCCGGGGGGGACCTGGAGTACGCCGATGAGTTGACCCTGGCGCGGGCCCTGGAGGGGCGGAGACCGGTCTGACAGAGAATGGCCGGCATTTCCAGCCAGGATACACCGCCCGGTCGGGGTGCCCCCACAGCGGGCGGTGTATCCTGGGAGCAGGAAATGGGCTCTGGACAGGTAGTTTGCTGCCTAGAGGGGAGCCCATTCTCAGGCTCCCCCTTTGATTTTTGATGGTTTGGGCGTATAATTCCGTCATGACTATCCGCGTGGGGGGGAGGATGGAAGAGGAAGTACGGTCTGTGGAGATGGTCAACAGCAATCCCGAGGCAACGGACTCGCCCGAGGGGATGCAGGACCTGTTGGAGGCACACGGCCACGGCTACCGATCCCTCAAGAGAGGCGATATCGTCGAGGGGGTGGTCGTGCGGATCGACAAGGACGAGGTGTTGGTTGACATCGGGTCCAAGTCGGAGGGTGTGATACCCGCGCACGAGATGCGGGACTCCCACGGTAATCCCACGGAGACGCTTCATGTGGGCGACGACATCCTGGTGTACATTCTCCAACCGGAGAACCAGGACGGACACGTTGTCCTCTCTCTCAATCGCGCTGAGACCGAGAAGGGCTGGAGGGTTGCCCAGAAGCAGTTCGAAGATGGGACGATACTCGAGGCCGAGATCATCGAGTATAACAAGGGCGGCCTGATCGCCAACGTTGAGGGCGTCCGCGGCTTCGTGCCGCTTTCCCAGATAGTTGATTTGCGATCCCTGGCCAACTCTGAGGAGTCGGTAGAAGAGCGTCTCAAGGCCATGAGAGGCCACACCATGTTCTTAAAGGTGATCGAGATCAACCGACGTCGCAATCGGCTGATCCTCTCGGAGCGGGCCGCCGTTCAGGAGAGGCGTGCCGTTCAGAAGGATCGGCTGCTGTCCGAGTTGAAGGAGAGCGACGTCCGGCATGGCCGGGTGAGCAGCCTTTGCGACTTTGGCGCCTTCATCGACTTGGGGGGAGCCGACGGACTGGTCCACCTCTCGGAGCTCTCCTGGGGACAGGTGAGCCATCCATCCCAACTGCTCAAGGTTGGGCAGGAGGTGGACGCCATAGTGGTGGGTGTCGACCGCGAGAACAAGAAGATAGCGCTCAGCCTGAAGCGGCTTCAGCCAGAGCCGTGGACCGGTGTGGCCGAGCGTTACCATGTAGGTGAGATAGTTACCGGCCGGATCACCAAGCTCGCTTCCTTTGGCGCTTTCGCTCGAATAGAGGAGGGCGTCGAGGGGCTGATCCACATATCCGAGTTGAGCGATGAGAGGATCGCCCACCCGAATGGTGTGGTGAAAGAGGGCGACGAGGTCCAGCTTAGGATAATTCGAATCGATCCTTCCCGAAGGAGGCTTGGCCTCAGTCTACGGCAGGCCAGGGATGAGTCGGAAGGATACGATGCTGAGTCCGCCGCAGCGGTGACCGCCCCCGCTACGGGGACCGAGGATGAGGCGGGAGAGATGGCACGTAAAGTGCCAACCTCTGCTGAAGACGAAGAAGGCCAGGGCGAGGACGCCCAGGACGGCGGTCGCGCCGCGGCTGCCAGGAGCGCGGAGCCAGGCGAGGAGAACCCCTCAGAGGGACACTCGCAGCAGGACGGCCCGGTTGATCCCGTGGTTCCAGCGATTCTGGGTGGGTAGCGGCACTTAACCCTTGGAGTACAGGCATGAGCGGTAGTAGTAGCGATCGTTTCGACAAGTTTACTGAACGCGCACGCAAGGTCCTCACCCTGGCGCAGGAAGAGGCCCAGCGCTTTAATCATAACTATATTGGCACAGAGCATCTCCTTCTCGGTCTGGTGAGGGAGGGGGACGGGGTAGCCGCCAAGGTGCTGGCGAACCTGGGCGTGGAGCTTATCAAGGTTCGCAGCGCTGTGGAGTTCATCATCGGGCGTGGTGACAGGACCGTTACGGGTGACATCGGTCTGACTCCAAGGGCCAAGAAGGTGATAGAGCTCGCGGTGGACGAGGCGAGGCGGCTAAACCACCACTATATTGGCACGGAGCATCTGCTCCTGGGTCTGGTCCGAGAGGGCGAGGGGATCGCCGCGGGCGTCCTCGAGAGTCTCGGAGTGAGCCTGGACAAGGTTCGCAATCAGATCATTCACGTGCTTAACCAGAGCCAGCCCTATTCCCAGCAGGAGTCCAAGCAGACCAGCCGGACCCCTATCATCGATCAGATGGGCATGGACCTCACGGCTGCGGCCAGGGCAGGCAAGTTGGATCCGGTTATCGGGCGCCATCGCGAGATCGAGAGGGTTATCCAGATCCTATCGCGGCGCACCAAGAACAACCCCGCCCTCATCGGCGAGCCCGGCGTGGGCAAGACCGCCATTGTGGAGGGTCTGGCCACTCGCATTGTCAACGGCGACGTCCCCGAGACGCTGCTGGGCAAGCGGCTGTTGACGCTGGACATCGGATCCCTGGTTGCGGGCACCAAGTACCGGGGCGAGTTCGAGGAGCGGCTCAAGAAGATCATCGAGGAGGTGAAGGGCAGCGGCAACTGCGTGCTCTTCATCGACGAGCTGCACACCCTGGTGGGGGCCGGAGCGGCTGAAGGTGCCGTGGACGCGGCCAACATCCTGAAGCCCTCCCTGTCCAGGGGCGAGCTGCAGACCATCGGGGCAACAACCCTGGACGAATACCGCAAGTACATCGAGCGGGATGCTGCGCTGGAGCGCCGCTTCCAGCCGGTGATCGTCGAGGAGCCATCCGTCGAGGAGACGTATGAGATCCTCAAAGGCGTCAAGGAGCGGTACGAGGCGCACCACAAGCTGCTCATTTCCGACGAGGCTCTTAAGGCCGCGGCCGAGCTGGCCGCCCGCTTCATCCCCGATCGGTTCCTGCCCGACAAGGCGATAGACCTGATGGACGAGGCATCGTCTCGGGTGCGACTGCAGCGGGCGGTCTCCCCGCCGACTCTGAAAGATGCGGTTCGGAACCTGGAGGGCATCCAGGTGGAGAAGGAGTCCGCCATAAACGCTCAGCAGTATGAGCTAGCCGCCGATCTGCGGGATCGGGAGGCAAAGCTCCGGGCCCAGATCGACGATCTGGAGTCTGGCTGGCACGAGCAGCAGGCCGCGGAGAAGCCGATTGTGGGTGAGGAGGATATCGCCCAGGTGCTCTCCATGTGGACAGGCATCCCGGTGATGAGGATTGCCGAGGAGGAGACCGCGAGGCTGCTCCGAATGGAGGAGGATCTTCACAAGAGGATCATCGGCCAGGAGGAGCCCATCAGCGTAGTCTCCAAGGCGGTGCGCCGCGCCCGAGCCGGACTGAAGGACCCCAGAAGGCCCATCGGCTCCTTCATATTCCTGGGCCCCACCGGCGTTGGGAAGACGGAGCTGGTACGAGCACTGGCGGAGTTCATGTTCGGCAGCGAAGAGTCCATGATCAGGATCGACATGTCGGAGTTCATGGAGCGGCATGCTGTGGCCCGTCTGGTCGGCGCGCCTCCAGGCTACATCGGGTACGAGGAAGGCGGCCAGCTAACCGAGGCTGTTCGGCGGAAGCCTTACTCCGTGGTGCTGCTGGATGAGATAGAGAAGGCTCATCCCGAGGTGTTCAACATCTTGCTGCAGATCATGGACGACGGCCACCTGACGGACGCCAAGGGGCGCAGGGTGGACTTCCGGAACGCCATTTTGATCATGACCTCGAACGTTGGGGCCGACCTTCTTCGACGGGATTCGGTTTTGGGCTTTGCCGTCACCGAGGACCAGGTGAAGACCGAGGAGCATGCCTACGATCGGATGAAGGAGAAGGTGCTGGGTGAGATGAAGAACCTCTTCCGGCCCGAATTCCTGAACCGGATCGACGCCACCGTGGTGTTCCGGTCGCTGACGCTGATGGAGATCCGCCAGATCGTGGATCTGATGCTGGCCAGGGTGAGGGGGGCCCTCACCGAGCAGCAGATCACGCTGGAGGTCACCGACGCCGCCAAGGACCACCTTGTGGAGAAGGGGTTCGACCCGAAGTTCGGTGCCAGGCCACTGCGCAGGGCAATCCAGAACATGGTCGAGGACCAGATGGCGGAGGGCCTGCTGAACGGCAAGTTCCAGCGGGGCGAGACGGTGGTTATCGACTGCCGCGATGGCGAGTTGGTCTACGAGCCGAAGGCGAAGGTACTGGTGGAGACCCAGTCTTAGCCAAGACCGATTTCTTCAGGGGCCGGCGTCACAGCCGGCCCCTTCTGCTTTCAGGATTTGCGCATGCCTAAACCTCGCACGAAATTTGTCTGCGACCGCTGCGGGGCCGAGAGCCTCAAGTGGATGGGCCGCTGCCCGGCCTGCAGCGAGTGGAACACCATGGTGGAGATGACCGAGTCCGCTCCCGTGGCTCGGGGCATCGCTAGGGCCTCTGGCTCCCCCGTGCGCCTGAAGGAGGTCCCCGCCGAGTCGTTGGACCGCATACGGGTTCCCATCGGCGAGTTGGATCGAGTGCTGGGGGGCGGGATCGTTCCGGGCTCTCTTGTCCTCGTCGGGGGAGACCCCGGCATCGGGAAGTCCACCCTGCTGCTCCAGTTGGCGTCTGTACTAGCGGACTCCGAGGGACCGGTGCTGTACGTTTCTGGCGAGGAGTCGACCTCGCAGATCAAGATGAGAGCGGACCGGCTTGGACTCCACAGCGAGAGGCTCTACCTTCTCTCCGAGGGGAATCTGGATCGGATCATCGGCCATGTCGAGCAGATGTCGCCTGCCATGGTGGTGATCGACTCCATTCAGAGCGTTTTCCTGGAGGAGTTGCCCTCAACTGCAGGCAGCGTGAACCAGCTGCGGGAGTGCACCGCTCGGCTTCTGCAGCTAGCCAAGGGCAGCGCCGTGCCGGTGTTCCTGGTTGGCCACGTGACCAAGGAGGGTGCCATAGCGGGGCCGAAACTGCTAGAGCATATGGTGGACACTGTGCTCTATATGGAGGGCGAGCGGTTCCACTCCTATCGGCTGCTTCGCAGTGTCAAGAACCGCTTCGGCTCCACCTACGAGGTGGGCGTGTTCGAGATGCACGAAGAGGGGATGATTGAGGTTACCAACCCCTCCGCGGCGTTCCTGGCAGACCGAACGTTGATGCGCAGCGGCTCCACTGTGGTGGTGACTATGGAGGGCACGAGGGCGTTGCTGGCAGAGATTCAGGCGCTCACCAGCTACGCTCCTTCGCACATGCCCAGGCGCGCTGCCAACGGAGTTGAGCTCAGCCGTGTGCTGTTACTCACGGCGGTGTTGAGCAAGAGGCTGGGGTTAAAGTTGTACGACCAGGACGTCTACGTGAACGTGGTGGGCGGCCTGCGGATCGACGAGCCCGCCGCCGACCTGGGTGTGGCGCTGGCGATCGCCTCCAGTCTCCGAGACGCGCCGATCGACCCCGAGCTGGCCGTCATAGGTGAGGTCGGGCTTTCCGGCGAGGTGCGGGGAGTGGGCCATTTGGAACAGCGGCTGAAGGAGGCGGCCAAGTTGGGGTTCAAGCGCTGCCTGGTGCCCCACGCGGCACGTCTGCCGCGCCCTCCGGAGCTTCAGATCCTCTCCGCTCGAAGCGTGGAAGAGGCCATGGAATTGGCCCTCAGCAGTCGATAGGCCAATCAAGATCGACTCACCCGGTCTCAATGCCAGCTTCTGCGATCATTCTGCAAGCATGGGCCGCGAAGCAATGCTTGACTGGTATTATTGCGTAACCTACACTTCACGTGGGCACAGTGGGGCGCCCAATGGCCGCGCGGGGAGCGGCGTGATCGCGACGTCCGCGACCTCTCCTTCTCTTCGGCTTGTTTAGTCTTGGGGCGCCCGCCGCCCATTGCCCAGCTCACGCGCTTCTTCTTGGTGCCGGATTCTGGGGCCCCGTGTTGGAGAGCGACGTCAGCGCCGCTGAGGAAAGGGAGGGAAGCAGGGTATATGACTCAGGTTCAAACAAAACCCCTCGGTATCACGGAAACCGTCCTTAGAGACAGCCACCAGTCGCTCCTGGCCACGCGTATGAAGATCGACGACATGATCCCGGCCATGGAGATGCTGGACGAAGTCGGCTACTGGTCCCTGGAGGTGTGGGGAGGGGCAACCTTCGATACCTGCATGCGCTTCCTGAACGAGGATCCGTGGGAGAGACTTCGGACGATGCGAAAGCGGATGCCGAAGACCAGGCTCCAGATGCTGCTTCGGGGCCAGAACATAGTCGGTTACCGCCACTATGCCGACGATATCGTGGAGAGGTTCGTCGGGAAGTCCCGGGAGAACGGAATGGACGTGTTCCGGATCTTCGATGCCTTCAACGACATCCGCAACATGGAACCCGCCATAAGGGCCGTGAAGAAGGTGGGCGGCCACGTTCAGGCCACCGTCTGCTACACCATCAGCCCGGTTCACACCAATGACGGCTTTGTGCAGATGGCCAAGGAGTTGCTGGAGATAGGTGCAGACTCTATCTGCATCAAGGATATGGCAGGTCTCATCTCCCCGTGCGATTCTTTCGAGCTGGTCTCCAGGCTGAAGGCCGACACCGACGTGCCGATCTCCATGCACTGCCACTACACCAGCGGCATGGCCTCCATGGCCTATTTCAAGGCGGCAGAGGCGGGGATCGACATGGTGGACTGCGCCATATCCAGTATGTCCCTCGGCACTTCTCAACCGCCGACGGAGACCATGGTAGCCGCTCTTGCCTGTACCGATCGGGCAACAGGGCTGGATATCTCCAAGCTCTCAGCCATCGGCAAGTACTTCGCCAAGGTTCGGAAGAACTATGCCCACCTGGAGATGAACTCCCACGGTGTGGATACCGATGTGCTGCAGTTCCAGATCCCCGGTGGGATGATCTCCAATCTGGTCAACCAGCTGCGCGAGCAGGGCGCTGAGGACAAACTGCCCGACGTTCTGGCCGAGGTGCCGAGGGTTCGGGCGGATCTCGGCTTCCCACCGCTTGTGACTCCGTCCAGCCAGATCGTGGGTACCCAGGCAGTGCTCAACGTGTTGCTGGGAGAGCGCTACAAGATGGTTCCCAAAGAGGCCAAAAACGTCGTTAAAGGGATGTACGGCCGCACCCCCGCGCCGATCGATCCGGACGTCAAGAAGCTGGTTCTCGGCGACGAGGAGGCCATAACCTGCCGGCCGGCCGATCTTCTGGAGCCGGAGTTCGAGAAGGCGAAGGCGGAGATCGGCGATCTGGCGAAGAGTGATGAAGACGTGCTCTCCTACGTGCTCTTCCCGCAGGTGGCCAAGGAGTTCCTTCCAAACCGCGGTAAGAAGGACGAGACTCTCACGGCTGATCAGTTGGCGGCGATAGCGGCGGTTGCTCAGCGGATCTATCTAGCAAAGGATGCCCCGCGGCCGGTGGCGGCTGCCGCGGCTCCCTCTGCTGTGCCTGCGCCTGCTGCCGCGCCTGCACTTGCGCCTGCTGCTGCGGCGGTGCCTGCCGCAGCCGTTCCATCCGGTGGCGAGCCTGTATCGGCCCCATTGCCGGGCAAGATCCTGTCGGTTGCGGTGAAGGTTGGAGACTCGGTCCGCGCGGGCGACGAGCTGTGCGTCATCGAAGCCATGAAGATGGGTAACAGCATCAAGGCCCAGCGCGCTGGCACCGTCACTGGCGTGGAGGTCTCCGCGGGAGATGCGGTCGCTTTCGGCGCAACACTAGTGTTCCTGGGTTAGCCAGATGGCCTGTCATGTAACGCGCAAGAAGGTGAACGAGAATGATTGATGCAAATGTCTCCGGCAGGCTGGTGCAGGGGTTCGTGAACCTGACGCTCGGCGAGGTCGTGATGATCCTCGTCGGTGCTCTGCTGATCTACCTGGCTATCGCCAAAGAATACGAGCCCGTGCTGCTGCTGCCAATGGGGGCCGGTGCTCTGCTGGCCAACATTCCTGTAACCGGGATGACTGGTCCGGACGGGCTGTTCACATTTCTGTATGAAAACGGCATCAAGAACGAGCTGTTCCCGCTGCTGATCTTCATAGGTGTGGGGGCCATGACCGACTTCGGCCCGCTGCTGCAACGTCCCTACACGGTGATCCTGGGAGCTGCCGCGCAGTTCGGCATCTTCGGTACGCTGCTGGTGGCCACCCTGATGGGGTTCAAGATCAACGAGGCCGCCTCCATCGGCATCATCGGCTCCGCCGATGGCCCGACCTCGATCTACGTGGCGGCTGCCCTCGCGCCACATCTACTGGCTCCCATCGCCGTGGCAGCCTACTCCTATATGTCGCTGGTGCCGATCATTCAGCCGCCAATCATGAGAGCGCTGACTACGAAGGCCGAGCGGGCTATCGTGATGCCTTACACCAACGATAGGCCCATTTCCAGGACAACGAGGGTCCTGTTTCCCCTCGTGACGACGCTAGTGTGCGGGCTCATCGCTCCGCTGTCCGCGCCCCTGATCGGCATGCTGATGTTCGGAAACCTGCTTCGCGAGGCACGCGTGGTCGAGCGGCTATCTCAGACGGCCCAGAACGAGCTGGTCAACATCGTGACGATCTTTCTTGGCCTCACCATCGGCTCGACCATGGTGGCAGATAAGTTCCTTCAACCCCAGACCCTCCTGATTATTGGAATGGGGCTTGTGGCCTTCATCCTGGATACAGTCGCCGGGCTCAGCTTCGGCAAAGCGCTCAGCATCCTTACAAAGGGAAAGATCAATCCCCTCATCGGCGCGTCAGGTATCTCGGCCTTCCCGATGTCCGCCCGAGTTGTCAACCGCGTCGGCCTGGAGGCCGACTCCAACAACTTCCTGATCATGCACGCCATGGGATCAAACACCGCCGGACAGATCGGATCCGTTATGGCGGGTGGGGCCATTATGGCACTCCTGGGAGGATGACGGCAGAAGGGGTGAGGGGGGCAGTGCACCTCGCCACCTCACTCCTTCTCCACGGTTCAGCTTTTGACAGTAGGCGACGGCTGTGCTACCATCGAAAGGCTGTCTAGAAAGACGTAAAGGCGCCTCTGCCACGCTTAACAGCCTGTCCCAAAGCGAGGGAGTGGCTGCTGCGTAATCGATGGCAGCGGGCATGGAGTAATGTAGTTGATCCAGGACAAGTAGATTTCTTGTTCTCATTTAGGGGGTCCGCAGTAGCAGAAGGATCGTAACAAGGCATAATAAAAGAGGAAACGGAAGATGAGCTTTGAGTTCGCCATCCGCTTTGTAGGTGCAGTGGTGGCGGCGATGGTGGGATGGCAGTTCGCAATCATTCTTGCTGATACTTCATCTCAGAACTACCTCCTGTACGTCTTCACCATCTCCGCCGGCAGCTTTGGTGTAGGGCTTCTTCTCACCCCATACGTAACTACCAAGCCCCTCAGTTGGGCCCGGAGCAGGGTCGCCAGCATGCCCGCCCAGGACGTGGCGGCAGGGGCCATCGGCCTCGTTGTGGGGCTGTTAACGGCTACCCTGCTGGCTTTGCCCCTCTCCATGTTGCCCTCCTATCTGGGGCGCTTCCTCCCCGTGGTTGCCAGTCTCGCGTTGGGCTACTTCGGCGCGACCATCATGGTGGCTCACCGGAGGGAGGTATTTCAGCTAGCCGGGCTCCCGCGGGAGTGGGCGCGGGGCAAGGGCGGACAAGATCGCGGCAAGGTGCTTGTGGACACCAGCGCTATCATCGACGGTCGGGTGGCCGACATAAGCCACACCGGCTTCATCGCGGGCGCCATGGTGATTCCACGCTTTGTCCTGGCCGAGCTTCAGCAAATTGCCGACTCCTCCGACGCAGTGCGGCGCAACCGAGGGCGGCGCGGACTGGAGATGCTGAACAAGCTGCAGAAGGAGTCTGTCGCCCCCATCGAGATCTCCGACGTGGATGTGGACAACACCCCGGACGTGGACAGCAAGCTGGTGAGGCTCGCCAAGAATATGCGGTGCGCCATCATCACCAACGACTACAATCTGAACCGAGTAGCGGAGCTCCAGGGCGTGAAGGTGCTCAACATAAACGAGTTGGCCAACGCCGTGAAGTCCGTGGTCTTCCCCGGGGAGGAGATGGTGGTTCGGATCATCCAGGAGGGCAAGGAGTTCGGGCAAGGCGTGGCCTACCTGGACGACGGCACCATGGTGGTGGTGGAGAACGGCCGTCGCCACATCAATAACGAGATGGAGATCGTGGTCACCAAGGTGCTTCAGACGGTGGCGGGCAGGATGATATTTGCCCATCCCAAAGCTCCTCATCCCAACTGATGGGGAGCTTTGGGATGAGAGGCGTGGTGATCGTGGCGGCGGGGCGGGGCACTCGGATAGGTGAGGACAAGGTATGGCTGCCACTGGGAGGGATCCCGGTGGTAGCCTATTGTCTGAGGGCTTTCGCCGCATGCGATCCAGTGCCGAGGATTGCGCTGGTGGTGATCGGCGATAACCTGGCGCGAGCGCGTGACCTCGTGGGCGCGTTGGGGATCGACGCCGTCGTCTGCAAGGGCGGCGAGCGGCGGCAGGACTCCGTGCGAAACGGGCTAGATGCCCTGGGCGATGTGGATCTGGCCGCCATCCACGATGGCGCCAGGCCGTTGGTTGATCCTGCCCTCATAGAGCGCTGTTTCGCCGCGGCCGATCTGCACGGAGCGGCAGTACCGGGCGTTCCGGTGAGGGATACCGTGAAGCGAGTCTCCGCCGACGGGTGGGTTCGGGAGACTGTTGACCGAAGCGAACTCTGGACGGTGCAGACGCCGCAGACCTTTCGGTTGGAGCTGCTCCGGCGCGCGTACGCGGCGCTGGACGGCGAGGTGACCGATGATGCTGCGGCCGTGGAGCGGCTGGGCCAGCCGGTGAAGATGGTGGCGGGCGATCCGCGCAACCTGAAGCTGACTACCAGGGAAGACCTGGCGGTTGCCCGGGTCCTGCTGGGGTTGCCAGCTTTCGAGGGGAATAGTTAGTATGTCATTTGGCGTGCGGGTGGGCATAGGGTACGACGCCCACCGGCTGGTGGAGGGGCGGCCCTGTGTTCTGGGCGGGGTGGAGATTGCCCACCCGCGGGGATTGGAGGGCTACTCCGATGCCGACGCTCTGCTCCACGCCATAATGGATGCCATGCTGGGCGCGGCGGGGTTGGCGGACATTGGGAAACACTTCCCCCCCGGGGACGAGCGCTTCCACAACGTGTCCAGCCTGAGATTGCTGGCGACCGTTCGCTCTATGGTAGAGGGCAAGGGCTGGCGTGTGGCGAACGTGGACTCCACTCTGATGGCTGAGGAGCCGCGCATCGGCCCACACGTGGCCGCGATGAAGCAGTTGATTTCCTCAGCCCTGGGCATATCCGGGGACGACGTCGGCATAAAGGCCACGACCAACGAAGGAATGGGGTTCGTCGGCCGGGGAGAGGGTATTGCGGCCATGGCGGTGGTGCTGCTCTGCCGAGGCGGCAGCGAGGATCTGGAGGAGTAGCTTGGGTCTGAGAATCTTCAATACGCTAACCGGGTCGGAGGAGGAGTTCAAGCCGCTGGGCGACGTTGTGGAGATGTACGTCTGCGGTATGACCCCCAAATTTCACCCTCACGTCGGCCACGCCAGAATCTTCGTGGCGATGGATGTGATCCACCGTTATCTGGAATACCGCGGCTACGCGGTCCACCACGTCCAGAACTTCACGGACGTGGACGACAAGATCATCGCCCGCTCCAACGAGGAGGGCATCCCCGCTCACGAGGTGGCGGAGAAGTACACCAAATCCTATTTCGAGGTGATGGATGCCCTCAACGTGCTCCACGCCGACGACTACCCCAAGGCCACCCTCGTCATACCCGCCATCGTCCAGTTCATCGAGAAGCTGATGGCCGAAGGCTTTGCCTACGACGTAAAGGGGAACGTCTACTTCCAGGTGGGCCGCTTCCCGGACTACGGCAAGCTGTCCGGCCGGACCGAGGATGAGGGTGTGATGGCGGGGGCGCGGGTCGAGGTGGAGCCCGGCAAGCGGGACCCGAGGGACTTCGCCCTGTGGAAGAAGGCCAAGCCGGGGGAGCCCGCGTGGGACAGCCCTTGGGGCCCTGGTCGACCCGGGTGGCACATTGAGTGCTCCACCATGGTCAACGAGACTTTGGGGCAGCAGATAGACATCCACGCCGGGGGGCGCGACCTGATCTTCCCCCACCACGAGAACGAGATCGCGCAGAGCGAGGCTTTCAGCCACAGCTCCCCCTTCGTCCGCTACTGGATGCACATAGGACTGCTTAGTATCGGTGGGGAAAAGATGTCCCACTCGCTCAACAACTTCCTCACCATTCAGCAGCTTCTGGAGAAGTACGAGCCGGCGGTCATCAGGCTTTACCTCATCTCCATTCCATACCGGGCCCCCATGACTTACAGCGAGGATGGGCTGGAGGCCGCGGCCAAGGGGTTGTCCCGCCTGCGCTCCGCCCTGGAGCCATCCCGCGCGCCGTCGGCTCAACGCGCGGCTCGCCTAGAGGAGACAGAGGCGACGAAGCGTCTGGACGAAGCGGTAGAGAAGAGCTTCCAGGACGCAATGGATGCCGACTTCAACTCCGCGCAGGCGCTTGCGGTGCTGTTCGATCTGTCCAAGGACATCAACAGGCTGCGGACGCAGGAGGGCTATCCCAACGAGGCGCTGGAGCCGCTACAGAAGAGGATGATGGATCTGGCAGCCGCGCTGGGACTCAAGCTCGAGGCGATGCCGGAAACCGCGGCGGAGAAGGCCGCGGATCCCTTTATCGAGCTGCTTTTGGATCTGAGGGGAAAGTTGAGGGGAGCCAAGCAGTGGGCCCTGGCCGACGAGCTGCGCGACCGTCTGAAAGAGTTAGGAGTGGCCATTGAAGACAGGCCAGAGGGGACAATTTGGAAGTATAGCGACCGGACGTAGGCCGGAGCATCGGGAAGGGGGAGGCGGAGATTTTCACCTCTCCCCCGATAGCGAGCTTCTCTACGGGCGGAACGCGGTAAGGGAGGCGCTGCGCGCTGGTAAGCGCGTGCGGCGCCTCCTTATTGCTCAGGGGGCTGAGCGGGACGAGGCTGTGGCTGAGGCTATACTGCTGGCTCAGAGGCTCGGGCTTGCCCCGGAGCTGGTGGCACGTGACAGGCTGGACTCCCTGGCGCCCGACAACCAGGGGTTGGTGGCCGTGGCCTCTCCCTACGAGTACGCGAGCTGGGGCGCCCTGCTGGAGCAGTTCAGGGGGGCGAAGCAGCCGCCCGCGGTGCTGATGCTAGACACATTGCAGGATCCTCAGAATCTGGGTACGCTGCTTCGAACGTCCGAGGCTCTGGAGGTGGGCGCAGTGGTGCTGCCGAAGCGGCGCTCGGTCCACGTGACCCCGGCCGTGGTTCGCTCCTCGTCGGGCGCGGTGGAGCACATGGCAGTGGCAAGGGTCCCTAACCTGGTGCGGGCAGCCCAGGATCTGAAGGAAGTGGGGTTCTGGATAGCCGGGATCGACATGGATGGGGAGCGACCCTACTGGGATCTGGACATGTCCGGCCCGACGGCGCTGGTGTTGGGGGGAGAGGACCACGGTATCGGGCCGCTGATGAAGGAGAACTGCGACTTCGTGGTGCGGCTGCCGATGAGTGGGAAGGTGAACTCACTGAACGCGGCTATGGCCGGCTCCGTCGTGCTGTACGAGCTGGCCCGACAGCGGGCAAGCAACTCCATGCTTGTGGAGGATTCGGGCGGCAGACTAGAATAGGTCATTACCGGTCATCAGAACTATCACATCTTCAGTAAGGAGGGCGACCTATGAAGATCTCAATGATCGGCGCGGGTAGAGTCGGTTCCACCACCCTCTACACCCTGCTGCTCGAGGGCGGCATCACCGAGATGGCGATCGTTGACGTGGACAAACCGAGGGCCGAAGGAGAAGCCATGGACCTTCGACATGCTCTCGCCCTTACCCAGAACTGCAAGATCGTAGCCGGCGACTACGACGTCACCGAGGGATCCGATATGGTGATCATCACCGCGGGGATCCCGAGGAAGCCGGGAGACACCAGGCTGGATCTACTGAAAAAGAACACGGAACTGATGGGGGGAATCCTGGAGGGGGTACTGAAGCACAACCCCGACACCTTCATCCTGATGGTGTCCAACCCTGTTGATGTCCTCACCTATCAGGCCCTCAAGACCTCCGGGTTCCCCTCCAACAAGGTGTTTGGGCTGGGCACCGTGCTGGATACCAATCGCTTCCGTGCGCTGCTCGGCGAACGGCTGGCAGTGTCCCCCGACCAGGTCGTGGCCTACATGATGGGCGAGCACGGCGATAGCATGGTGCCGGTCGTGTCCGAAGCCACGGTAGCCGGCATCCCTCTCAGGGACTTCCCAGGCTACAAGCCGGAGATGGTCGAGGAGCTGATCACCGCCACCCGTTTTGGTGGGGCAGAGGTGATCAAGCGGAAGGGCGGAACCTTCTACTCCGTGGCGCCCTCTATCGCCTCGGTCGTGCGGGCGTGGCGGAACGATCAGAAGAAGGTGCTGCCGATCTCCTCGCTGATCGACGGCCATTTAGGCGACCTGGCTGAGATGACCATCTCCCTGCCCTGCGTAGTGGGACGGAATGGGCGCGAGGCGATACTGGACCCCCATTTCTCCCCGGAGGAAGATGCGCAGTTCCGCAACTCTTTCAAGGTGCTCAAGGAGGCGGCAGCGTCGGTGGGTTTATAGCCCGAGCCAGGGGTTTACGCAACCACGAAGGCACTAAAACACCAAGTTCTGTTCGATTAGTGCCTTCGTGGTTCGGTTTGGCTCTCAACGTGGGCGGACAAAGCTGCCTATGGAGGTAATGAAGTTGCCATTGGTTAGTGCGGCCGAGATCACGGCAAAGGTGCGAGATCTCTGTATCGCTGCGGCGTACGAGTTGCCGCAAGATGTGGTGGATGCCTTTCGGCGGGCCCTGAAGCGGGAGGAATCGCCCCAGGGTAGGGCGATATTCGAGGAGCTGCTGCGGAACGCCGAGGTCGCGGTTGCGGAACACATACCCTATTGCCAGGATACAGGGGTTGTCGCCGTGTTCGTGAAGAAGGGCACCCGGGTCACGGTCGAGGGCGGCACCCTTACCGGCGCCATCACGGAGGGCGTTCGCAGGGGTTACACGGAGGGCTACCTGCGGGCGAGCGTCGTGTCGGAGCCGCTCTTCGAGAGAAAGAACACCGGCGACAACACGCCGCCCATCGTCCACATCGAGGAGACCGAGGAGGACGAGCTTGTCATAAGCATCGTGCCCAAGGGAGCCGGCAGCGAGAATATGAGCCGGCTGGTGATGCTTACACCCTCGGCCGGCTGGGAGGGCATCAAGAAGGAGGTTGTGGAGACGGTGAGACGCGCCGGGGCCAACCCCTGTCCGCCCATCGTCGTTGGGGTGGGGATTGGCGGCAACTTCGAGATGTGCGCCTACATGGCCAAGCACTCGCTTCTTCGCAACCTCGGGGATCCGAACCCGGACCCCAGGGTGGCGGCCCTGGAGCAGGAGCTGCTGGATGAGGTCAACAAGACCGGCATCGGCCCGGCGGGGCTGGGTGGCACGGTGACGGCGCTGGCCGTCCACATCGAGACCTATCCCACCCACATAGCCTGCCTGCCGCTGGCGATCAATCTGGGGTGCCACGCCTACCGTCACAAGACGGCGGTCCTTCTTGGGGGTGAGAACCATGGCTGAGCCGATCAAGCTGAATCTGCCGCTGAAGCGGGAAGATGTGAATGGGCTGAAGGCCGGAGACCTGGTTCTGCTGTCGGGCACCATGTTGACGGGGCGGGATGCGGCCCACAAGCGGCTGTACGAGCTGATCCAGCAGGGCAAGGAGCTGCCGGTCGATATCGAGGGCCAGTGTATCTTTTACACCGGTCCCTCTCCGGCGCCCCCAGGCCGTCCCATAGGGGCCGCGGGACCCACCACCAGCTCTCGGATGGATAAGTACGCACCCCTGTTGATGGATTACGGCCTGCTGGCCATGGTGGGCAAGGGGCTGCGCAACCGGGAGGTGAAGGACGCCATCGTTCGGAACGGCTGCGTCTACTTGGGCGCCACCGGCGGCAGCGGCGCGCTGCTCTCCCGCTGCATCACCGCCGCCAAGGTAGTGGCCTACCCGGATCTGGGTACCGAAGCCATCCGCGAGATCGTGGTGGAGGACTTCCCGGCAATCGTAATCATAGACGCGGCAGGAGACGACCTGTACGAGATCGGCCCAGCCAAGTACGCAAGGGCGTAACTGTCTCCCTATCCTTGTTGGGCGGCTTGGGCGGGCGTATACTGAATCTACTCAGCAGGCGAGCACCCCGCTCCTCAGGGAGTGGCAGGTAGGCGACGCTGCTTCCGCACCGTTGTGATTCTCGACAGCGAAGGGGGAATGGAATTGTGGCAGCGCATCGTGTAACTCTCATCCCAGGTGATGGGACCGGCCCGGAGATTGTCGAGGCGACGAGGCGGGTCTTGGAGGGCACTGGGGTGCAGTTCGACTGGGACTATCAGGAGGCCGGAGTGGCCGCGCTGGAGAAGTACGGGACCCCACTGCCAGACCTGGTGATCGAATCTATCAAGCGGAACAAAGTTGCGCTGAAGGGTCCGATAACCACGCCGATAGGGAAGGGCTTTCGGAGCGTGAACGTTGCGCTGCGAAAGACTCTGGGGCTGTACGCCTGTCTCAGACCGTGCAAGAGCTACAAAGGGGTTCGCAGCCGCTACCAGAACGTGAATCTGATAATTGTTCGTGAGAACATGGAGGACCTGTACGCCGGTGTCGAGTTCGAGAAGGGCTCGGAAGGGGCGAAGCGACTGATCGCCCTGGCCGCGGAGACCGGCGCAGGACAGATCCCTGAGGACTCCGGCATCAGCATCAAGTCGATCTCAGTGACGGGCAGCCGCCGCATCGTGAAGTGGGCCTTTGAGTATGCCAGGGCGAACCACAGGCGCAAGGTCACTGCTGTGCACAAGGCCAACATCCTCAAGTTCAGCGACGGCCTATTCCTGCATGTGGCTTCTGAGGTCGCCAAGGAGTATCCCGATATCGAGTTCGACGACCGCATCGTGGATAACATGTGCATGCAGTTGGTGCAGAAGCCGGAGTTGTACGACGTCCTGGTTCTACCCAACCTGTTTGGCGACATAATATCTGATCTGGCGGCGGGCCTGGTCGGTGGCCTCGGTGTCGCCCCGGGCGGCAACTTCGGGGAGGGAAGCGTGGCGATCTTTGAGCCCACCCACGGCAGCGCGCCTAAGTACGCAGGGCTCAACAAGGTGAACCCCTCGGCAACCATACTTTCGGGCATGCTGATGCTGAGGCATTTGGGCGAGTTGGCCGCCGCCGACCGGCTGGAAAAGGCTTTTGCCGCCGTGATTGCCGAGGGGAAGAGCGTGACCTATGACATGAAGCCCTCGCCGGACGATCCGACCGCGGTGGGCACGGCCCAGTTTGCAGATGCGATCATCTCGCGAATGAAGGAGCTATAGGCGCCGAAGCGCCCGCTGTGGAAGGGGCCGTTCCCCTCCTACACGGCCTAGCAAGAAGGTGACACAACAATAGACTCTTGTCTGCGAGCCTGGAGCCGCTGGAGCGTTGACGATGGACGCTCTCTGGGTCCTCTTGAGGGTGAGAGGAGGCTGATCGGACGGGGCAACCGGAGGGCAGCAATGAGGCTGGCAAACGTGGTTGCTGATCTGGCGAGTGCAGTGAACCCTCGAGTATGGCGTTCTCCGTACGACTTCGAGTCGCCTGAGTTGAGACCGCGCGAGCGGCTGGAGCGGCTGGGGTACGCCGCCGACCAGGCGTCGCGGCAGAGCTGCGAACAGGCGGGGCGGGACGAGCTCCAGTTCGCGCTGGCCGAGTGCCGGGCGCTGTTGGGGCTCGGATCCCTCGAGGGAGAGGTGGCAGAGCGAGAGCGAGTGCAGCAGCGGATGAGCCGTGCCATGCGGGTGGTAAGATACCATGAAGGCCACTTGACCCGGATGAACCGGCGCTTCTGGTGGATCCCCTTTGGAATGGGGGTGGCGCTAATGCTCTCCTGCTGCATCCAGGAAATCGCCGGGTTCTGAGCGGGCGAGGCCTTCGATAAAATCAGAGTAGTCGCTGTGCAGCGGCACGACAGCTGCCGCCAGCGCTAGACGTTGCCGACGTAGCTCAATTGGCAGAGCAGCGGTTTTGTAAACCGCAGGTTGAGGGTTCGAGTCCCATCGTCGGCTCCATGCAAAAGTGGGTTGCAGCATACTGGAACCCACTTCTTAATCTCCTGATAT
>Ga0209638_1000185_pt1 | contig 42278 bp, 35 predicted proteins | sample BarGraNGADG00211_FD_184490 | JGI IMG/M metagenome (GOLD analysis project Ga0209638, IMG submission 184490) | Arctic peat soil microbial communities from Barrow, Alaska - Barrow Graham LP Ref core NGADG0002-211 (SPAdes) (version 2) | ecosystem: Environmental > Terrestrial > Soil > Wetlands > Peat...
CGGTCTGCTGCCGGCCCTTTTCGCCGTCAACCGGGCACGTTGTCCCACGTGTCTGGCAGATATTGGGCGAGAACCTTCATCTCCTGCTCTACGATCTCCTTGATCAGAACAACCGTCGTGCCGTGAGCGCCGGTGTTGAGCAAGATGCGGTCGCAGACATCGAGCATTATAGAATATCCCATGCCGAGTGACGGCTTCGTGGAGAACCCCCGGAGCAGCACTGCCCGGGGCAAGATCAGGGATTCGATGCCTGTGCCCTTGTCCGACACAGCGGCCCAGACGGATTCCTCGTCCGCGCCAACGTAAACCCTCCCCTGAACCCCATGCTTAACGGCATTTGTGATCGCCTCGCCAACTCCGACCATGAACGCGTCCTCTCGGTCTCCAGTGATCCCGTGCTCCAGGACAAACTCCTCAACCGCTCGCCGCGCAACCGCAACCTCCGAGTATTCGTTGACATCAACTGATTTGATTGCCCTTGTGATATAGGGCTCGACATCAGCCTGTTCACCGATGTTCAGCTTGCCGTCCGTCACGCTCAGGATAGTCTCACGGTAGAACGAACGCTTTTGCGCGTCCAAATCCCTCTGCAGTCCGCGCCGAGTTTCCTCAGCATGTTTGCGATCGGTAATATCTCGGACAATCGCCTGTATCAGGTCTTCGCCGTGGAATCTGTAGTATACAAGGCTGACCTCGCACTCTATCAGGGAGCCGTCTTTGCGCTTGTGTATCCATTCGAACAACTGGGGCGGATTCCCGAGCTGACTCCTGAGAAAGCTCTTGGCCTTATCCTCGGATCGCTGCCCGTCCGGTTGGAACTCAGGGCTTATCTCCCACGGGGCCTTCCCGATTATCTCGTGCGTCGCATAGCCCAGAATGCGCGTGATCGCCGGGTTCATAGCGATAAACGCATTGGTCTGGGCCGAGACCAGGAATACCATGTCCGGGCTGTGCTCAAAAAGCTGGCGGTAGCGTTCCTCGCTGTCCGCGATCGCCTCCAGGTGGAGCTTGCGCTCGGTGATGTTTCGCGCGATGACTATCACCTGGTCGCCGGGAAGCGGCAGTAGCCGGGCTTCATAGAACCGCTTCCCGCCCGGCATCCGGAGCGGATACTCGACCGCCACAAGCGAGCCAGTTCGGCGTACCTCCCCTGTCGCTGTAGTCAGAATCCGGCCAACGTCTTCCGGCAGCACGTCCGGGAATGTTTTCCCCAGGAACGCTTCCGGACCGACGTAAAGCTCGGACGGATCGACCGAATGGTAGTTGACTATCCTGTCCTCGGCATCAACCCAGAAATACAGGTCCGGGAATGCATGAAAGACCGTCTCCATTTCCGATGTCGTTCTCCGAAGCTGCTCTTCCGCTTGTAGACGCTCGGTGACATCATTGGCGAGGATCATCACAGCACGCTCGCCCTGCCACTCAAGAGTATGAGAGGTGATCTCGACGTCGATCAGAGTTCCATCCTTCTTTATGTGCTTCCATATCCCCCCGACGTTAAAACCGTGTCTGCGTGTGTTCTCGATATGTTCGCTGAGGCGCGCCGCCTCTTCGGGAGAGCGGATGTCCATGATCGACTTGCCGATGAGCTCTTCTTTCGCGTAGCCGTAGTGACTCAGCATAGCCTCGTTGACGGCCAGGAAAGTGAGATCCTCCAGAGAGAACACCCACAGCGGAAGCGGGCTGTTGTCGAACAGGGTCTTATACTGTTCCTCGGACGCCCGAATTGCCGCCTCTGCCTGCTTGCGCTCAGTAATGTCCCGGTCGATTCCACGGTAGCCACGGAACACGTTCTGCTCGTCGAATATCGGCTCCCCGCTGGTTTCAACCCAGACTATGTGTCCGTCACGATGGACCATTGGGTTTTCGAGTAGTGTGAAAGGCTCGTGCTTGTCCCAGACAGGCTGCAACTCTTTGGCAATCCGTTTGGCGTCGTCGGGCGGCATAAGATCGAATGCCGACTTTCCGAGGACTTCCTCAGGTTCGTAGCCGAGAAGATCGTGTATTCTGCGACTGGCGTACGTGTAAACAGCGTTCTCGTCCACCTGCCAGACCCAGTCGCTGATATCCTCAACCAGATCGCGGTATTCCTGTTCGCTCTTGCGGAGCGCGTCCTGGGTGTTCCTTGACTCGGTGATGTCCACGGCGTTCAGGAGCACGGCGGGCGCGCCGCCAAACCCGATGACGGAAGCGCGGAACTCGAAGTATCGGACATCGCCACTCTTGGTGATTCCTCTGGCGGCATAGTGGGTCGGCACAGCCTCGCCGGCGATGCGGCGCTGCTCGTACGTAGCCAGCCCCACGGCATCTTCGGAATGAACATAGCGCATTATCGACGTGCCGAGAACTTCCTCGCTAGGGTATCCCATCAGTTCGCAGATGGTCGGATTGGCGTAGACAAGGATACCGTTCTGCACGATGAAGATACCGGTTTGAGAGTTCTCGACAAGAACGCGGTAGTTGGCTTCCGCCTCCTGAGCCGTCCTTTCGGCGGACGCATGGTCGGTGATGTCACGGGCGATTCCGCGAAACCCAGCGAGCCGGTTCTCGGCGTCGAACACCAGGACGCAGCTCAACTCGATTTTCCTGATCTTAGAGGCCTTCGTGCGGAAATGGGTGATGGCATTGCTGACTGGCTCTCCGGTCTCAACTGCCCGATCGAAGAGCGTCCGGCATTTCCCAACGTCAGGTTCAGCCAGAAGACTGAGAAGACTCCTGCCGACGATCTCATCAGGGGTGTAGCCGAGCAGTGTCTTCACGACCTGATTGGAGTAGGTGATAACCGCGTCGAGGTTTATCTCCCATATCCAGTCCGGCACCCAGTCGAGACGGGCCTGAAGCAGCTCGATCTCATCTGATAGCTCCGTGTTGTTCTTCGGCTCATGGTTCATAGGACGACCAGTCCGCGTTGCTGACGGCACGCATACCCTGTTATACCCCCATCTGCCGACCATCAACCTCAGCCGCGCGAAACCGATGAGCTTGGCGTCAGTTTCTGGAAAAGTGGAGGAAAAGGTACTGCGTGACGATGTCGGCGGTGGTCTTATGCAGAGGAACGAAAGGACTGGCCAAGAGCGCGGGAGAGTGCTTGGCATAGTAGTCTGAGACCGCTATCGTGTAGGTTCGGGAATCTGTCAGCTTCCGGCCACCGATAAGCAGTTCGCCATCGGATAGGGTCACGCCTGCAAGCGCGGAGTCGGGCTCTTCCGCAACGAAACTCTTGAGCTGTTTGCCCGTGATCGTGACCTTATCGACTTCGCTTGCGAAGGGGAACATCGCTCGGACGTCAAGGGCAGTAACACCGCCCGCATCCAGGCCCTGCTCGACCTCGCTCCGCGGTTCGATGGCGACATCGGATGCAGCGACTTCGCGCATACGCGCCGCCACCCAGTCCGCGGCGGCGGAAGCCTTGATCCCCTTGCTCAGCTTGCATATCCCGGTCCGGAAGGGCTTCGCCGACTTGTCGATGATCGCCTCGATGTCCGCCGCGGGCTTCACTGTGGAATCGACCTCTATCAGCTTTCGGGTGTAGGAAGAGGTCGAGTAGCCCCCGTTTGCCGATAAGCTCAAGGTCAGGTCGAGCTTGCCCACGGTCCTGCCCCATTCGCCGTCCTGACAGACTATCGTCCCATTGATCGCGCCCGCCGCCGAGGAGGCCGACCCCTGCACGAGAAGAGGCTGGAACAACCAGGTGTGGGAGTCGCCGCCGATGATCACGTCGATCCCCGGCACTGACGATGCAAGCTCCAGGTCGCGGGCGACACCAATGTGGGTCAAGGCGATCACGTAGTCCGCTTGCTTGCGAAGCTCGGGAACCATCAGTCTGGCGGCAATGATGGGGTCATCGACCCTCACGCCCGCGAACTCAGGCAGCTTCGAGTCTCTCGATGTCAGCAGGCCGAGAACGGCGACCTTCACGCCCGCGAACTCGAAGATCCTGTAGGGCTGGACCAGTCTCTTGCCGGTGCCGAGGTCGAACACATTGGCTGAGACGATGGTGAACGCCGCTTCCCCGATACGCTTCTTGAGCGTGTCGAGCGCTTCCGGACCGGGCACGGACTTGAACTCGTTGTTGCCCAGGGTCATGACGTCGTAGGGCACGGCGTTCATGACCGCGAAGTCGGGCACGCCCTTCAGGTCGCTTAGCGGCCCGCGCTGGAAAACGTCCCCAGCGTCCATCACCAACACGGGATTGCCTGCTTCCGCTCTCAAACGGCGGATAAGCGCTGCTCTGCGCGCGGCCCCGCCCGCATCGGTGAGCTGCGTTCCAAGATCGTCGTAGTCGAATGGCAGCAGGTGGCCGTGGACGTCGTTCGTGTAGAGCAGGGTCAGCTTTACGGTCGAGGCAGGAGCAGCGGATGAAGAATAGGGCAGCGCTCCGAGGCAGCAGAGCGCGCAAACCGCGATCAAGCCCAGCCGAATTCGGAAATCTCTGAAAGCGTTCATCGGATACTCACCCTCGGGTAATGCGAATTATAGCACATTCCGGTGTTGCTCTGTGAAGCCGGGGGTAACCCAAACATGATACCGGGGCGAGGTGATCCCCCGTGACTGAATAGGTCGTGAGGGTAAGCACATGGAGTACTATCCGAGTTTTCCTGATGAAGAGGATGAGCAGGTAGGCTTGGTCAGGCTGAGCCGAGTTACATACCAGTTGGCCGACGGACAGCCGGATGCGATGGGCTGGCAGGTGGCGGACATCGAGGGAGTGATCATCGGCAAGGTCGCTGATATGCTTGCCGATGCGGCGACGGGCCAGATAGTGTTCGTGGCGATCAACACTGAAGATACAGGTAAGACGGCCTTGGTTCCAGTGGAGGGGATGTACCTGGACATGGCGCACGACCTGTTGATCGTTCCGGCGCACGAGCACGAGGTGCGCAACTGCCCGAACTTCACGGAGGAAGTGGTGGACGTGATGCCGTTCGTGGAGTATTGGGTGAGACTTGCCACTGTGTAACCAGACACCGGCAAGGCTGGGTCGCGGTGATATTCGGGCCGGGTGAGCAATCGCCCGGCCTGAATCTTTGGCTTGATGCTGCTTTCCTTGACGCGCAACAACCTGAGGCATATAATTCCCTCAACGATGCAGGCCCAACCGGCCCGTTAAGCGAGGGACTATGAGCACTACAGTTGACACAACAGCGCAGACCCCAAAGCCCACTAGTACGAAGACCCTGTGGATAATCCTGCTGGTGGCGTGGTTGGGTTGGATGTTCGACGGCATGGAGATGGGGCTGTATTCCGTGCTCGCCGCCCCCGCGTTGAAGGAGCTTCTGCATTCTCAGGACGCGAAGGTAGTCGGCTACAGAGTTGGTGTTATGTTCGCGCTGTTTCTGCTGGGCGCGTCGGTGGGCGGATTCGTATTCGGGCGGCTGGGAGATAAGATCGGCCGCGTGAAGACGATGATCATCACCGTCATCATCTACGCCGTGTTCACAGGCCTGAGCGCCCTTTCCAGGAACACTTGGGAGTTCGGTATATGCCGTTTCATCGGCGCGATGGGTATGGGCGGAGAGTGGGGTCTGGGCGTGGCCCTGGTTATGGAAAGCTGGCCGAACGCGAAAAGGCCGGTGCTGGCGGGTCTGCTCGGAAGCTCATCGAATGTTGGATTCCTGGTCAGCGCCCTCGTGAACCGCTACTTCGGGTTCCTGGGCTGGCGGCTGATCTTCTGCATTGGGATCGCACCCGCGCTGTTGTCGCTGATTATCAGGTTTACCGTAAAAGAGCCTGAGCGATGGGTCCACGCCAAGGAAAGCGGCGAGCGGCCGGATCTGAAGCAGTTGTTCGAGCCGGGGCTCTTGGGCAGGACTATCATGGCCTGCCTGCTATCGAGCGTTGCTATTATCGGCACCTGGGGCGTGTTTCAGTGGATACCAACGTGGGTTGATAGCCTGGTTGGAGGCAAAGTGGTGCCGCAGCGCGCGATTGCCGCCATGTGGATGGCTTTCGGCCAGATCATTGGCGGGTTCATCGGCGGGCCGATGGCAGAGTGGATGGGCCGGAGGCTATCTTACGCATTGTTCTGCATAACGAGTCTGGTGTCAGTTGTAGCGCTCTACACCACGGTCCACAGCTTCGGCCCAGCGCTGCTGGGGCTGGCGATGCTTGCGGGTGTCTGTACCACAACGTTCTTCGGCTGGCTACCGCTATACCTTCCCGAGCTCTTCCCCACGCGGATTCGCGCCACTGGAGAGGGAATATCGTTCAACTTCGGTCGGATCATCGCCGCCGCTGGTGTCTTATTCGGTATGAGCCAGTTGGTAGTGGTATTCGGGGGCTATGCCAAGGCGGCCACGGTCGTGTCGATGATCTACGTCGTCGGCCTTGTGCTGATCTGGTTCGTGCCCGAAACAAAAGGCCAGAAACTGCCGGATTAACCGTTGTAGGAGGCGTCTCCTGACGCCGATGCGCAGCGCATGCTCGGTGGAATCGGGTTCTGGAGAACCCTCCTACAAGTGTGTCGCGCGCTACCCCTACCGGTAGCTGTCCACAATGACGGTCATCTGCTCCATCTTCCGCTCCATATCCGCGACCATTCCCCACTGCGTTCGGCAGCGATCCAGGTTGTGGGCCTCGCGGCGGATCTTGAAATACACATCGCCTTGCAGATAGTCGGCCAAGAAACGCACCCCGCACTCGAAGGTCATGAGCTTGGCGGAGAACGCCATATAGTCCATTTCCGTGGGCGTCAGGAAGTCGCGCGCCGTATCGAGATAGCCCTGCGCCAGCCGGTCGAACATCTCCAGGTTCACCCCGACCTTGCCGAGGTCCAGCTCATCTTCCGCCGCCAGCGCGGCCGCAGTGCGGACCGAATCGCCGAAGTCATATAGCGCGGAGCCGGGCATCATCGTGTCCAGATCGATCACGCAGATGCCTTCCCCGGTCACGTCGTCGATCATGACGTTGTTGATCTTGGTGTCGTTGTGCGTGACCCGGTCCGGCAGCTTGCCCTGCGCGAGCATATCGACCAGCACCGACGTGTCAGCCTCCCGCTGCAGCACGAAGTCTATCTCGGCCTTGGCTGACGCAGCGCGGTTCTTCGAATCTGCCTTCAGGGCTTCGGCGAACGCGTCAAATCGCCTGCGGGTATGGTGGAAATTCGGTATGGTCTCGTGCAACCGACCGCCGGGCAGAGTACTGAGCAGCTTCTGGAAACCGCCGAACGCTTTAGCTGCGTTGTAGACCATTCGCGGGTCCTCGGCCTGGTCATAGGTCTTAGCGCCCTCGATGAATATGTATGTCCGCCAGTAGTTGCCTTCGGGAGAAACGTAATAGGACTTGCCATCAACCGTGGGCAGTAGAGTCAGCGTCTCCCGATCCGGGTTGCCTCCGGCGGCAATTATCCGCTCCCGCGCATACGTCGTAACCCGTTCCACGTTCTCCATCAGCTTGTCGGGCGTCCTGAAGACGTTGTGGTTCACGCGCTGGTGGATGTAGCGCACAACAGCGTCCCCCACCTGGAAACGGCTGGCGTAGGTATCGTTTATGTGGCCCGAACCGTACGGGACAGCATCGAGAAAGCGCCCCTCCAACTGGAAATGCGTGACGATCTCGCTTACGTCGTGTTTCATCTCAACAGGCACTTCCGCTACTCCTTGGGAAATGCAGGGCATTTCCCATCCCTTCGTGGCGAACTCGGCAGCGTCTGCGGAGCAGTCGTGAGAGAGTTCATGCCACGACCCCCCCAGTCTCCCAGAGCTTATCGGGATACACACCCGCGCGGATCAGTTCCCTCATCGCGTTCTGGATAAGAGGCCGATCCTCCTGATAGGTCACGCCGAACCACTTCTCACCCGTAGGCAGCACTCTGACCTTGGCCTTTCCTGCCTTGGCGAGATCGCCGACCACCTCCGGCAGGAAATACTCCGCCTTGAGCGGGTTACCGGCGCTCTTGCGCAGGAATACGGGGAAAGTCGCCTCCAACTCATCGAGGAAGCTCGGAGTAAACCCCCAGAAGTTCATCGACGCGATGGCATCCGGCGGGAGACCGACCCAGTCAGCGCCGTTCTCGGTATAGCGAATACCGTCCGGGAACTGCTCGATACGGGTTCTCTCGCGAAGATCGGTCAGTAACCCGTCCTCGGTGACTTCGCAGATTCCGCGAGCTACGGACCCGTGCTCGGAGACCGTGTTTCTTATCGCGTAGCCCACCATGCAGTAATCATACAGTCCGTTACGGTCCCTTGCCGTGCGCAAATAGTCCCCAATTGTCTGAAACGCGCTGGAACCGTAGTAATCATCAGCGTTAATCGCCGCAAATGGAGTGTCTACAGCCCCCTTGCAGACCATCACCGCGTGCCCCGTCCCCCATGGTTTCACGCGGCCCTCCGGCACCGAAAACCCCGCCGGCAGCATATCGATGTCCTGGAACACGTAAGCGACATCGGTTCTGCGCTCCAGGGTTCGGCCGACCTTCTCGCGGAACATTTCCTCGAGATCGCGCCTTATCACGAATACTATCTTGTCGAACCCGGCTCTCAGGGCATCATACGCGGAGTAGTCGAGTATGATCTCGCCGTTCGGGCCGACCGGATCGATTTGCTTGAGACCGCCGTAACGGCTCCCCATGCCAGCGGCCATAACTACCAGGGTGGGACCAGACAATTGCATTCACCTCCATCTCCGCGCCATCGGATGTTCCGGTTGTAGGAGGCGTCTCCAGACGCCGATATCCAAGCGCGATGCCCGTGCATTCGGGTTCTGGAGAACCCTCCTACAACATTTCGTCCGAAGCCTGCTACTTCTTCGGCATTGTGACCATCGGAAAGTCGTCCGTGCGGAACGGCGACGCGGGTAGGCCGTCTTTGTTCCACAGGTTGACCACCGGGCAGTTCGTCCAGCCGTAGCGCGCCGCGACTGCGCTGGTAACCGAAGGACTGCTCACAACGACCTTGTTGCCGCCGAGGATACTCGCGGTCGCATCTACGAACTTCCCGTCCGCTCTGGCGACTGTGAATCCCTTGAGACCGCCGTCCTTTGCCACAAGCCCTCCGCCCACGTGATCGAAGTACAGCGTGATGCTATTGCCCGTGATCTTCATGCCCTTGTAGATCGGGCCGGAGAAAACGATATCTTGACCGTAGGCGACCTTCCTTGCCGCAAGGGCAAGCCGAGCGCCGACCGGCTCTTTATCCGTCGGGTGAATGTTGGTAGGGTTGCCGACGTCCGTGATAACGGCCATACCGGTATGGGGGCAGGTCTTGGTTGTAAGAAGCTGGGCTTCTCTGAGTTCCGCCCACGAGTCCACCGTCTGTGGCTTTACCCCTCCCTGGAATGGCGCGAGCTGCACGAACAGGAACGGGAAGTTGCCCTCGCCCCACGCATCGCGCCAGCTCTTGATCATCGTCGGGAACAGCGAGCGATACTGATATGCCTTGCCCGCGTTGGCCTCGCCCTGATACCAGATCGCGCCTTTTATCGCGTAAGGCATGAGCGGATTGATCATGCCATTGTAAAGCACCGAAGCATGGTTCGGACCGGTCGCTTTTGTCGAGTTCTCGTCCGCGACCCACGAGGCGTAGTCCGGCAGCGCCTTGAACCCGTCGGGGCTCGTCCACGCCTGGGCGAATGTGCCGCCCCAGGAAGAGTGGATCAGCCCTATCGGCACGTTCAGGGCCGTGCGCAGATTGCGCCCGAAGAAGTAGCCGACCGCGGTGAAGTCCTTAACCGTATCGGGGTTGCATAGGACCCAACTCGCCTCCACGTCGTCAACCGGTGTCCATGAGGCCTTGTGCGGAACCGAGTAGAGCCTGATCATCGGATCCACGGATGTGTCGATTGCTTCCGTAGCGTTAGTGGCCCTCGAAAGCGCGAATGCCATATTCGATTGCCCGCTGCATACCCACACCTCGCCGACAAGTATGTTCTTGAACTCGATCGTGTTGGTCCCGGAGATCGTCATATTGAGCGGTCCGCCTGCCTTGAGCGCGGCAAGCTTGACCATCCATTTGCCGTCCTTGGCCTCAGTGGAAAGCTCCTGGCCTTGGAACTTGACCGTTACCTTCTCGCCATTGTCGGCTGTCCCCCAAACCGGAACTGCAATTCCCTGCTGCAGCACCGCGTTATCCGAGAACAACCCGGCAGGCTTAACCGCTGCTCCCGCCGCCGTTGCCGCAAGCGCCAGCGCGATTCCAATGATGATTAGCCTCTTCATAAGTCCTTCTCCTTGATATGGTTCTGAGTTCAGCGCTTATGGTCCGATAGCACTTTGCCAAGCGCGTCTTCGATCCAGCGCTCAGACTTCGGGAAATCGGCGTAGTCCTTCAGTTCGGCCAGCATCGGATCGTCGGGCTTAACGCCCGCGCTTTGCAGCATCGCATAGTCCTGAAGAGACTCCGCGAACACTTCCCAGCGAATCGAGTCGATCGGGCCTTCTGCGCCCGGATACACAACGAACGAGTCCCCGTAGGGCTCACCCGCTCCACCCGATGTGGTTCCGGCCGCCCCATCGGTGAACGGGTCCACCAGCTTCTGGGGCAGCGGGTTGAAACCCAGGTCCATCACATACCAGAAGTTGTAGCCCCAGTGTAGGAAGCCCAGCGCCTTCAAGTGGTAGAAAAGCCAGCCGGACATACGAATCTTGGCCAGCGGCGTATCGAAGAACCGGTTGAGATACTGCCCTCTCGGCCCACAGCAGTAGTAGACCCAGTGCGGGATGCCGGCATCGATGTAGGCCTTCGCCGCCTGGACGTTGGGCACCGGGCCATCGATCAGATGCATCTTGCCATAATTGACATCGCTCATGGCATCGATCACCTTGCCATCGGTCCACGGCGCAAGTTCGTGCAGCGTACTGCGCACGGCCTTGTATCTGGCAAGGTCGTCCGCGCTCCCGCCAGGCTCATCGGACACGTGGAAGTAGGATACATCGAGCAGTTTCTCCTCTATCAGGAACTTGTGGAACTCGGGTAGGAACTGCTTCAGGAAGCGCACGTAGTCCTCGCCTGTCGCCGAATAGTCCGCAGGCACCACGAGTTTCAGCTTGCCGGTACCGTCGAGATAGACACGCTGCGGCTCCGCTGCCGCGGTGATTGCGCCCTCAGGGGTGATCTTCATGTGCCAGAGATGGGGCCACTCGAAACGCGTAAAGCCGCTCCGCCTAGCCATCGCCACAAAGCGGCGCACCCTTGTCCAATCGAACTTATACTCATCTGGCCGTGGGCTGTTGACGATCAGCAACTGCGATGGCCGCTCGACCACCTCGCGGCGGTGGTGGAAGACCGGCACGAATATCACGTCGGAGCCATGAGCCACCATATCGGTCATGTAGTTCTCGGTCAGCTTGAACCACTCGTCGCCGAACGGCTGCACCTTATACCAATCGTAAATGCAGTCCGGGTTCCACCAGTGTGTCACGGGGAAATCGCGGCGCGGTTTTATGGTGAGCGGACGGACATCGATATTGACGTCCATCTTCGCCTCTACCCCCTCCTTCGCGCCTCCCGGCTTCAGATGCACGGTCAGGGTCCGCGCGCCGGGGCTGATGCTCTGCGGGACACTCACCGTGATCCAGAACGATTGGTTCCCCCCCGGCCCAGAGGTCACGCTCTGTTCCGGGTAGAGCGGGTCCGGAACCAGACCGGGAGTGAACCCGACGCCGTCCTGCTCCGTCATCGGGACATCGGCGGTGTGGTTCCACATCGGCACGTAACCGACCCGGCGGATCGAGACTTTCAGGTCTTTCGGTGCGCTGACGGAGCACTCCACCGCAATGGCGGATGTGCTCTGGTTCTGCAGGCACGCCTGGAATGATACTCGCGCGTTACGGGGCGAGAGAAGCGTCATTGTCCGCGCTTCGCCGATGGGAGATTTGGGATAGACCCGTTTCAGCGAACTCTCGAGCCAGCAGACGATCTTCGAACCTCGCCCGTCGCCGATGTCGACGGCCACAGGCCCCTGGCCGGCGGCCGCGGGCAAAGCGCCGCACAGCGACACAAGAACCACTGCGAACAGAATCGCCCCACTCGTAACTCCAGTTAGCTCCACGTGACCACATCCTCCATGCTGCCTTGTCTCGCAGCGCAGTGGAGCACCGACCGCCCCTCGTTCATCAAAGCGCCCGCAGTCTCTTAGCCGAAAGCACAACGACCGGTCCAAGCAGCCCGGATTCCAGAAGCTGCGAGTCTTTGTTGTAGAACTTCCACGTGGCGAAAGTGTACCGCCCACTTTGCGGCCTTGTCCCGCCATCGGTCACCCACTTCGGGATTTGTGCGATCGTATTGCCGTTCCACTGGCAGTCATCCGGGAGCTGCGCGTCTCCGATGATTCTATTCGGCCAGAGGTTCGTAACGCCAACCTCCAAATGGTTGCGTCCGGCGCGGACAAGACCCGTCACATCGGCTCGGAACGGCTCCTTCCACAGTACATCCAGCTTCTTGCCGTTCAGTGTCACCTCGGCGAAGTTCTTGACTCTGCCCAGGTCCAAGACAACAGACCTGTCGGTTCCCACCATACTCGCCGGCACATCGAAGTCCTTGGAGTACCGAGCCGTACCGGAGAAGTAGCGGACGCCCGGATCACTGTGCTCGGTCCAGGAGATCAGCTTGTCCAGCGCCACTTGCTTCGGCGCGCCCCATCCATCCGGGAATCGCAGCGTCCAGGGGCCTGCGATTTCACGTGCCGCCGCGCCGGACTTTACATTCAGTTGACGGACCTTTCCATCGGCTGCCCTCAGAGTGTAGACGCCGGGTTTCCAGGGCTTGAGTTCGACGACGTTCTGTTTTCCTGCCACCACCTCGAACTCCGGCATCGCGGCTCCGCTGCCCACCGTCAGATCCCATTGCCCGCCCTCGGGCACTGTCGCCTTCTGCGTTTTGCCGTCGATGACGTACTCCACAGTAAGCTCTTTCGTAACCAGAGGAGCCGTGTCGCCAAAGGAGTCGTTTGTCGCCGGGATAATGAGCTGAGAGTCCGCCACCATTGCAGCCACTTTATCAGTTACGTCGGCTGAATGCGCAACGTCGCCAACCGGGCCGTATGTTGCTTTCACTATTCGCGGGATTCGGGCGACACTCGCTGCATCCACGCCGCCTGCCCGAGTCACCGATACGAGGTGAATGGACTTGCCGACCAGCTTTCGGAACACCACGAACACCGAACCAGCCGGGTCGAAACGAATGGGCACGGTTGTTCTACCGTCCATTTCCCGATAGATCGGCGCTTCCGCTATCTTGCCGGTGTCGGGTCGCCAGAACTCGGGCACTCTGCCCGTCTGGCGGAATGTGCACTCAACAGATATCGGGGAATATGCGCGGTTCGCGACGAAATAGATGTCGGCACTGCCCACCCTGCGGTGTATCCAAGACAGGCGGTCTTTGCCCGGCTTGTCGGGCGTTGCGAAGTCCGGCTTGATCCGCATTTGGGCGAGAACACCGGCCATGTCCATGCCCCAGACAACACGGCCAAGGCCGAATGCGTGCTCCTTGACAGTAACCCCATCGCAGTTGCCCCAGACCTGATCGGCTATCTCCTTCACCCGCGCATCGCAATTGGGGTAATCCGACATGCTCGGCGACTTCGTGGGCTTCGGCCCTACTACTGTAGCCCCCGCTTTCACCAGTTCCGCAATCTTCGCGAGCATCTTCGGGGTCATGAAGCGGCTTTCCGGCAGGACGAGGATGCGGTAACTCATCCCGTCCGGCAGCACAATACGACCATTCCGAACGCTCATTCGCTGCAGCACCACACCGGCATCGCAGGCATCGTAGTCATATCCCGTCGGTGGCGCGGGACGGAGATTCCCGCGAGAATTCAGATCGTTGGCGGCCGCTTCTCCGTAGAAATAGCACATATCCGCGGAGAAAAGCCCGGACTGCAGCATGGATTGGCAGCGAGAAAGATAAGACAACCAGGCCGCACCCTGGTTCCACCACGTCACCGTTCGCTCGAAGTTCGTGCCCCACGGCCCCATTGTCATCCCAGGCGACACATTGAGCCATGGCTGCATGGCATATCGATGCATAATGAACCTGTTTACGCCTTCGCAGTAGATCTGGTCGCCGAGAGCCTTGATAGAGTACGGCTCGACCAGCCACCGACCACGTGACTCGACTGCCGTAAAGGACTCAGCGCCCACTATCTTTCCACCGTTCGTGTGCATCGCCGAAGCGGCCATTTTCGTGCCGATTCCCGACCCGCCCCCGACCCAGAACTCGCCCATGGCTATGTCTGCTTTGCCCCCACATTGCAGGTTATCGAATGTTGCGTTGCCGTAGGGTTCGTTCGAGCTCTTCATGCCATTTGCGTGGCACAGCTCGCTCATGTGGCCGTAGTAGTTCTCCGCATACATATCCGCAATGGTTCGCCGGAAGTCCCACAGGAAACGCTCGCTCATCTCCGCGCTTCCGACCACCCGCCCGGTGATCACGGGCAGGAACGGCAGGATGTCATACCCGCAGCGCTTCTGGAACTCCTCGCGGAACTTCGGTGTCCAGTTCTGGTGCCCCATCTCATAGCTGTCTATGAGGACGTTGTTCAGCGACCGGCCCGCCGCCGGCCCGAGCGCCTTCAATACCGGACCCATCATCCCGGCCCAGTGCGCGTCGAGGGCTTCCTTGCTGAGCTTGTCGCACTCAAGCCCTCTGCCTTCCGGCGCGGCAGGCGCGTTCCTCGCGCCCGTGGGTCTGTAACCGATTCTGAGAATGGTCCATTGCCCGTCAGGTACATCCCACGTAAGGTGGCCATCGGAGGCCATGTTCTTGGTGATGTCGATCACGCCCTGAAGAGGGATCGCCCCACCCGGTACCGGCGTTGTGAGGTCCGGGTCCATGCGGTCACGACGATCGAACGCCGCCTTTCCGCGCACATCCTTGATCTGCTCCCCATTGTCCGGCAGAGAATCGGACCGAAAGGCCAGCACAGCGATGTCGCGGTAGTAACCCTCGCGATCCTTCGGCTGCGGAAGGACTTCGGAGAAGTGCGACGGGCCGCTGATCTTGCGCTCGCTCCACACTGGTTCTTGCATAGCCAGCTCGGGCGTAATCCATGGGCCGCCACTGCTCGACCAGCCCGCGCAGTTGTGGATGCAGAGTTCCAGACCCAGGCGGTCGGCCTCGCTCACTGCGTGTTTGACCATCCCGATCCACTCCGGGCTCATGAATTTGATAGGGCCTGCCGGGTTTCCAACGTCTACGTTGAATATCTGGGCTCCGCCCAATCCCACGCGCTTCATGGCCTCAAGGTCCGCGGTTATGCCCTCGCGGCTGATGTTGCCGTTCATCCAGTGCCACCACGTGTGCGGCTTAGCGGAATCAGGCGGCTGGAGAAAGCCCTTCTCCAAAGAATCCGATGCGGCGATCGAAATCGATCCCAGCATCAGGATACCAGCGATTGCAATGATGATTAGCCCTTTCATAGGTCCTCCATCTTGATGTGGTTCTGAGTTCGTGTCATCTTGCGTAGGGTGACAAGGGGGTCTGAGCCTGGAGGCCCGCAGTCGAACCGCAATAGAATCGCCAACCTTTCACGGTTGCGTGGTGGAGAGGATGTACCCTCCCACGAAAAGTGATTGCGGGCTTCTCTCAAGTCCAGAAGATCAATCAGCTATGCTTAGAACTCCGCATGGTCATCCCCAGCGATCTCCTTTTCCAGTTGATCTAGCGGAGGCAAGACACCAATGATCGCCGACTTGACCGAAGAAAGGTCGTGCTCAATGACATCCCACACTCGCGCAAGACTCACGCCCTCGTAATCGTGTATAAGGATATCGCGCAACCCGGCCATCTTTCGCCACGGTATCTCAGGGTGAGCGTCTCGGATGTCCTGCGGTATACGCTTTGCAGCCTCACCGATTATCTCCATGTTTCTGACAACAGCGTCTTGCGCCATCTCCTGCGCAAAGAAGCTGTCTTTTCCCTGCACGGTGTATCTTTCAATCTTCTCTATAGATTCAAGGATGTGAACCAGATAGACGCGATAGTCCTTCATACCGGCTTCGCCTCCCTCAGGATTCGCCGGCGGATAAGCCAATATAAGCTGTCATCAGTCGCCACATCCACCTTGCGCCCCAGAAGCTCCTGAAGATCACTCAATAGTCCTGCTTGATCGAACAGGTTGCGGCCCTGCTCCATGCTCACTAAGAAGTCAACGTCGCTAGATTCCGTGTCCTCTCCGCGGGCAACGGAGCCAAACACTCTCACATTATAAGCGCCATGCGCGGATGCGAGTTTCAGAATTTCCTCGCGCCTTTTCCTTATAATCTGTTGCGCCTTCACGTAATACGCCCTGCTCTCATCAACGGTGTTTCGTCTTCAGTAGTATAGCAGGTAGCTGGTGTCAGTTCAACACGACGAAGAGGCGAGCTGAGACTTGTCGAACGGTTGTTGTATCGGGATTTCCACTACGTTCAAATCCGATACACGACAGCGAGTATTAGCGGACGTATCTGTCGTACCACCTCCACATATCCCCATCTCCCAGCCGAATCCCTCGACCATCCAGTCAGAACCATAAGGCATAGAACAGGATGACGCACACCAACACTGCGAGTCCCGCGAGCATACTGGGTATCAGTCTCTTGCGGCATATGCCCGATACCCCTTCTTTGGTCTGGCTCGAATTCCACCCATCCTTGCCGTGCAGCCAGTAGCCAAAGCCATCTCTAAAGACAACGTACAACATGTTGACAAAACGCCAGATGAACATGCAGGTGACAGCAACGATGAGCAGTATGATGGGCGCGGCAATAACCCAACACAGCCCGAGCAAGATATAGCCAACAATGTCCATCCCTTCACCATCCCCGGTACGACCGTCACCGCGACTGGCGCAACCGAACTAACTCACGTACTGGGTGTTTTCGGGAACTCGTTCCCGAAACAAAAGTGCCCCATCCAAAGGAGGACACTCCGGCCCAGCGATTGGTTCCGCTCAAAGCTGAGCGCTGAAAGCTGACAGCTTGTTCCTACTTCTTCGGCGCGGTCAGCATCGGAAAGTCGTCTGTGCGGAACGGTGACGCCGGTAGGCCTTCCGCGTTGAACAGGTTCACCACGGGGCAGTTCGCCCACCCGTAGCGCGCCGCGACTGCGTTTGTGACCGAGGGACTGCTTACGACTACTTTGTTGCCACCGATGATCTTCGCGGTCGCGTTCACAAACTTCTTGTCCGCTCCGGCGACAGTGAATCCCTTGAGATCGCCGTCCTTTGCAACCAGCCCTCCGCCTACGTTATCGAAGTAGAGCATAATACTCGCACCACTGCGCTTCATGCCCTTGTAGATCGGGCCGGAGTAGACGATATTCTGGCCATACGCAATTCCACGAGCGGCAAGAGCAAGCCGACCGCCGACTGGTTCCTTCTTCGTGGGATGGATGTTGCCGGGGTCGCCGACATCCGTGATAACGGCCATACCGGCTTTCGGACTGGTCTTGGTCGTGAGAAGCTGGGCCTCCCTGAGTTCAGCCCACGCGCTTTCCTCGGGCTCGGGGTTGATCTTCATAAACGGCGCAAGCTGCACGAACAGGAACGTGAAATCGCCCTCGCCCCACGCATCGCGCCAGCTCTTGATCATCATCGGGAACAGCGTCCGATACTTAAATGCCGCGCCCGCGTTGGACTCGCCCTGATACCAGATCGCGCCCTTGATGGCGTAGGGTATGAGTGGGTTGATCATGGCATTGTAGAGCACGGACGGATGGTTCGGGCCAGTCGGTTTCTTGGAGTTTTCGTCCGCGACCCATGAGCCATAGTCCGGCATGGCCTTGAAGCCTTCCGGGCTCGTCCATGCCTCCGCGAAAGTGCCGCCCCACGAGGAGTTGATCAGCCCCACGGGAATGTTGCGCGCCTTGCTGAGGTCGCGTCCGAAGAAGTAACCAACCGCAGTGAAGCTCTTAGCGGTCTCCGGGCTGCACAGAGCCCAGCTCGCCTGCATATCGTCGAGCGGAGTGTATGAGGTTTTGAGCGGCACGCTGAACAGCCTGATCTTGGGGTTCGTCGCGCTCGCAACTGCTTCCGGGCCGTTGGAGGCTGATTTGAGGCCAAACTGCATATTAGATTGCCCGCTGCAGACCCAGACCTCGCCCACGAGTATGTTCGAGAGCGCAATCATGCTGCTTCCGGCAAGGCTGCCGGAGATCGTCATCGTGAAAGGCCCGCCGGCCTTTAGAGGGGCAAGCCTGACCATCCATCTGCCATCTTTGGCTGTGGTGGAAAGCTCCTGGCTCTGGAACGTGACCGTGACTCTCTCGCCATTGTCGGCTGTCCCCCAAACCGGAACGGCGATTCCTTGTTGAAGCACCGCGTTGTCGGAGAATAGAGCCGCGGGCTTGATCGCCGCCGATCCTGCTGTCGCGACAAGCGCGAGCGCGATAGCGAACAGAACTAATCTTTTCATATTTCCTCCAGGTAATAAGACGGCTCTCACACATTGCGCGAGGGCTGTGCGTCTAACCCATATTTCTTCCCGGCAGCCGCTTGTTCCTCTGCTGTGTTTGTTTTGCGACCGCAGAGGGTAAAACTTTAGAGGAGCTTGGAGCCCCATACGGCGGTTGTGCTATGGGACGAGGCTCTCCGAGGTGACGTTATGAGTATACTTGCTTGGATCATCGTAGGTTTAGTAGCTGGATTCCTCGCCAGGGCTGTTCTTCCGGGGGCTGCGCCTGGACCCGGCGGAATCATTAGCGATCTGATCGCGGGTATCATCGGCGCATTTGTCGGTGGATGGATATTCGGCGCCATGGGATGGGGAGTACTGACAGGCATCAATGTCATGAGCATCCTGATCGCCTTTGTAGGCGCGATAGTATTCCTGCTGATCTGGCGCGCAATATCGAGGTCCGGACACTATGGACGCCGATCACTCTAGACGCAGCGATGGGGCGCGATCTAGGGATCGCGCCCCGTGAAGCTTTCCAAGCAGTTGTGCCCATTGCGGATCATGCGCTTCCTGCATGATCCCGGGCTCGGGGAGCATTATTCACGTTCGTCCTGAATAATGCAGGCCAGCCGCGCGTTCCACATTTATTTCGCTTATCGTCGCGCTTCTTCCTGCACAGCCATCCGCGACGAGCACATTAGCGCCACAGATGGGTAAACTGACCTTGGGGAGCAGCGTAGTATAGCGCGTTACTCCAAGAGGTGAGAAAGATGAGCATATTTGCCTGGATAATAGTTGGCCTAGTAGCCGGATTCCTGGCGAGGGCAGTTCTTCCGGGTGTGGAGCCTGGCCCTCGGGGGATTTTCGGCGACCTGATTGCCGGGATAATCGGCGCGCTCGTCGGCGGCTGGATATTCCGCCTCCTCGGCTATGCGGGGGTGACGGGAATCAACCTCGGAAGCATCATCATCGCCTTCATAGGCGCTGTGATATTCCTGCTGGCCTGGCGGGCGGTCGCCAGGACCGGACACGTTGGACACCCAACGTAGATTTGCGAAACCGCGATGGGGCGCGATGTCGGATCGCGCCCCATCAAAGACTTGCAGAAGCTCTACCTAATCGCCTATGCTCATATCGACCATCCGGCCGATAATCCACCCGACAATGCCGCTCATCAAGCCGCAGATCAGTATGAATACGATCGCGACTCCCATGCTGCCACTGAGCAGCCCCAGCACCAAGCCCCATAAAGCGCCTAATGCCGCGCCAGCCTGGAACCCGGCGGAGTCCCCTCCGCATGTGTAACCGATCCAAAGCCCGACCAGCGACCCGTAGACGGTTCCGATCAAGCCCTGGATGATCATGTAGAGCCAGCCCTTCCCGCCCATAGCGGTGAGGAGCATACTCATAGCGAAACTGAAAACAATGAAGAAGATCGCGCCGCATATTGCGCCATAGATAACCCCGTTCTTCATCAGCTTGTGGTGCTGATCCGCGATTTCCTGCTCTTTCGCCATCTGCCTCGCCATTATGTCGTCCTGCGTCGGCGGCGGACCGAACTGCTGCGCGAAGGGGTCGCCAATCGGCGTCGGAGCTTGCCCTACAGCGGGACCTGGCGGAGGACCGGAGAATGCCTGCGTCTGAGAGGCCGCAGGCGCGCTGGCGGTCATCACCTGCGTGACGGCGGCAGCAGCCGGCTCTGCCTGCGGTTGCACTCCGGCAAACTGGGTCCCAATCCGCTTGAGGGCTTCTTGCGCGGGAGTATAGCTGGGGTCCAACTCAGCCGCCATCCGATACTCACGCACAGCCTCGTCTATTCGTCCCACGGACTCGTAGACGAGCGCAAGGTTGAAATAGGCTTTCGGGGTTTCTTGAAGCCGAAGCGATTCCTCGAACGCGTGGATTGCGTTCAGTTTGTCGTCATTCTGGCTGTAAGCCGCGCCAAGAAACGAGAAGACCTGGGGGTCATCGGTCTTGTCCCGCGCCTTCTCAAGGACGCGTATCGCATCGTCGAGCTGGCCTGCCTTGAGCAGCCGCAGCCCCTCTTCTTTGGAGAAGACTTCCGGTGACGAATCCATAGCAACTACCCTCCCGTTCTAGAAGTTAGAGGTTGGAGGTTGGAGGTTAGAAATTCAGATCCAGAGCCTCATTCTGAGCAAACCCACGATATTGCTGGTACAGTTCGTCCCGACTGTTTGATTAGTACTTCTCCGCCTGCCCGATAAGTCCTGCTTTGCCGCTCTCGATCCATTTCGCCGTTGACAACCTACCGATGTGAGGTCACAATAGTGTGTCAACACTCACTGTGGAGATCGTGGCACGAACACTCTCGCGACTGCTCTGCAGCGGCTTACGCGCTCTGGCCTATAGCCACAGCGCTGTCGCCCGAGGGCTGTCGTGTTCGCCACGAAGGGACGAAAATGCTGTGCATTTTCGAAGGAGAAGACTTTGGCTAACCTTACGATCATCCCGTGGCAGCCGCTTATCAGGCCGCCAGTTCCTGGTTCCGAGATACCGGAGGTCCCGGCAGGGCCTATCAAAGCGCTTGCCTGCCGCAACAGCGTCGCTTCCCTTGCGTTTCTTGTTACCACGGATTGGCCCGTGTTCGGGCGCGTCAGCTTCACGGACCTGACTTCGGGCTCGGCGACGATGAAGGCGGATGCGCTCCAGGCTCGGCTGATCGGCGCCGTAACGAGCCCGGAAGCAGGAGCTATGATGGAAGTGGTCGAGGACGTGAAGCGAATCAGCATTGTCGGCTCGGCAGCGGTCTACGTCACCGCGACGGTGCCGAAGGGTATCGCGGCCGGCCTCTACACCGGCAAGGTCCTGGTGGAGGTCGATGGGCATGAACCCTGCACGTGCGATATCGAGATCGAAGTTGCCGATGTGGATTTGCCGGACGTGCACGACTGGAACTTCTTCCTGAATGTCTGGGCGAACCCCGGTACTATCGCCCGCTGGCACAACGTTGAGATGTGGTCCGATGAGCACTTCGCGCTGATGAAGCCCTACATCCAGGACCTCGCTACGCACGGCCAGAAGACTGCGGTCGTGCCGATCATCTTCCAGCCCTGGGGAACCCAGACCTACGATCCGTTCCCGAACGCGGTTATCTGGAAGAAGCGCGGCAATGACTTCGAGTTCGATTTCTCGATACTTGGCCGTTATGTGGAGCTGCACGAGGCCTGCGGAATCGACAAGGCGATCCATTGCTACTCGGTCGTGCAAGGCCCCGGCTACTGGTCTCGGGACATCATCGAGTACATCGACGCGGAGACCGGCGAGACCAAGCGCGAGGAAGTCGCGATTGCCGACGAGGAATACGTCCGCGTGTGGAGCCAGTTCTTCACGGCGTTCCGCAAGTTTCTGACCGAGAAGGGGTGGCTCGAGAAGACATACATCGCGTTCGACGAGCAGCCGCACGAGGTCATGGACCCGGTCATGGCGATGCTTGCCGAGCACGCGCCGGACTTCAAGATTGCGCTTGCCGCCAACACGCGGTCGGATTCGTTCGCTCGCATAGATGACTTGTGCCTGTCGGGCTCTTTCAACGAGAAAGGTATCGCGGAGGTCTGCCCCGCCGAGCGCAAGGCAATGGGCATTGCCGAGCTTCTGGACCCAGGCAACACCTGCGCCCTAGAGATCGGCCGGGACATGATATCCAGCAAGGTTATCACGACTTACTACGTCTGCTGCGGACCGGCGTTCCCGAATACGTTCGTGTTCAGCCCGCTGGTGGAGTCGAGGATGCTGGGCTGGCTATCGGCTCAGGGCGGCTATGATGGCTTCCTGAGATGGAGCTACAATGATTGGTCGCACAACCCGTATCTGCACCCCGAGTATACTCCATTCCCGACCGGTGACGTTCACTTCATCTACCCAGGACCCAACGGCCCGGTATCTAGCCTGCGCTGGGAGCAGTTGCGAGAGGGCATACAGGACTACGAGCTTGCGCTGCTCGCGGCCTCGAAGATGGAAACCTCGGAGGATATGGTGGACTACGAGCAGGCCATGTCGCTTGCCTGCCGGAACCCCAATGGGCACGAGAAAGCGGTCGGGGACATAGAACTCGCCCGAAGGCTGCTGATACCGATAGCAGCGCGGGAGTGACACGGCGGTGTCGGGATTTCCGTTCCGCCCTGCTACACTCAAATTCCGAACACCGTAACGAGTATCATCTATCGGCAACCTGTGCAGATTTTGCACAAGTTGCTCTGCAATATGAAGATCACATTCCCGTACAACCAGTCCGACTTTCCGCCGGTGGAGATACCGGATGAGAACCTGCTCGGGGTGTTCGAGCCCAGGGCTTTCGAGCCTGCGGCGGACGTGCGCGCGTGCGTGATCGAGGCTATCGAGAACCCGATAGGCTCGCCCACGGTCGAGGAGATCGCGCGGGGAAAGCGAACGGCGCTGATACTCTCGGATGACTACACGCGGCAGACGCCGGTCGATGTGATCATCCCGATCCTCGAAGGGAAGCTTCGTTCGGCGGGGATCGAGGAGATACGGATACTCGTCGCGCTAGGCACGCACCGGGCGATGACCCGGCAAGAGAAGTTGGCGCGGTTCGGCGCTGACATCTGCTCAGACTTCGAGATCATCAACCACGAGTATAACAACCCGGATGCGCTGACCACACTCGGGGGGCGCTTTGAGGTCAACAAGGCTGTTCTCGATGCCGATCTCGTAATCGGCCTCGGTCAGATCGCGCCGCATCGGATCGCGGGATACTCCGGCGGGGCGAAGATCGTGCTGCCGGGCATCAGCGGAGCCGAAGGCATCGCGCGGACGCACTGGATTGGCGGCAAAGAGGACGGCGAGAAGATGCTAGGATTCGCCGAAAACCCCGTGCGCGATGAGATGAACGAGTGCGCGTCGCTCGCGGGCCTGCGTTTCATCGTGAACGCGATCTGTGGCCCCGAGGGCAAGCTGATCGGCATCGTCGCCGGCGATATGATCCAGGCGCACCTCAAGGGCTGCGAGCTTGCGAGGGAGGTTTTCGGCGTACGCGTGCCCGAGCAGGCGGATATTGTGATCGCGGACTCTTTCCCGAAGGACATCGAGCTTTGGCAGGCCGCGAAGGCGCTCTACGCAGCCGATTTGATGGTCAAGCCAGGAGGAGTGGTCATACTCGTTTCGCCCTGCGTTGAGGGCGTATCGCGCGCGCACCCACTGATACTCGAACACGGCTACACAACCGAGGAGCAGACGATCTGTGAGGTCGATTCCGGTGAGCTTACGAACCTCTCGGTGGCCTCGCACTGCCTGCGGGTCGGGCGATTGATCAAGGACAAAGCCAAAGGCATTATGGTGAAAAACGGCATCCCGCGCGAGGATCAGGTGCATCTCGGCTTCATCCCCGCGAATACGCCTCAGGAGGCGCTGGAGAAGGCATTTGCCCTCGTCGGGAAGAATGCTACAGTAGCAGTCCTCCGCCACGGCGGTGAAGCGCTGCCCGTGGTGGGGTGATGTCAACTACGCCTGTTCTGCAACCCGAAACGCTCGGATCCGCGCCTGCGCCGCAGGTCAAGCCCGGCGGCCTTGGCTGGGCTACGGTCATCGCCATCATCCTCGCGCCGATAGTGTGCATCCTCGTCTTCAAGGCGGAGATCATATACCACTCGGCCGACCTGGCCTCGATCTCGCTCACGTTCCCCGGCGTGTGGCTGCTGCTGGTGATGCTCGCGACGCGGATGTTCTTCAAACGGTTCTCCCGCCGGGCGATGCTGCTTATCTACGCCTCAGTCGCGGCGACTGTCGGCATTGCCACGATGGGAATGGTGCAGTTCCTGATCACGACACTGCTTGCGCCGTATCAGTACGCCACACCAGCCAACAAGTTCAGCGAGTTCTTCGCCTCGATCCCTCGCTGGGCAGCTCCTCACGGCAATGACGTGCTGAAGGGGTTCTGGATGGGCAATTCCAGCCTCTACGAGCCCGAAATCTGGCGCGCCTGGGTAGTGCCGGTCCTGGCGTGGGGCGGGTTCCTGCTTACGTTTCTCGCCGCGCAGTATTGTCTGGCTCACTTGTTCTATCCCCGATGGTCCAAAGAGGAGCGCCTGACTTTCCCGATAGTGCAGCTTCCACTTATGCTTACGGAACAGCCGAACACGTTCAAGAAAGCGCTGCTGTTTGGAGCCGTGGTCGCGTTCGCAGTGCAGGCCATGAGCGCACTGAATTTCCTGTATCCGTGGATACCGTGCCTGCGGACGCTTCCAACCGAGTTCGGCCAGTATCTGCCGGAGTCCATGAGGTGCATGGCGCCGCTGTATATTGCGTTCTATCCGTGCGTGATCGGGCTTTCCGCGCTGGTGCCGACGAATATCCTCTACTCGTGCGTGGTCTGCTTCTGGTTGGTCAAACTCGAAACGCTCGGCGGGCACATGCTCGGCTTCGATGCGGGGGGAACGGGATTCCCTTACCCCGGCGAGCAGGGGCAGGGCGCGGTGCTGGCGTTTGCTCTGATCGTGCTTTGGTCGGCCCGGCGGTCGCTGAGGAAATCGATGTCGAACAAGGAAGACCGGGCGTATTGGATCGCGCTCGTGGTGGCGATGGAAATCCTCGTGATCTACGGGGTGGCGCTGGGGCTGAGGCCAATTGTCTCGATGATGCTCTTCGGCCTCTTTATGCTGTTTATGGTCGGCGGGGGGTGGGTGCGCGCGGCGGTGGGCATGGTCTGGAACCCCGGCAACGAGGTCAGTTGGTTCCCGAGGACGTTTCTTGGCGCAGGGACACACACCGACGAAGGCATAGGATTGGCGTATCTGAGGTGGTTCTCGTTCGGCGATTTCCGGGCCCACGCGCTGCCGAACTACACCGACAGCATGCGTCTTTCGGAGGCGGCGGGCATAGAGCGCTCGCAGCTTATGAAGACCCTGGCAATCGCAACTGTGCTGAGCGTATTCGCGAGTCTGTGGATAGCGTTGGATGTCTACTACAAGAACGGCGCGGCGACGGCGCGATGCGACTGGTGGCGGGTCTACCAGGGCCGCGAAGGGTTCAACATAGCCCGTGCCACGCTCAATGGGACCACGCTCAAAGTCGGCAGTTCCCAGATTCTTGCCTCCATCTGGGGCGCGATGATGGTGATGATGTTCTACATGGCCAACCTGAAGCTCACGTGGTGGCCATTCCACCCGGTGGGGTTCGTGCTCGCGCAGATAAGGATGTTCGACTGGCTGTGGCTGCCGATGGGAATCGCGGCTGTGTCCAAGTCGCTGATGCTGCGCTCGGGCGGCTTGAAGATGTATAAGCGCGCGATGCCGTTCTTCGTCGGGCTCGTGGTCGGCGACTACGTGATCAGCGGTATCCTGACGCTGATCAGTTGGCTCTTGAAGATGCCCATGTATAAGACTTTCCCCATTGATTAGTCTCCCCGCAGCAGGTCTATCGAGCAGTCTTGCCGAATAACCCGGTAACGGATCCAGCGACCGGCCAGCTACAGTCATAAATCATCTATACGAAAGAGAGAGCTATGCAATCAACAATTCTGATCACTACCCTGGCTGCACTGACAGCATTGACGATGACGGTATCGGCGGATCAGGCTACGAAGGGCATATATGCCTATCGTAGTTTCCAGTATGAGCGCCCGGAGATCAAGACGCTGGCGCCGGAGGATTTCCTCATCATGCCCTGGGGATGGACGCCGGGTGACGAGCAGGCGCTGAAAGACATCAAGGACTGCGGGTTCAACATGGCCGGCTTCGTGACCCCGGAGCATGTGAAGGCGGTTCAGAAAGTTGGGCTGAAGTGCTTCGTGGATGACCCGAACGTCTCTCCTTTCGTTACGGACGGTAAAATGACTGACGCGGAGATCGAGAAGCGCGTCGATGCGATGACGGCGAAGTTCAAGGACAACCCCAGCGTCTATGGCTACTATGTGATGGACGAACCAATCGCGCCGCTGTTTGCGAACCTCACACGTTGGTCGAAGGCGATTCGCAAGGCCGACCCAAGCGCAACGCCGTATATCAACCTGCTGCCCATCGGAGCGCAGGGACCCGGCTCCAAGGACTATGACGACTACCTCGAGCAGTTCGCGAAGGTGACCAATGCGGCTTATATCAGCTACGACCACTACACGCTGTTCGACGATGGATCGGTGAGTCCATCGTTATACCGGAACATGGAAGCCGTGCGCAAAGTCTCGCTCAAGCACAGAATACCGTTCTGGAATATCGTGCTGGGTAACAGCCATTTTCACTATGCCGACGTCACTCAAGGCGGGCTGAATCTCCAGGTCTACGCAACCCTCGCTTATGGTGGGCGAGGCATCAGCTACTTCACATACTTCGCGCCGCTCGCCGGCAACTATCGCAACGCAGCGGTGGACCAATACTTGCGCAAGACGCCGACATGGGACATGCTCCGGCTTATAAACTCGCAGATAAACACGCTGGGGCCGACGTACCTGAAGCTAAAGAGCGTGAACGTGTTTCATAACCAGGATGTGCCTCAAGACTGTCTGGGAATGGACAGCAGCAAATATCTTTCTGAGGTCAGCGGTGGGAGTTTCCTGGTCGGCGAGTTTGTGGGACCAGGCAACACGCCCTTCGTCCTGATCGTCAATAAGGACATTCATAAGTCCACGGGGTTCGGTCTGAAGTTCAAGGAACAGGGCACGGTAATGATGACCAGCCCCTATACCGGTGAAACAAAGCCGTTCGGAGGAGAGAACGGGTGGCTGGCGCCGGGTGGCGGCGCAATGCTCAGTCTGAAGAAACCGTGAGGAACACTCGCTTATGACCGAGAAGAATTGGCGATACATCACCGGATGGGCGGGCGCGTTGGTCGGCCTGCTGGCTGCAGTGGTCCTGATAGAGCGCCTGGACTGGCTTTTCGACCCCATTCTTGCGACACTGGCGCCGTTTGTGGTGGCGTTCTTGCTGGCGCTTTTCTTGAACCCACTGCTGGAGCGCCTGGAAAGGCGCGGGATGTCCCGCGCGTTGTCGGTGGGGCTTACAAGCCTTATCTTTCTTCTCATATTCGCCGGCACTATCCTGTTGTTGGCGCCCATGCTGGTCGCACAGGGCACCGATCTAGCGCACAACATGCCAAACTACGCGGGATCCATACAGGAACGCGTGAGCGAGCTTCTGGTAAGGGAAGCGCCACTCCTGAGGCGCTTCAACCTGCCGACAACACTGCCCGAGTTCGCCCAGCGGTTTCCTGTGGAGATTCGCGGCTTCTCGGCTTCCGCGCTTAACGCCGTCAGCGGCTTTGTTCTCAAGTCCGCGAGCAAGATAACCTGGCTGGTGATTATCCCACTTGTAACCATCTGGCTGCTGATCAACTGGGATCGTCAGCGCGATCATTTTCATCGGCTGCTTCCGGATGCCCACAGAGACCGGATAATGAGAGTGCTGGACTCGGTGGGGCTGGTTCTGAACTCCTACGTTCGTGGAGCGCTGGTCCTGGCGGTGCTCTACGGCGCAGTGACTTCGCTGGTCCTGGGCTTGATCTTCCGAATGCCTTACTCGCTGGTGTTAGGGCTTGTGGCCGGCCTGGTGTCGCCGATCCCCTATATCGGGTCCATCGTCATCCTGCTCTCCACGGGGGCTGTGGCGTACGCGACCAGCCCCTCGATGGGATATGTTGGGGCGGTTCTCGGCGCCATGATCCTGCAAAACAATGTCATCTTCGACAATGTGATCTCGCCAAGAGTGCTCGGCGGATCGGTTGGACTGTCTCTGCCCTGGAGCATTTTCGCGCTGATGCTTGGCGGGTCGCTGTTTGGAATTGCCGGGATGATCCTCGCCGTTCCCGTGGGCGCGGCGATCAAGGTCCTGCTGCTTGAGCTTTTTCCCAAGCTAACGAGTCTGGAACCCGAGGCTCCAAAGGGCGAGGAATGATCCGCTGGACGCGCAAGTCGTCGCTTGGACCGCGGCGTGACCCGCCGCTTTGGATTGTGTCGTACTGCGCCTGACCGTTTCGGGAACAAGATTCGCGAAACACCGAGGGCTTGAGCAACACCCAAATCCCGAAACAGCGTCCGTCGAAACCCCTGATTTTGCCCTGTTTTCGGGGTCGCTGAGCGTGAGTGCACCACCCGTGCACAACATTTAACTGAAATATACTGGTTTCGGCGTGTAAAAAGGGCCGAGTTGTCGTCTTATAATTATGGGAGAGGAATTCTTTCGGAGGGCCGGGGGCTGTAATCCCGGCCTTTTGTTTTGCCCCTGTGGGCGAACATCGGTTCCCCTGTAGCCTGTAACCTATCCCCTCTAACCTCTAACATCCAACTTCTAACTTCTAGACCGGAGGTCCTATGAAAGCCCAACTTCGCGCCGCCATCGAACTCTTGCTCTGTCACCCCGACACCGTCGCCGCCGAAATGCTCGGTGTACGCCTCGTCACCCTCCGGGGCTGGATGCAGTCCGACGGTTTCCTCGAAGCCTTGCACGCCAGGGAGCGCGAGCAGGCTGCTGCCGCAAGGAGGCTATCGAGACAGGCCGTGGTCAACTCCGCCGCGAGACTCTGCCAGCTCGCCGCTGATCCCCAGAAGACCGATGCCAAGGTCCTGCTGGATGTGCTCAAGGCCAGCGGATCGTTCGAGGCCGAAGACGAGGATCCCGGCGCCGCCCTTGCGGAGGCAATCAAGATCGCGCGATTGGAGGAGGAGGAAGCCAATGCCAGCCACCTCTGATAGCTCTGTAAGGCTCCGGCTAGCCAAGGGGCTGTGGAACTGGGAGCCGCATCCGACCCAACGGGACTGGCTGCTCAGCAGTGCCCGCACAAAGGTTGCCTCATGCGGAAGGCGATGGGGCAAGACCGAGGCGGCGGCGATAGACGCCATCACATTTGCCGTCATGCGGCCTGGTTCGACACAGATGGTCGTTGCACCAACCTACGATCAGTCCAGGCTTATCTTCAGCGCCGTAGAGAGACTTGCGCTAGCCTCGCGGGCTACACGGCGTATCGCCAAGGTAACACGTACGCCGTACCCGCGGCTGACTCTCGGTGGAAGCGTTGTGATGGCGCGAACCGCTGATGAGGATGGCCGCAACCTGCGCGGGCACTCGGCGGACAGGGTGATCATCGACGAGGCCGCCTACGTGCGCGACTCGGTCGTCACCGAAGTCATCGCCCCGATGCTCGCGGATCGCAACGGCAGCCTGGTGATGATCTCCACGCCGTTCGGCAAGAATCATTTCTATCGAGCGTACGTGAGGGGAGCAGAGAGCAGAGGGCAGAGAGCGGAGAGCCCGGGGATCGCTTCATTCAGCTTCCCCTCATGGGCGAATCCTCACATCAGCCGCGAGTATATCGAGGCACAGCGCGCGGAGATCAGCCCGAGGCAGTTCTCGGTGGAGTACGAGGCGCAGTTTATCGACGATGCGAGCTGCGTGTTCCCGCTGGAGGATATAGAAGCCGCTATCGCTCCCTGCCCGGCGAAGGGGGAACAATTCACCACTCGCTCCCATATCGACGGGGAAGAATGCACCGTCGCGGGGATCGACTGGGCGAGGTATTCCGACTACACCGCAGTAGTTGCGCTCGCGGTCGGCGAGTCCGGCTGCCGTGTTGTCGGCATCGACCGGTTCAACCGCATGGGTTGGGACAGCCAGATATCCCGGGTGGCTGAGTTCCTGCGCTCGCATCGGGTAAGCGCTGCGCTTGCCGATTCGACCTCAATCGGCGATCCGCTATTGGAGCAGCTTCGGACAAGGCTGTGGGAATCCGGTATCGATGCAGCCGTTGAGGGTTACGGCTTCACGAACGCATCCAAGCGCGACCTCATCGAGCACCTTGCGCTCAAGCTCGCCCACCGAGCGATTTCGTTTCCGCGTGACGAGCAACTAGTGAAGGAGCTTCAGTACTTCGAGTACGAGCTGACTGCCTCTGGAAACGTGCGCATGAATGGCCGAACCGGCGTGCACGACGACCTCGTGATTGCGCTGGCCCTCGCCTGCTGGCAGTCGCGCGGCGCCACCTTCGGAGGGTCGTATCTGAGCCGAAATGGCAGGGTGGCCACGAAGGGCTGGTAGATAAACTACCTGATCTACTCAAAGAACCTCTGCTATGGCACGAATCTTGCAGTTCAGCTTGTGGCAGGTGGTTGCGTCACACACGAGCTTCCACCGCGATACCACGAGCAATACACCGGCGGCAGGAGCCGCTGATACCGTCAGGGATGGCGATTATTTGGGTGGGAGGAATCATGGGTTTGTCAAAAACATCTATTCTAGTACTGTCGATCGCTGCCGTAATGTGCATCACAGGCACGGTCGTTAACGCGGCGGCTCTAGCGCCACCCTCGACGGATGGTTGGACTCTGACTCCCGTCATCGACGGCAATTCCATCCAACTGCTTCTCGGCATCGACAACTCCGCCTCTCTGGCAAGTTATGATGGTGCAGTTTCGAAGACTTGGGGCGATCCCACGCTTATGGATTCAAGTAAGTTCATCGCGTTGGGTGATTCGGGTGCTTTACTGAGAAGCCTTACGCTTACCCTGGATGGCGATCCGAAAGTATCATTGAAGTTCGATGTATTAGCTGGCTCGACTGATACGGCATTTGTGATACCGCTTATCGCAAACACCCTCTCGTTTTCTCCGATAAACGTGAAAGGAACCGCGACTGCAGCCATAACCGTCACCGATAACGAGGACAACGGTGCCAAAGTGACCGGAGGATACAGCGATGGGTCTTTCTACAAGGCGGACTATAATTTGCTGAACTTCTGTCATTTAATATATGGTCCGATAATCGGTTCGGCTGGTCCGATCATCGCGGCTCCCTACTCAAGCAATGTGGGAAATGGCAATGTGCTGCCGTGGCAGCCCATTAGTGGGCTTGTATCGAGCATATCGTCTGAGTTTGCGTTCACATTGAGCGCGAATGACTCCGCCAGCGGAACCAGCAACTTCACCGTGCTTCCTGTACCGGAGCCGGGCTCGATGCTGGCTATGTTCGCGGGCATCGTTGGCATGGCAGGGTTCGCTTTGCGCAGACGAATAGCGTAGTCCGGTTCATCATATAGAATAGCTACTTCAGCGCCTTCGCGATTCTATCGCGGAGGCGCTTGTTCGTGTGCTCGATCAGCAACAACGAAGCGCAGGTTTAGTATCGCTTTACAAAGACCGATAATTACTATACACTTGTAAAGTGGAGGGGTGAGACAATGTTGGGAGATCGCCTGAAACAGGCACGCCTATCTAGACACCTGTCACTGCGCGAGCTGGCGGCAGCATGTGGAGTGACACACCAAGCTATTCACTACTATGAGAGAGGCGAGGACACGCCTGGTTCCGACGTGCTCATTTGCTTGGCGGAGGCATTGAGCGTAAGCATCGACTACTTCTTTCGGACGGTCAGTGTTCAGCTGGGACAGCCAGCCTACCGTGCCGATTGCACGCTCTCGGACCCTAAGAGAGTGGAAATCGAAAATCACGTGTACGACAAGGCGGAGAGATACCTCGAAACCGAACTGCTGTTTGAGGACGAAGTGGTAGAGCCGTTCAAACTACCCGACTCTGTCAAAGAGCCCTTGCTTACTGTCGAAGACGCAGAAAAACGTGCGGACTCCCTGAGGGCCGACTGGGGCTTGAGCCATTACCCGATAGACAATCTGACAGAGCTGCTGGAGGAGCATCAGGTAATGGTAATATACATAGATGCTGTCAAGGGCTTTGATGGATGCGCCTACCCTGATGGGGATCACCGTGTCGTCGTCGTCAACGGAGGGGTCTGCGGGGACCGGCTTCGGTTTGATCTCGCGCATGAGCTTGGACATCTGCTCCTACAAATGCCGAATGATTGGGATAACAAGAAGATAGAAGCTGCCGCTCATCGCTTTGCCGAGGCATTTCTAGTGCCGGCTGTTGCTGCGCAGAAAGAACTAGGGACACATAGAAAGTGGATCACGCCAAGAGAGCTCCATGATCTCAAACACAAGTACGGCATGGCTATGAGAGCGTGGATATACCGTGCATGGCACCTAGGTATTGTTGATACGGCCACTCGTGGCAAGCTGTTCGGCACAGTGCGTAAGGGCGGAACCAAGGAGGCTGAGCCCGGCACTCCCTATCCGTGCGAGCAGACCAACCGCCATTTACGGCTTGTTGCTCATGCTTATGCCGATAGGATCATCACGCAAAGCCGAGCTGCTGAATTATTGGCCGTGCCTATGGACCGTATTGATGCTCTGTTCACTGAAGATATTCTGCAGCAATCGACCAATGATAGATCCGCATCTTATTGCCCGCTGCAGGGTAATCGCGCATGACACAGCCAAAGGACCCATCTGGAAGCGGGCAGCCCTCAAACCAGTTTGTCTTGGATGCTAACATTATCTTCGACCTGCATGAAGTGGGGATTTTAGGACACATCTTCCGGTTGGGCTTTGGCTTTGTTACAACGAACCTCATTGAGAAAGAATTGAAGAGCGTAAATCTAGTGATGCTCAAAGGCTTTGGCCTGAAAGTTGTCTCTATCAGCGGGACACAAGTTGCAGAGTTTTACAAACTGAAGCAAGAATACGGGAACGGTCCAAGCCCGTCTGATCTTTCCGCATTCATTTATGCACGAGATAATGGTATCGACCTGATTACAAGAGATAGCGGGCTGTGGCAGGTTGCGGATAACCACGGAGTTGTCGTACATGAGACTCCCAAGTTGATCCAGGATATGATCGACGAAGGTATTCTGGATCGAAGTGAGGCTGCGGATTATCTCGAACGCATCCTAAGAAACCATCCGGTCGACCGCCTCGACTGGCGCGACATGATCAAGGCATGGCGGAAACGATGAATTAGCGCTTGCCGGGAGTTCACCAAGGCAATTCACTAGCTTGTCGGCACTTGGATAGACTTACCAATACAGCGCCTTCGCGATGTTATCGCGGAGGCGCTTTTGCATGTCTCGGACTGTCAACTGATAACTGTCAACTGACAACTTCCCAAAGGAGGAGCTTATGACAATTCCAATTCTTTCAAAGTTTGCGGGGAAGCTTTCCGCGCGCAGGTCACCGCCGGTGGGCGAGGTTGCCTCAGCGCGGGGGACGATCGCGTCGGCGCTGGGTCAGGTTGCGCCGTATAACCCCGACGATCTCATCGGCAAGCGCGGCTACGCGGTCTACGATCAGATGCAGCGCGATGCTCAGGTGCAGGCTTGCCTGACGATCAAGAAGCTCGCGGTGCTTTCGCGAGGCTGGGAGGTGCATCCGGCGTCGAATGCGCCGGGGGACGTGGAGGTCGCGGATTTCGTGCGGTTCGCGCTCGATGAGATGCGGGGCTCGATCCTCGACGTGCTCTTCAACGTCCTCGATGCGCTCGCGAAAGGATTCAGCGTGCTGGAGATGAACTATTGCACGTTGGATAAGGACCCGCATCGGGGCCGAGTCGGCCTCGCGTCGATCAAGGCCAAAGACCCATCGACCTTCACGTTCAACACGGACGAGTTTCTCAATGTCAGGGGTCTGGTCCGGGCCGATTCCGCATTCCGCAATCCGAAATCCGAACTGCCTCCCGAAAAGTTCGTGGTCTACTCGTATATGCCGCGCTACGAGTCGCCCTACGGCACCTCGGACCTGCGCGCGGCCTACAAGCACTACTGGAGCAAAGAACTCCTGACGCGGTTCATGAACATCTACCTGGAGAAGTATGGCTCGCCGACCGCCAAAGGCTCCTACAGGCGCGGGACTCCGAAGTCGGGTCAGGATGAGCTGATGCGGGTGCTGGACAAGATTCAGCAGCAGACCGCGATTGTGATCCCGGAGGACGTGCAAATCGAGCTGCTGGAGGCGAACCGGGGCGGCGAAGCGGGCTACCTGCAGGCAATCGAGTTCCACGACAAGCAAATCTCCCGCGCGATCCTCTGCCAAACGCTGATGACCGATGAGGGAACGCGAGTCGGCAGCTTCGCACTCGCCAAGGTCCACCTGGACGTGCTGAAGATGTGTCTGCGGAAGCTCAAGCGCGACCTCGAGGAATCCGTGATGCAGGAGCAGGTGATCAGGCGGCTGGTGGACTACAACTTCACGGTCAGCGCGTATCCGACATTCAGCCTCGGCCCGCTGGAGGACACCGACGTAGTGCAGCTATCGGGAGTGATCGAAAAGCTCGTATCCGGCCAGATCGTCAAGCCTGACGAGGAGTGGATACGGGGGTATCTGGGATTGCCTTCAGAGTAGACAGTTTACCGTTAACAGTTCTCAGTTCGGGATCCCCCACTGTGAACTGTCTACTGTTGACTGATAACTTGATCTTGAAAGGAGACACTATGACTACAACCACAATTGAACGCGAAGCGAAACTATTCGAGGCCGGGAGCTACCCCGACCGCGGGATCGAGGTAACGGAGGAGGACCTCGACCGCATCATCGCCAACACCTCCGAAGCGCCGGTGCGTATCGAGCACTCGGCAACGCCATTCGACGGCGCGCTCGGCGTGCTGAAGTCGGTCTACCGCAAGGGCAGGGAACTCTTCGGCAGGCTGTGCTTCACGCAGGCCGCGTGGGAGCTTATCAAGTCCGCAAACGCGAAGCGGCTGTCTGTCGCGATTCTCAAGGACAAGAGCGGAATCGCCGAGGTATCGCTCGTGCGAGAGCCGCGAGTCGCCGATGCGGCAGTCTTCAGCGAGAGCGATTCGGTCCGGATCGGCGATTCCGAGCTGATTCTGGACGCGGAGTTCTCCGCTCCCACCGAGGACGCTGAGGTCATCCGACTGAGGCGCGAACTCGCCGACAAGGAATCCGACAAGTGCATTGATGAACTCAAGCGCTCCGGCAAGCTCGCGCCGGCGGCTGAGGTGTTCGCGCGGGCGATACTGCGCTCGGATGACACCAGCGTCATCACGTTCGGCGATCAGCCGACCCCCATCAGCCAGGTCTTCCGCTGGTTCCTCGAAAGCCAGCCGAAGGTGATCGAGTTCTCGGAACTCGCCCCGGCCGAGTCCGACTCCGACGAGCCGGAGCTCTTCGCCAAGCTCGGAGTGACAACGAGGCAAGTGGAGAAGCACAGGGGAAGGTAGTTACGAATTACGAGTTATGAATTGGGGAAGGGATGCCTACCTGCGTGATACCCTGACCTGCCCGATCACATAGCCCACCGGGAGCAAGAGCGGGGAGAGGGTTAGCAGGAGCGGCAGGGTGTGACTCCATCCGAACAGCGTGCGTAGCGCGAACGCAACCACCGACAACGCCAACCCCAGCGCCACCAGCGCGTTTCTCGCGATTCGCCGAGAACTTGGGGTGAGAATCGATGTCGCAAAGCCAAGTAGAAGACCGGTCAAAACCAGGGCAACGGATACGCGAGTGGGCCTGTCGCCGCCGTGCTTGACCACCAAGCCGAGCACGACCCCGGCCGCAACCACGCAGAGCGCGAACACTCCGACCCACGCGGCCAATCGCCGATACCCGAGTCCTTCTATCTGGCTTCGAATGGGGTCTTCGTTCATCTCGCCTCCCCCAACGGTAGTGTTGCCGGTGGGAGGCGGTGTCAAACGGGAGGCTATCACGGATAACCCCGGCGCGCTGCGCGTTGTCCTGTCAGGATATGCTGCGCGTACCGATCACCCCAAGGGCCATCGCCCAGAAGACCGCAAGAATGATGGTGATCGCGACGAATTTGAACAGCGTCGCCGAGTCCCTGCGCTGCTTCCACCGAGTGCCAAGCACGGTCCCGACCACACCGGCAAATGCAGCTGATGCGGCGTAGGCAAGCCAGCCGACTATGGCCACTGGCAGGCTGCACTGCTGGTAACCGAAACCCGCATACTTCACGTGGTTGGCAATCGCAACAATATAAGGCACAACCCATGGCAGCAGCCAGCCCACAGCCAGAGCCCACGAGGTCATTGGTCCGCCGCGCATCCTGCCGGCCAGAAGACCCGCAGCGCCCGAGATCGGAACAACACTCGCCATAGGATCCAAGGCCGTGTCGGGAGTGCGAGACATATAACTCGCTACCATCAGTCCAACGGCGATAGCAATGCTCAGGCAGCACAGCCCCAGGGACATGACAAGCGACAACGCAATCTCGCGCTGTCGGGGCGGAATGACTCCCTCTGCAAGGCCGGGGAACTCCTCGATCAGCGTCGTGCCACATTCCGGGCAAGTCTCTATCTCAGACCTGTATTCAGCTACGCACTTCGGACACCAGGGCACTGCTAACACCTCCAGTCTGACTGTATGACGACGGATCGGGCAGCCGTGTTCGGCACTCGGATCGACTACAAGTAAAGAGAAGTGTTGACAGCGTCCATAATGATGGTATACTGAACATGGCAGCAGACAAAATTCGGCTCCACGCCGTGTGGTCCCGGTCTCCGGGAGACCCTATATCTGCTGTCGATTGTCTAGTATACCTGCCGCGTCAAGCGGCTTTTCTTTTGTGTAGCGCACCCCATCCTTGTCTTCCCGCGTGTCATCGCAGTCCCAAACACAGTGGACCTGTGGCCAAATCAAGGATAGGTAACGGTCTTCACCGCGCTCGTATGCCCTCTGCACAGCCCATAGGTAGTAATCCACTGCCTGTAACTCTATTCGCTCAACCGGATAGGCGTGGTGTACTGTGATCGGCGCGTCGGAAGCGACTCCCTCAATCGAGCAGTGCTTTTCTCGCGCTCTTTCAAGCGCCGTCTGCAACGCTCTGGTTCGGTCGGAATGGCCTCTCCGCGCAAAGAGGATTAAGTAGGCATCTTCAAGATGCAGCTTATCGTAGAACAAACGCCGAGCGAGATCATCATACAACTGGTTCTGATTGTAGAGGTAGTTCGGATGCAGCATCCTGGAGTCACGCACAATCCGTGCTACTTTCCTCTTGTCTCTGACAACTGCATGGAACGTGATCTCGTGTTGAAGCAGAAGCTTGAAGAAATCACGCCTGACCTCAGGCGGGTCATCCTTCGCATGGAAAGCAACGGCAGTTCTGCCTTTGGCTGGATCCAGCGATGGCACGCCACGGAAGTACGCATCCGCGAGTATTTGACTGCGTAACTCACGTGCTTCCGACGCCAGCCTCTCAGCATCAGTCACTTGAACCATGCCAAGTATGAAGTACTTGGAACAGCCTTCTGTGCCGATGAGAGCCTTGCCGCGTCTTCCCCATAGGACGCTATCGCCTGCTTCGTCTACGCAATACTCAGTCACATGTCACCTCGGCAGTCTGCCACAACCTGACTGCTGATCAGGGGCGGGGTTTATACCTCGCCCCATCTTTACGTACGAAAGGAGTCTACCATGACAGCAACAACCACCGCAAGAGAGGCAAAGAGGAAGGACGGAGAGGTGATCGCGTATCCGATCGCCGCCGTCAAGATCCCGAAGGGCGCGCTCGTGAACATCAACGCCGCCGGGTTCGCAACCAACGCAACCGATGCCGCGGGCGAGACATTCGCCGGGGTCGCCTACGAGACCGTGGACAATTCCGCGGGCAGCGCCGGGGACGTCGCGATCAGAGTCCAGACCACCGGCACGTTCGTCTTCGTCGATGGCGGCGGAAACGGCGCGCAGACCGATGTCGGAATCGACTTCCACATCGTTGACAACCAGACCGTCACCGATGCCGCGACCACCAACAGCCTCGCCGCCGGAAACGCGGTCGAGAGCATCTCGGCGACCAGCGTCAGGATCAGAATCGACCACTACGCGAGCTAGCCGGGGAGGTTCCAGGCCGCCATACCTCGAACTCATGTACAGCTTCATCGCGGGGTTTCGGGATTTCCGCTTCGCTCAAATCCGAAACAAGGGCAGAGGTTGGACGAGTAATGGCGAGACCGAAGAAGAACAGCATCGTATCCGTGATCCTGGCTGCGGGCAAGGGAACGCGCATGGAGTTCTCTCATTTGCACAAGGTTTGCTATCAGATCGGTGGCAAGCCCGTGATTGTGAGGTCCATCGAAACACTGAGTCGCTGCGGGGTCGCGTCACATTGCGTGGTCATCGGCGAGCTTATGGACCAGGTGGTGAAGGCCACTTCCCAAGCCGCCGCCCAGGTCTTCTATGCCTATCAGCCCGAACAGCGGGGCACGGGTCATGCTACCCGGTGCGCAACCGACGCGCTGATGGCGATGGAATATCAGGGCGACGTGCTTCTAATGCCCGGTGATAAGGTCATCGAGGAATCCGTTGTCGAGCGGCTTATCAATACATACCGCGAAACAAACGCCGATTTCGCGATGGTTGTCGGGGATGTCGAGCACAGCCCGGGCCTGGGGCGGGTGTTATCGGACGAGCACGGCAACGTGGTCGGGATCGTGGAAGCTGCTGACTGCGCGCGGGCGCAGGTTATCTCCGTGCTCAGGCGACTGAGCGAGAACGGGGACATCTCCGCCGGTGAAGTTGAGAGCCTTGCCCTGGCTTATCTCAAATCCGAGTCCAAGGCTGCAAAGTCGCTTGGATCGCTGTGGACTTCCGTGATGAGCGGGGCCGCAGTTACGCGAGGGATGATTGAGAGCGAATTCCCCGAATCGGAGTTCTCGGTGGGCGTGGGCGGGAGGCGCTTCTCTGCCCAGGAATTGCAGGAGGCAAGCGTCTCCAACCAGTTCATCTATCTGGTCAAGGCCCCGCTGCTTTACTCCGCTCTTGACAGTCTTGGCGTAGACAACGCCCAGAACGAGGAGTACCTGACCGATATAGTCGGCATCCTTGCTGCCGAGGGTCGAAAGATCGTTCCAGTACCGGTCGACTACCCGGAGCAGGTCATGGCGTTTAACACACCCGAGGAGTTCAAGGCGATTGAGGACTACTTCGCCGGTCTCAAGAGGACAACGGTCGCAGAGACACCCAAGACCATCAGGCCGGCGAGCGAATGGCTCCGCGCATTTGAGGACTCCGATGGGCCGGCACGCAGGTGTATATCAGAGATCTACGGAGGGGACCCAACCCTGGTTGAGCAGAAGGTCTCCCAGTTGGTCTCGATGCTCAGGAACTACGTGAGGCGGTTCAGCGATGACCCGGTGGTGATAACTCGCGCGCCGGGCAGAGTCAACATAATGGGCCGCCATGTAGATCACCAGGGCGGCTTTGCCAACCTGATCGCGCTCGGCCGGGACTTCTATCTTGTTGTGGGAGCGCGCAGTGACAGGAAGGTCGTGCTGCACAATATGAAGGAGCGCGATCTGCCTGGCAGGTCATTCGACACGGATGATGTCATCGCCGATTACGACGGCGGAGACTGGCTGCGGTTTGTTGACAGCAGCTTCATCCGGGACCGACTGGAGCAGAACCGCGGCGACTGGTCGCACTATGTGATAGCTCCGACCGCGCGGTTCCAGGCTGCCTACCCTCATCTGCCCATCAAGGGGATGAACATGGTTGCGGCGGGCAACGTGCCGATGGCCGCGGGCTTGAGCTCTTCATCGGCGATGGTAGTTGCGGTCGCCGAGGCAATCGCCCACATCAACGACATCGACATCTCTCCCGAGCAGTTCGTGCAGCTCTGCGGCGAGGGCGAGTGGTACGTGGGAACGCGCGGCGGGTCAGCGGATCACGCGGCGATGAAGTTCGCGGAAAGCGGGCGAGTGATAAACGTCAGCTTCCTACCGTTCCGAATGGTAGACAGCATACCGTTCCCCACGCAATACCAGTTCGTGGTCTGCAACTCACAGCTCAAGGCGCACAAGACCGCGGGCGCAAGGGACACGTTCAATCACCGCGCGGCCTGCTATCGGATCGGCCGGGAGATTTTCAAGCTGGAATTCCCGGAATACGCATCGCATATTGAGCATCTGCGCGATATAAACGCCCGCAATCTCGGGGTCACATACCCCGAGCTTCTCAGCATGCTCAAGAAGGTGCCGGCGCACATGACTCGCGAGGAAGTGCTCTTGCGGTTACCGGAAGGAATGGGCGAGACCCTGCTCAAGAGTCACGATGCGACATTCGCTGACTACGCGGTCCGGGGCGCGGTGATGTTCGGGCTGGCCGAATGCGAGCGAGGAAGACAGTGCGCCGCGCTTGTCAGGAACGCCCGCATCGAGCAACTGGGCAATATGATGTGGACCTCGCATGACGGCGACAGGGTGGTTCGCTGGGAGGACAAGGATCACCCGCATCCCGCTGTTGCAGACTACTCAGACGCGGCAATGGACGACCTCATCTCCCGCGCCGAACAGGGTTTGGAGAGCGCGGAGCTTGTCATGCAGCCCGGAGCCTATGGCTGCAGCGTTCCTGATATCGACTGGATGATTGATATCGCGAAGTCGCACAAGGGAGTCCTCGGAGCGCAAATACTGGGCGCGGGACTTGGCGGCTGCATTCTCGTGCTTATCCCGGCGGATGGATATCCCGCCCTGGAACGCCAAATGATACGCGACTACTACGAACCGAGGAATCTGCAGCCCGACATGTTCGCCTGCCGACCCGTCGCAGGGAGCAGAGTGATCTCCATCTAGCCCGCTTTATCACCGTAGCGAGTCTTCTCGAGCTCGGCACACCAGTGCCGGGCTCTTTTTGTTGTCACTACGTTCTGACGGCTGACGGCTGATAGCTGACAGCTACCTACGAAAGGAGAACCAACACATGCCACTAACCAGATCAGACATGCCCAACCTGCTTGAGGACGGACTGAAGACCGTCTTCTTCGAGGCCCTGGATGCGACCGTAGGCGACTACGAGCGCATCGCGACCATCATCGGTTCCGAAAGCGACCAGGAGAACTACGCCTGGCTCGGCGCGGTTCCGGCCATCCGCGAGTTCACCGACGAGCGAATGCCGCTCGGCCTCCTGGAGCACGACTACACCATCCGCAACAAGACCTGGGAGTCCTCTATCGCCGTCGAGCGCGCCGCGATCGAGGATGACAAGTACGGCCAGATCAAGCTCCGGGTGATGTCGCTTGCCCGCGAGGCCAAGCGGCACATGGACGAACTCGTGTTCAGCCTGCTCAAGAGCGGCTTCACCGCCAATTGCTACGATGGCCAGTCATTCTTCGACACCGACCACGCCGAGGGCGATTCCGGCGCTCAGTCCAACAAGGGGACTGCCGCGCTGTCCGCAACCGCGCTTCAGGCGGCTATCACCGCGATGATGAAGTATAAGGACGATCGCGGCAAGCTGCTGGGAGTGATTCCCGACCTGCTCGTCGTTCCGCCTGATCTCCAGTGGACCGCGATGGAACTGCTGGAAAGCACCTACTGGCCGGGCGAAGGCGCGGTGACCGCCAAGACCTCATCGAACGTCCTCAAGGGCAAGCTGGACCTGCTCGTGTCGCCGTATCTGACCGACGCCAACGACTGGTTCGTGCTGTCGACCAAGGGCGTCGTGAAGCCGATCATCCTCCAGAGCCGGACTCCCATCGAGTTCGCGGCGCTGGAGGCCGACTCCGAAAGCGGCTTCATGCGCGATGAGTATGTCTACGGCGTCCGCGCTCGTTACAACGCGGGCTACGGCCTGTGGCAGATGGCTTACGCGAGCCAAGTCGCCTAACAAGTTCAAAGTCAAAAGGTCAAAACGTTCCAAGTCAAAAGGTTGGGACACCGGCTTGCGAAAGGCCTTCCCCAACCTTTTGACCTTTTGACATTCTAACCTTTTGACTCCAAGGAGGTAGTTATGACCAATCTCAGAAACGAATTGCCTATCGCCGTGCATGTCGCTTCCGGCGGGGATGCGCGAGTCCGCACCGGCGGGCAGGTGATCGTGCTTGACGGCATATCGTCGGGCAGCTTCCAGGTGACCAACGGCACGCGGTTCCGGGCGTTCTACAGCGTGCGGACGACGAGTGGACAGATTCTGCTGCTCGGCTACACGAGCCCTGTCACAATCCTGAACGCCTCATGGATCATGATGGATTTTGACAACATGTCGGACGACGTGCCGGAGGGCTCGACTGTCTACTTTACCACCCTTAGCTCGGACGACCTGACCCCTATGCAGGGGGGTGAGTTCGACACGGTGCACATATCCATCTACGGGTAGGAGGGAGCACAAATGGCGATATCCATCACCGCTGCCGATGTGAAACGCAAGGCGGGCATAGAGTCCGCCAATACGGGTTACGACACCGCCATCGGCTCCC
>Ga0209638_1000186_pt1 | contig 42196 bp, 37 predicted proteins | sample BarGraNGADG00211_FD_184490 | JGI IMG/M metagenome (GOLD analysis project Ga0209638, IMG submission 184490) | Arctic peat soil microbial communities from Barrow, Alaska - Barrow Graham LP Ref core NGADG0002-211 (SPAdes) (version 2) | ecosystem: Environmental > Terrestrial > Soil > Wetlands > Peat...
GGGGGGGGGGGGGGGGGGACTAGCTGAACAAATGAGGGACTACAGGAACAATAGTCTGCCTCGGAGTGTCCTTCCCAGCGTGCCGGTGCGGAATCTGGCGCAATTCGTCGAGGTGCCGCTCGGCCACCGTCTTGCACTCCCTCATTCTCGGATTCCCAAGAGCGAATTGTCACTACGGTGCGGACTTCGGTCGTTGAGGTCGCGGAGTCGTCAACTTGCGGGAGGATTTCATGCAGCAGAGATTGGTGGCCGTGGCGGTGTTTTTGGCGTTGGTTTTCGGCTCGGGTGCGATGGCAAGTGCAGGCACCATCACCTTCGACGATGTTACCAACGCGACGGTGATTAACACCCATTACATCGGGGTTACGTTCACGGATTTGTTCGGTGGAGTGGATGGTGGCAACGTCTATGCCAGAGCAAGTTCAACGAACGAAACCCCAGGGAATGTCGTTTCTATTTTTGAAACCGGCCTTCCCCCGTTCAACAACCGTTTCGGCACGATACATGCCGCCTTTGACACGGCGCAAACAAGTGTTTCCATTGACGCGTATTTGATTGCGGGTGCGGAAGGATTTGGAGCTACCGGCACAGGCTATTTGAAGGTCTACGATTCCGGCGGTAGTCTCCTTGCGACGCCCACAACCTCGACGCTCGGCAGTTGGCAAACGCTGTCCTACGCCGGGGCTGATATAAAGAACGTCTATTTTTCCGTCAGCGACCCTGCATTTCCCACATACGCGTTCTTTGACAACTTCTCTTACGGGAGCAATGGCGGAACCCCGCCGGTTCCCGAACCCGCCTCGCTGCTCCTGCTCGGCACCGGGTTGGTTGGCGCAGCCAGGGCGTGGAGGAAGCGGAAGGCGTAACACTTCGCCCCAAGGTCAGCGTTCTCAAGAAGGGCCACTTCACGGATAAAGGGGTGGCCCCTTTTCGTTTGGGGCCGCAGCGAAACTCTGCCTCTCGTTCCAGCCTGCGTGATACCCGCCAGGAAAACTCTGCTATTCACCCAAAACCGCCGCACTCTACACCGGCAATGGCAGAGGTCCGTTCGGGGCCAAAGTACATTGTTCTTCCTAGAGAAGGGGCGGGGCCCCCCGTGAAAAACCGGGGGTGGGATGTGGGGGTTGTTTACACGTATGTGTAAACACACAAGGGGGTCAAGCCCGTGTCCTTGTCTGCTTGCCTTCATGTGCCTCATGCCTTCATCTTTAGTGAGTTCATGCAAACAATGAGGATGAAGAGAACAAAGAGAAAGAATGGGCATGGATGGACGAGGCGCACCCATGTGTTTAAACATGTGTTTAAACATAGCCCCAATTACACCAACCTTACTTGAACAATAAGACTTCCGGGGGGTTAGTGTTTACACATGTGTGTAAACAGACCCCCCTTTGCACCATCCTTGTGTAAACACTTTGCCTTCACCGGGGAGCCGGGGGTCGGGTCGCCTGGTCGAAGGGGGTGAGCCCCAGGGGAGCGATTGCACGCCCACCCCGCCCAGCGTTTAAACACCCCGTCCGCGCCAGCTCCCACCATCCTGCCCACCACCTGCCCCTCCCACCCGAGGATGCCTTCCACAGCCCCAGGATGCCCACCAGGGCGAGCGGGATGGGCAGGGCGACTTTCAGGGTCATCGGCCACCACCGTATCCCTCCTGGGGCATCCTCGTGCCTTATGAGTATGTCAACCGATACTTGACAGTCCTGTATCAAGTGTCATACACTCACGTCGTGCCCACTCGCATTCGCCCCATCATCACCATCACCATCGACGCGGAACAGGAGAAGGCCCTCCGGAGCATCAAGGACACGGAGGGCGTGCCGGTGTCGTTCCAGGTGAGGAAGGCGTTGGAGATGTGGTTCGAGAAGAAGGGCATCAAGTCGGGACGCCAGCGGGTGAGTAAGACCCGCCCGCGCCCCTAAACCGTCAACCGCTGTAGTCGGCTGGACGGCCTGCCAGGCATCTTACCTCCTGGAGCCGCCCATCCCAACAGGAGGATTTCATGCTGTTTCTTTGCAGATGGCCTGATGGGGACGTGAGCCTGGTGTCGGCGGCGAACAAGCTGGAGGTGTCGTTGGCGCTGGATGAAGTTGGGGACCCCAGCGACGTGACCATCACGAGGTTCGAGGGACCGCTCTCCATCACGCTCTGTTTGACCGACACGGGCGAGCTGATGCTCGCCCCCTGCGACCAGGGCGACTTCATGTATCGGGTGCATCGGCGGGCATACCCGGCCCTGGCGGCGGTCGAAAACGCCATTGACGAGGAGCGCGGAAGCCAGGAACGGACCCCCGAGGACTTTCAGAAGGTGCGCCTGGCCGTTCAGCAAGAGCGGGGAGGCGATGATGACCAGCGGTAAGACCCTGCGTGCGGCGGTCTACGCAAGGGTCAGCACCTCAGAGCAGACGGTCGAGAACCAGCGGCTCGAACTGCACCGCTACATCCAGGACCGAGGCTGGGACCTCACCAAGGAATACCTGGACCCTGGCGTGAGCGGTGCGAAGGAATCCAGACCGGCCCTCGACCTGCTGCTCAAAGACGCCAAACGTCGGCGGTTTGACGTTTTGGTGGTGTCGAAAATCGACCGCCTTGGCAGGTCCCTCAAACAGCTGGTGGGCCTCCTGGACGAACTCCAGGCCCTGGGCATCGCGTTCGTGAGCCTCGGTGAGGGCATCGACTGCACCACGCCCGCCGGGAAGCTCCAGATGCACATCCTCGCCGCAATCGCGGAGTTCGAGCGGGGCCGCATCATCGAACGAGTTCGTTCGGGCATGGCACGGGCGAAGGCCCAGGGCACGAAGTTCGGACGTCCCTGCCGCGAGGTTTCCGCCGCCGACCTGGCCGCAGTATCCACGCTTTCCGTGCGGAACGCCGCCGGGCAACTGGGCATCTCGAAGTCCCTGGTGGCCAAATTGCGCGTGTCCACAAAGGCCGCGTAATTCGCCTCTCGATTTCCTCAGCAAATACGGTCCCGGCACCCCCCAGCCGGGGCCGTCCACTACCAACTCCTTTACGGACATCTCGCCCGCTCCGGTTCTCCCAGTCCGGAGGACTGCGCCGGAATGCCGGGTCAGGCGTCGGTTCCCCTTGCTGCCTCTGGCGCCACACCAACACTCGACAGCTCAGTGAGGGTGCCCAAATACATCGCGCAGATTTCCTGAAGGTCCTTCTCTTGTTGCTCCTCGTGCTCCGAGGCTGCGACCCGCCGCAGAACCTCCGAAACATACCAAAGGACGGCGAGCATGAAGCGACGAAAATCGGTCTTGGTGACTGCTAGCGGTTGGCCGACGTTGTCAGCATATTCGGTGAGCTTGCTGAGTCGTCGGTCAACTGTTCCTGAGCAATGAACAATGACGTTCCTCACCTCCACGAATTCAAACAAGGTCCGTTGAACCAGGGAATCAACCGGGCCTCCGAAACCTAGAACATTCAGCACCGCTTCAAACTTGCCGACGCCGTTGGTCAGCCCGAACTTGACCGAGTCCTTCACGGCTTCGGCGAGGAATCCCACCTGCCATTCCGGGTCACCTTTGGCGAACGCAATCAGTGGAACCTCCATCTTCCGTAGCAACGGCAAGCTGTCCCACTTCTGTCGGTCACTCAAGAAATCGACCAAGAATCCATGCGTCATGGCTTCCAATATTGTGCAGAGCTTAACTACCGCAAGTGAGAACAGGTAGTGTTCCCCTTTGTCTGCTACAAATTCATCCACGACTACCATCCGTGCGCGAATCCTCTCGTAATCCTCAGCGGCGGGAATGGGCTTTCTGAGGGCTGTCCTGAGTCTCATGTGGGCTTCAAACGTCTCTGACCTCGCTGCCTCTATCGAGGGGACGGTCGCCTCAAGGAACAGCTTGAGTTCATCTAGGTCGTCCATCGCCCGCGCGATTGGGTCTTTAGAAACCATAGTCCCTCCTGAAAGCGGTTTCCAGCGCCCGGCTCCCACTTCATCTTGGGCCACGCCGGTTTCCACGAACGGCGCATCTGCTCCGAAGCCGAAGCGAAGACCCTCTCACGGCCCCATAGGCCGACGCCGATGAAGATGAAGGTCGCGGCAACGATGATGCCGCCATATTGACCACGAGGCCGGTGCCGAACACCAGCACGAGGCACAGGCCCAGCGCGAACATCACCGCCAACAACACGGCGTAGAAGGATGGGAAGGCCAAGTGTTCTTTGCTCATGATTCCGCTATCGCAAGCAGGGGCTCCGAACGGGTGCCTCGTGGATGCCTTGCCTCGGCCTGCACGTCTACCTTCTAGTCGAGGAACTTCGCGCCCTTCTCGTTGGCAATCGCGCACACCCGGCGGGCAATTTCCCCCGCGTCACCCTCTCCTTCGGTCATGGACTTGTGGCCGGGGTTTCTCTGCATCGACCAATTCTGGTTCTTGGAGCCTGGGGTGAAGTTCAGCATCAGGAACCAGTGCGGCCCGTTCATTGCCTTGTCCCCGGCCTTCCCGCTCGAATCAGTTGGCCCGCTAAATTGAACGAACTGGATGCCCTTGCACGTCGCGCTTGAAGCGAGTTCCGTCACGAGTTGGGCCTCGAAATCCCGCACCTGCTGCACCGGGTCAATCGCACACGCCTGCACTACCGCTTGGTTCTGGACTCGCCGTGCGTAGTCACACGCCTGCTTTACGTAGTCCTCATTCCACCAACCATCGAGGACAACGACGGGCGTCGCGGGTGGTGCTTTCTTGCACCCGGTTGCTGCTACCAAGGAGAGAACAAGGGCAAAGGCAAGTCTCATTCTGTCACCGCATTCTGTGTGGAAAGAACAACCCGCCTCGTCGCGGGGCAGGCCCGGAACTCTATCGGGAAGTGCCAGATATTGAACGCGGCATTGGGCATCGTGTCGTAGTGGAGCGTATCCCACCCGACTAGAGCGGCAAACCGCGAAATCATTTCTTGTTTGGCGGCGTGAACAGCCGTGTCAGGGTCAAGATAGTGATTCGTGGCGGTGACGATGGCACCAGTGAGAATGTCGGCACACTGCAACAACGGGTAGTCGTGCGAGTCCACCAGCGTGACACGGACACTCTGTTGGGGCTGTGCGGAATGGTGCCTGAGGTAGTAATTCGTTGTTAGTTCCAGGACTTCACCGCGCTTGTCGTAAGAGTCCTGGCGATTGTCCGCGAACACCTCGTAGGTGCCCCCGGTGGCTCTCGCAACGTGGCGCAACAACTCGTGGTAGGTCACCCAGAACGCCTCCTCGTTGTCGGACTGCCACTTGAAGAATTGGTCCTTTCTGACGACTATGGCGTTGAATGCTACGCCGCCACCCAGCAGCGACTCGATGCACTCCTGGGCCGCATTCATGGTCGCCCGGTAGCCCCGAATACGGCTCCACTTCAGTTCTTCGGTGACGCGGAACCGGCGGCAGGCATCCTCGACAATTCCGATACATGACGGGCTCGTGGCGGCTGGCACCGAGAGGCAACCGATGCCGTAGCACGGGCATCCATCGTGGGTGCCGGATTCGTCCGCGAACAGGCAGAAGTCGGGACCAGCCGAAGGTTCTTGTGGGCTCACTTGCTTGACCTGGGTGGGTGGTAAATCCAGCCTTCCGCCCCGAAGTCCTTCGACGCGGGAGCTTCTTCGAGTGCGGGCAGGCACTCTGGACTACGGCTGCGAAACGCCAGCGCCATCAACGCGCAGATGCAGGCGTCGGCTTCGTCGGTGCCTTGTTCAACGGTGGAGGGAATCCAGTGGTCGAAGGGCGGCACGCATGTCTTCGTCTTGCGGTCCTTCGCCACCGCCGGGTAGACCTCGATGATGCAGGACTGGCCGGGAGTGTCCTGCTGGAAGGGCAGCAGCGCCAGGCCATGCGCTTTCGACCACTTCCTCGCGTAGAACATGGCCACCGTCGCAGGGTTGCCCAGCTTGTCGAATGACGCGGAGAGCGGGGACTTGAAGTTTTCCGCGATGACCCGGTCGCAGTCCCGAAACGCCAGGCGGTTGTTGATGAACTTCCCCGTGTCGGGATGCTCGACTTCTTTGTCCTTCAGGAAATCCACGAACGACTTCGGGAAGGACAGGGGCGCGTCGATGGCGAGGACCACCTGGTAGCGTCCGAGAACATCGGTAGGCGCGTTCTTCCACGCCAGGTTGATGAGGTCCGAAAGGCTCCCGCCCGGCCCGTGTAGGTCCCGCACTGTGAAGCGAACTGCTGCCGGGTCAGCGACCCAGTGAGGCGTGCCGTTCTCCCACGCTGCGACGGCCACCGCCTGTCGGTGTCCGCACCACCCGCCAACATCCCAGCCCACTCCGAGAATCGGACGCTTCATGGATGAGATGCTGGCACCGACGCGGGCGTTGGTCAAGCAATGTCACTGAGGAGGGGGCGAAGCGAGGCTGGACGGCGTTCGGTGGGGAGCAGGAGAGGGCGAGACTTGCCGCCCCCACCCGCGAGGCGCTATCGGATGTGGCGGTAGTAGTTCAGCGACACCAACGTGTAGAGGAGGCCCAGCACCAACCCGACCCACGCCAGGCCCTTGCCTTTCCCGTCGCGATTCTTCACCTTCGACAACGTGATGGAGAGGGGGCTATCATGCAGGGATGTCGAACGTGTTGCTGTTCTACCTGCATCCTGATATTGCGGAGGGTGTCGGGAACCGCCCAGGGTCACCCGAAGACCTGATGCGGAAGGCACTGGCTCACGAACGGCTGCTTCAGCGCGCCCTACGGGACCTTCAGAAGGGTCCATTCAAAGGTTCAAAAGTCCTTCCGTTCAAGACCCTGCTCCCAGTGTGACATCTCGCACCTGAGAATCGAACACGGCCCGGTCCCCGCCGTCGAAGTGCGGCTTCACACTTCGCCACGGTGTGACAGTTCGGGCTTGCTTGTTCCGGTGCCAGCCGCATCATCTCCCCTGCCGCGCCGAGGGTCAAATTTGCGCGGATTCTTGAAGACCACCTCCAAGGGCTGGCCCCCAGGGTGGACAAGTGCGTCAGCGGAAGGGGGCGGCCTCCTCACGGAAGGCGTTTACACAGCGACGATTGTGATTCTGGCCTTACCCCTAATCTGGGCTCCTGGGCCTGCCCAATGGCCCCTGTGATACGCATGTGCTGTGTAAACAGAGAGGGTCCACGTTTACACGCAGGAGGGCCATCTCGGGTGGGTGAGCGTGTAAACAGGACGGGAAGTGTTTAAACGAGGGGGCCACTTGAGCGGTTTTGGGCCTGAAATTTGAGGGGCGTGTTTACACAGGCCTCCTCCCTGGTTGTTTACACAGGCGTGTAAACGTCTGGCCAGCAAGTCCTTTATCCGCAACGATTTCGCTTGCCAAAACCAACCCATTCGTGCCATACTTAGGGAAGGTCAGCCAAGAGCTTCAGGCTGGCCTGCATGGAGAGCGGCGGGTAAAGACCCGGCTTGATGACCCGCTCCCCCAAACGTCGCCCTGTGGCCACCTTCTGGCCGCGACCGTTGGGACAACCGGCCAGCTCATCGGGAGCTGGACTCATGCGCCAAATGAAGCAGTCTCACTTCAAGGGAAAGGGCAGCAATGCAAGAACAGACACGTAGTTCGGGCTAGTTCGAGCGACTTCTGGTCGCGGGCACCGTTCGGCACACAAACGCCACAGGTCGTGGTGTGTGTAGCGGCGTGTTCAGCGACATCGGAAGTCGCGGGCTCAGGAAGCTGAGCGCGGAGGGTGTAGTGCATCCCGGCGAGTGACCGTGGTGCGCGAGTCAACATTAAAGAAGGAATGGAGGAGGGAACATGGAAGAAGTAACTCAGAGCGTGGGGCAGGAAACCCCACTCCCGCCCGTGGCGGTGGGAATTGCGGTCGATGCGGGCGATGCGGGCGATGGAAAGTCAGCGTTGCGGAAGCCAACCCAGGCTGAACTCCTGGTCGTGCTGTGCGAGCAGATGGAGCTATTCCACAACGCTCAGCACCAGGGATTCGCCACCTTCGCCGTAGGTGGCCACACCGAAACCCACGCCCTGCGGAGTGTGGCGTTTCGTCGCTGGTTGAGCAAGGGCTTCTACGAACGGTACAAGAAGGCCCCGAAACGAGAGGCCATCGAGGAGGCCCTGTCTGTGCTCAATGGCCAAGCGGAGTTCGACGGGCCGGAACTCGAAGTCCAGGTCCGCATCGCAGGGAACGACAACGAGGTCTACGTGGACCTCGGTGACCCAGACTGGCGTGTCGTAAAGGTCACCAATGAGGGGTGGGAAGTGACCAATGCTGGCTCAATCAAGTTCTGGCGACCAGACGGGATGGAAGCTCTCCCGGTTCCCGAACATGGAGGTTCGATAGACGAACTCCGGGAGTTCATCAACGTCCCTGATGACCAGCAGTTCCGCCTTTTCGTGGGGGTCTTGGTTGGTGCCTTCAACCCCAACGGCCCCTACGCAATCCTGGAGGTCAATGGCGAACAGGGGTCAGCCAAAAGCACCCTGTGCGACGTTTTCAAGGAACTGGTGGACCCCCACAAGGCAAATCGGGGGGCGGCTCCAAAGAACGAGCGGGACGTGGCGATTGCCACGCACCACACCCGGTTGCCCTACTTCGACAACTGTTCGAGGTTCAATGCGGAGATGTGCGATGCGTTGTGCAGGATTTCGACCGGCGGGTCGTTCTCCACGCGCCAGTTGTTCACCGATGACGGGTTGATGATTTTCGAGTATTGCCGCCCGATGGTGATGAACGGGATTTCCGAGCTGGCCACGAGGGGGGACTTACTCGAACGCACCGTGGTCCTCGACCTGACGCGGCCGAAGACCCGGCGCGATGAACGCGAACTGATGGCCGGGTTCCGTGCTGCGAAGCCACGTATCGTCGGGGCGCTGCTTGATGCTGTGGCATCGGCACAGAAGAACAGGTCACGTATACCGGAACTGGCGTGGCCGCGCCTGGCGGATTTCGCCAAATGGGTCACAGCGGCGGAAGAGGCCCTCGGTTGGCACACCGGGACGTTCATTCAGGCCATGAACGCAAACCGCAGGGAGGCTTCATTGCGGACGTTGGAGGCTTATGAGGGCTTCACGAACCTCGTGAAGGACCTGGTGGCGGAACAGGGAGAGGTTACGGAAACCGCCACGAACTTGTTGCAGAAGCTGAACCCGGAGGGAACGAACCCCGATGTCCCCAGGGGCGCGAACCAGCTCAGTGGACTGCTGAAGCGGTTGGCCCCGGCACTGAAGGACATAGGTGTAGAGGTGACCTCCTACCGTCAGGGCCACGAGAGCATCAAGTTCATCAACCTGCGGAAGGTCGAGAGAACCATCGACCGCATCGACGGCATCGACGGCGACGAAGTTGAGTGATTGGCCATCCCGAAGCCCGCCTCTGCCACCGAGTGGCAGATGGCAGGCTGAGGGGGCTTTTCGATGACAGACTTTCGGAAGGAGGAAACCGATGAAGACAGCCGGGCTATTGGACTTTATACAGGCGTGGGGCGAACACGACCCACCCAGCCGAGAGAACCACAACACGCGGTCGTTGGGGAAGCCGCCAGCGCCACCCGAGGCCACCGCCTTGCTCACCGTGAAGCAAGCCGCGAAGAAGGTGGGGATGCATGAGGAAGCCACCAGCACAGTGGACCTGAAGAACTGGGGCACGGACGGGGAACGCCTCCTGAAGGCGAAAGACATCCAGAGGATTCTTGGCGTTGGGCGCACGAAAGCCTACGAGATGATGGCCAGCGGCGAACTGCCGGTCATTCGCGTGGGGGACCGTTCACCAAGGGTGCCAGTGGGCGAGCTGAAGAAGTGGCTTGCCCAGCGCACAACGGGCGGGCTCAGCATGGTGGCGTAGCGGGCGAACGGGCGCAGTGTAATGCTGCGCCCCTCACGCTCGCACAGGAAGGAGGCACGATGGGACGACGAGGACAGGGAGAGGGTAGCATCACCCAGCGGGCCGATGGCCGGTGGGAGGCGAAACTCGCAACCGGCTACCGGGACGGCAAGCGGCAGAGAAAACACTTCTATGGCGCGACACGGAAGGCGGTGCAAAAGAAACTCACGAAAGCACTGCGCGACGTTCAGCAGGGCCTACCTCTGCTCCCAGAACGGCAGACGGTCAAGGACTTCCTGACCAACTGGCTGAAGGACACGGCGAAGGTGCGGGTCCGCGCTCGAACCTACGCCGGCTACAAGCAGCACGTCGAACAGCATCTCAATCCGGCGTTGGGGCATATCCGGCTCCACGAACTGAGTGCCCAACAGGTCCAGGCGTTGCTGAATGAGAAGGCGAAGTCGCTTGCACCCGCCACGGTCGTTCGCATCCGAGCAACGCTGCGGACGGCATTACAGCAGGCGCTCAAGTGGAACCTGGTGGCGCGTAACGTGGCGAAACTTGTGGACGTTCCGAAGCGGAAGCGTTTCACGATTCGCTTCCTCGATTTCCAAGAGGCCCAGGCGTTCGTGACAGCGGCGGGTGAGTTTCGCCTCGGCGGGGTGTTCTCCATGGCGATGGCGCTGGGGCTGCGGTTGGGCGAAGCTCTGGGGCTGGCGTGGAAAGACGTTGACCTGGAGAAGAAGACCCTCACGGTGCGGCAGACCCTCCAGCGTCAGCCGAAGCAGGAGGGCGAAGAACACGGTCGCCTGGTATTTGGCGAACCAAAAAGCGACAAGAGTAGGCGCACGGTATCGTTGCCAGACTTCTCGGTGTCGGTGTTGAAGCGGCACCGCATCGGCCAGAAGGAGGAACGCCTGAAGGCGGGCGGGGACTGGCAGGACTTCGACCTGGTGTTCACCTCAACCATCGGGACGCCGGTCGATGAACGGAATCTGCGGCGGGAGTTCAAGGCGATTCTGGAGAAGGCGGAACTCTCGCACATGAGGATTCACGACCTGCGCCACACGTTCGCGTCGTTGCTGCTGGCCCAAGGCGTTCAGCCGAAAATCGTGGGCGACACGCTTGGGCACTCGCAAATCAGCTTGACCCTAGACACCTACTCCCACCTCATTCCTGGTCTTGCGGAGGAAGCCGCTCACAAGATTGACGGGATTCTGACCTTTGACGCCCAACCGAACCCACTGGGCGTCAAAGTGGGCGTCAAACAGGCAGGAACAGCCTCTGAGCCCGCCGCAATCGCCTAATTTGTTAGGAAAGTGGTGAGCCGCCACGGAATCGAACCGTGAACCCGCAGATTAAGAGTCTGCTGCTCTGCCAGTTGAGCTAGCGGCCCACTCTAGGTGACAACCGCCTGCATGAACGGCTGGCGGATGGCTGCGAGACAATCAGTATACCAAGCCGATCACTTCGGATCAATGACGTCGGCCTGTTCGGTTCACGTCCGTTTCTCCGAGGGCGGTCGACGTGGAGGCTGGCTCTGACTCCGCCGGGGACACGGGAACGCGCCGGTGACGGCGGTTGAAGAGGCCAGATTGGCCGCCGACCCTGCACTGACAGCCAGCAGGCCGCTCGCGGGCGCAGAAGGCCCGCGCCAGGTGGGCCGCAGACCTGAAGGCCCGCCCCGAGGCCGAACGCCCTCCGGTGCTACTCGGCCGCGGGCGTGCGCGCGCCGCCGGCGTCCTGCCAGAACGGCATCCAGGTGAGCGCCACCAGCTGCACCGAAATCCCCGTCTTCTTCGGCGCCACCGTCACCGTTTCCAGCGGGCCGCCCGCCATCGTCGCCTCGAGCGCCGAGGTCTGCTCGCGCAGGTCCGCCTCGAGCGCGTCGATCTGCTGCTGCACCGCCCCCACGCTCTCACCCGCGCGCTTGACGTCCTCCGATTCCTTCATCGTCCGTCCCACGCCGCGCGCCGCCGTCGTCGCCCGGCCGATCGTGGACGCGCTCACTGCCTTGCGCCCCATCAACGCGCCCAGCAGCGTCGCGCCGAACGAGATCGCCGTCTGCATCTTCGCCGCCGTGGCGTGGCTCGCCTCGCGCTCCTGCGCCGCCTGCGCCCGCCGCAGCCGCTCCTGCAGCGTAGTCAGCTTCGGCGCATACTGCTGCCGCAATCGCTCGACGGCCTGGTCGCGACACTCGCGCGCCGCCTGCTGCAGCCGCACGCGGAACTGCCCCTCGCTCTCGCCGGGCTGCGACACGAGCGCCAGGTCGGCCGACCGGAGCAGCGCCAGTTTCTTTGCCCCGTAGATCCAGGTCACGAACGACTTCGTCCACGCGTCGTAGCTCTTCGCCTGCGAGGCCGCCGTCGGCAGCGTGTCGTACCCCGCGCCCGCCGCCGCCTCACGCTCGAGATCGGATGGCCCGAACACGCTCGCGCTCGACGCGCTCCAGTCGACCGGCACCGCCGCATCGCCGATCGGCGTCGTCACCGTCATCGTCTCGATCGCGTCCACGCTGGCCTTCGCGTCCGTGAAGCGAACCTGCGCCACGCCGAACAACATCGGCGAGTAGACGAGCTGCGAGCCGTCCGGCGCCTCGCCGCGCACGGGCAGGAAGAACTGATCGACACCCGGCGGCAGCACCGGCACAGTCTTCGACTGACCCGCCTCGTCCGACTGGCGTGCCGTGGCCCCCGACTGACCCGCCGTCGCTTTCGACCGACCTGCCGTGGCCCCCGCCTGACCCGCCGTCGCTTCCGACCGACCTGCCGTGGTCCCCGACTGACCTGCCGTTGTTTCCGACTTGATCGGATCCATCAACCGCTTGATCTCCTGCCGGCCCAGCGGACCGCGCAGGTAGGACAGTGCCCACCTGGTTTCGAAGACGACCGGCTGGTCCTCGTGCACGTTGTTCATGAGGAAGACGCGGCTGCCCAGCGCCGCCAGCGTCGCCTCCATCTTTCCCTTGTCAAACGTGCTTCCGGCCGTCGCGGCCGCGCCCTCGAGCCCTTCGATCACACGCGCCTTGTCGCGCTCGGTCTGCAGCCGGCCGAGGAACCAGGTCCCCGCGTTCGACAGCCCCTTGTAGTCGAGGTCCACCGGATTCTGCGTGGCGAGCACGACGCCAAGGCCGAACGCGCGCCCCTGCTTCAGCAGCGTCATCAGCGGCGCTTTCGACGGCGGGTTGGCCACCGGTGGGAAGTAGCCCGCAATCTCGTCCATGTAGAGCAGCGCCCGGAGGCTGGTCGTTCCGCCCTGCACCCGCATCCACCCCACAATCTGGTTGAGCAGCAGCGACACGAAGAACATCCGCTCCGCGTCGCCAAGGTGCGCGATGGAGAAGATCGAGACGCGCGGCTTGCCGTCCGCGGTGTAGAGCAACTGCTGCACGTCGAGCGGTTCGCCCGCCATCCACGATCCGAACCCCGGCGACGCCAGCAGGTTGTTGAGCGCCATCGCGAGCTGGAATCGCTCCTTCGCCGGGTAGAACGACTCGAGGTCGAACACGCCTACGCGCGAGATCGGCGGCGACTGGATCTGCTGGATGAGGGTGGGCAGGTCCATGTCCTTCCCGCCGCGCCACGCCGCGTCGATGAGCGAGGAGAGGAGGATGTGGTCGCGGCTCTTGACCGGGTCGGCATCGAGCCCGAGCAGCCCCAGGATGCTCGTCACGGTGGTCGTGATCCGCTCGCGGAACAGCTCGGCATCCGACGCCGCCGTCTCCTGGGGGTGCGGAGAGCGACCGCAGGATCGACACCGGCAACCCTGCCTCGCTGCCCGGCGTGTAGATGGCGAAATCGGCGGCGTCGCGCAGCCGCGCGATCCGATCGCCGTCTTCGTCCCACTCGGCCAGCCCCTTCTTCCACAGTTCCGCCTGCTGGGCGGCGTACTCCTCGATGCTCACGCCCTTCCGGCGCGCATCGTCCGGATTGACCCAGGGCAGGAAGTCCTCGGGCCGAAGCTCGGGGAAGGTGAGCAGCAGGTTGCCGAGGTCGCCCTTCGGGTCGATGACGATGGCGGGAACCTTGTCGATCGCCGCCTCCTCTAGCAGTGAGAGGCACAACCCGGTCTTGCCGCTGCCTGTCATGCCCACGCACACCGCGTGGGTGACCAGGTCGCGCGAATCGTAGAGCAGCCAGCCCTTGCCGCGCTCCCGCGTGGCGAGGTCGTACGGGCGGCCGAGATAGAAGACGCCGAGCTTTTCGAAGTCCTGCATGGAGAGTACTGTACCGCAGCGAGGACGGGTCGCAAGGGCGGATACCGCAAGGTGGGGACCGCGGGGCCGTCCGGGAAGGCCGGGGGCCAAACCGTTCGATGCGCGGGGTGGCTCCGGGCATGCCGGGGATGAGGCGGATGGAGACTCCCGGACGGCAACCTGAATCACATATATAATAATATCCTTGTCTTCGATCGGCCCGTCTCCGCAATCATGAGCCATTATGATACCCAGCCGCGAACGTGGCCGGTCACTGATTGAACTCGATCCCACCGTGTCGCCGCCGGTGGCGCTGCCCGACCGCATCTACGCCACGCTGAAGCACCGCATCCTGACCTGCACGATGCTTCCCGGTTCGCGCATCGTGGAGAAGGAGCTGTGCTCCGAGATGCAGGTGTCGCGGACGCCGCTGCGGGAGGCGCTCAACCGCCTGGCGCTCGAAGGGCTCGTCACCATTGCGCCCTATCGCGGCTTCGCCATCGCGCTGCTGACCCTCGCAGGCTTCCGGGAATTGTGCGAGGTGAGGCGGATCCTGGAGGCCGAGGCCGGGGCGCTCGCCGCCCAGCGGGCCACCGACGCTGACCTGACCCGCCTGGCCGGGCTTGCCGAGCTGAAGTACCGGAGGGAAGACCGCCAGACGTACGAGAAGTACCTGCGCGCGAACAGCGCGTTCCACCTCGCGCTCGTGAAGTGCACCCGCAACGTGCGGCTCGAGGCGCTGGTGATGGCGGCGCTCGACCAGCACCAGCGCCCGCTCTACATGGGCCTCGGCGTCGGCGTGGACGGCAAGGCGTCCACAGCCGAGCACTTGGAGATCATCGAGGCGCTTCGCCGGCGCAGTTCCGCGAAGGTTCGGAAGGTGATACTCGAGCACATCACGCGGGGAGAGGATCGCATCGCCCGGGCGCTCATTGCGGCCGGGTACTAGAGGATGCGGTCATGATCCAGCAGGTGTCCCTCGTCGCCAGCGGTGATTCGCGCCTCTCCGCCAACCGCGCCTGCTGGCCAGCCCAGGCCGAGCTCGAGGCAACCCTCGCCCGGACCTTCGACGCCCTCGGGTGCCGGGTCGTCCGCGGCCATGCCGTGGACGCCGCCAGGGGCCACGGCTTTCTCGACAGCCAGGCCGCGGGCATCGAGGCGTTCCGCCACATCGACCGGACGATCCCCATCGTCGTCGCCGAAGCCGTGTGGCAGTACACCAGCCACGTCCTGCCGGGCCTCACGCGGCACCGGGCGCCGATCCTCACCGTGGCGAACTGGAGCGGCCAGTGGCCCGGCCTCGTCGGCATGCTCAACCTGAACGGCTCGCTCACGAAAGCCGGGATCCCCTACAGCACGATCTGGAGCGAGACGTTCGACGACGAGTTCGCGCGGCGCGCGCTGAGGCAATGGCTCTCTGAAGGACGGATCGAGCACGACCTCGGGCACGTGCGCCCGTTCGCCCCAGGGACGTGGGCCGACGATCTCCGCGCGGCCGCCGTGCGAGGCGCCGAACTCGGCCGCGAGCTTCGCGACCGGCAGGCGATCATGGGCATCTTCGACGAGGGGTGCATGGGGATGTACAACGCGATCATCCCCGACCATCTGCTGCATGCGCTCGGCGTCTTCAAGGAACGCCTCAGCCAGTCGGCGCTCTACGCCGCGATGCTCACCGTGTGCGACGACACCGCGAGGCGTCACCTCGACTGGTTGCTGACGCGTGGCATGACCTTCGACCTCGGGCGCGATTCGGACACGGAGCTGACCGAGGGCCAGGTGCTCGAGGGCCTGAAGATGTACGAGGCGGCGGTGCGCCTGGCGGACGCGTTCGGGTGCGCCGTCATCGGCATCCAGTATCAGCAGGGGCTGAAGGACGTCTGCGTCGCCTCCGACCTGACCGAAGGCCTCCTGAACAACCCTGACCGCCCGCCGGTATCGGGCGACGATGGCCGGGTGCTGTTCGAGGGGCTGGCGGTCCCGCACTTCAACGAAGTGGACGAAGCGGCCGGGCTCGATGCGCTGCTGACCAACCGGGTGTGGTGCGACGCCGGCGTCGATCCGTCCACCACACTGCACGATGTGCGCTGGGGCGCGAAATTCGAGGGCGCCGGCGTGGACGAGTTCGTCTGGGTGTTCGAGATCTCGGGCGCCGTGCCCACCAGTCACCTCGAGGGCGGATACGCGGGCGCGTGCGGTGAACGCCAGCCGCCCATGTACTTCCCCCGCGGAGGCGCGACGATCAAGGGCGTGAGCAAACCGGGCGAAATCGTCTGGAGTCGCATCTACGTCGAGAAAGACGCGCTCTGGATGGACATCGGCCGCGGCGGTGCGATCCGCCTGCCGGAAGCGGAGACACAGCGGCGGTGGGCGGCCACCACGTCGCAGTGGCCCGTCATGCACGCGCTGCTCTACGGTGTGACCCGCGACCAGTTCATGGCCAAGCACAAGGCGAACCACGTGCAGGTGGCCTACGCGCCCGACGCGGCGTCCGCCCGGCGGCTGCTCGCCGCGAAAGCCGGCATGGCGCACGCACTCGGGATCCGTGTGAACCTATGCGGCGACGTCGAGGACGCGCTGGATCGCCACCAGCCGTCGGAGTTCCGCGCGTGATTGACGACGCGGGGCGTGCGGACGCGCCGAGCGCCGGCAAGTCCACCCTGATCAAGATCCTCTCGGACGGCAAGCTGGACGCCACGTTCGTGTATCCGACGGGAGGCCGGCAGGCCGTGGACCTGGCCGCGAAGATCCTGGCGGGCGAGAAGGTGCCGCACCGGGTCGTCCTCCCGACCGAGAAGGTGGTGCGGCCTGCGGCGGCCGAGCGATGAATCAGAGATCGTGGTGAGCTGCGCCGAACCGCGGGGCGACCCCGCTCGCGGTCATCCCCAGGCGGCTCGTGACCGCGATCCCGAATCGCGGTCACTCATAATAGCCGGCGCGACTACCCGACCAGAGGTGCCGACCGTGGACCTGACACCCGACCGCATGTTCATCACCAGCACGCTGGTGGATCTCGTCCGGATCAACTCGATCAACCCGCGTATCGCGCCGGACGGCGCCGGCGAGGCAGAGATTGCCGCGTATGTCGCCCGGACGCTGGCGTGGCTCGGCCTCGACCAGACGACGTTCGAATCGCAGCCGGGACGCGTCACGGCGATGGGCACGTTGCGCGGGACGGGCGGCGGAGGGTCGCTCATGCTGAACGGCCATGCGGACACCGTCGGCATCGAGGGGATGACCGACCCGTTCTCCGCGCAGATCCGCGATGGCCGTCTCTACGGCCGGGGCGCGCACGACATGAAGGGCAGCCTGGCCGCCTGCATCGGCGCCGCGAAGATCCTGGCCGACGCCGGGGTCAGACTCCGGGGCGACCTGGTGATTGCGGCCGTGGCCGACGAGGAATACGGCAGCCTCGGTACGGCCGACCTGATCGATCGGTGCCACGTGGACGCGGCGGTCGTCACCGAGCCGACGAACATGGATGTCTGCCTGGCTCACAAGGGCTACGTGTGGGTCGAGGTGGAGACGCACGGCACGGCGGCCCACGGCAGCCGGTTCACGGAAGGCGTGGACGCGGTGATGCGGATGGGCCGGTTCCTCTCCTCGCTCGACCGCCTGGAGCAGTGGCTGCGTCTCGGGCCCGCGCACCCGCTCGTCGGGCCACCCTCGCTGCACGCCGCGATGATCGAGGGAGGGACCGGCCTGAGTACTTACGCTGCGCGGTGCCGGCTGCAGATCGAGCGGCGCACCGTCCCGGGCGAGACCGTGGAGGCCGCGGTTAGCCAGATCCAGGCGCTCGTCGATCAGTTGTCGGCCGACGACCCGAGCTTCCAGGCTACCGTGCGCCCGTTCTTCGCGCGGGAACCGTTCGAGGTCGCGCCCGAGGCGCGGATCGTCCGCGTGATCACGGAGGCCGCGAGCGGCGTGCTCGGCCGCCGGCCGGCGTTTGTCGGCGACACCCCCTGGATGGATGCGGCGCTGCTGGCGGCGGCGGGCATCGAGACCGTCGTCATGGGGCCGCTCGGCGCCGGCGAGCACTCGGCGGTGGAGTGGGTGGACGTGGAGACGGTGGTGCAGCTGGCCGGGATCCTGGCGCGGACCGCCGTCGAGTACTGCGGGATCGATCGGTGAGGGGGCGCGGCGGCCCGCAGAATGTCGTCGCGTCACCAGGCCCGCAGAACGGGATCGCGTGGAATTTCCGCGAATTGCAGATACGTAATACAGTTCTGCAAGAAGCGGAAATGACACCCGACCCCGTTCCCGTTCACAGTCGCACCCGGCACGGCGGCGCGCTCCTCGTCGCCGTCGGCATCTTCGTCAGCCGGATTTTCGGCCTCGTCCGGGTCCGGGTGTTCTCGCACTACTTTGGCCTCGCCTCCGACGAGGCCGACGCCTTCAACACCGGCTTCCGCATCCCCAACCTCCTGCAGAATCTCTTCGGCGAGGGCGCGCTGTCTGCCTCGTTCATACCCGTCTACGCCAGGCTCGTCGCGGCGGGCGACGAGGACGAGGCGGACCGGCTTGCCGGTGCCGTCGGGGGCCTGCTGGCGTTCACCGTCTCGGTCATCGTGCTCGTCGGCGTCCTCGCCACCGCGTGGCTGATCGACGTGATCGCGCCTGGATTCGAGGGGGAGAAACGGCTCCTGGCCATCCGCCTCGTGAGGATCCTGTTCCCGGGCGCCGGGTTGCTCGTCATCTCGGCGTGGTGCCTGGGCATCCTCAACAGCCACCAGAAGTTCTTTCTCTCGTACGCCGCGCCCGTGGCCTGGAACCTGGCGATGATCGCCGCGCTGGTGATCGTCGGCGGCCACACGGACCTCGGTTCGTTGGCGGTCGTGCTGGCGTGGGCCTCCGTTGCTGGCAGCGCGCTGCAGATAGCCGTGCAACTGCCCACCGTGTCGCGCGTGCTGTCGCAGTTCCGGCCCTCGCTCGACATCCGCTCGTCGCACGTGCGTGAGGTCGTCCGCAACTTCTGGCCGGTACTGTTCAGCCGCGGCGTCGTGCAGATCAGCGCGTACATCGACCAGTTGATTGGCAGCCTGTTGCCCACAGGTGCCATCACGGGACTCACCAACGTCCAGTTGCTCTACACACTGCCGGTCAGCCTCTTCGGCATCTCAGTGTCGGCGGCAGAGCTGCCGGCAATGTCCCGGGCGACGGGTGACGAGGCCGCCGTCGCGGCGCACCTGCGGGCGCGGCTTGGTGCCGGGCTGCAGCAGGTCGCGTTCTTCGTCGTGCCGTCGGCCGTGGCGTTCGCCGCGCTTGGCGACCTGGTTGCCGGGACGATCCTGCAGACCGGACGGTTCCGGCACGAAGACGCGATCTATGTGTGGGGCATTCTGGCCGCCTCCGCGCTCGGGCTGCTCGCATCCACGTTCGGTCGGCTCTACTCGGCCACGTACTGGGCGCTTCGCGATACGCGAACGCCGCTGCGGTACGCGATCGTGCGCGTCACGCTCACCGGCACGATGGGCTACCTGGCCGCGATGTATCTGCCGACTCTTTTCGGTGTCGAAGCGCGCTGGGGCGCGGCAGGCCTCACCGCCACGTCCGCGTTGTCGGGATGGGTCGAGCTGTTCCTGCTGCGGCGCACGTTGTCACGGCGAATCGGCGCCGCCGAGCTGCCGGGCTGGTTCCTCGCAAAGCTGTGGACCTCGGCGGCCGCTGCCGCCGGCGTGGCCTGGGTGATCAAGCTGGCCCTGCCGTCAGAGGGCTCGCCAGTCCTGCGAGGCGTTTTCACCCTCGGGCCGTACAGCGTCGTCTATCTCGGCCTGACGCTCCTGGTTGGCTTGCCCCAGGCGCGCGGACTCCTGCGGCGGGTCCGCTGACCGTGCTGATGGGCCTGTCGGCCGGGATCGCGTGCCTGGTCCGCATTACGTCCCTGTCGTTTCTCCTGCCGGGACTGGCCTACCTCCTCCTGGCCACGACCCGTCCGTGGAAAGGTCCAAGGCGAAGACACTGTGGTCGGTGCCGGAAGGACCGTGGCCGTTCAGTGACTGATCGAGGCTCGCGGCTATGTATGTCGCTTCGGCTGCATGTCCAGCTTTCTCTTTTCGTCTTGTTTGTCCTTCGTGGCTTGCTGTTTCTGACCCTTTTCCTTGTCCTTCTTGCCCTTGTCTCCCATGATGCACCTCCAGCGCCTATTGTCCATCAATCATCGAGTGTGAGCGAGTGGATAGTGACAGTGCTGAGCGATGCCGGCGGCAGTCCGCGGTGGCAGCCCAATCCGGTCTTGGCACTCGAAGCGCGACGGATCGCGACTAACGGCTGCGCTGGGCCGACTGCGGACGGCCTCCGCGGCGTCCATTGCGACGAGCGGCCGCGGTCTTTTTCGCGGACCGCTGGCGACCGAGCAACGCCGCCGGGCTCACGATCGCGACGCTCGAACGGCCACCGCCGGTCGTCACGCGGGCGACCTTGACGACCGTATGTGAGTCCGGCAGCGCGAGCCCGCGCGCCTGCCGATCGGTGACGTAGAGAGCCAGGATCTCGCGCACCGCCTGCTCGGCTTCGCCGGGCGTGTTAGCGGCGGCGTAGACCGGCAGGCCAGGCACGTAAGCGCTCACCGCTCCGCTCTCTTCGGCCTCGAAGACGATGGGATACCGTGTGGTCATTCCAGCCCCGCGTCCCTCAATATGCGACGGGCGAGCCGTCCCACATCCTTCTTCGTGTGAACGGACACCCAGATTTCCTTCTTCGTGACCGGGTGAACCAGCTTGCGGTGGCTACCCTTGCCGATCCGCTCCTCCACGAAACCCGCGGCTCGAAGTCGCCGAATCAGCTCTGCCCAGATCATTCACGATCAGCATAACCCAACGATGGGTTTCTGTCATTTCGTCCCTGTCTCGGATCCGGTCTCGGATATGTCACGCGTTGGCGCCAGAATGCGCGGGGGCGGGCGGGTGTCCACGTCGACCAGCTGTCCGATATTTGCCTTCACTCTTCGGACACAGACGCCAGACGATTCCCGCAACTTTCGTCCGCCGGATCCGGAACGGGCTGGTAACGGACCTCGGCAGCTACCTCGACAGTTCGGCCGGAGAGCGGCCGCCGGCGTACGCCCCTAAATCACCCCCGGCGGCAAACGCCCCCGACGCTGCAATTCGACGGTGCCCGTAAGTTATTGATTGTATTGAGGAGAAGTGGCGCGCCCGACCCTTCGACTCGCTGCGCTCGCTCAGGGTTCGGGCTGTGTCGGAGGACAGGGAGATGTGGCGCGCCCGACAGGGTTCGAACCTGTGGCCTTCGGCTCCGGAGGCCGACGCTCTATCCAGCTGAGCTACGGGCGCGCATTGCGGAACAGGCAAAACAGTCTATCACACGCGCCCGCCCGGCGCAGCGGGCCGGTTCTTCACTGTCGGTTCTTCACGCTGGAGATTCCGAGCAGACTCCGGAAGAAAGATGGTGCGCCCGGAGGGGCTCGAACCCCCGACCTGCGGCTTCGAAGGCCGACGCTCTATCCAACTGAGCTACGGGCGCAAGACTTTCATCATAGCACCAGGCCTCCTCCAGCGCTGCATGGCTCGCTCTTCCGGCCGCCCCGGTCCCGGCCGAAGCACTGGCTCATATCCGTCTTTCGTGAGCAGCCAGCGGGCAAAGATCTGTCGCCGGGATCTGTGGCGTGCGAGAATAGTCGAGTGGCTCCCTCGCCCTTCTCAGACGATGGTCCGCTGACCCGCCACGTCGCGTCGACGGAGGTCAGCCTGCCCGAGGTCCACGGCTCGGTGGCCGTGCCGACGGGCGCCGGGTTCTGGCGCAAGCTCTTCGCCTTCGCTGGCCCCGGCTACCTCGTGGCCGTCGGGTACATGGATCCGGGAAACTGGGCCACCGACATCGCAGGCGGCGCGCGCTATGGCTACGCGCTCCTCTCCGTCGTCTTCGCCTCCAACCTGCTCGCCATCCTGCTGCAATCGCTTGCCGCGCGCCTGGGCATCGCGAGCGGCCGCGACCTGGCGCAGGCGTGCCGCGACCGGTTCTCGCGGCGCACCACCTTGCTCCTCTGGGGCCTCGCGGAAATCGCCATTGCGGCCACCGACCTGGCCGAGGTGATCGGCTCCGCGATCGCGTTGAACCTCCTGTTCGGCCTCCCGATGGTGGTCGGCGTCTGCCTCACCTCGCTCGACGTCTTGATCGTGCTCTATCTCCAGCACCACAAGTTTCGGTATGTGGAGGGGCTGGTCGTGCTGCTGATCGCCGGCATTGGGGCTGCATTCGCGGCGGAGCTGTTCTTCTCCAAGCCCGACCTGGCCGCCGTCGCGCGCGGATTCCTCCCGACCTCCCAGCTGTTCACCGACCGCGAGATGCTGTACCTGGCGGTCGGGATCGTTGGCGCCACGGTGATGCCGCACAACCTGTACCTGCACTCGTCGATCGTGCAGACGCGCAAGTACGGCGACTCGAAGGAGAGCCGTCGCGAGGCGGTGTCGTTCGCGGTGCTCGATTCGACGGTCGCGCTCTCGTCGGCGCTGTTCATCAACGGCGCGATCCTGGTGGTCTCGGCCGCTGCCTTCCACGGCACGGGCTACGAAGGCGTGGCCGACATTTCCGACGCCTACAAGCTCCTGGCGCCGCTGCTCGGGACGACCCTGGCTTCCACCTTTTTCGCGCTGGGCCTGCTGTTCTCGGGCCAGAACGCGACGCTGACTGGCACGCTGGCCGGGCAGATCGTGATGGAAGGGTTCCTGAACCTGCGGATGCGCCCGTGGCTGCGGCGGCTGCTGACACGGGGCGTGGCGATCGTCCCGGCGCTCATCACCGTGGCGTTCTACGGCGAGCGGGCGAGCGGCAGCCTGCTGATCTTCAGCCAGGTCATCCTGAGCCTCCAACTGCCGTTCGCCGTCATCCCGCTCATCCTGTTCGCCAGCGATCGCCGCCGCATGGGACAGCTGGCGATTGGCCGATGGACGAAGGCGATTGCCTGGTCGTGCGCCGCGCTGATCACGGTGCTCAACGTCTGGTTGCTCTGGCAGACGGTGATCGGCTGGTTCTGATGCCACACGAGGCGATCACGCCTCGCCGGGCCGACGTGGTGCGTCGTGTCGCGGCGGTCGGCGTGTGAGGTCGGTCGAACGGGGAGCAGAGCCGACAAGGCGTGCCGTGTCGCAGCGCGGGAGCGAGACGGTGGAAAGGAAGACGGGATCCAATGTACAAGAAGATCCTGGTGGCGGTGGAGAACTCGGAAGCGGATCGCACGATTCTCGAGCACATCCAGCCGCTGGCACGGCTGACGGGCGCGCGGCTGCTGCTCGTGCACGTCGCCGACGGCTGGGCGGCTCGCTACTTCAACGAGCTGAACCTGCGCGAGTCGGAAGAGATGCAGGAGGACCGCGCCTACCTCGGGCGCCTTCGTGGAGAGCTCCAGGAGCACGGCTTCGAGGTGGAGGCGCTGCTGCGGATGGGCGATCCCGCGAAAGAGATCTGCCAGGTGGCCGAGGAGCAGGCCGTCGATCTGATCGCCATGGCAACCCACGGCCACCACGGCGTCAGCGACGTCATCCACGGCCAGACGGTGGACCACGTCCGTCACAAGATGCGGATGCCGGTGTTGCTGCTCAGGGCGAAGGGAATGTAGCCGCTAGTGCGTCTGACTCCGCAGCTGGCGCTCGGCCTCGTACCAGTCTTCGAGGTCGCCGCCCTGGGTGCCGCCGCGGTACACGTAGAGTTCGTATGCCCGGCGCCGAACCTCTTCGGGGCTCAATTTCTCGAGTGCGCCGAGTTCGATCGGCGCGGTGCGGGCGGAGGCTGCTTGTGACTCGGTCTGGGTCGTCGCTTCCGTCCGGGCGAGATCGGCTGCCGACGCGACGACCGCCTGCACGTCGGTGGCCTTCTTGTCCATGCTCCGACGCCCCGGCGCACGCCGCGCCTTGGCTTCTCCGTTGGTCCCCTCGCTCTCTCTCCCGTTGGTGCTCTTCGCCATCCTGACTTCTCTCCTGACGACGCGCTGGGCCCAGAGCTGGTGCCGGGCCGGAACATCCACAATATTGGTATCGATATAGCTACTTTACCACGACCGGCCGCGGATGATCACCATGACCCGATCGAGCCGGAACCAAAGAGGCTCGGCCGGGTTATCAGGCCATCCCTGCCTCAATAACCTGGAACCTGACCCGCCGGTGGTGCGTATTGTCTGGTGACGGGCGGCGGTCCCCTGTTTTCACGATTCGTCATGTGGTTCGAGGGTGTTATGGCCTGGCCGAAGAAGCGCAAGTTGGTGGTCGTCGGGGCGGCGGTGGTGCTCGGAGTCGTCGGCGTCTATGGCTACACGGTCCTCGCGCGGCCCGCCACCACGGTCGATCCCGCGAGGCTGGCCACGGTGGAGCGCGGCGACCTGGCTCGCTCGGTGGTGGCTACGGGGAGAATCGAGCCGATCACCAAGGTCGAGATCAAGTCGAAGGCGAACGGCATCATCAAGGAACTGAAGGTCCAGGTCGGCGACCGCGTCACCGTGAACCAGGTGCTGGCCGAGCTCGACCGTGACAACCTGGCCGCCCGCCTTCGCGAGTCCCGGGCAGCGCTGACCGGCGCCGACGCGAACCTCAGGGCGGCGCTGGCCGAGCTCGCCAAGAACAAGGTCGAGGCCGAGGGTCCCGACGTCGCCTTCGCGCGCCGCAACGTGGAACGGGCCGATCAGTTGTCGCGCGACAAGCTGATCTCGCCGCAGAACCTGGACGATGCGCGCAGCGCGATGGACCAGGCGGTGAACCGGCAGGCGGTGGCGAAGTCCCAGCTCGGCGTCAGCGACGCGCGTGTGGCCCAGGCTCGCGCCACCGTTGCTCAGTCTCAGGCGGCCGTCGATCGCACCGAGGAAGAGCTGTCCAACGCCACGATCCGGTCGCCTCTCAACGGCGTGGTCCTGTCGAGGGACATCGAGGTCGGCAGCCCGGTGTCGTCGATCCTGAACCTCGGCTCGTCCGCCACGCTGGTCATGGTGCTTGGCGACATCAGCCAGGTGTACGTGAAGGGCAAGGTGGACGAGGCAGACATTGGCCTCGTGCGGCTGGGTCAGCCGGCGCGGATCAAGGTCGAGACGTTCAAGGACCGCCAGTTCGAGGGGCGGGTGACGCAGATCGCCCCGATGGGCGTCGAGAAGGACAACGTGGTGAACTTCGAGGTGCGCGTGTCGATCGACAACGCGTCCGGCGAGCTGCGGGCGAACATGACGTCGAACGCCGAGATCGTCCTCGAGGAGCACAAGGGCACGTTGATCGTGCCGGAACGGGCCGTGATCTACGACGCGTCGCACCGGGCGTTCGCCGAGCGGGTCCAGCCGGACAGCAAGACCGGCCGTGAACGGGTGCCGATCACGATCGGCGTCAGCAACGGCACGCGCACGCAGGTGGTCAAGGGCCTGGCCGCCGGCGACCGCATCATTCTCCAGTAGGGGCGACCGGCTGGTCGCCCGGACAGTGCGCCCGGTCACTACCATGGAACTCCTTCGCCAGACCTGGTCGAATCTCGCGGCGAACAAGCTGCGCAGCTTCCTGACGATGTTCGGGATCATGTGGGGCGTGATCTCCATCGTCCTGCTGTCGGCCGTGGGCGAAGGGTTCCAGCGCGGCAACCAGCACGTGCTCGAGGAACTCGGCAAGAACATCGTCATCATCCGGAACGGCCGGACGTCGATGCAGGCCGGGGGCGCGAGGGCGGGGCGATTGGTGGTGCTCGATATCGAGGACGTGCGCCTCCTGAAGGAGAAGTCGAAGCTGCTCGAGGCGGTTTCGCCCGAGTTGATCCGGGGCGCCATCCGCGCGAAGAGTCCGTTCAATTCCAGCTCGCTGCAGCTGAGCGGCGTCTGGCCCGTCTACCAGAGCCTGCGGACGATCGAGGTGGACCGCGGCCGACTCATCTCGGAGGCCGACTGCCGCGACGTCCGGCGAGTTGTCGTCATCGGGACCGAGGCGAGCCGCCAGTTGTTCGCGGACCGCGACCCCGTGGGCTCGACCGTCAGCCTGAACGGCCTGCCCTACACCGTCATCGGGCGCGTGAGGAAGAAGGACCAGGACTCGAACTACACCGGGGCGGACAACGAGCGGCTCTTCATCCCGTACGAGGCGGCGCGCAACGATTTTCCGATGCCCGGCGGTCAGTACACGGCAGACTCGCTCTCGACGATCATTGCCGCGCCGCGCGCGGAAGTCGCCAGGCAGATGGAAGAGTGGCTCGAGCGCGAGGGGCTCGGCGGCTTCCTCGGTCTCGAGGCGCAGGGCCCTGTCGAGATGGACGTCCGGGCCGTCCTTGCGCCGCGGCACGGCTTTGACCCTCGCGACCCGGAAGCGCTGTCGATGTGGAACACGGCGATCGAGGCGGTGATGTTCGCGAAGATGATCGGGGGGATGCACACCTTTTTCGTCTCGGTGAGCGTCATCACCCTCGCGCTTGGCGGGATCGGCGTGATGAACATCATGCTGATAGCGGTGCGGGAGCGCACGAGGGAGATCGGCGTTCGGAAGGCCATCGGCGCGACGTCGCGCAACATCGAGTGGCAGTTCTTCAGCGAGGGGCTGGCCCTGACGCTCTCGAGCGGGGCGATCGGCTTCGCGATCGGCGTCGGGTTGTGCGCGCTGGTCAACCTCGCGCCGATGCCCGAGCGTTTTGCGGGGATGGTCACCACGTGGCAGACGGCGGCCTCCGCCATCGTCGTCCTGTCGCTCATCGGGGTGGCCGCCTCGACGTACCCGGCGCGGCGCGCCGCGCTGCTACCGCCGATCGAGGCGTTGCGCTACGAAATGTAGGTCGCTGTGCTCTTCAAAGAAGTCTTCTTGCAGGCCGCCGCCGCGATCTGGGAGCACCGCTTCCGCGCGGGATTGACGATGCTCGGGATTGCCTGGGGCATCGTGACCGTCGTGATCCTGATGGCCTACGGTCAGGGATTCCGGATGGCGCTCGTGGTCGGCTTTCGGAACGCGGTGTCCGACGGCACGGCGCGGCTGCGGGGAGGGCAGACGAGTTCGCAGGTGGGAGGCGAGCGGGCGGGACGCCGCATCTTGCTCAAGGAGGAAGACGTCGAGGCGCTGCGGCAACTGGGCACGGTGAAGTACGTCAGCCCCGAGTACCTGGAGTCGCTGCCGCTCGTCTACGGGACCCGGTCGACTACGGCGGGTGTGCGGGGGGTGGCGCCCGAATACGGGCTGATGCGCAGCGAGACGGCCGGCGACGGCCGGTTCATCAACGCCGAGGACTGCGAGAAGCATCGTCGGGTGGCGTTCGTGGGCTCCGACGTGGCGAAGAAGCTGTTCAGCAACATCCCGCCGGTCGGCCAGACCATCCGCATTGCCGGCCTGTCGTTCGAGGTGGTGGGCGTGCTCGCGCAGAAGGCGCAGCTCTCCTCGTACTTCTACCCCGACTCGATGTCGGTCTTCATTCCGCACACGACGATGAAGTCGATGTTCGCGCAGGAGTACTGCGACTACGTGGTCTACCAGGCGGTGCAGCCGTCGGCGCAGGACGTCACGCTGCGGCAGGTGCGGGAGGTGCTCGCGGCCCGGCACCGGTTCGACGCTCGCGACGAGCGGGCGATCGGCGCCGATACGAGCGCCGAGATCATGTCCGTGGTGGACGGGATGGCTGGCGGCCTGATGGTCGTGCTCGTATTCATCGGCTCGCTCACGTTGATGATCGGCGGGGTGGGCGTGATGAACATCATGATGGTGTCGGTGCAGGAGCGGACACGCGAGATCGGCGTGCGGAAGGCGCTCGGCGCGCGACGCCGGCACATCCTGATGCAGTTCCTGCTGGAAGGCATCGCCATCACGTTCGCTGGCGGGCTGGTGGGAATCGTCCTCTCGTTCGCCATCGTCAAGGCGGTCGGCGTGCTGCCGTTCATCGCGGGACTGATCGGCGACCCCTCGCGATCGACGGACATTCACCTGCTCATGTCGGCGCCCATTCTCGTCACCGCCACGACCATTCTCTCGCTGACGGGGCTCGTCAGCGGGCTGTGGCCGGCGTTCCGCGCATCGCGGCTCGATCCGATCGAAGCGCTGAGATACGAGTAGGGGTACGGCACGCTGTGCCCTGACGATGCGTGTCGTCCAGCTGACCACTGAACGCTGTTGCGACCGCTGTCGCGATCCGCCGCCTGTTATCCCTGTGGTACACTGCTGCTCTTTTGGCTCGGCAGGGTAGCCATCCTGCTGCTGCAGTTCGGCCTCTTCGAGGCGGGTGTCCAGGTCGAGGCGGCCGAGGCGCGCTGATGGTCTTCAACTCCCTCCACTTCGCCGGTTTCTTCGTCGTGGTCTACGCCCTCTACCGGGCACTGCCGCACCGCGGGCAGAACTGGCTGCTGCTCCTCGCGAGCTACTATTTCTACGCGGCGTGGGATTGGCGGTTCCTGGGGCTGCTCGTCGCCTCGACGGTGATCGACTTCTACTGCGCCCGGTTCATGGCGATCCAGGAGGCGCCGGTCAGGCGCCGCGCGGCGCTGCTGGTGAGCCTCGCGTTCAATCTCGCGATGCTCGGGTTCTTCAAGTACTTCAACTTCTTCGCCGAGAACCTGCACGCAGTCTTCGCGGCCTTCGGATTCAGGCTCGACGTGGTGACGCTGCGGGTGCTGCTGCCGATCGGCATCTCGTTCTATACGTTCATCACGATGAGCTACGTGATCGACGTGTACCGCCGGCAGATCGAGCCGGCGCGGAGCCTGCGCGATTTCGCGGTGTTCGTCGCGTACTTCCCGCACCTGGTGGCCGGTCCCATCCTGCGCGCTCCCGTGCTGCTGCCGCAGATCGTCATGCCGCGGCGGGTCACGCGCGAGCAGGTGGTCGAGGGGCTGTGGCTGATCGGCTACGGCTTCTTCAAGAAGGTGTTTGTCGCCGACAGCCTGGCCTACCTCGCGGACGGCGTCTTCGGCGCGGCGCACCCCACCGGGTTCCAGGTGTTGCTCGGCCTCTATGCCTTCGCTTTCCAGATTTACGGCGACTTCTCGGGTTACTCGGACATGGCGCGCGGCACCTCGAAGCTGATGGGCATCGAGCTGAACCTCAACTTCCGGTTTCCGTATTTCGTGCGGACGGCGCAGCAGTTCTGGCAGCACTGGCACATCACTCTCTCCACGTGGCTGCGCGACTACCTGTTCCTCCCGATGGCCTACGCCCTCTCGCGTCGGATCGACGGGGTCGGCTGGCTGGGTGTGCGCGACGACGTCTGGGTCTACGCGCTGGCCACGATGGGGACGATGTTGATCGGCGGGCTGTGGCACGGCGCGGCCTGGAACTTCGTGCTGTGGGGCGCCTACCAGGGCGTATTGCTGGTGGTGTTCACGCTGACGCAGCAGTGGGGGAGGAGACGGCAGCGGCGTCGGACGGGCCGCGCGGGCCGCCGGCCACTGGCGGGCGTAGCCGCCGCGGCTGGCGTGGTCGGGATGTTTCACCTCACCTGCTACGGCTGGCTGATCTTCCGGGCGAAATCGACAGGTCAGATCGGGCAGTTGACGGCGGCGTTGTTCACGCGTTTCGACCCCACGCCCGGCGCGCTCGAGACCAACGGCCTCCCGCTGTTGTTCTACGCCGGGCCGCTGCTGGCGGTGCACGCGTTCGAGGCCTACAAGGACGACCTGTCCGCCGTCTTCTCGCTGCCCGTCGTCGTGCGCTACTCGATCTACGCGGCGATGCTCTACCTCACGGTGCTGTTCGGCGATTTCGCGGGCTCGCAGTTCATCTACTTTCAGTTCTAAGGCGCGGAGCGGCCCTCCGTGGTGGTTTCGTGGACGGGTTGTCAGCGTGTCTGCGCGCCGAGGCGGGACGCGACCTGGCCGCCGAGGCGGTTGGCGGCGCCAAGCGCGCGCGCAAGGTCGCGGTGGGCAAGATACTCCACGAGGAACGCGGCATCGAACGCGTCCCCGGCGCCGGTCGTGTCGGTGACCGTGATTGGCTCGGCGGCAGCCGAGACCGTGCCCTCAGCGTGCAGCGCGGTGGCACCCTGGCCGCCCTGCTTCACCACAGCCACCGCCGCCCGCGCCAGCAGGCCCGACAGCGATTCGCCGGGCAGGAGCGCCCGGGCCTCGTCCCCGTTCGCCAGGAGGATATCCAGCCGCCCGATTTCGTCAAGGAGTTTTGTCGGGCCGTAGGCGCGGATCAGCGAGAACGACGACGGGTCGAACGCCACGAGAATGCCGCGGTGGCGCGCTTCGGCCAGCAGCGCCGAGGCGAACGAGGCGGAGCCGGCCATGAACACCGCGTAGCCGTTCAGGAACACCGCGTCCACGCCGTCGAGAAGCATCGATGGGACATCGTTCGCGGTGAGGCGCAGCGGCTGGCTGTGGTCCGTGATGAACGCGTGCTCGGCGTCGGGTCGGACCACGACGCCGATGCGCATCGTCTGCCCGCCGGCGACGACGCGCACGAAATCGGCGACGCCTTCCGACTGGAGGTGCGCCAGCATCAGCTCGCCCAGCCGGTCCTCGCCCACCTGGCCGACCAGCGTGGCTGACGCCCCGAGGCGCTTCGCCCAGACCGCGACGTTCGCCGCGGAGCCGCCGGCCAGCAGATCGACGTGCCCGTAGACGTCAGCGCCCCAGACGAGGTCGCCGGACGGGCGCATCAGCACGTCCCAGGCAATGTCCCCGATCACGAGCAGCCGGGGCGGCGTCATCGGCGGCCCGAGGCCCGGCCGGCTTTCTCGCCGGACTTCTGGTGGGTGAACGAGAGGCTGAACAGATCTTCGGCGCCCCTGATCGGAATCTCGAACCACGGTTTCATCTCGCCCGCCGATTGGCCGAAGCCGAAACGGAACCACGCCACCGACGTCGAGGGGTCTTTCAGGAGGAAGAATACCCGCGTCTTCCCGACGCCGAGCGCGCGGTAGATCGTCTCCAGCGTCACCTTCAGCACGTCGTCGAGAGTGTATTCGTCGATGAGCAGCGACGTGATCTCGTGCAGCCCCTTGGTCAGGATCGTCTCTGGCAACTCCTTGGCAGGCGTCCCCGATTCGTTCGACCCGATCTCCGACACCAGTGCGCCGGCACTCGAGGCGTCGGCCAGTCCGGCGGCACTCGCGCCCGGCGAGACGAGCGAGGCGACGCGCCACTCGCCAATGCCCGACATGAAACGGCTTCCGGGCAGTTCGAGCTTGAACGCGGTGGACGACTCCTTCATCCACCAGCGGCCCCGTCCGCGCCTGCTTCTGGAGGTGCTCGAACAGAAGCAGGCCGGTCGCGATGGCGCGAATGCGCTCGAAGCCCATCAGCAGGACGGCGCGGGTGATCGTCGTAATCTCGTTGTACTGCGCGTAGGCCACGGTGTTGACCAACCGCAATACCTTCTGCGTCAGGCCGTAGTCCTGGAGGATGGTGTCGGCCAGTGCGCCAGACGAGGTGGCCTCCGAGGAGGTCAGCGAGCTGATCAATCCGACCGTCTTGGCCATGGCCGGGAACTCGCCGCTCTTGCGGATGGCGGCGAGCAACCGATCGACGCTCGGATGTCTGGTCTGCGTCATAGGCGGTTGCCTGATGAAAACATGCCCGTGCGTGGCTGTCAATGCTCGCGTCTCGCCCTGGGCGCCGACCGGTCTGCTATCATTAGAAAAGGGCTCATCGCCATTCTCCAGGGGGACACATGGGTTTCGGATCCGCACATCTTCGAATACCGACGGCAGCGGACGCCCTGCCCGGTCGTGAGATCCCGATGGATGTCCCATCGGCGCATTTCGTCAATGGCGCACCGCTTCAACCGCCGTTCCCGGCCGGAACCGCGCGAGCGGTGTTCGGGATGGGGTGTTTCTGGGGCGCCGAGCAAAAGTTCTGGCAGACCCCTGGCGTGGTATCCACCGCCGTCGGCTACGCCGGCGGGCTGACGCCCAACCCGACCTACCGCGAGGTCTGCAGCGGCGGGACGGGGCACGCCGAAGTGGTGCTCGTGGTGTTCGACCCGTCGCGGCTCTCGTACGACGACATGCTGAAGCTGTTCTGGGAGAACCACGATCCCACTCAGGGGATGCGGCAGGGCCACGACATCGGCACACAGTATCGCTCGGCGATCTACGCCTTCGACGAGGCACAGGCGGGGGCCGCGCGCGCCTCACGCGACGCGTATCAGCGCCGCCTGAGCGAGGCGGGGTACGGCCAGGTCACGACGGAAATCGCGGCCGCGCCGCTGTTCTACTACGCCGAGGCGGATCACCAGCAGTACCTCGCCAGGAACCTGGGCGGCTACTGCGGACTCGGCGGCACCGGCGTTGCGTGCCAGGCGGGCCTTGTGACCCCGTAGGACCGCTCGCCCGTTTTTCGCTCGCCCCGGGCCTCTTAGTCCCTTATGCGCGAAGTCTTCGACGTCGGGGAAAAGAAATCGTGGTTGTCGGCCGAAAGCTGCTAATAACCCGGCCGAGCCTCTTTGGTTCCGGCTCGACCGGGTTATGCGAGCGACGGCGCTTGTCCTATCCCACCCGGCCCATTCCGGATAAAATGTCGGGTCAGTTCCGACGATGACTCTGAACCGATGGCTCTTGCTGTGCGTGGTCGTGGCCGCAGCCGCGGTCGTTGTGACCGTCGATTCGGACAGCACCCGCGCCGAGGTGACCGCGACAGCCCGCCTCACAAGCCGGGCACCGGGGGCGGCTCAGCCGTCGGTCGAGACCCGTCGCGTCGCATTCGTCCTCCGGCGGACCGACCGAACGTGGCACGTCTCGGCCATCCGGTTGCTGCGGGACGACCCCGCTCGGAACGGATCACAATCCCGTCGCTTTCAGCTCCGTCTCCTTGAAAGGAGCAGCAGGTTGTTATGAGCAGAACCAGCCGTGTCTTGGTTGTCGTGCTGACGCTCGTCGTCGCACTTGGCGTGTTTGTCGTGGCGCAGCGCCCGGAGGCGGGTGGCGGGGGCTACAGCCAGATGCTGGCGGCCTCAGGCCGCACGCTGCGCGAGTGGGACGACCGTGTCCTGAGCATGGAGCGCGAACGCGAACTGCGGCCGAGGACGGTGCAGGTCGACACGCTCGTTCCCGGCCGGTCGCATCATCGGCTGGATCAGTACTACAAGGGCGTCCCGGTGTTTGGCGGCGAAGCCGTCCGCGAGACGGACGGGCAGGTGACGCTCTCGGTGACGACGTCCATCTACTCGGGCATCGACATCAGCCCCAACCCCACGCTGTCGCAGGCGGACGCCGTCAGGGTGTTCCAGGCGGAGACCGGCGCCGCGGGGGGGGGGCGCGTGTCCCCCGAGTTGATGATCCTGCCTCGCGCCAACGGCACCTACGCGCTGACGTACCGCGTGAGCGGTGTCGTCAAGCACCAGCTTCCCGTCCTGTTCGTCAACGCCCAGACCGGCGCCGTGGAACTGAAGTACAACAACCTGCAGACGCAGCAGCCGACGGCGCTTCTGGGCAACGGCGTGCTCGTGAGCCAGGGGCTCGTGGCGAACGATCAGAAGAAGGTGAGTTGCGTGCTGCAGGGGGCGAGCTACATGGCCTGGGACATGATGCGGCCGATCACGATCAAGACGTACGACCTCAAGGGCAACTTCAGCCGGACGGAGTCAATCGTCGATGGCAAGACCCCGTTTGCGACGTCTGACTTGGCGACGTCCACTGGCGGAACCTGGGCCGACCCGGTCGTCGTCGACGGCCACACGTACATCGGCTGGACCTACGACTACTTCTATCAGCGCATCGGGTGGAAGGGGTTCGATGGCGACAACGTCCGAACGGTGTCGGTCATCGTCCACCCGGTCAACCGGGCGGACATGGACAAGTACGTCTGGGCCGATGTCTCCGACTACTACGTGAATGCCTTCTTCTGCCAGCAGTGCGGCATCGCGCGTGAAGACATCATCATGTTCGGCGAAGGGTTGCCGTCGGGCTATTACCTGTCGGACACTGGTCAGTACACGGACTATTTCGTGGCCGCGCTGGGCATCGTCGCCCACGAATACGCGCACGGTGTGAGCGGGTACACGGCCAACCTGATCTACCAGAACGAGTCGGGCGCGCTCAGCGAGGCCTTCTCAGACATCATGGGACAGGCGGTCGCCTTCTTCCGCGAGAACGCGGGCAACGGTCTGCTCCAGGCCGACTATCTCACGGGCAAGGAGACTTTCCGGCCCAGCAGGGCCGGAAGCACGTACGGGTCGCGCAACCTCGCCAACCCCGCGGCGTTCGGAGACCCCGATCACTACTCCAAGCGTTACGTCGGGACGGACGACAACGGCGGGGTGCACACCAACAGCACGATTGCCTCGCATGCCTTCTACCTGGCCATCGAGGGAGGCACGAACCGGACATCCGGCCTCTCGGTGACGGGGGTGGGATCGGCGAACCGTGACAAGATCGAGAAGGCGTTCTTCCGGGGATTCACGACGCTGATCTCCAACGCCACGTTCAGCCTGGCACGGGCCAAGACGATCCAGGCCGCCCGCGATCTGTACGGAGCGGGCAGCAACGTCGAGGTGGCCATTGTCCAGGCGTGGAATGCGGTTGGCGTGAATTAGGAGGCTGGGATGACCAGAAAGCTTCTCATGCTGCTGCCGCTGCTGGTGTGCCTGGCCGCTGTTCCCGCGTTCGCGGCGACGGTCCGCGTCAAGGCCGACAAGACACCGCTCCGCGCAACCCCCGCCCAGAACGCGGTCGTCGTCGATCAGCTGAAAGCCGGCGCGATCCTGGACCTGGTGGATGTCAATCGCGACTGGTACAAGGTGCGTGATCCACTGACGAAGAAGGAAGGATATGTCCTGGCGTCGGCTGTCGATCTGCAGCCGGGCTCGGCGCCAACCTCCAGCGGCCAGAAGACGGCCGCTCCAGGGGCCGCCGCGAAACCCGCTGCCGCGCGTCCCGTCAAGAAGGGCGACTGGACCGATCGCGGCTATCTCTGGGTCGGTGGGCTGTTCCAGGCCGGCAGTTCGGCCAGCACCCAGCTCCAGACGTGGCCGTACTTTGCGGAGACGGCGACGACCACGGTCACCTATCCCGCGAAGAACGCTCCGGGCTTCGATATCGCCGGCGGCTATCGGGTCTGGCGGAACCTGGCCGTTGGCGTCGGCGTAACGAGCCTGAGCCGTTCGACGACCACGACGGTCACCGGATCGATCCCGAGCCCGCTCTACGTGAACCAGCCGCGCACGCTGACGGGTGGGTTTGGCGCGAACACCAGCGAGACCGGCATTCACCTGCAGGCCACGTGGGCGATCCCGATGCCACCGAAGATGATGCTGATGGTGTTCGCTGGCCCCTCGATCTTCAGGGTTCAGCAGACGATCGTCCAGCCGCAGGGCATCGGCGTGTCCTCGGCCTATCCGTACGACTTGGGTGTCATCACGTCCGCCAACACCTCCGAGGCGTCGAAGACCGCCGTCGGATTCGGGGCCGGCGCGGATATCAGTTACTACTTCTCGAAGAGCGTCGGCGTGGGCGGCATGATTCGCTTCGCTCGTGCGTCGGCCTCGTTCCCGGTCACCGGGCAGCCGTCGGTGTCGGTTGTCGCGGGCGGCTTCCAGGTCGGCGTCGGACTGCGGATCCTGTTCCCGTCCTCGAAGACCACGAAGCCAGGGACGCCGGCGAAACCTCAGCCAAAGCCCCAGCCAAAACCCAAGACGCCGCCAAAGAAGAAGTAGGAGCAGGGATCGTCAGGATGCCGCGTGCCACCGTCTCCGGCGCCGCGAAAGCGTGGGCGGTGTTCGGTTCGGTTCAGCGGCCGTGCGTAGCGGAAGCGAGCCACGGTCCGCTGCAACCGCTGGTCAGGCGCCTTGGAAAGCGCCGCGCTAAAGCACCCCAGGGATGAACCGCTTGGTACGCGCACAGTAGGCCACGTACTCAGAGCCCAGTGAGGTGAGCAAGGCCTGTTCTTCTTTGACGACGCGGTTGAGCACCGCGAGGGCGATGGGAAGGAGGAGGCCGAAAATGCTGAGCCAGTTTGCGAAGAACACCCCCAAACCTAGAAAGGCCACGAGGAGGCCGGTGTAAGACGGGTGACGGACGAGACGGTAGAGACCGGCCTGAACAACGACATGGTCGAAGTGGATCGCAACGTCGACCGTGAAGAGCCGGCCGAGCGTGAGGATGGCTGCCCAGCGCAAGGCGAGACCGCCCAACAACAAACCCAACGCCAGAAGGCGGATCATTTGCGGCGGTCCTGGAAGACGAGTCGATGAAACCCACTGGGCAGCAATAGCTAGACCGACCCCGAACGCAATAGCGAGCCAGAGCAGGCGCATTGAACCGCGGTCTTCGCTTTGCGCAGCTCGACCATCCGAGCGCTTCACGAACGCAAGCGCAACCTCCGAGATGGGGAAGAGGGCGACCACCACACGAAGAACAAGTTGGATCATCGGTTCTCCAGGCGCCTAACGATCAGCGCTCATCCGCGGCCGCTCACCGACTACAACGCGGCCGTCGGGTGCAGTGCGGGGTTGATCCTAAGGCCATCGTCCATTGTTGATGTCCACACTCCTGCCTATTCGTCGTGCGACACGGGGGTGGAAGGCGGCAATTGCTGGCTTGGGACCAGGAGAGGTCCACCTGGCCCAGACAGCAAGACGCCAGTCGACCGCATTATCGTCGTGATAGATGTCCGCGGCAACGACTTCTCGCCGCAGGGGTTCCTGGAATTCGCCTTGGTTTCAGCCGGGAATTGGCGGCGCTCGAACAACTGCGACCGCACGTCAGGCACGGCGAAGCCACCGGAGGCGGCGTTATGCAGTTACGAAACCGGGGAGTCTTTCAAGAATCCTTCAAGTTCAGCCAGTGACCCGGCCTACAAGACGGACACGCCCACCGCGCCCGATCCCGACAAGCTGTTGCAGGAGCTGGAGGAAGGAGTTGGGGTGGGTAACGGGGTTCGAACCCGCGACTTCCGGAGCCACAGTCCGGCGCTCTGCCACTGAGCTATACCCACCATACCGTGCAGAACGTTAAATAATAGCATCGGCCGGGCTGGACCGCAATGCAGCGCAACGGGCAGCGGGCAGCGGACAGCGGACGACGGACAGGGAGCCGAAGGGGCGCAGCAGGCTGTGCCCCGTGTGTTGTGGAAGGGATTCAGGCGCGATTGCGACCCAGGGTTCAGGCGCGCTTGGCAACCCCGATGCCGGGCGTTGTGGACACCGTGACCTTCCCGTCCACCACGGTCGTGCCGACGAACGGGTCGTTGCTGATCAGGAGCGCGCCGTCGAGGTCAGCCCAGTCCACCATCGGGGCGAGGTGCGACGCGGCCGAGATGGCGCACGAGGTCTCCGTCATGCAGCCGAGCATGACCTTCATGCCGAGCGAGCGCGCCAGGACGAGCATCTTGTGCGCCTCGCGCATCCCGGTTGACTTCATCAGCTTGATGTTGACCCCGGTGACCGCACCGTACAGTTTCTTGACGTCCTGGAGCCGCTGGCACGATTCGTCGGCGATGATCGGCAGCGGGCTGCGCTCGGTCAGCCACGCGAAGTCGGCGAGCGGCGTCTCCTTCGAGAACGGCTGCTCGACGACGACGACGTTCTTCTCCTTGAGCCACGCAATCTCGTCGAGCGCCTTCTGCCGGTCCTTCCATCCCTGGTTCGCGTCGGCGGTGAGCGGCTTGTCGGTCACCGACCGGATCGTCTCGATCATCTCGTGGTCGTTCTCGCGGCCAAGCTTCACCTTCAGGACCTTGTACTCGGCCGCCTCCTGCACCTTCTTGCGGACGACGTCGGGCGTGTCGATCCCGATGGTGAAACTCGTGTAGGGAGCCTTGGTGGGGTTGAACCCCCAGATGTTGTACCAGGGTTGGCCCATGAGCCTTCCCACCAGGTCGTGCAGAGCAATATCGACCGCGGCTTTCGCCGCCGAGTTCCCCGGCGCGATGGCGTCCACGTCGGCCAGGATCGTCTCCAACTCGAACGGATGTGCGTACTTGCCCAGGTCCACCTTAGCCAGGAAGGCGGCACAGCTCTCCTGCGTTTCTCCCAGATAGGGCGGCATCGATGCCTCGCCGTAGCCGACCACGCCGTCGTACGCGATCTCGGTCAGCATCTCCGGGGTTGTCGTGCGCGACGACATGGCGATCGTGAAGACATGGCGCAGTGTCGCGGTGAATGGTTTGTAGGTCAGCGTCATCCGCGCTTTCGGGCTGCGCGCGCGCGGGCGGGGCCGTACCTGAAGGTCTAGGCCGGGGGCGAGGACGCAGGCGCCAAGCAGCGCCGTGCTCTTGAAGAAGTCTCGTCGGTCGGTCATATCGTCTCGTTCTCGTGGGCCAATTGCTGAGAATTCACGGGCCGCCTGGCGGGCGGCGAGTCAGTGCCTGCTGATTTGCCGGCGGCCGGTCAACTGATCCAGTCGCTGCAAGAGCGTGCGGTAGCCGTCGGGCTTCATGAACAGGTGCGCCCGGTGCCGGCGCACCAGATCCTGCTCTTCCGGATCGAGGGGGTGGCCGGTCAGGATCAGCACGGGCAACGCGGCGAACGCGGCATGGAGCCGGATGAACGCGAGGACCTCGAGGCCGGAGCGTCCCCAGCCCATCGGATCGGGTATGCGCACGTCGAGCACGACCGCGTCCACCGGGGCCTCGTCGAGCGCGCTGAGCGCGCTGTCCACGTCGCCCGCCTCGCAGACGGCGTAGTCCGCTTCCTCCAGGTAGGCTCGCAGAAAAGACCGCACGGTCACCTCATCGTCCACGAGGAGGACGGTGGGGCGACGGCCGGCTTCCGGAGAGGCATAGTACTCTTCGTCGGCTTTTGTGGATGGGTCTTCGGAAGGCGCGGTCTCCCTGGTCTCCGTCGTCTCTTCCGGAAGCCACCCGGGGCCAGGCGGCGCCGGTGTTTCTTCCCGCGACAACCGCCGCCAGCCGCGCGCCTCGAGCGTTGACCGAAACTCGTCCGCGCGCGTCATCAGGCGATCGATGTTGTGAAAGGTCTCGGTGAGGAACAGTTCGTCGCCCCACAACACGCGGAGTTCCAGGCCGGCTCGTATCGTCTGGCGCAGACACCGGACATCCCGGCCATGCCCCCGCAGGCACCAGAGAATCGCCGGTTCGTCAACAATAATCATCCATCGCACTCCCGAATACGACCACATTATGCCAACTTCGGCAAAGATTGCACGCCTTTCGACGATTGCCGTGCGATCGCCCCTGTTGGCGTGATCCCCCAAAGCGACCTAAACCGCCCATTCTCGAGAAGCGAACTTGACAGAACCACAGCGCGCGGGTTCTCCTACGAAGGGGTCGGACCCCTGTTCCCCCGAGAAGCGATCATGCGACATCCCCAGGTCCCCCGCGCCTTCGTGCTGGCCCTCGTCCTGACAATCATCTCCGCCACGGCCGCGCTCGCTGAAGCCCAGGCCGCCTCGTCGCCTGGGGTGCTCCGCCTGGCCACCACGACGAGCACGGCAGACTCGGGGCTGTTGCAGGCCATCCTCCCCGCGTTCGAGAAGTTGTGCGCGTGCCGCGTGGACGTGATCGCGGTCGGCAGCGGCCAGGCGCTGGCAATCGGGCGCCGGGGCGATGCTGACGCGCTGCTGGTGCACTCGTACAAGGCGGAGGTCCAGTTCGTCGCCGACCGTCACGCCACCCAACGGCATGACGTCATGTACAACGACTTCGTCATCGTCGGCCCCCTGGCGGACCCGGCGAAAATCGGCGGCAAGACATCCGCGCGGGATGCCTTCGCCTCCCTGGCGGCCGCGCAGGCGCCGTTTGCGAGCCGCGGCGACAAGTCGGGGACCCACACCGCGGAACTGGCGATCTGGGCCGCCGCCAAGGTTACGCCATCAGGCGCCTGGTATCGCTCGCTCGGTCAGGGCATGGGCGAGACGCTGATACTGGCGAACGAGCAGCGCGCCTACGCGCTCACCGACCGGGGCACCTGGCTATCGATGCGTGAAAAGTTGGCCAACCTGCGGATCCTGGTGGGCGGAGGTTCGCTCGCCGAGAATCACGACTCCAACCTCCGCAACCGCTACGGTGTCATGGCGGTCAACCCGGAGACCCATCCCGGCGTGAACGTCGGGGTCGCCCGGAAGTTCGTCGAGTGGATCCTGTCCCTCGAAACGCAGCGCGCTGTCGGCGAATACGGCGTGAAGCGATTTGGCCAGCCCCTCTTCTATCCCGACTCGGACGAGTGGAAGGCGACGCGCGAGGTCACCGTCAAGGTCGGCACGAACGCCCGGACATTCTCGATCGCCCAGTTGCAGACGATGCCGCGGGAGACCTTGACCAACTATGGGCCGGTCGGCGTCAAGGTGGGGCTTGTCGGTCCCCACTCGTGGTCAGGCGTTCCTCTCGAGGAGCTGCTGCAGCGCACCGACCCCACCGTTGGCGAGACGCGCCACGCCGGTAGCCGGATCCGCCTGACTAGCAGCGACGGCTGGACAGCCACGCTCTGGTGGAGCGAGCTATTCGGCCGCGTGCCTCGCGGCGCCGCGCTCTACAACGTCAAGGGCTGCAACGAATGCCACGGCGTGGATGGCGAGGGGACGGCGCCGTCGGGCAAGCGTCCTGCGCCGGCGCTGGCCCGTCGCACGTTCGCGCTCGGGCGGGTGACCACGATTCTTCGCGCCGGCAGAGACGCGCACGCGGGAATCAATCCCTACACCGAGGCCCACGTGAGCGCGGCAGACCTGCAGTCGATGCTCTCGTGGCTGCAGAAGCCGACACTAACGATCAGGGGGGACGCCTACCAGGCGCCGCCGGGGCGGCAGGCGGTCCTGCTCGCGTTCGAGCGGGACGGTCGGCCGATCACCGGGCGCGAAGGCCTGCTGCAGCTCGTCGTCGGGCCCGACGAGTTCGCGGGCCGCTATTCCCACTGGGTCAAGACCGTGGAACTGGTACGATAGAAGAGACCGGGCGGACCGGCCGCACATTCCCGTGTCCCAACTCCTGTCCGAATTCCGTCGTCCCGAGCTGCTGCAGATCGTCGCGCTGACGCTTCGCGTGACGGGTGCGGCGCTGTTGCTCGCCACGCTGGCCGGCGTCCCGATCGGCGCGCTGCTGGGACTCGTCCGCTTTCGCGGGCAGCGCGTCATCACGCTCGCGCTCTACACGGGGATGGGGCTGCCTCCCGTCGTCGTGGGCCTCTTTGTCTACCTGTTCCTGTCGAGAGGCGGACCGCTGGGGCCGCTCGGATGGCTGTTTACGCCGGCGGCGATGATCGTCGCGCAGGCGATTATCGCGTTCCCCCTCGTGGCTGGCCTCACTATGAGCGCGGTCGCCGGGGTCGATCATGCCGTCAGGGAGCAGGTGTTCGCCCTCGGCGCCTCGCGCTGGCAGAGCGCGTGGACGGTCCTGATCGAAGCGCGCGTCGGCGTGACCGCGGCCATCGTGGCGGCGTTCGGCGGGACGATCTCGGAGGTGGGCGCGGTGATGCTGGTGGGCGGCAACATCGAAGGGCAAACCCGCGTGCTGACGACCGCGATCGTGCTCTACACCCGGCAGGGCGAGTTCGCGATGGCGATGGCGCTCGGCGTTACGCTGATCGCGGTGGCCTTCGGCGCCAACGTGCTTCTGCTCCGGCTGCAGGGCCGGCTGCGGGATCGATGACGGTGGGGGCGTCTTTGTACCGACTCGAGTCGATCCAGCACCGCTACGGCGAGCGGGTGGTGCTCGATATCGACCGCCTCGACGTGCGGCGAGGGGAAACGCTCGCCGTGATCGGTCCCAGCGGATCGGGGAAGAGCACCCTGCTGCGGCTGCTGCAGTTTCTCGAGCGGCCCACCGAGGGTCGCCTCTGGTTCGACAGCGTGGCGGTCGATGCCGAACCGCCGGTGGACGTGCGGCGCCGCGTGACCACCGTGTTCCAGCGGCCCCAGGTGCTCAGTCGCTCGGTCCACGCCAACCTGACCTATGGCCTGAGCGTCCGCGGCATGCCCGCGCACCCGGCCGAGATCGACCGGTTGCTCGCCGCGCTCGGTCTCGCCCACCTCGCTCACGCCGCGGCACACACGCTGTCGGGGGGCGAGGTCCAGCGTGTGGCGTTCGGCCGTGCGCTCACCTTCAACCCCGACGTGCTGCTCCTCGACGAGCCGACGGCAAACCTCGACCCTCGCAACGTCCGTCTGGTGGAACACCTGATCCGGGAGCGGCAGTCGCAGGGTGTCACGATCGTGCTGGCCACTCACCAGATCTTCCAGGCCCGCCGCCTGGCGCATCGCGCCGCGCTGCTACTCGATGGCCAGATCGTCGAGGCTGCACCCACGGCGGAACTGCTGGATCACCCCTCGGATCCCCGCACCCGCGCGTTCCTCACCGGGGACATGATCTACTGACGAAGAAGAGTCGGAACTGACGATGAAGGGTCGGTGCTGACGATGAGGGGTCGGAGCTGACGATGGAGAGTCGGTGCTGCCTGCCACGCCGAAGTCGCGGAGCGACGAAGGCGGGACGATG
>Ga0209638_1000187_pt1 | contig 42103 bp, 33 predicted proteins | sample BarGraNGADG00211_FD_184490 | JGI IMG/M metagenome (GOLD analysis project Ga0209638, IMG submission 184490) | Arctic peat soil microbial communities from Barrow, Alaska - Barrow Graham LP Ref core NGADG0002-211 (SPAdes) (version 2) | ecosystem: Environmental > Terrestrial > Soil > Wetlands > Peat...
CAAGACCGGCAATTGCCAGATTGCGGTGAGCCTGCACCACGTCGGTGGGATGGGGACGACGGTGCTGGGCTGGCGCTTGTATCTGCCCGAGTCGTGGGCCGCGGACGGCGCGCGCCGGAAGGACGCGGGCGTCCCGGCTGAGGTCACCTTCAAGACGAAGCCCGAGCTGGCCCTTGCGCTGATCGACCAGGCCCGGTCGTGGGGCCTGGCGGATCGGATCGTGCTCGCCGACGCGGGCTACGGCGACGTCACCGACTTCCGCGACGCGCTGCAGACGCGCCAGCTGCCGTATGCGGTCGGGATCGGGCCCCAGGTGGGCGTGTGGGCGAAGCCGCCCACGATCACGCGGCGGCCGTACGCGGGCAAAGGCCGTCCCGCGACCCGCTGGGTGTACGGGACCCAACGGCCGTCCAGCGTGCGCGACGTCGCGCTCCACACCCGTGGGTGGAAGACGATTCGGTGGCGCGAAGGGACGAAAGGCTGGCTCGTGTCGCGCTTCGTGAGCGTCCGGGTGCTCCCGTCCCATGGCTATCACGAGGGCGAACCGCCGCATAAGGAGGTGTGGCTGCTGATCGAATGGCCCCCCGAGGAGCAGGAGCCGACCAAGTACTTCTTGTGCGATCTCCCGCCCACCTACACCTTGCGCCGGTTGGTGCGCCTGACGAAGTGCCGCTGGGCGATCGAGCAGGATTACCATCAGCTCAAGGAAGAACTCGGCCTCGATCACTATGAGGGACGGACCTGGGCCGGCTGGCATCATCACGTGACGCTCACGATGCTCGCCCACGCCTTCCTCACGCTCGAGGCGCTGCGTACGAAAAAAAACTTCTGGGTGGACCCTGCCAACGACGCGCCGTGAGCTGCAGGACATGCTGTTCACGTGGACCGGCGACTGCGCTTACTGTGGTCAGCGGATCCGCCCGAAGGGGTCATAAATACTTAACGTAGTAATACTATGACGTTTGAACGCGAAGGTGCAGGCGATGGTCGCCCTGAACAAGGCGCGGGTCAATTACGCTGAGAAGTTCCAGCAGATGATTGACGAGTACAACGCGGGGTCGGGCTTGGTCAGAAGGTCGAACAGGGCTAACTCCTCCTCCGACAGTCCCTCGGCCACGCCCCGGCGTTCCTCAGCGTTCAGGTTCTGGGCGAAGCGGACCAAACGCTCCAGCGGAAGTGCGGATGTTGTTGTCCGACAGGGCCGAGACGCCGTTTCGCGATGGAGTCGAAGTGCTCTTTGCGTTGATTGGCGAGGGCGCAATCGCGGACTCGGTGTTTCGGACATTCGGGGTCTACAGGGGCGGGCGAACGATGGGGGTGCCGACCGTGCTGCGCCACGTTCACGACGAGGCGGCCTTCGTCGGTAACCTCGAAGACCACTTGGATCTTCATCACGAGGAGCTACACGGTCCCCTAGTCGAATTGCGGGCGGACGTGCTTGAGCGCCAACGACGGCAGCCGCGATCCGACGGAAAGGGCCTCTCCTAGTGGCTCCGGGGCCGTGGCTCGTGCTCAGTCAATCAGTATGGACCACACCCCTGTGTCGTAGGTAGTTGAAGCCCCCAAGGTGTCGGCAAACGCGCTGCGGACGGCATGTGAAGCAGACCGGTTGGCCGCCGAACCCCCTTATCCACCAGGTAGGCTGTGGTCGCCGAATGTCGGTTCTGCCCTGACGAAGGGACCTGCGACATGATCCTGAATGATCTGTTGCTCAACAAGGGCATCGATCCACAGACGGTGTTGGTATTCCGCCATCGACATCACGAGCCGCAACTCAACAAGGTGCTTCCGTGGCTGGCTGCCGAGCAACCAGAGGTATTCACCGCCTACCAGCAGACGCAGGGAGAGAAGGCCGAAAAGGCGATGTCTGCGGCTTCCTACGTCGCGTCATTCATCGGGCACGCGGCTGGAAAGGCGCTGTTCATCGGGTTGTACTCAATCGGCGCGTCGAGACCCCTGACACGCGCGGAATACCGGCAGGTTCCGGCCCACATTGAGTTGGAGAAGTTTGGCGCGAGAGGATTCACCGCGGATGACCCTCGCTCATCTGTTCTCTGGTTCGACCTCGCGCCGACACCGTTTCACGCTGAGTGGAAGGGCAAACTCATTGTGGACTGGCGGCTACGTGGGGACCGCTTACGGTGGCAACAACCTCCTCGGCCGATGGCTGAACTACACAGCCTCGGGGTACGGGGGGAATAGCCTGCTCCGCCAGCGTGATCCCCGACACTTCCGATTCAGCATCCTGCAGCGGGTGTCGCCGGATATGCACGCCGACGACGTGATCCGGCTGGAGGGAACATGGAAGGGCCGTCTCCACGCGCGGCAGCCGTACGGCCTGAACGAGAACTGAGGTGGGGACTTGTGGTGAGCGGAGCGAGCCGCTTAATGCGCGGGCCCTCATCGCCAGTTCCGACCCCTCATCGTCAGCACCGATCCTTCATCGTCAGCACCGACCCTTCATCGTCAGTTCCGATCCTTCATCGTCGCGACAGGAAGTGTGAGCGTCACGCACGTGCCCCGGCCGTGTTCACTCGCGACGGCAATCGTTCCGCCATTCAGCTCGACGTTTCGCCGCGCGATCGAGAGGCCAAGGCCGGTCCCGACGGCCTTGGTGGAGAAGTACGGCTCGAACAGCCGTCGAAGGGCCTCGTCGTCCATTCCAACACCCGTATCCGTCAGCGTCAGTTCCACCGAGGCGCCCTCGATCTGCCGGGCGGCTATCGTCACCCTGCCCCCGCCGGGCATCGCGTGCAGCGCGTTGTCGATGATGTTGGTCAGGGCGCGGCCGATCAGCGTGCGGTCGATGAGCAGCTTTGGGATCCTGGCGTCGATCTCCCGCGCGAACAGCCATCGGTCGCTGGCCCCGGCCTCGTAGGGTCGGACCACCTCGTCCACTAGTTCGGGAAGATCCGCGGGCGCGAGCCGCGCGCTCGGTGACGAAGCGAAGCTGGAGAACTCGGATGCAATCTGGCGAAGCAGGCGGACCTGCGAAAGGATCGAATCAACGCATCCTTCGAGAACCGGTCCGAGCGGCTTGCCGCGGTCGGCGTGGACACGCCGGAGATGCTCCGCGGACAGCTGGATGGGTGTGAGCGGATTCTTGATGTCGTGCGCGACCTGTCGCGCCATCTCGGCCCATGCCTCGAGACGGTGCGTGCGCTCGAGTTCCCCCCGCTGACGGAGGAGTTCGGCCGACATCCGGTTGAACGCTTCGACCAGCCGCCGCAGTTCGTCTGACGAGGTCGCGGCCACCCGGGCGTCGAAATCGCCCCGGGCGATCCGTCGGGTCGCGCGCGTGAGGCGGTTGACCGGATCGGCAATGCGCTCGGCCATCGGATATCCAACCGCCGCGCCGATCAGGATGAACAACATGGCCGCGAGCACGATGCGGCGGTTCAAGTCGTCGATCTCGCGCTCGATCTCCTGTTGCCGGAGGGTCAACGGTACCGTGAGGATGGCATCCCGGTCCGCGGCCCTGAGCGGGGCGGCGGCCACCATGTATCGGAACCCGGCCGCCTGTTCCTCGGCGATCACGAGTGGCATCCGGTCGAGCACGATCGCTCGGTACACGTCGGCGGGGGTGCGGGCGGGGAGGAGTCCCGAGGCGAACAGGTCGCGCTCGCTCGTGGCCTGCAGCCGCGCGCCGCTGAAGATGTTGACGTCCTGGCCGACCACCCGGCTCAGCCCGACCATCGCGTCGTCGCTGAGCGTCGCCCGGGGTTGTACTCGGTAGTCCTCGATGATCTGGCGAGCGATCACCGTCGTCTTGTGGGCTGCGGATTCGACGTCGTGGCGGAGGCGATCGGCGATGTAGACCCTGGTCACGAGGGCCAGGGTGACGACCGGGATCACCGAGGCCGCGACAAACGCCAGGAACAGCTTGCGGTAAAAACTCTCGCGGATCTCGCGGAGAAACGCGCGGCCCGAGCGGATCCGCCGTGCGCCAATCGCTTGGAAGAGCGCGGCGCCCGACAGGATGCCGAAATAGGCGAGCGCCACGAGCACGGTCAGTTCGGCCAGGTTGATGAAGTGGCCGATCGGCGGGATCAGCGGGTAGCCCAGCGCGTAGAACCCGGAGCGGTCGTTCTCGATGTACACGTGGTAGTCCACGCCTCCGAGGCTCAACCGTGTCCAGAACGGCCGGCGCGAGTCATAGATTCTTCCGAACAGGCCGTCGTCGATCGGCCAGGCGCTGTTGCCCGACACGTAGAGCGGTGTCCGGCTCCACCCGTAGACGACGAACTCGATGTCCCGACCGCGCAACTCCTCGCGGCGACTCGCCGATTGCCCGCGTAGCAGTTCCAGGTACGGGTTCTGGGACGAGATGAAGGACATCGTGCTGTTGTCGAGGATCACGTGAATAACGATCGTCCCGAGTACGCTGCCGTCTCGGCCGCAGACATTGCGTCCGGCGTGCAGCAACTGCCGTTCGTGCGAGCCGAACTGGCTGATCTGGCCGAACGTTCGCCAGGAACAGCTATCCTCGCGCCAGAGCTGGGCGGTCGTTTCCTCCGGCAGATTGAGGGCGAACCGGCTGACGAGCATCTGGGCGCTGTTGTACAACTCGATGGCCGACGAGACCCGGTAGCGCTCGAGCGCCGTTCCCTGCCACATGAGGAAGGCGCTGTCGGTCCGGACGTTCGTGCCCGGCGCGGGCGCCGGCACTGACAGGTACGCCTGGAGCGCCGCCTCGCGCCCGTCGATTTCCGCCTGCGCGGCACGCAGGCGCATCTGGAGGCTCTCGCGCTGGTCGAGCACTTCCGGGCCGTAGTCCGTTTCGACGATCCGCCGCCGGGCCCCTTCTTCGAAGAACACCAGCGACGGATACATGACGGTCGCGGGCGCGAGCAGGGCGAAGAATGCCACCACTAGCCGGTACCCCTGCGAGGCGTGACGCAGGCGGATCAGGCCGCGCGGGCCGAAGAGCGCGGCGGCCGCGATGGCGCCGACGATCAACAGCGCCTCGATGCGCGGGAGGTCACTGAGCAGTCCGCTCCATGCCCATGCCCAGACCGTGGCGACCGGCAGCCCCCAGGACAGCACCAACAACAGCGCGACGCGGAGATCGCCCTGCCGGGACCGCCAGCGCGCGAAGAGCAGCCGCCACGCGAGCACGAGCGCCCACGCGAGCGCCGCGTGGAAGCAGACAAGGCCGAGCGCCATCGTCATCCGGTCCGTTTGCCACGGGTGCGGCGAGAAATGGAGGATATCGACGGTCGATCGTCGGAACGTCTCGGCCAGGAACCGCTCGTAGCCGATGACGATCAGCGCGAGGGCGGCCCCGCCGGCGGCCTGCGACAGGAGAAACGCCCATGAAGGTCTACGGCCGTTCAACACGGCCTGCCGGTGGCCGCGATAGAGCTGGCGGCGGCGCTCGATCGCCCCGGCAACCAACGCGACCACCGCGAGCGCGGCCAGGGCCGTCAGGAGGAAATCGGCCGGATGCCGCATGACGATGCCCAGACGCGGCCAGTGATACACGTCGGGAGACAGCACGGGCGTTAGGCCCACCGGCAGGGCGAGTCCCAGGAGCAACCGTGCGAGGACGACGAGGCCGACGGCCACGGCGGTGGCTGTCAGGTAGGCACGCCGGGCGCGCGCCAGAGCCCGCCGGTCGAGGACCGGGCCCACCAGCAGCAGCGTCGTCAACGCCAGCACGACGACTACGAGGCTGAGCACGACCTGGCGGTGCTCCTGACGCGCCCGGACCAGCGACGCCGGATCCACGCTCGCCTCCACGAGGAGCTCGCCGGACGGCGACCAGATCACGAAACTGAAAGGGCGGACGTGCTCGCCCGCGCCCTCGTATCGGGTCCGGAGCGAAACGGGAGCCAGGGACGTCTCGATGCTGAATCGCTCGGATGAGGCGTTGCCGACCGTGGCCTGTTCGGAGAACAGGCGCTCGGCCGCAACCACACCGAGCCGGGTCGGTGTTCGACCACCTCCGGCATTGAGGGGTTGCAGTTTCACGAGCCGGAAACCGAGTGGACCCGGCGCGACGAACAGCGCGGCTGGGCCGGAAATCCGGTCGAATCCCTGCGCAACACCGCCGCGCTGTCCCCCGGTCAGCTCCGACGGCCGTCCCGCCCAGGCCAGGGGAGTGCCGTCAGCGGCGTACACGGTGATGGCCGACGGTTCCGAGACGTCGGTGCCGATCAACTGTGCTGCTCGCTGGAACAAGGGCCGAAGGTCGCGTTCTTCGGGAGGCTGGCGCAGGATCGGCTCGGCGGTGGCGGCGGCGGCCTGGGCCACGCGGCTGAGCGACGAGGACATCCGTTCGAATTGGGACCGCACGTCCTGCTCGACCCTCGAGTAGGCGGCTTGGGCATCGGCGCCAAGGCGGGCCCGCTCCGCGACCCAGCCGCCCGCGGCTACGAGGGCAGCGCACGCGAGGCCGAGGGAGGTGATCAGGAGAGCGCGCCGCCGCCGTAGGTCGAGACGCATGTGATGAGGTCAGCATACGTCAGGAGGGAGGCGGAGAAAAGGGGTCGCTTCAGTGGTATAGTGTGCGGGCGGTTAGCGCGCAGCCGGCCCGCGCGCCCGCTGCGTTCACCGGGCCGCACTCCCGCACATGACCCATCCCGGGAAGGCTCGGACAGCACTCAAGCGTGGCTCGCTGATGGCGGCCGCCAATTGGCAGGTCGTGGTCATCCAGTCTGTCGCCGACACCACTTTCAAGCTCCTCCTTGCCGTGCCCGTTGTCGGCGGAGCGGTCCTCGTGACCACGCTGTTGGGCCAGGACTCGAGTGACGTGCTGGCGGGCGACCTCCGGGAGATCCTGATTGGCGTCGCCGCCACGCTGGCCGCACGGCCGCTGGCGCTGGCGTCTTACGTGTTCGGCCTCGTCCTGGTGCTTGCCGGCGGCGCGGTGCTGATGTTCCTCGTGAAAGGGGGTACTGTCGCGGTCCTCGTCCTTGCCGATCGTGTGGGCGGCCCGGTGGAACGTCCACCGCTGCGCATGGCGGGTGTCCGCCGGGCGATCCAGTTCTCGATCGAGACCTTCACGGGCGGCGCGGCCCGGCTCTTCCGCCGGTACCTCTCCCTTGGCATTATCCTGACTGTCGTGTACGCAATCGTCGCGGCCCTGTCTCTGCTCCTGGCGTATGGTCTGTACCGGCTCGGTGGCGACCGGCCTCTCCTGCTGGGCTCGGTGGCGGCGCTCGCGATCAGCCTGTTCGTGGCCCTGGTGACCATCGTGAACGTCCTCTACCTGCTCGCGCAGATCGTGGTGGCCGTCCACGACGGCAAGGTCGGAGCCGCGATTCGCGACGTGAGCCGGTTCGTGCGAGGGGAATTCTGGAAACTCTCTCGCGTGTTTGGCGTGACCGTTCTCCTGCTGGTGCTGGGCATGATTCTATCGGTCGCGGCCACGTGGGGCTTCTATCTCATCGCATACGTACCGCTGGCGGGTCTCATCGTGCTGCCCCTGCAACTGGGTGCCTGGTTGCTGCGTAACCTCCTGTTCCAATACCTTGGGCTGACCGTGCTGTCCGCGTACCTGTCCCTTTACCGATCGTTCGTCGGGGACGTGGCGGACACCGGGGCGGTCCCATCTTCCCGATGAGCCATGCCATGATTGACTACGATCGCTTTCTCTCGAAAGCCGCGCTGAAATCCCAGGGCTCGGCGATCCGCAAGATGGGCGTGATGGCGGTGCGCGTGCCCGACATGATCTCGTTTGCCCCCGGGTACCCGGATCCGGCGGTATACGCCTGGGAGGAGTTCCGCGAGATCGCATCGGAGCTGTTGACGGGACGGGACGGCACGGTGCTGCAGTACGGGCCCACGCGCGGGCACAAGCCGCTCATCGAGGCCTGCCTGGAAATCCTGGCGTCTCGGGACATCAGGGCGACAATCGAGCAGGTGTTGATCACGACGGGTTCACAGCAGGGGATCGACCTGATCGGCAGGGTCCTGCTCGATCCCGGCGATGTCGTCCTCCTCGAGTTGCCCGCCTACACCGGCGCGATCGCCGCGTTCAAGAACACCGGCGCGGCACTCGTGGGTGTCAGGCAGGAAGCGGACGGAATCGACATCGAAGACCTCGAGCGGGCCGTGGCCAGGGAGCGTGCCGCCGGGCGCACGATCCGATGCCTGTATCTCGTCCCGAATTTCCAGAACCCGACCGGCCTCCTGCTCTCGCTCGAGAAGCGGAAGCGGCTCCTGGACTGGGCGTCCCGCGCGAACCTACTGATCGTCGAGGACGATCCCTACGGTGCGCTGTACTTCGAGGACTCGGCAACCTCAGTCGACACCCGACCCCTCAAGGCCGACGATGGGGAAGGGCGAGTGATCTACTTGAGTAGTTTCTCGAAGACCCTCGCTCCCGGCTTCCGCGTCGCGTGGATGGTGGCGCCCGAGCCGATCGCGTCGAAGCTGGACCTGTTCAAGCAGACGCAGGACCTCATGACGCCCGCGCTCGATCAGCACGTCATCTACGAGGCGTACCGCCGAGGTATCCTGACCAGCCGGCTTCCGATGCTCCGGAAGTTCTACCAGGAAAAGCGCACCGTCATGCAGGATGAACTGCGGGCCCAGCTGGGCGACCTGATCACCTGGCCGGAGCCGAAAGGCGGGTTCTTCCTGTGGGCCACCCTGCCGGCGCATTGCAGCACCAATGACATGCTGCCCCGTGCGATCGAGCAGCGGGTGATCTACGTGACCGGCAGCGCGTTCTTCATTGACGGCACCGGCGCCAACATCCTCCGCCTGTCGTTCTCGCTCCCCACGAAGGAGAAGATCGTCGAAGGCGTGCAGCGGCTGACGCGGGTGGTGAAGGAAGAACTGGCTGGGCACAAGACGCCGCTGGAAATCTGACAGCGGCCAGCAGGCGGCCGACAGCTGGCAGCCTGCCCGCGTCCAGTCCTCTCAGAACTCCGTCGGGGCGCCGGGATCGACCCACTCCGGCACGTCGCCCTTGATCTCAGGCGGGAGCGAGAACTTCGGCAGGCCCGGGATCGGTTTCCCGGGGAGCGTGGGTAGCCCGGGCACGAGCAACTGGGCCTGACCTTCCCCGGCGACGACTATCATTCGTCCCACCTTGCCGTCCGGGCCCTGCAGCCATGCCGGTGGGACCGCCGGTTCTCCAGGGAGCTTTGCACTCCCAGCTGCGCTGCCGTCGATGGCGTGAAACGCCGGCACCTCCGCCGACATCCCCGGCACCAGCAGCAGCCGCCCCGAGAGGAACGGCCCGCCGGTCGGGCGGTGGGGGAGCGGCACCTTCCACGCCTGGTGGCCGTTCGAGCGGTCCAAGGCGCGCAGCACGCCGTCGAGCGACACGAAGTAGACGAGGTCGTCGTCCACCGCCGCGGTGCCCACGATCGTGCCGCCGGTTCGCCATCGCCACTTCCTCTTGCCGGTGTCAGCGGCGAGGCAGTAGAAGAACTTGTCGGCGCTGCCGACGAAGATCCGATCGTCGAGGGGATAGATCATCGTGCCCCGGCCCGGCACGGTCGCTTCCCAGATCTTCTTGCCGGTACCGAGCGCCAGCGCCGCGACACGGCCGTCTTCGAGCAGGACGTACACGCGATCATCGGCGGCCGCTGGCTGAACGCGGACGGCCGATCCAAGCGTCTGTTTCCACAGCACCTCTCCCGCGGCGGCCCGGAACATGATGGCATCGCCCTGTTCGGTGGCAGCCAGCAGCCATCCGTTCTGCCACAGGAGCGGCGCAGAAATCGGTCCCTCAACCGTCGCGCGCCATCGCGATGCCGCCGTTCGCGCGTCGAGGGCCTCCACCTGCCGGGTGTGCGCGACGAACACGAGCCCGTCACCGGTGGCTGGCGGGCCGACGACGTCCGTCAGCGGAACGGTCCATGCGACCGTGCCATCCTTGAGCGAGAGCGCGACGAGTTCCGACGAACGAGTGGGGACGTAGGCCTGCGTGGTGTCAAAGCCGGGGCTGCCCGCCGCGGGCGATGGAAGCGTGACGGTCCACGACGCGACCATTGACAGGGGCGGCGCTTTCTTCGCGTCGTTCTTCTTGTCTGGCGGACGGCCTGGCGCCTCGGACCGCTGGCCTGGCGGTTGCGGCTGCGGCGCCGGCGTGGCGGCGGCGGCAGAGAGGAGGAGGAGGGCGATCACGCCGGGAACGCGAGGAATGTGTCGGGCCAACTTCACGCCGGTATAATACCGTCAGGTGTGCCTCTCCGTCTGTAACGATTCGACGAGAGACAGTCTCGATGGCTGAGTTCATACATCTTCATCTCCACACCGAGTACTCGCTGCTCGACGGCGCGTGCAAGGTGGACGAACTGCTCGAGCAGGCCTCGCGCCAGAAGATCCCCGCGCTGGCCGTGACCGAGCACGGGAACATGTTCTCGTCCGTCGTGTTTCACGACAAGGCCCGGAAGAAGGGGGTCAAGCCGATCCTCGGGTGCGAGACCTACGTGGCGACGAGCAGCCGGTTCACCAAGGGCGGCGCGAGCGGGGAGAGCAACAGAAGCGGGGAGAGCAACAATCACCTCGTCCTGCTGGCCGAGAACCACGAAGGGTATCGAAACCTCATCAAGCTGGTCTCGGCGGCCTACACCGAGGGGTTCTACTACCGGCCGCGCATCGACAAGGAACTGCTGGCGCAACACTCGCGTGGCCTCATCGGGTTGAGCAGCTGCCTGAAAGGCGAGGTCGCAGTCCACCTGCGCACCGAGCAGGAGCAGCGGGCCATGACCGCGGCAGCCACCTACCGTGACATCCTGGGTCCCGGGAACTTCTTCCTGGAAATGCAGTACCAGGGGATCGACGACCAGCGGGTAGTGAACACCGGCCTGCAGCGGGTGGCGAAGGCGTTGGACCTGCCGCTCGTGTGTACCAACGACGTGCACTATCTGTACAGGGAGGACTTCAAGGCCCACGACATCCTGCTCTGCATTGGCCACGGCAAGACCGTGAACGACCCCGGGCGCATGCGCTACCACGGCGACCAGTTCTACCTGAAGTCGCCCGACGAGATGGCGCAGGTCTTCGGCGACTTCCCGGAGGCGATGGCCAATACGGTGCGGATCGCGGAGCGGTGCGACGTCGATCTCGGGAAGACCGTGCACCAGCTGCCCGAGTTCGACGTGCCCGACGGGTACACGCTCGACGAGTACTTCGAGCGGATGGTCTGGGACGGGTTCACGCGCCGCTTGACTCGCCTCGAGGCGCTGTTGAGCGCCGGGCTGCTGCGGCACACGATGGTCGAGTACAAGGACCGTGTCGCCTACGAAATCGCGATGATCAAGCAGATGAAGTACGCCGGGTACTTCCTGATCGTCTGGGATTTCATCCGCTACGCCCGGGAGCAGCGGATCCCCGTCGGACCCGGCCGCGGGTCGGCTGCCGGCAGCATCGTCGCCTACTGCCTGAACATCACGGACGTCGATCCGCTGCACTTCGACCTGATCTTCGAGCGCTTCCTGAACCCGGAGCGCGTGTCGCTGCCCGATATCGACATCGACTTCTGCGAGCGGCGCCGCGGCGAGGTCATCGAGTACGTGACGCGGAAGTACGGACGGGAGAACGTCGCGCAGATCATCACGTTCGGCACGATGAAGGCGAAGGCCGTCGTGCGGGACGTCGGGCGGGCGCTCGATATCGCCTACGCCGACGTGGACAAGGTCGCCAAATTGATCCCGCCGACGCTCGACATGACGCTCGACAAGGCGTTGGCCGAGAGCCCGGCGCTCAAGGATCTCGAGACCAACGATCCCCGCGTGAAGGAGTTGCTCGAGGTGGCCCGGCGCCTCGAGGGGATGACGCGCCACGCCTCGGTCCACGCGGCCGGCGTCGTCATCGCGCCGAAGCCGATCACCGAGTTCGCACCGCTGCACAAGGGGGCCCGCGACGAAATTACCACCCAGTGGAGCATGAAGGAGATCGAGCGCATCGGCCTCCTCAAGATGGACTTCCTGGGGCTGAGCACGCTCACGCTGCTCGATGACGCGGTCGCCGAAATCAAGCGGACGACCGGGCAGGAGATCGACCTCACCGCGCTCCCACTCGACGATGCGAAGACGTTTCAGTTGTTCTCGGAGGGACAGACGCTGGGCATCTTCCAGTTCGAGAGCTCCGGCATGCGCGAGATCCTGCGGAAGGCCAAGCCGCAGCGCTTCGAGGACCTGATCGCGTTGAACGCCCTGTATCGCCCCGGGCCGCTCCGCGGCGGGATGGTGGACGATTTCATCAACCGCAAGCAGGGCCGCGTCGAGGTGAAGTACGTGTTGCCGCAGCTCGAGCCGGTCCTGCGCGAGACCTATGGCGTCATTGCCTATCAGGAACAGGTCATGCGGATCGCCTACGAGGTGGCGGGCTTCAGCCTTGGCGAAGGCGACCTGCTGCGGAAGGCGATGGGGAAGAAGAACGTCGAGGTCATGCGGGCGCAGCGCCAGAAGTTCCTCGACGGCTCGAAGGCGCGGAACGTGGACGCGAAGAAGGCAGGAGACCTGTTCGACCTCATGGAGGCGTTTGCCGGGTACGGCTTCAACAAGTCGCACTCGACGACCTACGCGCTCGTGGCGTACCAGACGGCCTACCTGAAAGTGAACTACCCGGCCCACTTCATGGCCGCGCTGCTCACGATCGAGTCGCAGAACGCCACGAAGCTGGCGGTGTACCTGGGCGAGTGCCGAGACCTTGGCGTACCGGTCCTGCCGCCGGACATCAACAGCAGCGAGCTGGCGTTCACGGTCACCCCCGACGGCGTGCGCTTTGGTCTTGGCGCCGTGAAAAACGTGGGCGAGGCGGCGGTGCTCGCGCTGCTCGAGGTGCGGCGGCGCGACGGCCGTGTCCGGTCGCTGTATCGCCTCTCTGAGCAACTCGACTCGCGGCAGGTGAATCGCCGAGTGTTCGAGAGCCTGGTGAAGGCCGGGGCGATGGACTCGCTGGCGGCCGGATCGCCGGCCACCGCCAGTCTCCCGGTCTCGTCGCTCCGGGCGCGCCTGTTTGCGGCGGTGGACAAGGCGATCGAGTACGGAAACCGCAGCCGGCGCGACCGTGACCAGGGCCAGGCGCAGCTCTTCGGCGGCTTCGACGAACCGGCGGAAGGCGCCGTGTCCTCCGACGTGGAGTTGCCGGATGCCCCTCCGTGGACCGAAGCGCAGCAACTCGCCGGCGAAAAGGAGTCGCTGGGGCTCTACTGGAGCGGCCATCCGATCGAACGCTATTCCGCGGAACTGCAGGCGTTGGGCGCGCGAACGATCGCCGACCTGACGGGCGGCGACGAGGACGGCGCGGAGGGCGGTGCGGCGCCACGGGCGTTCGAGGTCACCATCGGCGGTATCGTCGGGGCCGTCCGATCGCTGAAGACACGGAAGGGCGACCGCATGGCCGCCTTCGCGCTGGACGATCCCCATGGCAGCATCGAGGTCGTGGTGTTTCCCGAGACGTTTGCGAAGTCCGCTGCGCTCATCCAGACCGACTCGATGGTCCTGGTGAAGGGCAAGTTCGAGCGGGACGACGACACGATCCGGCTGTTGGCGAGCGAGATCGTGGCTATTGACGTCGTCCGGGAACGGGCCGCGCGCGGCGTGGCGATCCGCCTCGCGATGCCGCCTCACGATCGGGCCACCGTGGAGGCGGTGCTCGACGTGCTGGCGCGTCACAAGGGCGACCGGAAGGTGTCGCTCGAGGTCGAGCTGCGGGGCGGGAAGCGGCCACTGGTCGTCCGCGCCGATGTCCTCGGCCCCACGCGCGTGAAACCGTCGGCCCAACTCGTGGCCGATCTCGAACGGATCTGCGGCGAAGGCGCCGTGGTCCTACGGTAGCGGGCAGGAGAGACATGAGCAAACCGAACGACGTGCTGGAATTCGAGGCGCCGATCGCGGTGCTGCTGAAGGAAATCGAGGCGCTCTCGATGATGCCCCGGGCCGACCAGCGCGACCGGGATATCGAGCAGCTGCGCCGCCGGGCGGACTCGCTGCGGCGGGAGATCTACGCCAACCTGACACCGTGGCAGCGGGTGCAACTCGCCCGTCACCCGAACCGCCCCTGCATGCTCGACTACGTGGCACGGCTCTTCACCGAGTTCGTGGAGATCCACGGCGATCGCCGGTTCGGCGACGACCACGCGATCATCGCCGGCATGGCGCGCTATCACGGCGAGCCCGTCCTGGTGGTCGGCCACCAGAAAGGAGGGGCGAGCACGAAGCAGAAGATCTACCGGAACTTCGGGTACGCGAAGCCCGAGGGCTACCGAAAAGCGATCCGGGCGATGAGGCTCGCCGAGAAGTTCGGCCGCCCGGTCCTCGTGATCGTGGACACGCCGGCCGCCTACCCGGGAATCGAATCCGAGGAGCGGGGCGTGGCGGAGGCCATCGCGTTCAACCTCCGCGAGATGGCCGTCCTCAACACGCCGATCATCGTGTCGATTTGTGGCGAGGGGGGCAGTGGCGGTGCCCTCGGCCTGGCCATTGGCGACCGGATCCTCATCCAGGAGTTCGCGATCTACAGCGTGATTCCTCCCGAGGGATGCGCGGCTATCCTCTGGCGCGACTCGGGACGGAAGGTCGAGGCCTCGGAGGCGCTCAAGCTGACCGCGCCGGACATGCTGAAGCTGGGGATCGTGGACACGATCGTGCCCGAACCGGTAGGCGCCGCGCACAACGACCCCGAGTCGGCGGCCGGGCTCCTCGACCGGGCCATCCAGAGCGCGCTCGGGGTGGTCAAGGCGCAGGCGCCGGAGGCGCGAATCAACAGTCGTTACGAGAAGTTCCGCAATATGGGACGGCTCGGCACGGACTTCGTCGAAACCGGCACGTAGTCGCGGAACACCTTCATGTCTTCACTGCTTTGGGATTACCAGCCGTGCGACGAAGCGGCAGCCGCCGCGCTGTCCGAATCGCTGGGGATCGGCCTGGTCACCGCGCGCCTGTTGTGCCAGCGGGGCATCGTCAGCCCCGGGGAAGCGGCGCGCTTCCTGAAACCCTCTCTCGACCACCTGCACGATCCATTGGCGCTGGCCGACATGGGCGCTGCCGTGGAGCGGGTGCTCGCCGCAATCTCCCGCAAGGAGCGCGTCGCGATCCACGGCGATTACGACGTGGACGGCATCACGTCCACGGTGATCCTGGAACGCATGATCGCGGCGCTCGGCGGGCAGGTGACCCACTTCATTCCCGAGCGTATTCGCGACGGGTACGGCCTCCAGGTGCCGGCGGTCGAGCGCCTGCACGCGGATGGCGTCCGCCTGATCATCTCGGTGGACTGCGGCATTCGCAGCATGGACGCCGCGCGGCGCGCCGCGGACCTCGGGATCGATCTCATCATCACCGACCACCACGAGCCCGAGCGGGAGTTGCCGCGCGCGCTCGCGGTGATCAACCCGAAGCGCCCGGACTGCTCCTACCCGGACAAGAACCTCGCCGGCGTCGGCGTGGCTCTCAAGCTCGTGCAGGCGCTGTGCGCGAGGTCGGGCCGGGAGAAGTGGCTGCCAAGCTTCGTGAAGATTGCCGCCATCGGCACGCTGGCAGACGTGGTGCCGCTGGTTGGCGAGAACCGCGTCATTGCGAAGATCGGCCTCGATCTGCTCTCGCGCGGCCCCCACAAGGTCGGCCTTCGCGCGTTGCTGGATGCGTCCGGCCTGACCGGCAAGACGATCGATAGCTACCACGTGTCCTTCATCCTCGCGCCGCGCGTGAACGCCGCGGGTCGCATGGCGACCCCCGACATTGCCGTGCGACTCCTCCTCGCCACCGATGACGCGATGGCCGAGGAGGCCCGGGCCCTCGCCGCGCAGCTGAACGAGGAGAACCTGCGGCGGCAGGACCAGGAGCGGGAGATCCTGGCCGAGGCCCGCCGCGCGATTGAGAACGATCCCGACATCGGCGCCCATTCCGTCCTGGTGGTCGCCGGCGAGGGGTGGCATCGCGGCGTGATCGGCATCGTCGCCTCCAAGCTGGTGGATGCGTTCCACCGGCCGGCAGTTGTGATCTCGATCGAGGACGGGGTGGGGCACGGATCGTGCCGCAGCATCGGCGCCTTCGACATGCTCGGGGCGATCGAGGCCTGCGGAACGCACCTGGTACGGTTCGGCGGTCACAAGATGGCAGCCGGCCTCACGCTGGAGGCCGGGGCACTCAAGGCGTTCCGCTCCGCGCTGCAGGCGCACGGGGACGACCATCTCGGACCGGACGACCTACGGCCCAGGCTCCGGATCGATGCCCGGTTGGGACTGGATGCGATCAAGGGCCGCCTGGTCGAGGACGTGCTGTCCCTCGAGCCGTTCGGCCTTGGCAACCCGAGGCCGGTGTTCTGCGCCGGCCCGGTCGAGATCGTGGACGGCCCGCGACGGATCAAGGAGCGCCACCTGAAGATGGCGGTGCGCCAGCACGGCCGCATCTTTCGCGCGATCGCGTGGCGGTCGGTCGAGCGGGAGCCGTTCCTCGTGGAGCATCGCGGCGCGCTGGACGTGGCGTTCTCGCTCACGCAGAATACGTTCAACGGCGAGACGAACACCGAGCTGACGCTCGCCGACATGCGCGCACCGGCATTGAGTCCCGCAACCGCCGTGTGAGTTGACCGCCGCGCACGTGCCTCGTCACAGAACCATCGCATGACACCCTGGCAACGCCGCCTCCGTCTCGGTCTGGGCTTCTTCATCGTCGCCTTGGCGGTGGTCCTCGTCGTGTCGCTCCGCCGACCGATGCCGACGTCCACGCCACAGCCGCTTCCCACCAAGAGCGACCCGGCAGCCGTGCTCGAGAGCACCTCCGGCCGATCGGTCCGCGTGATCGGGGCGAAGCAGGACGTGACCGTCGAGCACTACGACAAGCTGGTGCAGTACGCGGATGGCCGGACGAAGATCTCCGGGGGGCGATTCAAGGTGCTGCAGCGCGGCGGTCGCGACTTCCTCATCACCGCCAGGGACGCGGAGGTGACGGGGCAGGCCCCGAATATGGACGTCGCCCTCAAGGGCGCCGTCGAGGTCACCTCGAGCGACGGCCTGACGCTGCGCACCGAAGAAGCGACCTACGTCAATGCCGAAGGGGTGGTGCGCGCTCCCGGCCCCGTCGCGTTCACGCGAACGCGGATGAGCGGCACCGCCGTCGGCATGACGTACGACAAGACCCGGGACGTCCTCTGGCTCCTCGACCAGGCCGCGATTCACATCGCGCCGGACAAGAAGGGTGAGGGTGGCGCGGAGATCGAAGCGGGCACAGCCGGCCTGGCCCGCGCCGACAAGTACATGCGGTTCGAGCGGGGCGTGAAAATCGTCCGCGAAGGGCAGACGATCCAGGCGGACGCCGCCGTGGCCTATCTCACCGAGGACGAGAAACGCATCCAGATGCTCGAACTGCGCGGATCGTCCCGCGTCGCTGGGACTCCCCGGGCCGACGGCGGCCTGAAGGCGATGAACGCGCGCGACATCAACCTGACGTACGCGCCCGATGGGCGCACGCTCCAGCGCTCGTTGCTCAGCGGCGACGGCGTCATCGAACTGGCGGGCTCCGCCGGGAGCGGCGGCCGTCGGCTGTCCGGCCAGTTCATCGATCTCGGGCTGGCCCCCGACGGATCGACCCTGACATTGCTGATGGCCCGCGAGAGGGTCCAACTGGAGATGTTCGCCGACAAGAGCACGCCGGCGCGCACCATCCGATCCGATGCGCTGCAAGGGAGCGGGGCCCCGGGAACCGGGCTCACCGGCGCGAGTTTCAGCGAGGGGGTCGATTTTCGAGAGTGGCCGCCGGCGCCCGCGTCTCCCAGGGCCGCGAAATCCGACACGCTCGACCTGGCGATGAAGAGCGGCTTCGGGTCGATCGAAGTGGCGCGATTCGGCGGAGGTGTGCGTTTCGAGGAAGGGACGATGACGGCGTTGGCGCGCGAGGCGCGCTACCTCATCACGGCCGGCACGCTCACCCTGGCGGGCGCGGACGAGAAGACGGGCCGCTCGCCCCAGGTGCTGGACGAGCAGGCCACCATCGAGGCGAAGCGGATCGAGATCCTGCTCGACGGCAAGAAGATCACCGCCACCGACTCGGTGAAGACCGAGATGCGTGAAGCAGCCGGCAGGAACGGCCAGCGAACGGGAACCGCTCCCAGGGAGAAGGCGCCGGGGCGGCGACCGGCGATGCTCAAGCAGGACAAGCCGGTCTACGCGACCTCCGACAGCCTGGTGTACGACAGTGCGGTGTCGTTGGCCACCTACAGCGGCAACGCCCAGTTGTGGCAGGGCGAGACGACGATCAAGGGAGACACCATCGTCGTGGACGACCAGACAGGCGACCTGTCGGCTAGCGGCGGCGTGGTGTCGAGGATGATCCTCGACCAGGTGAACGAGAAGACGAAGGCCCGGGAGCAGGTGCGGTCGGTGGCGGCGGCCAAGGACCTGGCCTACGACGAGAAGAGCCGACGCTCGACCTATACCGGCGGGGCGCACCTGAATGGCCCCGAAGGGGACCTGGCGGCCGATCGGATCGAGCTGTTTCTGAAGGAGGGCGGCGGCGAGGTGGAGCGGCTCGAGGCGTACACGAACGTCACTCTTCGCACGCCGGACGGCCGAACGGCGAGCGGCAACCGCCTGACCTACGTCGCTGCCCGGGAGCAGTACGACATGGCCGGCGCGCCGGTGAAGCTCGAGGACGAATCTGGCGAAACTACAGGCAATTCTTTGACTTTCTTCAGATCGACTGATAGGATCATCGTCGACGGGAAAGAGCAGAGACGCACTGAACTCAAGCGCGGCATCAAACGCTGATGGGCTTCGTGTCGACTGAATGGCCACTCTCCGGACGCACGAGCTGACGAAGTCCTACAGCGGCCGCACGGTGGTGCGTGGCGTCAGCCTCGAGGTGGCCTCCGGCGAAGTCGTTGGGCTGCTCGGCCCGAACGGGGCCGGCAAGACGACGACGTTCTACATGACGGTTGGTCTCGCGGCGCCGGACTCGGGGTACGTGCTGCTGAACGGCAAGGACGTCACCAGCGACCCGATGTACATCCGGGCGCGGAAGGGGATCGGGTACCTGCCACAGGAACCGTCGATCTTTCGCGGGCTGACGGTCGAACAGAACATCCTGGCCATCCTCGAGACGCTCCCGATCGACGGACCGACGCGGCGGGCGCGGCTGCGCGAGTTGCTCGCCGAACTGAACCTGACCCCGCTGGCCGGCGCGCCGGCCTACACGTTGTCCGGCGGAGAGCGGCGCCGGGTCGAAATCACGCGAGCCCTGGTCGTGTCGCCGCTGTTCATCCTGCTGGATGAGCCGTTCGCCGGCATCGATCCGATCGCGGTCGCGGATATCCAGAAGATCATCTTTCACCTGAAAGAGCGGGGCATCGGCGTGCTGATCACGGACCACAACGTGCGAGAGACGCTCCGCATCACGGATCGGGCCTATATCGTAAGGGACGGCGCGATCTTCCGGAGCGGCACGCCGGACAGCCTGGCGAGCGACGAAGATGTTCGACGGAATTACCTCGGGACCGACTTCAGGTTGGACTAATATGGACTACGGTCCCGTTGCGGCGGACCACTAGGCCATGCCGATTCAGCAGAGACTCCATCAGAAGCTCGTTCAGAAGCTCATCCTGACGCCATCGCTCCAACAGGCGATCAAGCTGCTGCCGATGTCGACGCTCGAGCTCAGCGAACTGCTGACGCAGGAAATGGTCGAGAACCCGATGCTCGAGGAGGTGCCCGCCGAGGAGATCCAGGCGTCGGAAGCGGCCGGGGTCCCCGAGAAGGTCGAAGAGCCTCCGAAGGAACAGAAGCCAGACGCCTGGGACGATCAGGACTACGAGTATTTCTTCGGCGACTACCTCGACGACGGGTACCGCCCGCGCGCGCAGCAGGAAGTCAAGGAACTGCCGCCGATCGAGAACACCCTTTCGACCACCACGTCGCTCTCGGATCACCTCCTCTGGCAGCTCTCCATCCAGACCGACGACGATGCCCTGCGCGAGATCGGCACGGCGATCATCGGGAACCTGGACGACGACGGGTACTTGGTGGCGTCGGTGGACGAGATCGCGGCGATGGGGACCTGGGAGGTCGCCGACGTCGAGAGCACGCTCAAGCTGGTGCAGGGCTTCGATCCGATCGGCGTGGCCGCCCGCGACCTCCAGGAATGTCTCTGGCTGCAGTTGCGCCTCCTGGGAATCGAGGGGACACCGACCGAGAAGATCGTCACCGAGCACCTCCGGCTGCTGCAGAACCACCAGGTGCCAGAGTTGGCGCGCAAGCTGGGCCTGTCGGTGGAGGAACTGAAGCAGCACATCGCGATCATTCAGCACCTCGATCCCAAGCCCGGCAGCCGGTACAACCGACCGAGGTCGCAGTACGTCACCCCGGACGTGACCGTCGTGAAGGTTGAGGACCAGTACGTCGTCCTGCTGAACGAGGACGGGCTGCCGCAACTGCGCGTCAGCCCGGCCTACCGCCGGCTGCTCGAGAAGGGCACCGAGAACAGCGACGAGACGCGCGCGTACGTGAAGGACAAGTTCCGGTCGGCGCTGTGGCTGATCAAGTCGGTCGAACAGCGGCAGAAGACGATCTTCAAGGTCGCGACGAGCCTCGTGAACTTCCAGCGCGACTTCCTCGACCACGGCATCGAACACCTGCGCCCGCTCGTGCTGCGCGACGTCGCGAACGACATCGGGATGCACGAGTCCACCGTGAGCCGCGTCGTCACGAACAAGTACATGCACACGCCGCAAGGCGTGGTCGAGATGAAGTTCTTCTTCCACAGCGGCATCAGCAGCTCGTACGGCGAGAGCGTCTCGTCGGTGACGGTCAAGCAGCACATCCGGAAGATCATCGACAACGAGGACCCGCACAAGCCCCTCAGCGATTCGAAGATCGTGAGCATGCTTCAGAAGGAAGGACTCGTGCTGGCGAGGCGTACCATCGCGAAGTATCGCGAAGAGCTGAGGATTTCTACGTCCAACCAGCGCAAGGTCATGTACTGACAGACGGCTGCCTATGCGACTTGAACTGACGGGCCGACACGTCGACATCACGCCCGACTTGCGCAAACAGGTCGAGAAGAAACTCGCGAAACTCGATCGTCTCCTCGAGGGCGGCATCGTGTCCGTGCAGGCGGTACTGACGCTCGAGAAGTACCGCCACCAGTCGGAGTTCACCGTCCACACGCGCGGTGAGCATTTCCTGCACGGCCTGGCTGACACGAACGCCTGGGAGACCTCCATCACCGACGCCGTCGAGAAGCTCACCCAGCAGTTGGCGAAGATGAAGGGCAAGTGGCAGGAGAGAAAGCGGCGCGCCACGTCCCCGCGGCTGCTGGCGGCGGAGGCTGCGGTCGCCCCACCCGCGCCCGCGGCGCCCAAGAAGAGGCGCGTCCGCCGCGTGCCGCGGTATCTCGTGAAGCCCATGACGATCGAGGAAGCAGCACTCTCGGTGGACTCGGGTGACGACACGTTCCTGGTCTTCCGCAACGCCAAGACCGATTCGATCAATGTGGTGTACCGCCGTAAGGACGGGCACCTCGGGCTGATCGAGCCCGAGGGCTAGGCCCCGGATGGTCGCCACCCGATGGCCCCCGCGACTACCGGCGTAACGATTGCCGCGCTCCTGCGCAGCCGCCCCGAGACGGTCGGGCTCCCGCTCGAGCTGGTCTCTGGCGCCGCGGGACTCGATCGCCGTATCACCAGCCCGCACATCCAGAAGACCGGCCTCGCGTTGGCCGGCTTCGACGCGTACCTGTCCGCCGGCCGGATCCTGATTTTCGGCGAGAGCGAGATCCGGTACCTCGAGAGCCTCGCCTCCTCGTCGCGCGTCGATGCGCTGCGGCGAACGTTCGCGCACGGCATCCCGGCCGTCATGATCACCGGCGGCTTGACCGCGCCTCCCGAGCTGACAATCGAGTCGGAACGCGCCGGCGTGCCGCTGCTCAGCACCGGAATCCCAACTCCGTTCGCCATTGCCAAGGTCAGCGCGATCCTCGAGGACTCGCTCGCGGCGCGCACGATCATCCACGCCGTCCTGATGGACATCATCGGCCTCGGCGTGCTCATCGTGGGCGAGAGCGGGATCGGCAAGAGCGAGTGCGCGCTCGATCTCATCGTCCGCGGGCACCGGCTCGTGGCCGACGATACCGTCGAGATCCGGCGACGCGCCGAGAGCGTCCTCATCGGGACCTGCCCGGACCTGACGCGCCACCACATGGAGGTGCGCGGCCTGGGCCTGATCAACATCAAGGACCTGTTCGGCGTCGCCTCGACGCGCTCGTCAAAGCGCGTCGAACTCGTCGTCCAGCTGGAACGGTGGGAGCCGGGCCGCGAATACGAGCGCCTTGGCCTCGACGACGTGTACTACGAGATCCTGGGACTCCACGTGCCGCTGCTGCGCATGCCCGTCGCCCCCGGGCGCAACGTCTCGATCCTCGTGGAGGTGGCCGCCCGCAACCAGTTGCTGCGGTCGCGCGGCCATCACGCCGCCCGCAAGCTCGCGGCCCGCCTCGAACAACAACTTCGCGAACCGGAAGCCGAGGAGCTCGATCCCCACGCCGACCGCGATGAGCCTACGGAGGGGGAACCGTGACGTCGTCGTCGACCCGGGCGGTCAGGGCCGGACGCGGGGCAGGTGGCAGCCGGTTCGTCGTGCTCACCGGGTTGTCGGGGGCCGGGAAGTCACAGGCGATCCGCGCGCTCGAGGACCTCGGGTACTTCTGCGTTGACAACCTGCCGACCACGCTGATCCCGACGCTGGCCGAGTTGTCGCAGCGCGCCGAGAGCGACCTGAAGAAGGTGGCCATCGTCGTGGACGTGCGCGAAGGCGCCTTCCTGTCGCGCTTTCCGAAAGCGCTGCGGAAGCTCCGCGCCATGCGCGGCCTGAACCCGGCTCTGATCTTCCTCGAGGCGAGCGACGACGCGCTGGTGCGCCGGTTCAGCGAAACGCGCCGGCCTCATCCGCTCGCGCACGACCGGTCGGTCATCGATGGCATCCGCGAAGAGCGTGAACGCCTGGGATCGATCCGCGAGCTGGCCGACGAGATCGTCGACACCACCGATCTGACGGTGCACGAGCTGCGCGAAACGTTCATGTCGCTTTCGCGCGGCCGATCGCCCCGCGGGCGGATGCTGATTACTTTCACGAGCTTCGGGTTCAAGCACGGCGTCCCGGCCGAGTCAGACCTGGTATTCGACGTCCGGTGCCTGCCGAACCCCCACTTCGTGCCGGAGCTGCGCATGCGGACGGGGCGCGATCGCCTCGTCGTCCGGTTCATGAACGAGCACGAGGCGACAGGCGCGTTCCTCGAGAAGATCATCGAGTTCCTGCGCTTCGTGGTTCCCCATTACGTGGCCGAGGGGAAGAGCTATCTCACGGTGTCCGTCGGCTGCACCGGCGGGCGCCACCGCTCCGTGATGATGGCCGAAGCGCTGCGTCGTCACCTCGCGGACCTGGACGGCGTGCGGCTGCGGGTGCGGCACAGGGATATCGACATCGGCAACGAGTAGCTCGGCGTTCTCGGAATCGAGGTGCTGTCGATGATTGGGGTTGTGGTCGTCACGCACGGGCAACTGGCAACCGAGTTGGTCAACGCGGCCGAGGCGATCGTGGGCGACCTCCCTCAGTTCGCCGCGGTCTCGATCGGTTGGCACGACGACGTGGACGATGCGCGGGAGGAGATCAAGCAGGCGATCGGCAGGGTGCAGGGCCCGGAAGGCGTCCTGATCCTGACCGACATGTTCGGCGGGACCCCCGCCAACCTGGGCCTGACCTTCCTCGAGGCGGACCGGGTCGAGGTGATCACCGGCGTGAACCTGCCGATGCTCATCAAGCTCGCCGGCGCGCAGAAGTCCTCGGACCTGCTCGCGGTCGCCCGCGACATGCGGGAACACGGGCGCAACGCCATCTGGATCGCGTCGGACCTGCTGAGGTCCGAGACGAAGACAGAAACCTAGTCCCTGAATTCGCTCGAGTGGACGAACTCCGGCGCGAACAGGCCAAGTCGAAGCCTCGCCCTGCGACCGGCGCCATGGGTGACCACTCGAGCGAGCGGTGGGACCTCAATCGAGGTGTCTTGCGATCTGACGATCGAGACGTCCTGGAAACGCGATCGCAAGATATTCATTTCGTCACTTCGGGGCTGCTCTATGGTGTCCAGAACTGTGACCGTCTGTAACCAGCTCGGGATGCATGCCCGGGCCGCGGCGCGCTTCGTTCATGCCGCCAGCGCCTTCCAGGCGCGCGTGCGCGTGGAACGGGGCGCCCGTGTCATGGACGGCAAGAGCATCATGGGCGTCCTGTTGCTGGCCGCTGCGCGGGGATCGGACATCACGATTTCGGCCGAGGGCACCGACGAGGTCGCGGCGCTCGACGCGCTGTGCCAGCTCGTCGAATCGGGATTCGGTGAGGAGCCGTGCACCGCCTGACGGACGTTGGCGAGTCGCCTGCGCCTGAACCTCAGGTCGGGCATGGGGACGCGGACCTGACCTGTGTCGCGGCGTGACACCCCAATCCGGGCGCGGCCAGTCTATACGCCGGGATGCCGGCACGGGAGGCACGAGTGGACAGCGCTGATGTCGCGAAAGTGGAGAAACCCTGGGGCTACGAGCTGCACTGGGCGAAGACCGACCGCTACGTCGGCAAGATCCTGCACGTGAATGCGGGGCACGCTCTCAGCCTGCAGTACCACAACCGGAAGGAGGAGACGATTCTTCTCTGGGCCGGCCACCTGTTGTTCGAGATCGAGAAAAACGGCTCGCTGACGCGGCTGGAGATGAAGCCGGGCGACCGCGTGCACGTGGCACCGAAGACCGTGCACCGCATGACGGCGATCGAAGACTGCGACATCTTCGAAGTCTCGACACCGGAACTCGATGACGTGGTGCGGCTGGAAGATCGCTACGGCCGGGAAGACGCGCAAAGGACGTAACGCGATCAGGGATCAGGGATCAGGGATCAGGGATCAGGGACCGGGGACCAGAGGGCGGGGATCGAACGGAACGGAACACGCGTGATCCGCCCCTGGCCCCTGATCCCTGCCTAGAAGGGCACCTCGTCGTCGCCCGGCATCGGCACGCCGGCGTCGGCCCCGCCAGGTTCACGGCCCGCGTCGTCGTGCTCGGTGCTCTCGCGCCGGGCGCCGCCGCCGCCTCCGCCAAGCAGGACCACGCGGTCGGCCCGGACTTCCGTCGAGTAGCGGTCCTTACCCTCCTTGTCCTGCCACTTGTGTGTCTGGAGCCGACCCTCGACGTAGACCTGCTTCCCCTTGGTCAGGTACTGCTGAATTGTCTCGGCCTGCTTGCCCCAGAGATTGACCCGGTGCCACTCGGTCTCTTCACGCTTCTGGCCTTCCTTGTCCTTGAAGACCTCAGATGTCGCGAGACGGAATTTCGCCACCGCGGCCCCGGCGCCCGTAAAGCGCAACTCGGAGTCCGCACCCAGGTTACCGACCAGAATCACCCGATTCACGGAGCCCATCGAAGCATCCTTTCGTTTGCCGTCTGTCGTTCGGAAATGGTGACGGGGCGGCCGGTCGAAGGACGACCGGCCGGTCGTCCCTAGACATCTTCCAGGCCTGAGATCGTCACGGTTGAAGCACGTTTCTGTCGGTCTCCTGGAATCTGTCTTAGGCGCGGCCGGTTGACCGGCCGCGCACTACAGCGAAGATCCGCAAGACCGCCTCTCCGCTCTCGGCGGTTTGAGGCGGGGCTTCGCTGGGGTTCTCGCGCCGAATCGTCGTCGGCCGGCGGATCCCGACGGATGATCTGGTCGAGCCGCTGCCGCGCGAGGCGCCCGGCGTCGGAATTCGGGAAGTTCTTCACCACGTACTCCCAGCTCTCACGGGCGCGATCGGACTGGCCGAGCGCGTTGAGCGCCATCCCGCGCTTGAAGTACGTGTCGGGGATCCGCTTGCTGTTCGGGTAGTCGGCGATCCCGCGGTCGTAGGCCGTCGCCGCATCCTTGAACATCCCCTGCAGGTAGTAGCTCTCACCGATGAAATACTGGGCGTCGCCCGCCTGCTCGGTGCGCCCGTAGCTGCGGATGTAGTTCTCGAACCCCGAGATCGCGAGGTTGTACTGGGAGCCGACGTAGTCGGCCCATGCCATGTCATAGAGCCGCTGGGGCGAGATCCCGGGATTTCCAGCGGCCGCCGGTGCCTGGCCGCCCGCGCCCGCCTGCGCCGCCGGCGGAATCGCCGGGGTTCCACCGACTGTCCCAGGCATGGCCGCGCCGCCCTGGGGCAGGGCGATCCGCACCGCCTCCAGTTCCTGCGAGAGCGAGCTGATGCGGACGTTGTTGTCGTCCACCTTCTCGCGCACGACGCGAAGGTCGGTCGAAATCGTGTCCACGAGCAGTTTCTGGTCGGCGAAGGCCTTCCGAGCGACGCCGGCCTGCTCGTCCAGCTTCACGCCGACGGCCCGCAAGGCATCGGTCAGCGCGACGAGGTGCGCCTGCAGCAGGAGCGTCTGCTCGTGCAGCATGCGGATGTCCGCCATCATCTGCTGATGCTCCTTGTTGGCCGCCGACGCCGCGCCGGATGCCGCAAGGACCAGTACCGCCACCAGGATGAATCGGAGCATGGGTTCTTTCGCCATAACATTCAACCTGCCTCGCAAACCGGACCGTGCAACCGCCTCACTCCACTATCCCGATTGTCCCGTCGTCCGGCCAACCTTACTTCTGGGTGACCACGAAATGGTCGCGTCGATTCTTCCCCCACGCCGCCTCGCTGTGGCCCGGGTCGAACGGAAACTCCTTGCCGTAGCTGACGGTGCGGATCCGGTCGGCCAGGATCCCGAGCGACACCAGGTAGGTTCTGGCCGACACCGCGCGGCGTTCGCCGAGCGCCAGGTTGTACTCAGCGGTGCCACGCTCGTCGCAGTGCCCCTCGATCGTGACGATCCACGGCGAGTTCTTCTTCAGCACCTCGGCGTTCCCGTCGAGGATCTTCTGACCCTCGGACGAAATCTCGGCGGTGTCGTAGTTGAAAAAGACCGGCTTGAGCGGCGAGTTCTTGTTGATCTCGTCGAGCGACGCCGTCGAGACGCGATCTTCGGCGATCGGCGCGGGCGGGACGACCACCGGCTCGCTGATCGGTTCGGGCGGCGCCGGCGGCTTCGTCGGCGACGCGAACGTGGTCGGAGGCGGCGGCTGAACCGGCCGCGCGACGGGCGGGACCTTCTTGTGGCAGGCGCCGACCGTCAGCGCCACGAACGCCACGATGACGACCATTCCGGGCAGACCCCAACGACTTCGCATGTGCACTCCTCCCGGATTGCTACTTCGACCAATCCGGCGTTTGATTGTTGCCAGCCTTTGTGAGCTGCCGCAGGTCCTTGCCCGTGCGCTCGATGGTATACAAGTGACGCTTGCCCGCCCGCGTGGAGCTGAAGGCGATATGCCGGCCGTTGGCGGCGTATGCCGGGCTCTCGTTGCTGCCTTCGCCGAACGTCAACTGCCGGCGCTCGCCGGTGGCCAGGTCGAGCACCTTGATGTCGAAGCCCGGTCCGGTTCGTGCCGAGTAGGCAATTTCGTTGTACGGCGCCGGTGACCACGTGGGCCGGTCGCAGTACGACTCGCGGGTGATCTGGCGCAGGCTCAACCCGTCGGCGCCGACGACGTAAATCTGGGGCGACCCCGACCGGTCGGATGTGAACGCGACCTGCGTGCCGGACGGCGACCAGGTGGGCGTGCCGTCGCTCGCCGGGTGATTCGTGAGCCGGCGGATGCCCGAGCCGTCGCGATTCATCACGTAGACCTCCGGGTTCCCGTCGCGGTTCGACTGAAACGCAATCTTCGTCCCGTCGGGCGACCACACCGGCAGGAAGTTCTCCTCGCCCTTGCTGTGGAGCGGGTTCTCGATCGTGCCCTGGTAGATCATCGAGATGAAGATGTCGGGCGCACCCCGGCGGTACGAGGTGTACGCGAGCGAACGCCCGTCGGGCGACCACGTGGGATTGATGTTCAGCGACCGGTTCACCGTCACGCGGCGCTGGTTCGCGCCGTCGTAGTCGCAAATGTAGATTTCCTTCACCGTGCGCGTTTCCACGGTGCCCGTCAGGCGCTCGCCGTCGCGGTCCGACACGAACGCGATCTTCGTGCGAGCCACGCCGCGCAGCGCCAGTTGGGTCTGGAAGATCTCGTCCGCGATCGTGTGCGCGAACAACCGGGAGTTCGACGCCGGGGCCACGTATTCCCGCCCGAACGCGGACTGCTGCGCCTTCACGCCGAACAGGCGCACCTCCACGCGAAGGGAGTCGCCCTGCCTCTCCACGGTGCCGACGACCAGGCCGTCTGCGCCCAGTTCGCGCCAGCGGTCGAACGGAAGGCTCGCGAGCGACCGCGCGGCCGGAATCGACGCGTAGGTGTCGCGCGGAATCATGTCGAACTCGCGTTCGAAATTCAGGTCATCCCATAGCGCCTGCCCGATCGTCTTCGCCGCCTCCACGGTCTCGGCGTCGCTCGACAGCGCGATGAAGTCGGGCACCGCGTAGCGGGGCAGCGCGCCCGGCTCGCCGGTGATCGTGAGCGAGACGGCCGGCGGTTGCTGCTGTGGGGTCGCGGTGGACTGCGCCGCGTGGCCGGTGATGATCAGCACCGCGGCGGCGGCCAGGGACGTGGCCAGGACGAGGATCGTTCGGCGCATCAGCGTTGGTACTCGAATCTCAGGTACACCGTCAGGTTCGGAAACGTGTAGGCCGTCGGCAGCGGCGGCAACTGCCCGACCCGCTGCAGGGCCCGCTGCGCCGTGAGATCGAGCACGTACCCGGCCGATTGCTCCACCCCGATGTCCGTGATCCGGCCGTCGTGGAAGATCGTGAACCGCATCACGGTGATGCCCGTCACCCCCTGACGCGAGTTCCAGTTCTCCGTGATCCGCCGCGTCATGATGCGGAGGTAGTCGGGACAGCAGAAATTGCCGACGTCCAGAGACGACCCGGTCCCGGCGCCACCCGTGGCCAAGCCGAGGCCGAGGCCGCTCACGCCCGTCTCCGCGAAACTCGACCCGAATTTCTCTTCAGGCCCAGTGGTCGGAATCCTGCCCCGCGCACCCTCGGGCGCTGCCTTCACCTCGGACCGCGGCGTCTCCGCGAGCGGCTTGGTTCGCGCTTTCGGCGCCGGCACGGGCACCGTCATCTCCGGCGTTTTCGCAGCCGGCGGTCTCACCGGTTGCGGCCGGGCTTCAGGCGCGGGCACTGCCTGCTGGACCGGCCGCCCACCGAGCGGATTCGAGCCCCCGTTATCCGGTCCGCGCCCGCCGCCCAGACTCACCGACATGACCACTTTCGGCACCTGCGTCGTCGTCCCCGCCAGCCACCGGCCAGGCCCGAACGCCACCGCGACGGCCACCAGCAGATGCAGCGCGAGCGAGCAGGCCAGCATCGGGCTCATCCCGCGGGCCTCGCGCTCACGATCGACCAGAACGGCAGTGACGGCTTCCATGGCGATTGCGAGAACTCAGCGCGTTTCGGGGAACTTCGCCACGATCCCGACCTTGTCGACGCCCCCTTCCTTGAGCTTGTCCATCACGTCGATCATGTCCTGGACGCCGAGCGCCGCGTCGATCTGCAGGAACGCCTGCTTTTCCGATCGCCAGCGCATCGCCTGGCGGACGCGCTCGGCGAGAAACTCGAAAGGCACGGCGTCCTGCCCGAGGTGAACCTTCCGATCCTTGCGAAACGTCAACGGCACGGTGACGAACAACCGCTGGTCGTTGATCTCCTGCGCGCGGCGCGCCTGCGGCAGGTTCACGTCGAGACCGCGCTGCATCATCGGTGCCGTGACCATGAAGATGATCAGCAGCACAAGCATCACGTCCACCAGCGGAACCACGTTGATCTCGTTGAGCGTCGAGACGATCCGCCGCGTGCGCGCACGCCCGCCGCCGCCGCCCGCTTCAATCGGCTGAATCTTCGGCATCGCGTCTTTGGCCGTCCTACGTGAAGTTACGCTCGGCGATATTCAGGAACTCGAGCGAGAAGTCGTCCATCTGCGTGGCGAACAGTTTCACCCGGTGCGCGAGCAGGTTGTAGAAATACACGGCCGGGATCGCGGCGAACAGGCCCGCCGCCGTCGCGATCAGCGCCTCGGCGATCCCCGGCGCGACAACCGCCAGGCTCGTGGACGCCGTCTGGCCAATGCTGTCGAACGCGCTGATGATGCCCCACACCGTGCCGAACAGCCCGATGAACGGCGTGATGCTGGCCGTGGTCGCCAGGAAGGGCACCCGCTCTTCCAGTTTGTTGATCTCCTGGGTCGAGGCGCGCAGCAGCGCCCGGTCGACCGCCGGCAGGCTCTTCAACGTCGGCCGAACCTGAACGCCCCCGGGGGCAATTGTCTGCGCCGTCACCGACACGCCTCCGGTTTGCCGCAACTGCGTGTTCAGTTCAGCGTAGCCCGATTGAAAGACCCCGACCAGCGGGCTGTCGCTCAGCGTCTTGCAGACCGCGTGAACCTCGGAGAACTTGCTGCTCTTGCGGAACACGTCGAGGAAAGTCGTCGACTGCCGCTCGGCTCGGCGAAACGTCCAGAGCTTGTAGAGGATGATTCCCCACGATGCAACGGAGAACAGTAAGAGGATCAGCAGGACGAACTGGGCGAGCCAACTGGAGCGGAAGACCAGGCGAAGCAGGTTTCCGCCCAACACACCCTCAGGTGCGGCCGCGCCCTGCACCTGCAGTGCAAGCGCCAAGTATCCAAGCGTGCGCAAACGTGCCTCCGCTTCATAGACCTCGCGCCGCTGGGACAGCGCAGTTGTCTTTAGCCTAACACGCGCCGAAATGCCTGTCAAATGTATGATATCATTGCGCTTCCCGGCTTTCGCCAGCCGGCCACGATTTCTATTCCCGGACGTCGAAGACTTCATCCGGAAGCGACTTATTCGTCCTCGTGGCGACGCGCATGCTCCGATTCCTCGCCATCCAGAACCTGGCCGTCATCGAGGCGGTCGAGATCGAGTTCGACGCGGGACTGACCGTCCTGACCGGCGAGACGGGCGCCGGCAAGTCGATTCTCGTCGAAGCCGTCGGCCTGCTACTCGGCGGCCGCGCGTCGCCCGACCTCGTCCGGACCGGCGAGGAGTGCGCCACGGTCCAGGCGATCTTCGATGCCGACGATGGCGGCGAGCTCCTCGTCCGGCGGGAGGTCACGGCGCAGGGAAGAAGCCGGGCTTTCGTCAACGGTTCACTCGTGACCGCAGGCGCGCTGCGTGAACTGGGTGCCAGGCTCGTCGACCTGCATGGGCAGCACGAGCACCAGGCGCTCCTCGACCCCGAAACGCACATCGACGTTCTCGACCGGTTCGCCGGCCTGGATTCGCAGCGGCAGCTGGTCGCGGAGGCGTTCAGCCAGCTGCAGTCCGCGCGCGGCGGGCTGGCGCAGGTTCGCGAGTTGTCCCGGCAGCGCGGATCTCGTCTCGAGCTGATCGAATTTCAGCTGGCCGAGCTCGACCGGGTGCAGCCCAGGGAAGGCGAGGACGAAGAACTCCTCGCGCTCCGCACGTTGCTCTCGAGCGCCGAGCGTGTGCGGCGGCTTTCCGACGAGAGTTATGCCATCCTGTACGACAGGGACGATGCGGTGCTGGCCGGGCTGGGGCAGGTATGGAGGAGAGTTGCGGAGCTGGCGACGCTCGACGGACGCTTCGCGACATTCCTCGACGGGCGTGACGGCATCAAGTCACAGCTCGAAGACCTGGCCGCCTTCCTCAGGGGCTACGCCGCCAGCATCGACGCGTCGCCGGCACGCCTGCAGGAAGTCGAGGACCGGCTGGCGCTCATCGAGCGTCTGAAGCGGAAGCACGGTCCGACTCTTGCTGATGTGGTCGGCAGGCAACGCGCGCTTCGCGAGGAACGCGAGGGGCTCGAGTCGCTGACGGACCGGCTGGCTGCGGCAGACGCTGACGTGTCACGAGCCGCTTCACGCTTCGTCGAGGCTGCGGGCAACCTTTCGCGCCAACGCCGAGCGGCAGCTACTCACTTTTCGTCCGCATTGATAGGTCAAGTGACCGAACTCGCCATGGAATACACGCGCTTCGAGGTGAGATTCGACGACGGCGTGCTGCCGGAAGAGCGGTGGACCAGCCGCGGCATCGACGTCGGGGAGTTCTACCTCTCGCCGAATCCAGGAGAAGAACTCCGGCCTCTCGCGCGAATCGTCTCCGGCGGCGAGATGTCGCGAGTCATGCTCGCCATCAAGAGCCTCGCGTCACTGGACCAGCCCGGGAAGACGCTCGTCTTTGATGAGGTGGACGTAGGGATCGGTGGCCGAGTGGCGGACGCCGTCGGAGGGAAACTTCGCCACCTGGGGCGGACCTTCCAGGTGTTGTGCATCACGCACCTCCCCCAGATCGCCGCATATGGACGCCGGCAATACCGCATTCGCAAGGAAGTGCGGGACGGGAGGACCGCGACCGAAGTCGACACGCTCGATCGGGCGGGAAGGGAGGCCGAACTCGCACGTATGATAGGCGGTGCCGAAGTGACAGCGGCGGCCAGGGAGAGCGCGAGAGAGATGCTTCGCACCAGGCAAGACGAAAGCGAACAGACCACGAAAGGCGAAAGCGAAAGGGCGAAAGCGAAAGCCCCCAGGCGATAGTCCCGATGGCGCGAAAGTACCTGATAGAAACGTTCGGCTGCCAGATGAACTTCCATGACTCGGAGAGGATGGCCGGGCTCCTTGAGCAGGCCGGCTTCGAGGCAACGGACGACCCCGAAGACGCCGAAGTCGTGGTGCTGAACACCTGTAGCGTCCGTGAGCACGCGGCGGAGAAACTCTTCTCCCGACTCGGCGAACTCCGGACGGCAGGAGGCTCGGAGGAGAGACGGCCACTCATCGCGGTCGCGGGCTGCGTCGCGCAGCAGGAGGGAAACCGCATTCTCAAACGCGCCCCATACGTGGACGTCATCGTCGGCACCCATGCGGCCCGTCAACTCCCGGTGCTCATCGAACAGGCCGCGACGACCGGGCGGCAGCAGGTGGATCTGAATCCCTACGAGGACGTCAGCTTCCCGCTCGGGCTTGCGAGGCGCTCGGACCCGGTCAAGGCCTATGTCACGATTCTCGAAGGCTGCAACGACTTCTGTGCGTTTTGCGTGGTGCCCTACACGCGCGGCCGCGAACGGATGCGGTCAAAGGCGGAAATCCTGGCGGAGGTCCGGGAGGCGGTGGCGTCGGGCAGAAGGGAAGTGCAGCTGCTCGGGCAGATAGTGAACCACTACGAGGCGCCGGACGATGCGTCGTGCGATTTCGCGGCACTCCTCGAGGCGGTGAACGACGTGCCAGGGGTGGAGCGAATTCGCTTCGCCAGCCCGCATCCCCGTCACGCATCCGAACGCCTTATCGCCGCGATACGGGACCTCCCGCACGTGTGCAAGCACGTTCACCTGCCCGTTCAGTCCGGGTCTACGCGCGTTCTTCGGGCGATGCGGCGCCGGCACACTCGCGAGGATTACCTCGCGCTGGCCGATCGACTCCGCCAGGCTATCCCGGACATGGCCATTTCGACCGATATGATCGTGGGGTTTCCGGGGGAGACTGACCAGGACTTTCGGGAGACGCTGTCACTGGCGGAAGCCGTCAGGTTCAGCTCGATGTTTTCGTTCAAGTACTCTGAGCGTCCCAACACGCTGGCGGCGAGGCGCCTGAAAGACGACGTGCCGGAAGACGAGAAGGGGATGCGTCTGACGGAACTGCAGGAAGCCCAGAAGGCCATCCAGTGGGCCATCCACCGGTCCGAGCTGGGGCGTGTTCACGAGGTGCTGGTCGACTCACGGAGCCGCCGCCGTCAGCACGAACTGGCGGGCCGGACGACGGGCAACGTGGTGGTGAACCTGCCTGGCAAGCCGGAATGGCTTGGGCAAGTCGTGGCCGTGACAATCCTCCGGGCTGGGCCGAACAGCCTGTGGGGTGAGGTTCGTGGAGGAGCGCCGGTTGACACGACATCAGTTGGCGCGTACGTTGTAGACATGGGCGAATCAACAACCGTGGAGTCGTAGTTCGGGCGGGGAGAGCCGATGCAGATCGAGATGACGATTAAGGGGCTGATGGTGGATCCGATCACCAGCATGCCCATCATCATCTTGTGCGACAAGGATGGGCAGCGCGTGCTCCCGATATGGGTGGGCATCTTCGAAGCCAACGCGATCGCGCTGCAGATGGAGAACATCTCCACGCCGCGCCCGATGACACACGACCTGCTGCGCAACATCATCGAGGACCTTTCCGGCGCCGTGACGAAGATCGTCGTCTCCGATCTCAAGGACAACACGTTCTATGCCCTCATCTACGTGGAGACGCAGACCGACACCGTTGCCATCGACGCCAGGCCGAGCGACGCGATCGCCCTCGCGCTGCGGACGCAGGCCCCGATCTTCGTCGAGGAGACGGTCATCGACAACGCGAAGGGGGTGGATTTCAGTACCGACAAGGCCGACACGGAACGACTGCAGCAGTGGCTCGAAGGTCTCGATCCCGAGGAACTGGGCAAGTACAAGATGTAGCTGACGTTACTGATCGGCAAAAAATGGCCTGTTTCAGAATCCTCACTTCCACGCGGTCGCGTCCGAGCGTTCTTCAATTGACAGCGTGCGCCGTGGTTCCTAGAATAGTGGGGCCTACCGGATTACCCATTGCGCGAGCGCGCGCCTGAACGCCTCTGATGATTCTTGCGATTGCAAACCAAAAGGGCGGCGTCGGTAAGACAACGACAGCGATCAACCTAGGCGCCGCCTTGGCCCTCCGGGGACATCGAACGCTCCTAATCGACCTGGACCCGCAGGCGAACAGCACCATGTCCTACGTGGACCCGGCCGCCGTCACGCGAAGCCTGTTCGATGCGTTGACCGACCCAACCTGCTCCATCTCGGACATTGTCATTCCCACGACCGTCGAGCGGCTCTCCATCACCCCGTCGCGCATTGGACTGGCCAAGCTCGAGGGCAAGCTGGTGGGGGAGATGGACGCCCACTTCCGGCTGAAGGACAAGCTGGCGCCTGTCACGAAGAACCACGACATCATCGTCATCGACTGCCCGCCTGCCCTGGGGCTGCTGACGGTCAATGCGTTGGTTGCCGCGACGCACCTGCTGATTCCGATCCAGTCATCTTACTTCGCGCTCGAGGGAACGGACGATCTCCTCGAGACGGTGGAGAAGGTCAGAAGCCGGGCAAACCCAGGGCTCGAAATCATGGGGGTGCTGATCACGATGCACGACAAACGGACGTCGCTGGCGCGGGACATCCGGGGACAGATCCAGAAGGTATTTGGCTCGAAGGTCTTCAACACGATCATCACGAAGAGCGTCCGGCTGGAGGAAAGTCCGGCGTACAAGGAATCGATTTTCACGTTTGCGCCAGACTCGAGCGGCGCCACCGAGTACTACTCGCTCTCTGAGGAGGTGATGGACCGTGCCTAGGCGTGGCTTGCCGGAAACCGTTCGGATGCGTCACGACGAGCACTACGTCGAAGCGTTGGCGGCGTCGGCTGGGGCCCCGGTTGGCCGGATGGTTCCGATCGAGCAGATCGATCCTAACCCCACACAGCCAAGGCAGATGATGGGTGACCTCTCGGAACTGATCGCGTCGGTGAGCGAGAAGGGGATCCTCGAGCCATTGCTGGTTCGCCAGCATGGCGATCGCTACCAAATCGTGGCAGGGGAGCGGCGCTACCAAGCCGCGGTGCAAGCCGGGCTCGAGGAGCTCCCGGTCGTGCTGCGCGACGCGGATGACACGGAGGTCATCGAACTAGCTCTCGTCGAGAACCTCCAGCGGAAGGACCTGACCCCGTTCGAAGAAGCCGACGCGTTGCACGGGCTGGCAGTCCGGTGTGGCTACACGCATGAAGAGCTGGCGAAGAAGCTCAGCCGCTCCAGGACATCAATTACCGAGTCTCTCGCGCTGGCCAAGATACCTGACGATGTTCGAAACCTTTGTCGGCTGGCCGACATTTCCTCTAAGTCCATTCTTTTAGAGATAGTTAGACAGTCTGACATTCAGAAAATGATCAGTTTGGTCGAGCGGATTGTTTCCGGGCACGCCACTCGCGAATCAGTGCGTCGCGAGAGGGCGAAGCCGCGGCCGGTAACCGCTGGACGACCGAAGGCCTACGTCTTCAACTATCGTCCCACCACGAAGGCGTTCACGATGAAACTGCAGTTCCGGAAAGGCTCCGTCGAACGGCAGGAAATCATCGACACTCTCGAGGGCATCCTCAACGAACTCCGACAGTCGTAAGTGATCTGGGGGCAGGTCTTGAAACATCATTATTTCCAGGTCTGACCCCGGCAGCACCGAGACCGTCCCGTTTCCCGTGATCCCAAGGTGGAAGCGGGAGGGGGCCAGTTCGAGCCGAGCCGCTAGGTTAACATAACATACATTATCAGACACAATAGAAATACCGTTTAAAACCACCCTGTGGAAATTCTGCGGATGTTCTCCGCGGCCTCAACGCTCCCCCTTTCACCGTCCGCCGCCGCCCCAGGTCGAATCGTGACCCGCGTCGGCTCGCAAGAGCAAGCCCTACCTGTGCTATCGTTGCTGCGGCCGCATGTTCCGCATCCTCGACCGCTACACGCTTCGTGAAATCCTGCCGCCGTTCATTCTGGCGCTCCTGGTCTTCACGTTCATGTTGATGATGGGTCCCATTGACCGAAGCGCCCAGCAGCTCCTGGCCAAAGGCGTGTCGGTCCCTGTCATCCTCCGGATGCTCGTCCTCCTGATACCCCAGGCGCTCGCCATCACCATCCCGATGGCCTTCCTGCTGGGCATGCTGGTCGCTTTCGGCCGCCTCTCCGGCGACAGCGAATGGGTCGCCATGCAGGCCTGCGGCGTCACCCTTCTCAGGATGCTCCGCCCGGTCATGACGCTGGCCGTTCTCAGCTGGGCCGCCACTCAGTGGATACTCGTCGACTCCGTTCCCCGGTCGAACCAGGCGTTCCGCGAGATCGAGTACGGGGTGGTCGCGGCGCGCGTCGAGAGCGAGATCAAACCCCGGATCTTCTTCGACGACTTCCCCAACCTGGTGCTCTACGCGAGGGATACCGCTCCGGGCGGCCACGGGTGGACCGACGTCTTCGTGGCGGACACCAGCAAGCCCGGTCCGCCACAGGTGTCAGTCGCCCGGAACGGTCGGATGCTGCTCGACCGTGAGCGGCGTAAGGTCCAGATGGCGCTCGAGGACCGGGTGACGTACCGGTTCGGCACCGACGCGAACGGCCGCGCCGAGTTCGAGGAAAGCCCGTCACGGCTCCTGATCACCGAACTCGACCCGGAAATGGTCTTTCCTAATGTCAGCCCGCTCATCAAGGGCGAGCCGGAAAAGACGGTGAGCGAGCTTCGGCAGGCGATCGACGATCTTCGGAAGCAGGGACTGCCGACCGAGCGCCCCGAGTACTACATCCACACCAAGTTCTCGATTCCGATCGCGTGCTTCGTCTTCGCCCTGATGGGGCTCGGGCTTGGCGTGAGCACGAGCCGCGGCGGAAGGCTGGCGGCCTTCGCCCTCGGCAGCGGCGTCATCTTCGCCTACTACATCGTGATGTACGAGGCGCGGTCGCTGTCGCTCGGCGGTGTGATTCCGGCGTGGCTGGCAGCATGGCTTCCGAACATCGTGCTGGGCCCCGTCGGCGCGGCGGTGATGTACCGGCGCGCCCGCTCATCGGGCAGGTCCTTCCAGTTCACCATCCCGGCGATCGGGTTCCTGAAGAAGCTTCTGCCCGCCCGAACGGTCTCCCCTGGCGCGCAGGGCGACGGGGGCGGGACCCTGGCGCGCCCCGTGCTGGTCGTGCGCTTCCCTGAAATCTGGCTGCCGCAGCCAGGGATTCTCGACCGCTACATCGGGAAGATGTATCTCAGGCTGCAACTGCTGACATTTGGCAGCCTGTTGGGGATCTTCTACATCTCGCAATTCATCGATCTGTCCGACAGGCTGTTTCGAGGAACTGCGTCCGCCGACCTGATGCTGAAGTTCTTCATCTTCCAGACCCCGCAGTTTGTCTTCTACGTCATTCCCCTGTCGGTCCTGATCGCGTCGCTTGTCACCATCGGCGCCCTCACCCGGAACAGCGAGCTGATCGTGATGCGCGCGTGCGGGATCAGCCTGTACCGGGCGGCGTTGCCGCTCGTCGCGCTGGCGGCGGCCTCCAGCGTGCTGTTGTTCGGCATCGAGGAATACGCGCTGGCGGCGTCCAACCGGCAGGCCAAGGATCTGGAGCACCTGATCCGGCACGGCACGGTCCGCACCACTAACGTGCTCAACCGGCGGTGGACCGTCGGCAAGAACGGCGACATCTATCACTACGATTTCTTCGACCCCAGACGGGGCGAACTGCACGGTTTCTCGCGGTACGAATTCGACCAGAAGAACTGGCGATTGTTGCGTGTCACCTCGGTGGCGTCCGCCAGGTTCGACTCGGCGTCGCTCAAGCCCGAGGCGACGGTGGCGACGTGGAAGGCTCACCAGGGGTGGACCCGCGAGATCAAGTCCGGCGGCGAATCGCTTTACGCCACGTTCGACGATCGCGACCTGACACTCGAGCCCCCCGACTACTTTGGCACCGAGCAGCCCGAAGCCGCGTCGATGACTTACGCCGATCTTCGCGACTATATCGATAGCATGCAAGGCTCAGGCGTCAACGTCCTGCAGTACCTGGTGGACCTGCACCGCAAGGTCTCGTTCCCGTTCGTGACTATCGTCATGACCCTCCTAGCGGTTCCGTTCGGCGCCATGACCGGACGTCGCGGAGCGCTCTACGGGATCGGCGTCGGGATCGTTCTCGCCATCGTCTACTGGACGGCCAACAATCTCTTTGGCGTGGTGGGCGCCGCTGGCCTCCTCGCGCCCGCGCTTGCGGCATGGGCGCCTAACCTCCTCTTTGGCGCCGGCGCCGCCTACATGATTCTCACCGTCCGCACGTAGTCCGCCTGGGATCTTCGGGCCAAACGCAGCGCTCCCACCGACCACCCGTGCCCGACAGGGTCGACATACGAAGAGGCTCGGAGCGGCCCGCACGAGGACATTCGTCGCGCGGGCTACGAAACTTTTCGTCGTTGTGGCTACGAAGTCGCTCGTCGCTGTTTTCTCGCCTGTTTCTGGGCCTCTCCAGCTCTACCGACGTTCCAGGAGACGAACGTCAGGCTATCGAGGAGGCGTGGTGCCCGGCGAGAAGAACCGGACCTTGTCAAGAGCGAACCGGCCTGCGGACCCGCGTCTGGTGTTGACGGTATCGACGACGAAGAGGACGGTTCGCACGCCGGCAAGTTGAGGAGACCGGGCAGGAGTAGCGCCGACCGCTCGCATCTCGGCAAAGGGAATGACGATCTCGCGAACCGTCGGATCAAGGTAGACGGAACGCTGCCATCGGTGGCCGTCACCCTGTGTCGGCACCCGAAGTTGAATCGAGAGCCGCATGGGCCGGTCGGCCGCCGCCCGGAACGCGATGCCCGTCGCCCGCCCGTCGATGCTCGTCGTGAAGCTGAGCGCGGCGTAGGGCGCTACCGCGGTTCCTCTTCTCAGCGCGTAACGTAACGCAATGCGACCTCCCTCCCTCTCGATGGTCGCCTGCGATCCCTCATCGTGTTCGACGCCCCACAGCGGGTCGAACACCTCGAGCCAGAACGTCGGCCCGGTCATGTCCGGCTGCGGCGGCGCCTGAGCTGACCCAAGGCCGCCAACGTAGATCGGGTTACCGACGACCCACGGTACGAACCCCTCGCGGCCGTGGGCCGGCACCCACGCCTCGGCGCGGTAGTGTCCGGGTTGGTCACTCGCGTAGGTCAGCTCCTGGGCCGCGACCCGGTGCACCTGCACGCCGTTCCGGAACAGCACGAGCCACCCGCCCGCCGGTACGTTCGCCCGGGCGCGGACGATCACGGGATCCGACATCGTGAGTACGTCTCCCTCGGCTGCCGACACTCCCCCGCTGATGGCCGAAAACTCGAATGCCGCCGGCCCGGCGATCGCGTCCACCACGCTATGCACGTGGCCGGCGCGGATCGCCGCCACGACGGCATCGGCATCGCTCGGGGCATTCCGCGACAACGGACGAGGAAGCCGGACGCGAAGCGACGCCACCTCGAACATGACCTGATACGACGGCACGCGCAGGAACACGGGGTTGACGTACGGCTCGGGGCCGTCCCTGAAACCGAGGCGGGCGTGAGCGTCAGTGCCCGCGAGCACGACGACGCGCCGCCCTCCCACGAGGGCAGCCAGCTTCGCCAGCGTCTGGGGCCGCTGGTAAAGGCTCGCGACCGAACCGACCGGCCGGAAGCAATAGGTCCATCCCGCCTGGAGGAGCCGCGGGAGCGGGGCTTCCCGCCAGAGGCTGTCCCCGTTCAACCACTCGATCCCATCGAACGGCACATCCCAGCCGCGCCACGCCAACTCCGTCTTCCCCGACAACGGGTGGGTCACCACCCCGAAGCCGCCGAGCCGCCGCACGTCCTCGGCCACGTCGCGCGGTTCACCGGCCAGCGGATAGGGAGACGGCGCAAGGCCGAGGGCCGCGTAGTGTCCGCCGGTCGTGCTGATCTCGACCGCGTCGATACACAGGACGCCGGACCGGTAGACCGGCGGGTCTGGACGTCTCGCCGCATCGCCGTGGTCGGTGACGATGACGAACTGAAGCCCGGCCTTTGCCGCGGCCGCCGCCACGTCCTCCATGCTCCCTGTGCCATCCGATCGCCTGGTGTGGACGTGGAACACGCCACGGACGTCGGTCGGTGAAGTCTGCCAGGACGGTAAGGGAGTGGCGAGCCGGGGCGGTGGCAGGAGAGCGAAGGTGACGCTGACGAGAACGGCGGCCACCAGAGCCGCCGTTCCCATCAGCGCGTGCTTTCCGAAGATCACAGTAATCGTACCCAGGCGCAGGCGACCCCTACAGGCCGGCGTCGCTTCGCAGCGCGGACGCCCGGTCCGTCCGCTCCCAGGTGAAATCGGGATCGGTCCGGCCGAAATGGCCGAATGCCGCTGTCTTGCGGTAGATCGGGCGCCGGAGATCCAGTTCTTCCATGATGCCGCGCGGCGTCAGCTTGAAGTGGCCGCGCACCAGGTCGTCGATCCTGCTGTCGGGGATTCGCCCGGTGCCGTAGGTGTCCACCATCACCGACACCGGATCGGCGATACCAATCGCGTAGGCGAGTTGAATCAGCAGACGGTCGGCCAGGCCGGCCGCCACGCAGTTCTTCGCGATGTACCGCGCCATGTAGCACGCGGAGCGATCCACCTTTGTCGGGTCCTTGCCCGAGAACGCGCCGCCGCCATGCGGCGCCGCACCTCCGTATGTGTCGACGATGATCTTCCGCCCGGTGACGCCCGCGTCCCCCTGGGGCCCGCCGATCACGAACCGGCCAGTGGGGTTCACGTAGATCTTGGTGTTCTCGTCAATCATCGAGGCAGGCACAACGGGCTTGATCACCTTTTCCAGGATTCCGTCGCGGATCGTCTCGTTGTCCACTAGCGCGCTGTGCTGGCTGGAGACGACGATCGCATCGATGCGAATCGGCGTGGCGCCGTCGTACTCGACCGTGACCTGTGACTTGCCGTCCGGCCGCAGGTAGTCGAGGAGTCCGTCGCGGCGGGCGCTGGACAAGCCCATGCAGAGCTTGTGCGCGAGCATGATCGGCAGCGGCATGAGTTCGTCGGTTTCGCGGCAGGCATAGCCGAACATCAGGCCCTGGTCGCCTGCGCCGCCGGGATCCACGCCGAGGGCGATATCTGGCGACTGCTCGTGAATCGACGACAGCACCGCGCAGGTGTCGGAGTCGAAGCCGTACTTGGCGCGGGTGTACCCGATGTCCTTGATCGTCTCGCGGACGATCTTCGGGAAGTCCACGTAGCAACTGGTGGTGATCTCGCCGGCGATCATGGCAAGACCCGTGGTGACGAGCGTCTCGCAGGCGACGCGGCCGACGGGATCCTGCGTGAGGATGGCGTCGAGTATCGCGTCCGAGATTTGGTCGGCTATCTTGTCCGGGTGGCCTTCGGTCACCGACTCGGACGTGAACATGTGGCGGCCGTCACGGCTCATGCGTCGAGTTCCTCCGCTTTTTCGCGCGAGTTTGCAAACAACGACATCTTGTAACAATATCTGCCATCCGAGGTTCCGGTCAAGCACGATGCGCCGGCTGGGCGCACGTCACGAAAGTGAGGTAATTGATCGGTGTGGCGATTGGTGGTAAAGTCTGACAGCGGATACCGCTGACAGAAGGAGGTCCCATGCCATCC
>Ga0209638_1000189_pt1 | contig 41757 bp, 41 predicted proteins | sample BarGraNGADG00211_FD_184490 | JGI IMG/M metagenome (GOLD analysis project Ga0209638, IMG submission 184490) | Arctic peat soil microbial communities from Barrow, Alaska - Barrow Graham LP Ref core NGADG0002-211 (SPAdes) (version 2) | ecosystem: Environmental > Terrestrial > Soil > Wetlands > Peat...
GCGATCGAGGAGAGCGAAGGCCAGCCGCTGATGGCATACGAGGACTTCCTCGGCTACCTTCAGGCCCATGGCAAGCTATAGCGTCTTTCTCGTTCCCGCTGCGCAGAAGCAGATCGAGGACCTCGAGAAGCGGGATCGGCTCCGCGTCCTGGAGGCGGTCGGCGCGCTCGCAGAAGAACCGCGTCCGCGAGGCTGCGAGAAACTCTCGACACTTGAGAAGTACCGGATCCGCGTCGGCACGTACCGCGTGGTCTACACGATCGATGACGCGGTGGTCCGCGTCGTGGTCGTCCGCGTAGGCCGTCGCCGCGACGTCTACCGCCGGAAGGGGTAGCGCTTCCCCATGACGCCCCGCTACGGCAGCGACCATATCCGCGAGCAGCTCGACTCTGTGCCGGACTCCCCGGGCGTCTACCTGTGGAAGGACGCCGGCGGCACCGTCATCTACGTCGGCAAGGCCAAAGCGCTGCGCAAGCGCATGAAGCAGTACGCGCAGGGGCACGACGACCGCGCCATGGTCCCCGAGATGATGTCGCGCGTCGCCACCTTCGACTACGTGGTCACCGCCAACGAGGTCGAGTCGCTCATCCTCGAGAACAACCTGATCAAGGAGCACCACCCGCGCTACAACGTCGACTACCGCGACGACAAGACCTACCCCTACATCGCGCTTACCACCGCGGACCCTTTCCCGGCCATCAAGTACACCCGGGAGAAGCACCGCAGCGGCACCACCTACTTCGGCCCCTACACCGACGCCCGCGCCGCACGCGCCACCATCGACGTGGTGCGCCGTGTGTATCCCATCTGCCGCACAGACTGCGTCGAGTGGAAGCGCGTCACCGCGCACGATGGGGCGCCCACCGGCAAGCCGTGCTTCGACTACCACATCGGCAAGGGCCCGGGCCCGTGCGTGGGCGCGATCACGCGCGAGGACTACGCGAAGATCGTCGCGAAGGTGGAGTCGTTCCTGGACGGCAAGCAGGCGTCGGTGGAGCGCGATCTCGAGAACCAGATGCACGAGGCGTCGTCGCACCTCGACTACGAGGCCGCCGCGCGCTACCGCAACCGGCTCGACGCGGTCCGCTCGATCCTGGAGCGCCAGACGATCGTGAGCTCGAGCGGACTCGACGCCGACGCGATCGGCGTCTGCCGCGAGGAGACGATCGCGGCCACCCACGTCGTCCACATCCGCGAGGGCCGCGTGATGGGCGCGAGCGAGTTCGTGCTCGACCAGGGCCTCGATGTGTCCGACTCCGAGCTGGTGGAAGCGTTCCTGCTGCGCTACTACGCCGACGCCTCTCACGTGCCGCGTCAGGTGCTCGTGGCGTCGCTGCCGCTTGAGGTGGAGCCGCTAGAGCAGCTCTTGGAGCAGCGGCGCGGGCGTAAGGTCACGATCGAGCGGCCCGAGAGGGGAGAGCGGCGCCGGCTGCTCGAGATGGCGACCACCAATGCCCAGCACGCGCTGGCACGCTACAAGTTCCGCACCCGCTACGACGAGGACCGCGTCAACCAGGCGCTGCTCCAGCTGGAGAGCGCGCTGGGCCTGACCGTGCCGCCCCTGCGCATCGAGTGCTACGACATCTCGACCCTGCATGGGCGCTTCTCAGTCGGATCGATGGTCGTCTTCGACGGAGGAAGACCCGACCCGGGCGCGTACCGCAGGTTCCGCATTCGCGCCGAAACGCCCGAGGCGAACGATGTCGCGATGATGCGCGAGGTCCTGCAGCGCCGGTTCGTCCGCGAGGCCAAGGAGGGCGCACGGTTCGCCCGCAAGCCGGACCTCATCATCGTCGACGGCGGCAAGCCGCAGCTGTCTGCGGCGCTGGCCGCGCTCGGAGACATCGGCGTGACCGGCGTCCCCGTGGTGGCGCTGGCGAAGCGCGAGGAGGAGCTGTTCGTGCCGGATTGGGATGAGCCTGTCATCCTGCCGGGCGGATCGCCGTCGCTCTACCTCGTGAAGCGCGTCCGGGACGAGGCGCACCGCTTCGCGGTCACCTACCACCGCGAGCTGCGCGGCAAGGCGATGACCGCGTCGATCCTGGACGAGATTCCGGGGGTCGGCCCGACGCGCCGGCAACTCCTCATCAAGGTATTCGGCTCGGTGAAGCGCCTGCGCGCCGCGAGCGTGGAGGATGTGGCCCGGGTGAAGGGCATCGGCGCGGAACTCGCGGGCGACATCGTCGAGTTCCTCAAGAGTCTGGACGCGCCCATAGCGGACGGCGCGGGCGAGTGACGCCGCGTCGACGCTGATGGAAACGCCCGGCCCGGTGTGGGCGTGCGTTGGTATACTCACGCTGACGGCGCGCCGCGCCGCCACACCGATGCGAGAGTGGGGTGGTCGAAGGTGATCAGGTTCCTCATCCGCACGGCGATCACAGCCCTTGGCGTGCTGCTGGTCGCATACCTCGGGCTCATCCAGATCAAAGGGTTCGCCTCCGGCGCGGACATCACGCAGACCGCGTTCCTGACAGCCTGCCTGTTCTCCATCGTGCTGGGACTCGTGAATGCGGTCATCAAGCCGATCGTCCAGGTCCTGGCGCTGCCGATCACGATCCTCACGCTCGGTATCTTCGCGTTGATCGTGAACATCGGCATGTTCTACCTGGCCGCTTGGATCGTTCCCGCAGTCGTCCCGAACCCGAACCTCCTGCTCACCGGCCTCGCCGCGATCATCGTCTCGGTGTTCTCGGGGATGGCCGGTTCGGTCACGAAGCGCGGCTGAGATGACCGCCGAAGCCGCTGCGTGCTCGGCTGACGAGACCTTGTCCCCTATCGAACTGGTGGTCATCACCGGCCTGTCCGGAGCAGGGCGCTCGGAAGCCATACACACGTTCGAGGACATCGGCTACTTCTGCATCGACAACCTGCCGCCGACGCTCCTCTCGCAGCTCGAGAAGCTCACCACGCTGCCCGGCAGCCGGATCCGGCGGGTCGCCGTGGTCTGCGACATGCGTTCGCTGGAGTTCTTCGGCACCCTGCTTCAGGAGCTCGATGCGCTCGAGGCGGCCGGACATCCGTACCGGATCCTGTATCTCGAGGCCTCCGAGAAGGTGCTCGTCAACCGCTTCAAGACGACGCGCCGCCGCCACCCGCTCGCCGAGGGCGGCGTGGTGACCAAGGGCATCCGCGCCGAACAGCGCGGGCTGGCCACCGTCCGCGAGCGCGCTGACCTCATCATCGACACGAGCGAGATGCTTCCCGCGCAGTTGCGCGAGGTGATCCGTCGTCGCTTCCTGTCCGAGTCGATGAAGGACTGGCTCGCGGTGACCGTCAGCTCGTTCGGGTTCAAGTACGGGCTCCCGATCGACGCCGACATCGTCATGGACGTGCGCTTCCTGCCCAACCCGTTCTACATCGCCAAGCTCCGGCACCACACGGGCCTGGAGTCCTCCGTGAAGAAGTTCGTCATGGACCGGAACGAGACCCGGCTCTTCCTGGACAAGTGGCTGCCCTTGCTGCAAGACCTGCTCCCGAACTACCTGATCGAGGGGAAGCACCATCTCTCGATCGCTCTCGGTTGCACCGGCGGGATGCATCGCAGCGTGGTTCTCGCCGAGCACACCGCCGACTTCCTGCGCTCACTCGACTACGACGTGGCTGTGGCCCATCGCGACATCCGCAAGGACCTGGACCGCGCATGACGGCGCCTGCGAAGCGGGCCGTCGCGATCGGCGGCGGTACCGGACTGCCGAAGGTGCTGTGGTGCCTGCTCGAGATGGGGCTGGACACCACGGCCGTCGTCACCATGGCCGATGACGGCGGCTCGAGCGGGCACCTTCGCCGCGAACTCGGGATGCTTCCTCCCGGCGACGCCCGCAACTGCCTGGTCGCCATGGCCGCCGATCCCGATTCCTCGGTGGCGGGCGTCTTCTCGTATCGCTTCCCGCACGGAGAAGGGCTCGCCGGGCACGCTCTCGGCAACCTTGTGATCGCCGCGCTCGCTGACATCGAAGGCTCTTTCCCGGCCGCCCTGGACGCCGCGGGCCGCCTGCTCGGATCGCGCGGCCGCGTCGTGCCGTCGACTTTGGACGATGTGGTGCTGGCCGCCGAGGATGTGGAGGGCGCGCGCGTCGTCGGACAGCGCAACGTCGCCGAGAGCGCCACGCCGATAGCCCGCGTTCGCTTCACCGGTGGCGAGGCGACCGCGTACGGTCCCGCGGCAGAGGCGATCGCCGGAGCGGGTCTCGTCGTGATCGGTCCCGGTTCCCTGTTCACGTCGATCCTTCCGAACTTCCTCGCCGGCGGCATCCGCGATGCCCTGCTCGCCACGACCGGCCGCGTCGTCTACGTGTGCAACGTCGCGAACCAGCGGGGGGAGACGACCGGCATGGACGCCGCGGACCACCTCGCCGCGCTCGACCGTCACGGGCTGGCCGGCGCCGTCGATGTGGTGGTCGTGCACGACGAGGCCGCACACCCGCTGCATTCGGACCTGGACCCGGTCCACGCGGGCGAGCGCGTGCTTGCGCGCCTGCGCGCCGCAGGCGTCGAGCCGTTCCTCGCCAACGTCGCCGACGCCTCCGACCCGCGCCACCACGACCGCGAGGCGCTCCTGGCCGCGCTCCGGGAGGTCGCGTCGTGAGCTTCACCGCCGAGGTCAAGGAAGAGCTGTCGCGCGTCGAGACGCCGCGGTCGTGTTGCCCGCGTGCGGAGCTCGCTGCGTTGGTGCGCGTGGAAGGCACGATCCACATCGCGGGCGGCGAGCGGTTTCGGCTCGAGATGGCCACCGAGACCGCCCCGGTCGCCCGCAAGGCGATCAAGCTGATGCACTCGCTCTACGGGCTCAAGACCGAGCTCACGGTGCGGCGCAGCGTGCTGCACAAGACGAACAACTACCTGATCACCGTTCCGAGCCAGCCGGCGTTGGCGCCGGCGCTCACGGACCTCGGCATCCTCGACGAGTCCGGCGGGCTGACCTACGGCGTGCCGCCGCGCCTCGTGCGCAAGGACTGCTGCGCGGTGTCCTACCTGCGCGGCGCTTTCCTAGGCGGCGGGTTCGTCGCCGACCCCCACGGCGACTTCCACTTCGAACTGACCGCTGAGACCGAGCTGCACGCGCGCGATCTGGTCGGACTGATGGCCCGCTTCGGCATCGAAGCGCGCGTGACCAGGCGCCGCGGTCTGTACGCCGTCTACCTTAAGGGCGCCGAGCCGATCGTGACGTTCCTGGCGCTCGTGGGTGCCCATCGCGCCCTCCTGCGCACCGAGGACGTCCGCATCATCAAGTCGATGCGCAACGACGTGAACCGCCTGGTCAACGCGGAGACCGCGAACCTGCAGAAGTCCGCCGACGCCGCGATAGCCCAGGTCGAGGACATCCGCTATCTGGCGGACCTCCACGGGATGTCCTGGCTGCCACCGGCGCTCCAGGAGCTCGCACGGCTGCGGCTCGACCACCCGGACGTCTCGATCCGCGAACTCGGCGAATACGCTGTCCCGCCGCTGTCGAAGTCGGCGGTCTACCATCGCATCCGGCGCATCGAGTCGCTCGCCGCCGAGCTGCGCACCGAGCACGCGTTCGAAGGGTCGCTTGACGCGCGGGTCGACGGCGGAGAAGGTTAGCGGGGCAGTTTCGGGGACCACACCGCGCTGAGGGTGGCGCGGCGAACAGCATAGGGAAGGAACGGACCGGAAGCCGCGACCGAACCAAGCGGGCGTCGGCGACATCTCGAGAGGGGACCACCAGCATGACCATTCGAGTCGGCATCAACGGTTTCGGACGCATCGGGCGTCTCGTGTTCCGCGCGGCGCTGCGGGGCCCGAACATCGAGGTCGTGGCGGTCAACGACCTGACCGATGCCAAGACGCTCGCGCATCTGCTCAAGTACGACTCCACCCACGGCAAGCTCGACGGTGTCGTGGCCGGCGAGGGCGCGTTCACCGTCAACGGGCACGAGGTCAAGGTTCTCGCACAGCGCGACCCGGCCATGTTGCCGTGGGGTGAGCTCGGGGTGGACGTCGTCGTCGAGTCGACCGGCTTCTTCACTGACGCGTTGAAGGCGCACGCGCACATCGACGCCGGCGCGAAGAAGGTCATCATCTCGGCCCCGGCCAGCAATGAGGACATCACCATCGTCATGGGCGTCAACGACGGGGAATACGATGCGGCCAGGCACCATGTGATCAGCAACGCGTCCTGTACGACCAACTGCCTCGCGCCGTTCGCGAAGGTGTTGCGCGACGAGTTCGGCCTGGTCTCCGGCTTCATGAACACGATCCACAGCTACACCAACGACCAGGTCATCCTTGACTCGCCGCACAAGGACCTGCGTCGCGCCCGTTCAGCCGCGGTCTCGATCATCCCGACGTCGACCGGCGCTGCGAAGGCGATCGGCCTCGTACTACCGGACATGAAAGGCAAGCTCGACGGCATGTCCATGCGCGTCCCGACCCCGGACGGTTCCGTGGTCGACCTCGTCGCCCAGCTCGGCCGTGAGGTCACGAAGGACGAGATCAACGCTGCGATGAAGGCCGCTGCCGAAGGGCCGATGAAGGGCATCCTCGAGTACTGCGTCGACCCGATCGTCTCGATCGACGTCGTGGGCAACCCTGCCTCATCGGTGTTCGACTCGCTCCAGACGATGGTCATGGGCGGCACCGGCAACTTCGTGAAGTGCATCTCCTGGTACGACAACGAGTGGGGCTACAGCAACCGCGTCGTCGACCTCGTCAAGCTCGTCGGCTAGGTGACGGCTGTGTTCGCCAAGAAGACGGTCAAGGACGTCGACGTCCGCGGCAAGCGCGTGCTCGTGCGTGTGGACTTCAACGTGCCGCTCACAGACGGCCTTGTGACCGATGACACGCGCGTTCGCGCAGCGCTGCCCACCCTGCGCTACCTGGTGGACCACGGCGCGCGCGTGATCGTGATGAGCCACCTCGGCCGGCCGAAGGGCGCGCCTGACCCGCAGCTCTCGCTGAGGCCGGTGCGCCGCATCCTGCAGAAGCTTCTCGGGCGCAACGTCGTGTTCGTGGACGACATCGTCGGCCCCGAAGCGCACGAGGCCGTGGACCGCATGGTCGACGGCGAGATCATCATGCTCGAGAACGTCCGGTTCGACCCGGGCGAGAAGGCGAACGACCCCGAGTTCGCGAAGAAGCTGGCCTCGCTCGCGGACATCTACGTCAACGACGCGTTCGGCGCGGCACACCGCGCGCACGCCTCGACCGAGGGCGTGGCACACTTCCTGCCCGCCTACGCCGGCCTGCTGCTGGCGCGCGAGGTCGAGACTCTCACGTCGATGCTGACCGACCCGGAGCGGCCGTTCGTGGCGATCCTGGGCGGCTCGAAGGTCTCCGACAAGTTCGGCGTGATCGACCGCCTGCTGGACTGCGTGGACACGCTGATCATCGGCGGCGGCATGTGCTTCACTCTGCTCGTCGCCAAGGGCGTGTCGGTGGGGAACTCGCTCGTGGAGAAGGAGTGGGTCGAGCCGGCGAAGGCGATGCTCACGAAGGCGACCACCAAGGGCGTGCAGATCATGCTGCCGGTCGACTTCGTCATAGCGGACGCGATCGAGCCCGACGCGGAGACCCGCATCGTCGCTCGCGAGGAGATCCCCGCCGGGATGATGGGGCTGGACATCGGTCCCACCACCGTCGAGCTGTTCAAGGGCGAGATCTCGCAGGCGCGCACCATCTTCTGGAACGGCCCGATGGGCGTGTTCGAGATGGCGCCCTTCGAGAACGGCACGAAGCAGGTCGCGTTCGCCGTCACGCGCAACAACCGCGCTGTCTCCGTCGTGGGCGGCGGCGACTCGGTGGCGGCGCTGAAGAAGTTCGACCTCGAGGAGCGCGTCACGTTCGTCTCCACGGGCGGCGGTGCCTCGATGAAGCTGCTCGAGGGCTCGGAGCTGCCGGGTCTGGCGGCGCTGCAGGACGCGTAGACGAACCGGCTGCGGCCCGCTCCCGCTGTGCGCGGGACGGGCTCGAGCCGTCGACAGGTGAAGGAGTCGCGACGTTATGAGCCCGACACGCACGCCGATGGTCGCCGGCAACTGGAAGATGTACACGACCTCCGGGGAGGGCGCGGTCCTGATCGACCAGATCCAGGACGTCGTCTCGGACGCATGGGACCGCGTCGACGTTGTCGTCTGCCCGCCGTTCACGGGGCTGAAGGCCGCCTCGACGATCATCGAGCTCGACCACCTTCGGATCGGCCTGGGCGCGCAGGACGTCCACTGGGAGAAGGAAGGCGCCTTCACCGGCGCCATCGCCCCGCGGATGTTGGTTGAGCTGCGGTGCGGCTACTGCATCGTCGGACACTCTGAGCGCCGCGAGTTCTTCGGCGAGACCGACGAGACGGTGAACAAGAAGGTCCGTGCGCTCTTCGAGAGCGCCATCACCCCGATCGCCTGCTGCGGCGAGTCCCTTGCCGTCTACGAGGCGGGGGAGACCGAGCCGTTCGTGCGCGGGCAGATCCGCGCGGGGCTGGCCGGACTCACGGAAGATCAGGCGGCCCGGCTCATCGTCGCGTACGAGCCGATCTGGGCGATCGGTACCGGACACACGCCCACTCCCGAGAAGGCGAACGACGTCGCGCGGATGATCCGTGCGACGATCGGGGCGATGTACGGCCCACCGGCTGCCGCCGCGATGCGCGTGCTGTATGGCGGTTCGGTGAAGCCGGAGAATGCTGTGATGTTCTTCTGCGAGCCGGACATCGACGGCGCGCTCGTGGGTGGCGCTGCGCTGAAGGCCGAGTCCTTCTCCGACATCGTGCACGCCGCACTGTGAGCGATCCGGCGTTCATGCCGGCGAGTCCCGGGACGCTGGCGTCGCTCCACTTGCCGGCCGCGCTCGTGATCATGGACGGCTACGGACTGGCGGCTCCCGGCCCCGGGAACGCGGTCTCGCTCGCGCGCACCCCCAACCTCGACCGGCTCTTCGCCGAGTGGCCGACCTCCTCGTTGGAGTGCGCGGGACTTGCGGTGGGGCTTCCCGAAGGGCAGATGGGCAACAGCGAGGTGGGCCACCTGAACATCGGCGCCGGCCGGGTCGTCTACCAGGAGCTCACGCGCATCGACTGCGCCATCGAGGACGGCTCGTTCGCGACCAACCCCGTGATGCGCGCGGCGATCGACGCCGCGGTCGCTGAGGGCCGCGCGGTGCACCTCATGGGTCTGGTCTCGGACGGCGGCGTGCACAGCCACCTGCGCCATCTGGAGGCCCTCCTCGCACTCGCCAAGAGCTGCGACGCCACTCGTGTCTTTGTACACGCATTCCTCGACGGCAGGGACGTTCCGCCAGAGTCCGGCGCCGGCTTCGTCGCCGTGCTCGAGAAGACGATGGCGCGGCTCGGCGTGGGCCGCGTCGCCACCGTGTGCGGCCGCTACTGGGCGATGGACCGCGACAACCGGTGGGATCGTGTCCAGCGCGCCTGGAAGCTGCTCGTCAACGGCGAGGGCCAGGTGGTCGAGAGCGCGGTCGCGGGTATCGAGGCGAGCTACCGCAACGGCGTGACGGACGAGTTCGTGGCCCCGCTCTTGGTCGCAGGCATCGACGGGCGGATGGCCGACGGCGATGCCGTCGTGTTCTTCAACTTCCGGCCGGACCGGGCGCGCGAGATCACGCGCGCGCTGGTGGACCGCGACTTCGACCGCTTCGAACGTGGTGCGACTCCCACGCTGCGCTTCGTGTGCCTCACGGAGTACGACCCCACGATCCTCGCGCCCATCGCGTTCCCGAAGGCCGAGCTCTGCTGCACGCTGGCGGACGTGCTCTCGGAGGCGGGACTCAGGCAGCTGCACATCGCCGAGACCGAGAAGTACGCGCACGTCACCTTCTTCCTCAACGGCGGCCAGGAACCGACGAAGCCGGGGGAGCAGCGGGTCCTCATCCCGAGCCCCAGGGCCGCGACCTACGACCTGCAGCCGGAGATGAGCGAGCCGGAGGTGGCGCGGCGGCTCGTCGAGGAGATCGAGAAGGGGTCGGCCGACTTCTACGTCGTCAACTTCGCGAACTGCGACATGGTGGGCCATACCGGTGTGCTCGCGGCCGCCGTTGCGGCGGTTGAAGCGGTGGATGACGGCGTCGGGCGCGTCGTCGAGGCGATCCGGAAGCGCGGGGGAGTGGTGCTCGTCACCGCAGACCACGGGAATGCCGAGAAGATGCTCGACTCGGACGGGACGTTGCCGTTCACGGCGCACACGGGCAACGAGGTCCCGATCGCCTGCGTCGCTGACGGAGTGCGCGCATTGCGCCCTGGCGGCAAGCTCGCTGACGTCGCGCCGACGCTTCTGGACCTCATCGGGCTGCCGGCGCCTCCCGAGTGGACGGGCACGACTCTGGTGGAGTGCTGAGCGCGCGGGCCGAACGCGCGGTTGAGCCGCCGCCCGCGTGTGCGTATACTTGCCCGTGCTCGCTCGAACCAACGACACCGCTGCGCCGCGCCCTGAAGACGCGGCGCGGGCGCGGATAGAAGGAGAACTTCATGCCGGCAACATCGACAGCGGCCGCAGTGGCAGGCATCAGCCCGCTGGTCTACGTGGTCGTCGCGGTGCACGCGATCCTGGCCCTCGGCCTGATCGTGTTCGTGCTGCTCCACTCCGGCAAGGGCACCGGCCTGTCGTCGATGTTCGGCGGGATGTCCTCATCGGCCTCGGGCACGAGCATCATCGAGAAGAACCTGGACCGCATCACCGTGGGACTCGCGATCGGCTGGGCCGTGACCTCGGTGCTGCTGATGATGCTGTACCGCCCGGTCTAGTCGAAGAAGCATAGTCGGCCCGATATATCCGTCGAACCGTGTACGAGGCCCGCTGCTATGCACGCGGGCCTCGTTGTCACCCGGCTCAATTCACGGCTCGTTTCGTTGTCGAGCGTCCCTGCACTTGCGTACGCAGGGGCCGTAGGGGGAAACTCACTACAGTCATGTCCGAGAGTTTTGGGCGGGCCGGCTTCTTTGTCGTTCTCGGGGCCAGTCCCGGGTAAGACCGGGGAGGGATGCGAACGGGCAAGGGAGTGAGTGAAGGGAAAGGCACGGAGCACTGTCAACGCAGGAAGGGGGCTTTACCGCTATGAAGCATCGCTTGCGCATCAGTTTCGTGGTACTGGCCGCTTGCGCGCTCGTTCTCGGCGTCGTTGCCGGGTGCGCGCCCTCAGGTGGCACGACCGGCGGCGGCACGACGACCGGCGCCAAGTCCGGTGGAGAGATGTCCTTCTACATCGGCGAGCCGGCCTATATCGACCCGTACAACGCGCAGGAGTCCGAGGGCACACAGGTCGAGCAGGCCGTCTTCGACAGCCTGACTCGCGTCGATCCGCTCGACCCCACCAAGCTCGGGCCCGGCGCGGCCGATTCCTGGACCGTCAACGCTGACGCCACGGTGTTCACGTTCAAGCTGAACCCGAACGGCAAGTTCTCGGACGGCACGCCCGTCACCGCGCAGGACTTCGTCTACGCGTGGACCCGCATCGTCGACCCGACCACGGTGAACACGCTGACCAAGAAGGCCGATCCGTCGGTCATCAGCTACCACCTGTCGTTCGTGGTCGGCTTCGACGACCTGGCTGCCGGCAAGACCAAGGTCCTGCCGGGCGTCAAGGCCATCGATCCGCTGACGCTCGAGGTCACCCTCTCCAAGCCGTTCGCGGACTTCCCGTTCGTCTGCGCGCACCCCGCGCTGGCGCCGGTCCCGCAGAAGCTCGTTGAGAATGGCGTCGAGGCTTCCGGCACCGTCGTTCCGTTCGGCGAGATGCCGATCGGCAACGGTCCGTTCAAGATGGCGGAGCCGTGGCAGCACAACCAGTACATCAAGATCGTCCGCAACGACAACTACGCCGGCGCGAAGCCCTACCTCGACAGCGTCCTGTTCAAGATCTACAAGGACTCCGAGGCCGCGTACACCGACTTCGTGGCGGGCAACCTGGACTTCGCCCCGATCGGCAACGGCAAGATCAAGTCCGCTCAGGACGCGTACGGTACTTCGACCGACGGCTACACCGTCAACCCGGGCAATCAGGTCCTGCTCGGCGCCGAGAACGCCACGTACTATCTGATCTGCAACATGAACGATCCGGTCATGAAGAACCCGAACGTCCGCAAGGCGATCTCGCTGGCGATCAACCGCCAGGCGATCTGCGACATCGTCTTTGAGGGCACGCGCGAGCCCGCGGACAACATCATCCCGCCGGGCATCGCGGGCTATGAAAAGGGTGTGTGGGCCGACACCAAGTACGACGTCGCGGGCGCCAAGGCCGCGCTCGCCGCAGCGGGCTACCCGGATGGCAAGGGTGCCGACGGCAAGCCGCTCTCCATCAAGCTCTCGTTCAACAGCGGCGCCGGCCACGAGCCGATCATGGAGCTCGTCCAGTCCGACCTGAAGGCCATCGGCATCACCGCGACCTTCGACTCGTCCGAGTTCGCTGTCTACCTGAAGCAGCTCGACGCCGGCACCTTCCAGATCGCTCGCCTGGGCTGGATCGCCGACTACCCGATCGCCGACAACTTCCTGTATCCGCTCTTCCAGTCGAAGGCCGGCGACAACAAGTCGAAGTACAACAACCCGGCCGTCGACACCGCGCTCGATGACGCGCGCAAGACCGTCGACAACGCTGCTCGTATCGCCGCGTATCAGGCGATCGACAAGACCATCGCAGCCGACAACCCCGTGCTGCCGATGATGTTCTACAAGCACACTCGCGTTGGTTCCAAGCGCCTCCACAACTTCGTGTGGGACGCCCAGGGCCTCGGCGACTTCGGCACGGTGTGGGTCGACTAGTCACCAGCAGGTGACGTACTGATGGATCGCTGAGGGGTGGCAGGACGCGTGGGCCGCGTCCTGCCACCCCCCTTGTGAACGGCACCATCGAGACGAGGGCACTGCATGTTCCAGTACATCGCTCGTCGGGTGTTGCAGTTCATCCCGGTGTTCTTCGGGGTGACGCTCATCCTGTTCCTGATCGCGAACTACCTGCCGGGCGCCGACCCGGTGCAGCTCAAGATCGGGGAGAAGTCCCTCGATCCCGCGCGCAAGGCGCAGATCGTCCACCAGCTGGGGCTCGATCGGCCGTGGTACACCCAGTACATCGACTACCTCGGTTCTCTCTCCATCGTGCACGCCACCTACTACGACGGCTCGACGCCGACGACCACGACGGTGGACGGGTCTCTCGCCACCGACGGTTCCGTGGCCTTCGTGATCCCGAGCGTTCCCGGCCCCGTTCCGAACGGACCGGTGTTCGTACACGTGAGTGACAGCCAGACCGTCACTCGCGGGGCGTGGGGCCGGTTCGCGATAGGCTCCCTCGCCATCGAGTTCGACAAGCCTGACCTGGGCACGTCGCTGGCCACCGGTCGGCCCGTGATCGACATCCTGGGACAGGCCTATCCGTACACCGTCGAGCTGGCGCTCGCTGCGATCCTTCTGGAGATCTTCTTCGGGATCGGCGCCGGCATCGTCTCGGCGGTGAAGCAATACTCCTTCTGGGACATTCTCGTGACGCTCACCAGCTCCGTGCTCGTTTCGCTGCCGGTGTTCTGGCTGGGCATCATGTTGCAGCAGGTCTTCGGCATCTGGCTGAAACACATCACGGGCGGCGCGTTCTACCTGCCCCCACTGTTCGACGGCAGCCCTGACGCCAAGTTCCCGCATTTCGCGTACCTGATACTGCCCGCCATCACCCTCGCGAGCGTCTCGACCGCCTATGCCGCGCGCATCATGCGCAGCCAGTTGCTCGAGGTGAACGGCGCGGACTACATCCGCACGGCACGGGCGAAGGGCCTCTCTTCGACGGCGGTCCTGTGGAAGCACGCGATGAAGAACGCGATGATCCCTGTCGTGACGTTCATCGGCCTCGACTTCGGGGCGATGCTGGCGGGCGCCATCCTGACCGAGACGGTCTTCAACTGGCCTGGGATCGGCTGGACCATCTATAAGGCCATCGTCGGAAAGGACTTCCCGATCGTGTTCGGCGGGGTCACCGTGGTCCTGCTCGTGGTCATGGTCGTGAACCTGTTCGTCGATGTGTCCTACGCGTTCCTGGATCCCAGGATCCGCTATGGCGGGACGGGTGAATGACGATGGCTGAACACCACAAGCACGATCGTCACGACGAACAGTCGCTGGTCGAACAGCACGCGGTCCGCGATTCGCGCGCCGGGCTCCCCGCGGGTCCCCCGATCATCGAGGAGCTCGCGCACATGCACAACGACGGGGTGGTGGCGCGCGACGAGACCGTAGGCCGCACGCTGTGGGGTGATGCATGGCGCCGTCTGCGTCGCAACAAGCTCGCCCTTATCGCTCTGATATGGCTGGTCGTGATGGTCACGGCTGCGATCACGGCGGACCTGTGGGTCTCGAAGCTGTTCGGCGATCCGGCGACCATCAACAGCGCGACCGCGATGTCCAACCGGCTGCTCGACCCTTCGCTGGCGCACCCTCTGGGTACCGACACGATGGGCCGCGACATGCTCGGCCGCCTCATCTACGGCGCGCGGGCGTCGCTGACCGTCGGACTGTCCGCAGTGGTCATCTCGGTCGCTATCGGGCTGTTGCTCGGTGCCCTGTCCGGCTTCTACTCGGGCATCACCGATTCGCTGATCATGCGCATGACCGACATCTTCCTTGCGTTCCCGTACATCCTGTTCTGCATCCTCATCCTGGCGATGCTGCCGACGAGCGCTCGAGGGATCGGGCCGGTGATCCTGTCCATCGGTTTACTCGGCTGGCCGAGCTTCGCGAGGCTGTTTAGAGGATCCGTGCTCTCGGTGAAGGAGAACGACTACGTGGACGCGGGCCGCGCCATCGGCGCGTCCGACTCGCGGTTGATGTTCCGGCACATCATGCCGAACGCGATCGCTCCCGTGATCGTCTACGCCACGATGTCGATCGGTGGCGCGATACTCACTGAGGCCGCCCTCTCGTTCCTCGGGCTCGGCATCCAGCCGCCCGAGATCTCTTGGGGGCGCATGATCACCGACGGCCAGCGGCTCATGGACACCAACCCGGGCCTCGTCTTCTGGCCGGGGCTCATGATCATCCTGACCGTTGTCTCGTTCACCCTGCTGGGCGATGGCCTGCGCGACGCCCTCGACGTAAAGATGAAGGACTAGGCATGGCCGATCACCTTCTAGAGGTCGACGACCTCACGATGTACTTTCACACCCGCGACGGCGTCGTCAAAGCCGTCGATGGGGTCAGCTATACGCTCGACAAGGGCGAGACGCTCGGTGTCGTGGGCGAGTCCGGCTCCGGCAAGTCGGTCACGGCTCTCACGATGATGGGCCTGATCCAGATGCCTCCCGGCAAGGTCGAGCGCGGAGATGCCAAGTTCAAGGGGCGCTCGCTCATCAACATGAAGGAAGAGGAGATCCGGAAGATCCGTGGCAATGAGATCGCGATGATCTTCCAGGACCCGATGACCTCCCTGAACCCTGTCTACCGCGTCGGGATGCAGGTGGCCGAGCCGCTCATGATCCACAAGGGCATGTCGAAACGGGACGCGAACAAGCAGGCGGTCGAGTTGCTGCGTCTCGTGGGCATCCCGAACCCAGAGGCGCGCGTGAAGGACTACCCCCACCAGTTCTCCGGCGGGATGCGTCAGCGCGCGATGATCGCCATGGCGCTCGCGTGCGACCCGGACGTGCTCATCGCCGACGAGCCGACGACCGCGCTGGACGTGACGATCCAGGCGCAGATCACCGAGCTGATGCAGGAGCTTCAGAAGCGCACCGGCTCGGCCATCATCATGATCACCCACGACCTGGGAGTGGTGGCCGACATGGCCGACCGCATCCTAGTCATGTACGCCGGACGCATGGTCGAGTACGGGACGACCGACGAGGTCTTCTACAGCCCCCTGCACCCGTACACCTGGGGGCTCATGGACTCGATCCCCACCCAGAACTTGGTGGAGAAGACCGCGCTGCGCCCGATCGACGGCCAGCCGCCCAGCCTCGTCAACCTGCCCTCCGGGTGCTCGTTCCACCCCCGCTGCCCCTACGCGCAGGCCAAGTGCGTCACCGACGTGCCCGCGTACCATCTCGTCGATGGGACACACGGCGCTGCCTGCCACTTCGCGGGCGACCCGGGCTTCGTCCGCGGCTGCTCGCTGGAGGTGATGGTCTAGATGAGCCTCCTCGAAGTCAAAGACCTCGTGAAGTACTTCCCGATCCGCAAGGGCGTGCTCATGCGCCAGGTGGGGGACGTCAAGGCGGTGGACGGTGTCTCCTTCGATCTCGAGAAGGGGGAGACTCTCGGTCTGGTCGGCGAGTCCGGCTGCGGCAAGTCCACCACCGGACGCTGCATCATGCGCCTGATCGAGCCGACCTCGGGATCGATCACCTTCGACGGACGTGACGTCCGGGCGCTCCACGGCGCCGGGCTCAAGTCGTTCCGCCGGGACGTGCAGATCATCTTCCAGGACCCGTACGCGAGCCTGAACCCCCGGTTCACGATCGGTGAGATCATCGGTGAGCCGCTGCTGGTGCACGGGACCGGCAACGCGTCCGAGCGGATGACCCGCGCGAAGGACCTGCTCGAGATCGTCGGCCTGAACCCGGAGCACATCAACCGCTACCCGCACGAGTTCTCGGGCGGGCAGCGCCAGCGCATAGGCATCGCGCGCGCCCTCGCGCTGCAACCGAAGGTGATCGTGTGCGACGAGCCGGTCTCCGCGCTCGACGTGTCGATCCAGGCGCAGGTGCTCAACCTCCTCGACAAGTTGCAGGACGAGTTCGACCTGACCTACCTCTTCATCGCCCACGACCTGTCGGTCGTTCAGCACATCTCCGACCGGGTCGCGGTCATGTACTTGGGCCAGATCGTCGAGATCGCCGACTGGCGCAGCCTCTACGCCGCCCCGCACCATCCGTACTCACAGTCGCTCCTCTCGGCCGTCCCGGTCCCGGACCCGAATCTCCAGAAGACTCGCAATCGCATCCTGCTGCCTGGCGACCCGCCGAGCCCGATCGACCCGCCGAGCGGCTGCCGGTTCCACACGCGCTGCCCGATCGCACAGTTCCCGATCTGCTCGGAGCAGCAGCCGGAGCTGCGCGAGGTCGCTCCCGGGCACCGTGCCGCCTGCCACTTCGCGGCGCCGAACCCGATCCCGCTCGACAAGGTGTGCACGACGATCATAGGGGACGAACCGTGTTCCCCGTATGACAAGTATGTCTCCGAGGGCGGAGCACGGGCCTAGAGCGGTCCGGCCCGTTCGATCGGAGGGGTTGGCTCCCCGCGGGGTGCTTGCTATACTCCGAATCCGCGCCTCCCCCCTCGTGGGGCGGGCACGACAAGTCCGAGTGGCGGAACGGCAGACGCGCTAGGTTGAGGGCCTAGTGAGGGCAACCTCATGGGGGTTCAAGTCCCCCCTCGGACACCAGGAATGAAACGGCGGCTCCCTTCGTGAAGAGGGGAGCCGCTCTTAACTTGGGGCCTCGGCGGCGTCTGAACTGACATGGCTCAATGGTGTTAGCCGTATCTGGTTCGCAAGTCCGTACGCTGACGGCAGGTCACCGTCATCTTCCACGAGCACGCGTCCTATGACGACAACCGCGTTCTTCGGAGAGGGTATCTGCGTCACGCCGCTCGGTACTTGTCCGTTCCAGTTCGCCCCCGTAACGAGATAATCGCCCGCTGCCGTGCCGGTCGTGCGCGTGCCGACGTAGGCAAAGGCAGCGCCGTCCGACGGGTCACTGAACTGCATGCTGTAGTAGCGCCCGGAGAAGTCCGGCACATGCAGGACTTGCGCTCCTCTTGAGAGGTCAAGCCAGCCGAGAACGTAGAGCAGATAGTCCGTCCCCGTTGTCAAGATGCTGGCGCTTGAGGCCGAGGGCGCGGCGATAGTGGGCACCGCGTAGAGCGTATTGATGGGGATGCCCGACGAGGTGTTCGCGTCAACGCCGTGGGTTATCGCTCTCTTGAAGGCAGTGAACGTGATAGGCGGCCAGTAGTAGATGAAGACGAAGGTGCCGAGTCCCCAGACGATGGCTGCCACTACGACGAACGTGATGAAGCCGCTGCCCCCCGCAGAGAACCGCTTGTAGGCGACCCACGCGAGGACGGCGAGTATGGCGAACGTGACGGCGTATTTGTGTTTGAGGATGAACCTGTTCATGTCAGCGCACCCTAACCACTGGGGGCAGGTGGTAGTCGCCGTCAAGAATGGCGCGCCCCGGCAGATACGCGCGCAGCATCAACTTGAAGTTGCCTGTCGGCGCAGGTAGCCAGTTGGACTCGTGCCCTGTGGCACTCGTGCTCTGGATATGAATGTCGGTTGAGCCGTCAGCGTTCGGCGCAAGGTTTGAACGGTCACCGACACTGTGGCGATTGACCGGATTACTCACCATGTAGCCCTGAACATCTGTCATCGTCAGCGACCAGAACGCGTCGTTCTGGGGAAGTTGTCCTGCCGGAAAGTGCAGGATGTAAGCGTGGTGGCCATTCAGCGTCTTCCCCGCGCCGTCAACGGTCGTCGTCCAATACACAGCCTCTTGAGCGACATTGACAGCGGGCAGGACTTTGGCGCATGCGGCTCGTTGAAGGATGCCGTTGCCGGGCTGACTGCACTTCAGGGTGGTGCTCCAGCCATTGACGGTCGTCTGCATGGTCCGAGCCACAGCGTTCAAGATGAGATTTGCCGTGATGAACGCCAGCACGGCCCCGACGATGATCCCCTGCACGACGCCAGTCGTCAGTCCCATGTTGTCTCAAGACTCCTTGACGCGCAGGGTCGCAGGATTGACGACAAGTCTGTGCTTCTCGATGAAGGCTGTCGGCTGTGTGGCTCGATCCATAGATGAAGGCAAGGTGAGTTGGTGGTTCCATGCGTTGAGTCTAGGCCTACGGCAGCCACCAACGGTCCACTCGCTTTCCATCAAGACGCGCAAGCAAGGCACTTACTGCGTCCAAGTGCGCTATGCCGGCAGCTCGACGCTCAAACCCGGAACGTCTTCTGGCAGGAAGATAGTGCCCAAGCAGGGGATCGATTCCTTGCCGACGTCCGCGTTTCTCTGACGGTCTCTCTAACAGACTGAGCTCGACGGAGAAGGAACGATAAGGAAGGTTCCCCCTGGCTCCCTCTCAGGAACGCGAACGAGAAGGAACCATAGGCAACGAGAAGCAAGCTCGGTCCTTCTCGCACGCGGGTTGAGGGCCTGGTGAGGGCAACCTCATGGGGTTTCAAGTCCCCCTCGGACACCATGGACAGTGAACGCGGCCCCTCCCGAATCGGGAGGGGCCGCTGTGCGTCCGAATGGAACCCTGCTTCCGCGGTCCGACAGGGGTCGCAGACTACGGCATCGGCACCTGGGAGTAGACGGCCAGGGCGAAGGCGACGGCAGCGAGCAGCACCAGGCACGCCTTGAACGCCGGAGTGCTACGGCGCAGTCCCAGCCAGCGCCACTTCCACAGCGCCTCGCGCTGAACGGATCTGAGCTCTGCGCTGCGATCATCGCCAGTACGAACGTCGGTCATCGTCGTCCTCATCTTCACGGGGGCACGCAGTGGCACAAGTATCACTCGACATGGGCGGATCTGCCAACCATCGGGACCCGCCTGCGCTCGCCCAGTCGGCCAACGGCGACTTCGCCGCGTGCTACGCTTCTCAGCGGCCCGTAGCAACGCGGGCCGCGGGGGTGAAGACATCGAGGGAGTCCGCGTGATCCGCTTCACTGTTGTCGAGATCGGCGAGGGGGGGACGGTGGCGTGCAGCCGCTGCTCCTCCGAGGTGCGCGACACCACCTTCCGCCCGCTCGACGAGGTCCTCGCGGACGCGCGCCGTGTCTGCGAGGCGTGGGATGCCGGCACCGGTCCCAACATCGTCCTCGCGGGAGCCGAGCCTTTCGCGCACCCGGACCTGCCCCGTATCGTCTCCGGGGTCGTCGAGGCCGGATGCATCCGTCTCGCCGTCGATACCGACGCGATCGGGCTGCGCTCGGAGGGCAACGCGACTGGGGCACTCATCGCGGGCGTACGTCACGTGCGGTTCTCCCTGCTGGCCGGCACCGAGGGCGTCCACGACGCCCTGTGCGGCGTCCCAGGAGCCTTGGAGGCGACCAGGGCGGGCATCAGAACGTTCCGGTCCGCGGCGGACGCCCAGGGGCTCGACGTGAGCCTCACAGCGGTCGTTCCTGTTTGCCGCCACAACGCGAACGACCTGCCCTCCACAGTCGCCGCAGCCGTCGAGTGCGGGGCGGACCGCGTCGAGATCCGCATCACGGACGGGGGGATGGACCTTCGTGCGGGCATTCGCTGGATCACGGCCGCGTGTGACACGGGCGTGGTCAACGGCGTCTGGGTCGAGGTCGAAGGCCTGCCCTTCTGCATGCTCGCCGGGTACGACCTGCACCTTGCCGACGCTGTGCGCGTCCGCAAGGGCGCGAAGCAGCCGGTCTGCGGAGATTGCGCTCTCGATCGTGTCTGCGGCGGGGCGCCCTTGGGAGCGTCGACCGACCAGCTCGCCGAGGTCGCCCCGCCCGTCTTCGCGGAGACACTCGCCGCGCAGGTCCTGCGCGCACGCGCGACGGAAATGCGCTGATGGAGCGCCCCCTTCGCTGCGTCCTGATCGCGCTGAACTCGCCCGGGTACCGTTCGCTGGCGCTCGGGTATCTGCGCGCATACGCGAAGCAGGACCCTGCGCTCGCCGGCCGTGTGGCCTTCGAGACGCTCGATCTGGACACCGACACGGACACGTGGTGGGCCGCGTGGCGCGTGCTGGGCCTTGAGCCGGACGTGCTCGGCATCTCGGTGACGTGCTGGAACGCCCGAGCGGTGTACGAGCTCTGCCGGATCGTGCACGCGGTCAGGCCCGAGTGTGCGATCGTGCTCGGCGGTCCCGAAGTGGGGCCGATCGCCACCGACGTGCTCGAGGCACACCCTGAGGTCTCGGTCGTGGTGAGGGGCGAGGGAGAGCTGACGTTCGCCGCGCTGCTCGCGGAACTGAGCCGCGGCGGGAAGGCATGGCGCGTCGACGGGATCGCGATGCGGAAGGGCGACGAGGTCGTCACGACACCGGGCCGCGCCCTGGTCGCGAACCTCGACGACCTGCCGTCTCCCTACCTGACCGGAGTGTTGCAGCCGGTCGACGGTGGCTCGTACCTCGAGACCTACCGTGGATGCCCGCACCGCTGCGCCTACTGTTTCGAGGGCAAGGGCTACGGCCGGATCCGCTCGTTCAGCGACGAGCGGGTGGCCGCCGAGATCGAGGCGGTCACGGGTGCGCCGGGCGTGCACAGCTTCTCGTTCATCGATCCCGTCTTCAACCTCACCGACGCGCGCTTGCGCAAGATGACCGGATGGATGGCGCCTCACGCCGCGCGCGGCGTCCGCCTCCACACGATCGAGGTCGACATCGAGCGTATCGACGCCGAGGCGGCCGTCCAGCTGCGGAGCGCGGGCGTCGCGAGCGTTGAGACCGGACCCCAGACCGTGGGAGCGGCCGCTCTGGAGGCATGCAGCCGGCCGTTCGACGCCGTCCGCTTCTCCGAGGGCGTTCGGGCCCTGCGCACCGTCGGGATCTCGTGCGAATGCGACCTGATCGTTGGGCTTCCGGGCGATAGCGCGTACGACTTCCTCGCGGGGCTGCGCTTCTGCTTCGACCTTGATCCCGGCAAGGTCCAATCGTCCACACTCCACGTGCTGCCGGGCACCGGACTCTGGGAACGCGCTCTCGAGCTCGGCCTGGAGTTCGACCGCGAGCCGTCACACGAGATCATCGCCACCCCGGACGTCGGGTTCCGCGACCTTCGGCGCGTCGAGGTCCTCGCGTCGTCCCTGCAGGTTGTCTACCGCGCGCGCGTCTGAAGCGCCGAAAGAGGAGATCGAGATGCCCGACCACGTGTCTCAGCGGGCCCGCGCCGTCCGGCCGTTCGTCGTGATGGACGTCGTCGCGCGCGCCAAGGAGCTCGAGTCCCAGGGGCGCGACATCGTCCGGATGGACGTGGGAGACCCGGACTTCGCGACGCCCGAGGTCGTGACGCTTGCCGCCGAGGCCGCGATGGAGGCGGGGGACACCGGATACACGCAGTCGCAGGGGCTTCCGGACCTACGCGACGCGGTGGCGGCGCGCTTCGGCTCGAAATACGGCGTCACGGTCGACGCCGCCGACATCGTCGTGACGCAGGGAACGTCGCCCGCGATGCTGCTGCTGTTCGGGTCCCTGCTCGATCCCGGCGACGAGGTCATCATCGCGGACCCGTGCTATCCGGCGTACCCCAACTACATCGCCTTCCTCGGGGGCGTGCCGGTGCGCGTGCCCGCACGCGCGAGCGACGGCTTCCGCATGCGGATCGAGGAGATCGAAGCGGCGATCACCCCGCGGACGCGCTGCATCATGATCAACTCGCCGTCGAACCCGACAGGCACGGTGCTGCCGGCCGAGGACCTGGCTGCGATCGCCGGGCTCGCGGAGCGGCATGGCCTCTACGTGGCCAGCGACGAGATCTACCACGGGCTCGACTTCGTAGGTCAGGACCACACGATCCTCGAGTACACAGACCGGGCGTTCGTGCTCAACGGCTTCTCGAAGCTGTACTCGATGACCGGCTGGCGGCTGGGCTACGTCGTCGCACCCCGCCCGTTCGTGCGTCCCGCCGAGGTCATCCAGCAGAACTTCTTCCTGTGCGCCAACCATTTCGTGCAGGTCGCGGGGGTCACCGCGCTGCTGAAGGCGGGCCCGGACGTCGAGCGGATGCGCGCGCTGTATGACGAGCGCCGTCGGTTCCTCGTACCTGCGCTTCGGGGCCTCGGCCTCGGCATCGAGGTGGAGCCGACTGCCGCGTTCTACGCGTTCGCTGACGCCCATCAGTGGGGGAGCGACTCACTCGCGCTCACGTACCGCCTTCTCGAGGAAGCGGGTGTGGCCGCCGCGCCGGGCATCGACTTCGGGCCGGGGAGCGAGGGGTTCCTGCGGTTCAGCTACGCCACCTCCGTCGAGCGCCTCGCCGAGGGTGTCGAGCGGTTGCGGGCGTGGGCGCAGGCCAACGCCTAGTGCGCTGCCCATGCCTGTGCGGTGCCGGTCGGAGGGATGTCAGAGCCTCGTGCGACACTGAGGTCCGTCGAAGTCGGATGGAAGGTGCTGTCGTGACCACGTTCTCGCACTCGCGTATAGAGGCGTTCGAGACTTGCCCGAAGAAGTACGAGTTCGCCTACCTGCTCAAGGCGCCGAAGGCGCCGGCAGGCATCGAGGCATTCCTCGGTAACCGCGTGCACGAGGCGCTCGAGTGGCTCTACGGCGAGGTGCGCTCGTGCCGCGTTCCGGACGCGGACGAGCTGGTCGCCCGCTACGAGCAGCTCTGGGCAGACGAGTGGGCCGGCGACGTGCGCATCACCCGTGAGGGCCGCACGGCCGCCGACTACAAGGCGATCGGGGAGAGGGCGCTGCGCAGCTACCATGCGAGGTACGCGCCCTTCGACCAGGACACGACCGTTGGGCTCGAGGCTCGTGTCTGCCTGAGTCTCGACGAGGACCACAACATCGTCGGCTACGTGGATCGCATCGCCCGTGTAACGGACGGCGTGTGGGAGATCCACGACTACAAGACCGGCGCCGCGCCGGCGACACAGGACAAGGCCGACGCCGACCGCCAGCTGGCGCTGTACGAGATCGCGCTTCGCGAGATGTACCCGGACGTGCGCGAAGTGACCCTTGTGTGGCACTACGTCGCCACGGACCTCGAGGTCCGTTCCACGCGGACGCCGCAGCAGCTGCAGGACCTCCGTTCGCGCGTCCTGGGCAAGATCCGCGAGATCGAGGCCCAGTCCTCGTTCCCCGCCCGGACGAGCGCCCTGTGCGACTGGTGCGACTACAAGCCGTTGTGCCCGGCGTGGAAGCATCTCTACGAGACGTCGGCGCTTCCCGAGGCGGAGCGCCCGCTCGAGGACGGCGTCGTGCTCGTCGACGAGTACCTGAAGGTCACGGAGGAGCTGTCCGCGCTCAAGGCGCGTCAGGACGACCTGCGCGACAAGATCGCGGCGCGCGCCGAGGTCGACGGGTTGGACCGCATCTTCGGGACGAACGGTTCGATCAAGGTCTACCGCTTCCCGTCGATCTCATGTCCCGACTCGAAGGACCCTCGGCGCGAGGCGTTCGAAGCCGAAGTACGTGCCCTCGGCCTCTGGGACCAGTTCTCGTCGCTGTCGGGCTACCAGCTCTCGAAGGCGGTCCAGGCGGGGTCGGTCGGCCCCGAGCAGATCGAGCGGCTGGAGCCGTACCTGAACCGGGGTGAGGGCGTCAAGCTCTATCCCACCATGAGGAGGGACTGACCGCCCGTCCCCCCACGCGTGCGCTTGCTGTGGAGTTCCGGCTCGGCGGCGGGCAACGGCACAACCGTTGCTCATGAGGCCACGGAGTGGGTCGCAACGCGTCGAGGAGACTGTGTGCCCGAGGCATGGAGCAAGGCCGATCTGCACATCCATTCGAGTGAGAGTGACGGACTCGCCTCTCCCGAGCAGATCGTTGAACACGTCGCCACACGGACCGACCTGTCGGTCATCGCGATCACCGATCACAACACCATCCAGGGGGCGCTGCGGGCCCGCGAGGCCGCTCAGTACTTCCCAGGGGTCGAGGTCGTCATCGGCTCCGAGATCACCTCGAAGTGGGGCCACATCCTCGGGCTGTACCTGCAGGAGGACGTGCCTGCCGGCCTGAGCGCCGCGGGCACGATCGCCGCCATCAACGAGCAGGGCGGCATCGCCATCATCGCCCACCCGTTCGCGAACAAGGCGTTCGGGCCGTGGGGCTTGAAGAGTCTGGGCGATCGCATCAGCGACGTCGCGTTCCAGGCGATGGAGGTCTACAACTCGTCGCCCTATCTGGTCCGGGCGAACCATCTGGCCGCCAAGGCGTTCCTGGCGGGGCAGGGGATCGCCGCGACCGGCGGGAGCGACGCCCACGTACTCAAGGCGGTCGGGACCGGGTACACGCTCTTCCGCGGGACGAACGCCGAGGACCTCAAGCGCTCGATCGAGGACCTGGAGACCTGTGCGCGTGCGGGCCGCGGTGGGATGTCGATCGCGCTGCGGTACATGGTCCGCTACCCGGCGATCCGTCGGCAGCAGACGCTGAACCACGCGCGCTGCCGCGCCAGCTAGAGGCCCGGGCCCGTCACACGCGGTGGGTCTCCTGCGTCGGTGCGGCTCTCACAGCGTCGCTGAGCGCCTCTATGACGGCCGGATCGTTCCCCCATGGCCGCACCGTGGTGACCACTGTGCCGGTGTCGGCCTGCGCGCGTTCGGCCGCGTACGGCAGGTCTGTCTGCGTCGCGATCGACTCGGCGGCGAAGCTCGCGGGCACGAGCACGATCCTGTGCGCGCCCACCGCGGCGAGATGCCGTGCCGCCTCCGTCACATCCGGTTCGCCCAGCCACAGCGACGCGCGGCGTATCCTGCCCGCCGGCACGCCCGCTTCCACGAGCTCGGCGCGCACCCGCTGCACGAAGAAGACGAGCTGCTCGCGGTAGTCCTCTTGCGAGCGCGCGTGTTCCCAGGAGTCTCCCTCGGAGAGCAAGATCACCCCGGCGTCGTCGCGTCTGTCTCCGAGCGCCTCGAGCGTGCGCCTGGCCAACATCGCGCTGAGTTGCGACGACGGCCACAGCGGTTGAGCCCGCTGTACGGTGACGCCGGCGGCCGCAAGCCTCCCGAGCGGCAACTCGTCGAACGCCTCGGTGAACGCGCGCGACCAGGCGGCAGATAGCGCCACGATGATGACGTGCCGCCCACCCGCGGCCACTATCCCCGAGACGACCTCCGGCAGCGTCGGTCCGCCCTCGCAGAACGCCGCGGACACACTGCGCGCCGCTCGGTCAGACCGCAGCCTCTCCTGCAGGGTCTCAGCGATCTCTCGGACGGTCGCGCGGGCGGTGCTTCCGCCCGCGCGGCGATAGCGGCCCCGCTCGGAAGCGTAGATCAGCGGCCGGCCGACCTCCGGTGGTAGCCGGATGTCGCCCTCCACGTACCGGGCCAGCGCCGACGTGACCGCACCGGGGTCGTACGTCTCGGGCTCCTCGTTGGATAGGACGACGACGTGCGTGCCCGGGGTCTCCGGCCCGAAGGTCCATTCGATCGGATGCGCGCGACGCTGCGGCGTCATCACAAGGACCCCGGCTGCCAGGGCATAGCCGCCCGCGCATGCGCCCACAGCGATCGCGACCGATGCGATGGACAGGTCGGGTCGGTGTGTGGAGGTCCAGATCTGGTCCGCTGCAAGGACGATGAGGGCGAGCGAGACGGCCTCGGCCGACCACAGAAGAGGGAACGAGGTCCTGCGGCCGGCCATAAGGCCGCATGCGACCGCGCCGCTCGCGATGCTTGCGACGAGGACCAGCGCCCACGGACCGAACTGCACAAGCACCTCCCCGTCAGGCGGGTTCGGTCGGCGGCGGTGTCCACGAGTCAGGGAGGTCGACGTAGCGCATCAGTATCTCGAGCGCCTGATCGATGACCTCGTCCTTGCCGATCGCCTCGATCGCAAGGCACTCGCGCATCGAACGGGCCATGATCAGAAGTCCCACCTGGTTGAGCGCTGACTTGGCCGCCATGACCTGGGTGAGGACCGCGTGGCAGTCCTTCTCGGCCTCAACCATCGTCTGGAGGCCACGGATCTGGCCTTCCAGCCGCTTCAGCCGGTTCAGTATCCTGCGCCGTTCTTCCTCGGGGTCGCGAAGGGGCGCCGGTCCCGGTGCGGTCACGCTCATTGCTGCCTCCTCGATCGACGCTGTACAGTGGCGGGCAGTGCGTCTGACCAATCATACCCTCCCGGGGTATCGCTCTCAAGCTAGGCGCAGCGAGGGCGCCGCAGTCGGCGCATCGCTGCTGGTCACCAGGCACGCCGTGTCGACGAGAGGCGCCGATGCACACCGCACGAGGCGAGACAGCCCACCCCACCCGCGGGTATCTGCTCGCGGCGCTCGCTGCCGCTGGGTGGGCTGCCGGCGGGCTCACGGCGAAGTGGCTGTTCGTCACAACCGGGGCCGAGGTCGACCCGGCGACGCTGTCGGCGGCGCGCGCGGTCCTCGCCACGCTGATGCTGCTCGCGTATCTCGGGTTGTTCCGTCGCAGCGAGCTGAAGGTCTCGGTTCGAGACCTGCCGTTCCTCGCCGTGTTCGGCGTCCTGGGCCTGGCGGCGGTCCACTTCACGTACTTCGCGACGATCCAGCTCACGAACGTCCCGACGGCGATCCTGCTCGAATACCTCGCGCCGATACTGGTGCTCGCGGTGTCGGTCATCGCCCTCGGCGAGCGCATGACGTGGGCACTGCCGGTCGGGGTCGCGCTCTCGATCACGGGCTGCGCCCTCATGGTCGGCGCGATCGGCGGCGGAGGGCTCACCGTCTCGGGTGCCGGTCTCGCGTGGGGCCTGTCGTCCGCCGTGTTCTTCGCGCTGTACACGGTGCTCGGGAAATACGCCGCTCCGCGTTTCTCACCGTGGACCCTGCTGACGTACGGCCTCGGCTTTGCTGCCGTCTTCTGGCTGCTGTACCTTCGGGGGCCCGCGCCGATCGTCACCCTGCTCTCAGACCCGGTGAGACTGGGGGCGGTAAGCGTCATGGCGCTCGTGAGCACGATCGTGCCGTTCGGGGCCTTCCTGACCGCGCTGCACCATATCGACGCCACGAAGGCCAGCATCACCGCCACACTGGAGCCGGTGCTCGCTGGAGTGGGCACCTATCTCATCCCCGCGCTCTACCAGCCTTTGAGCGGCCTGCAGTTCCTTGGCGGGGGGTTCGTGCTCGCGGCCGTGATCGTCGCGCAGGCGCCCCACCTCATCGCACGAGGCCGCACCTCGCGCCAAGACCGGGCGGCGTTGCCTCCCGGGGTCTAGCACCGGCCGACCGCGCCGCAGGCGCCCGCCGACCCAATCTCGGTGCGGGTTGCCTCGTTCGGGGATAATGGGGCGGTACCGGCGCGGAAGCGCTCTCCGAATCGGACGGACTCGGTCGACTTCTGATGGATCTGCAGCAACGCCCAGAACTCAGGCAGAAAGTGACGCTCTCCCCACAGGTGTACCAGGGGCTGAGCATCCTCGCCATGCCGATCGCCGACCTCCAGGTGCTCGTCGAGAGCGAGCTGCTGGAGAACCCCGTGCTCGAGGTCGACGAGTTCGAAGATGCGCCCGAGGACGAGGAACGCACCGACGACCAGGAGGACGACCGCAGCTGGGACGAGTGGCTGGACCAGTATGCCGAGCTCGATTCGTCGGAGCCCGTGGTCCCGCGGGACCCCGACGCCGAGACGCCCACCAGCGAGGACTACGTCGGCTCCGTCCAGTCGTTCGGTGACTACCTCGAGCAGCAGCTCGCGATGATGACGCTGACCGAAGAAGAGGCCCGCGCCGGGCGCGCGATCGTCGGCTCGCTCGATGACGACGGGTTCTTCTGCGTGAAGCTCGAGGAGATCGCCCAGATCTCCGGGACCGACGTGCCCGCCGTCGAGCGCGCGCTCGCGATGGTGCAGCAGCTCGACCCGCCAGGCGTGGGGGCCCGCAACCTGGCCGAGGCGCTGCGCATCCAGCTCGATTCGCTCGGGTTGGACGAGCCCTTGCTGATCAGGATCGCCGAGTCGCACCTCGACGACGTCGCATCGAGCCACTACCGGAAGATCGCCCGCGCGCTGCGCGTGGACGAGGCCGAGGTGCGCAGGCTCGTCGAACTCCTGCGGCAACTGAACCCGAGGCCGGCCGGCGCGTTCTCGCCCGGGCCTTCGCCGGGATACATCGTCCCTGATGTGACGTTGCGCCGGTTCGATGACGGCTGGGTCATCATCCCCAACTCCGACGCGGTCCCGACGCTGCGGGTCAGCAGCCGGTATCGCTCGATGCTCCGCGACGGCTCGTCGGCCGACGCGGAGACGGTCCGGTACCTCAAGGACCACATCCGGTCCGCCGAGGCGTTCATCCGCAACGTCGACCGGCGCAAGGACACGGTCAGCCGGATCGCAGAGATCATCCTCGAGGTACAGCACGAGTTCTTCGAGGACGGGAAGGGCCCTCTGCGTCCGTTGCGGCTCGAGGACGTGGCGGTCGAGGTCGGCGTGCACCTGTCGACCGTCAGCCGTGGCGTCACCGGGAAGTACATGGCGACGCCGTACGGCATGTACGAGCTGAAGCACTTCTTCTCGGGGGGCTACCGCACCTCGACCGGCATGGACGTGGCGGCGACTTCGGTCAAAGTCCGTCTGCGCGACATCGTCGCGGCGGAGGAGCCGGCTCATCCTCTGTCGGACCAGCGGCTCGCTGACCTGCTGTCGGACGAGGGCATCCCCGTGGCGCGCCGCACGGTGGCCAAGTATCGCGAGGAGCTCGGTATCGAGCCCTCCTGGGCACGGAAGCGGCGCTAGATGCCGCTGAGGCTGACCACGGAGGCGCTGAGCGACCCGCCGAACGAGGCGGCCGCCGAGCGCGGCCGCAAGCTCCGCGACATCCTCGTGATCGCTGCGATGTTGGTCATCATCACGGCGCTGCACTCCTTCACGAACGGCGGAACCGTTCAGTACCACGACTTCTACCGGCGCCTGTATTACCTGCCGATCCTGTACGCGGCCTTCGTCTTCGGGATGCGCGGCGGGTTGCTCACGGCGCTGGCCGCCGCGTTCCTGTACCTGCCCTTCGCCCAGCCCGGTGCCGGACGGTTGTTCGGCCTCATCGTCGACGACTGGCTCGAGCTCGTCTTGTATCTGGTCATGGGCGTCCTCTTCGGCCGGTTGCGCGACCTCGAGGAGCGGCAGACCCGTCAAGTCCGAAGGGTGTCGTCCCAGCTCGAGGAGGCGTACAAGTCGCTCGAGGAGCGCGCGGTCCAGCTCAAGGCCGAGCAGAGCCACTCGATGTCGATCCTGCGTTCGGTCACCTCAGGCGTCATCACGGTGGGCCCGGACACCTCGGTGGCCACGTTGAACCCGGCTGCCGAGCGCATCCTGAACATCGGCGAGGACGCGGTGGTCGCCCGGCCGCTCGGCACGCTCTTCTCGGACGATGGCGGGCTCATCGCAGACGTTCGCAAGGTGCTGGAGGGCCGGAGCCCCCGCACGCTTCGTGACGTGACACTGGTGACGATGGCGGGGAAGACGGTGCATACCCAGGCGTCGGTCTCCCGCATGCGTGACGTCGGAGGCCGCAAGCTCGGCGCGGTCGTGACGATCGAGGACGTCTCCGAGGTCAAGGCACTCACGGAGCAGCTCATCCGCGCCGACCGTCTGGCAGCGATGGGGGAGCTCACCGCCGGTGTCGCGCACGAGGTGCGCAACCCGCTCGGGATCATCCGCGCTTCAGTCCAGCTGATGGAGGACGCGGACTGCAATCGGGAGCGCATCGTCGGGGCCGCGCAGGTGATCAAGCAGGAGATCGACCGCCTGGACCGTGTCATCAAGGCGCTGCTGGACTTCGGCCGGCCTTCCGTGCCGACGATGCGCCCGGTATCGGTCTCGCAGGTCCTCGAGGACGTCGCGCTGTTCTCCCGTACGTTCGCGAGCCGGGCGCGCGTGGAGATCGTCGAGGACTACTCGGCGGAGATAGCCGATGTCATGGCCGACCCCGAGCAGCTGAAGCAGGTGTTCGTCAACCTGATAAGCAACGCGGTGCAGGCGATGCCCGATGGAGGCACGCTCACCATCGAGACCGGTCAGGAGAACGAGTTCGTCTTCGTGCGCTTCACGGACACCGGGGCGGGTATAGCGCCAGAGGTGCTCGGCCGCGTGTTCGACCCGTTCGTCTCGACACGGGACGACGGGACCGGGCTGGGCCTGACGATCGTCCATCGCATCGTGGACGACCACGACGGGCACATGGAGGTCTCCAGTGAACCAGGGGCGGGGACCGTGTTCACGGTCTGGCTGCCCGCACTTCAGTGACGACGGAACGAGGACGGCTATGCCGAAACGAGTCCTGATCGCCGACGACGAGAAGAACATGCGCTGGGTGCTCGGGGAGTCGCTCGCGGCGGAAGGCTACGAGGTCATCGAGGCGAGCGACGGCAAGGAAGCCCTCGCGGCGATCGACGAGCAGCACCCGGACCTGATGGTGCTCGACCACAAGATGCCGTCTCCGGACGGCATGGAGGTGCTCCGGCGCCTGCGCGCGAAAGGCGAGACGTTCCCGGTCATCATGCTGACCGCCCACGGCAACGTCGAGACGGCCGTCGAGGCGATGAAAGCGGGCGCCACCGAGTACCTCACGAAGCCGTTCGATCTCGAGGAGCTGAAGCTCTCGATCGACAAGGCGATCCGGATCTCCGAACTGTCCGCCGAGGTCGAACGGCTGCGCGACGAGCTCGACAAGGAGTCGGGCATCGAGGGGTTTGTGGCTGCCGACCCGCACATGGTGGAGATCCTGGGCACCGTGGAGAAGGTCGCAACGACGAACGCGACGGTCATGATCTACGGGGAGTCCGGAACCGGCAAGGAGCTCATCGCCCGTGCCATCCACCGCCTCTCCCCGCGGGGGACGAAGCCTTTCGTGGAAGTGCACGCCGGCGCCCTGCCCGAGACACTGCTCGAGAGCGAGCTGTTCGGCTATGAGAAGGGCGCGTTCACCGGTGCGGTCATGTCGAAACCGGGCCGGTTTGAGATGGCCAACGGCGGCACTCTCTTCCTCGACGAGGTCGGGGACATCTCGCTCGGCGTGCAGGTCAAGCTTCTTCGGGTCCTGCAGGAACGAAGGTTCGAGCGCCTCGGCGGTACCCGGTCGATCGACGTCGACGTCCGGGTGGTCGCCGCCACCAACCGCGACCTTCAGCAGCTCATCGCCGACGGTTCGTTCCGTGAGGACCTGTTCTATCGCCTCAACGTGGTGCCGATCACGCTGCCGCCCCTGAGGCAGCGCAGCGGCGACGTGCCTCGGCTGGTCGCCCACTTCCTCGAGAAGTACAACGCGGGCTCCAAGACGATCGGCAACGACGCCATGGAGGCGCTCGTCCGCTATCCGTGGCCCGGGAACATCCGTGAGCTCGAGAACACCATCGAACGCATCGTGATCCTCTCGTCGTCCGATGAGGTCGGTCTCGACGACCTCCCGGCGGAAGTGCGCAGCGGGACCGCGCCCTCGGCGGCCAAGACGCGCGGCTTCGAGCTGCCTGAAGAGGGGATCGACCTCGAGGAGGTCGAGATGCACTTCATCGAGCAGGCGCTCGACCGCAGCGGCGGGAACGCCTCCAAGGCGGCGAAGCTCGTCGGGATGTCCGCGAGGATGTTCGAAGTCCGCGCGCAGCGCCTCGGCCTCCTGTAGGGTCTGCTCCGGGTGTCGCCCGGGCCCGCTCGCCGCGACCGTCCGCAGGCGCGGCCCTTGGCACAAGCCTTGCACTTGTCACGGGCGTTGTGCGAGCGCCCGTGACAGGAGCGGTGATGGACGACAGGCACTACAAGAAGCGGCTGATATCCATCGTGAGCGTGCTGGGCGCCGTTCTTGCAGCGGGTCTGCTGTTCGTCACCTTCTCTTCTGTCGGCCGGGACCTCATCGGAGGCCCGGGTTCGATAATGGGATGGGCCGTGCCGCTCGCCGGGCTGTTCATCATCGCTGCGATCACGTGGCTGCTCATCCTTGGTGATTCTCACAAGCAGGACGATCAGGCCGGCTACGTGCCGTGCTGGTCGTGCGGGCACTCAGTGATGCACGAATGGCGCCTGTGCCCCTATTGCGGCGCGGAGCTCCGCGCGTGGTCGCCTGCTGCGGAAGACTCGCTCCATCACGGGTGAGCCGCCCGCGAGTGCGAGTTTCGCGGTACGCTACTGTCGATCCGACGAGGCGCCACAGCGCGCCCGCCCTTGAAAGAAGGAGTCGCGCCGTGTCCCAGGAACAGACCGTCCGTTTGGCCACCACCGGCCTGCACTGCCAGTCCTGCTCGATGCTCGTGAAGATGGAGCTGGAGGACCTCGGAGGGGTCTCGTCGGCCTCGGCGGACTTCGCCACCGGCATCACTGAAGTCACGTACGATCCGGAGCAGGTCACGGTCGACGAGATGATCGCGGCGGTCGTCCGCGCCGGATACGGTGCTCAGGTCGCCTAGTTCGCCGCGGGTGGTTCATCGCTCGGCCTCACACGGTGCAGGTGCGGCGATGATCGCGCCGGGGGCGCGCCGCTGATGGGCGTAGCCGGGGGGTTCGTCATCGCCTTCGTGGCCGGGCTGGTCTCGTTCGTGTCGCCCTGCGTGCTGCCCCTGGTGCCGGGCTACCTGTCGTTCCTCACCGGCGTTGCGGCGCATGGCGAGGGCGATACGGTCAGTCGCGGGTCGACCGTGACGGCCGCTGCCCTGTTCGTACTCGGTTTCACTGTCGTGTTCGTCGCCCTCGGTTCGAGCGCATCACTCGCCGGCGCGCTCTTGGCCCCATATCGCGACATCCTCGGGAGGGTCGCCGGCGTCGTCATAGCTGCTCTCGGACTGCTCATGCTCGGAGTGGTCCGCGTGCCCTGGCTGTACGGCGAGGCGCGGTTCGACCCCGCTAGGACGCGCCGCATGGGCCGATGGGCGGCTCCGGTGGTGGGCGCGGCGTTCGCATTCGGGTGGACTCCCTGCGTCGGCCCAGTGCTGGGTTCGATCCTCGGTCTCGCGGGCTCATCGGCCGATGTGTCGTACGGTGCGGCGCTGCTCCTGACCTATTCGCTCGGCCTGGGCGTCCCGTTCCTGGTCGTCGCGGCGTTCCTGGAATCCGCGGGGCCGGTGCTCAGGCGCCTGCAGCGGCACTCCATGACCGTGCAACGCGTGGCGGGCGCCCTGCTGCTCGTGTTCGGCCTTGCGATGGCGTTCGGGCTGCTGCCGTACGTCACGGGCCTGCTCACGAGCGTGATGCCGCTGGCATCGCCATAGGCCGCTCCACCTGTCGGAATGGCTACAACTGGGATCGCGCGCTGTGTCTGAGCCGTTGCGCGTGGGTAGACTCAGTTCGTAGTGATGTCCGGTTCCTGCGTCGATGGGACTTCGAAGCGTGGTCAATCTGGACGGCAGGGCCGATTCGGACGCATGCGTGGTGCGGCTGGACGGCGACTTCGACAACGCGGCGGTGCCGCGGGTCCGGGAGTCGCTCAACACGGCGCTGAGCGAGGGGTACCGCAACATCGTCCTCGACCTCTCGGGAGTCACGTACATGGACTCCTCCGCCCTCGGATTCGTCGTATGGGCGGACCAGCGGCTGCAGCCGGTCGCGGGCAGGTTGGCGCTCGCCGGGGCCAACGCCGACGTCGCGCGGATACTGGAGCTGACGGGACTCATCGGTGTCGCTCCTTCCGTGGTCGTTTTGGCCTCGATCGACGACGCCCTCTCCGGCAGGGCCCTGTCATCCCAACGGAACGGCGCTCTGTGGGTCGAATCGTTCGAATTCCCCGCGGATGCGGGACAACTGGCCTCGGCTCGTGGGCGGCTTACCGAGATCGTCGCCCCCTTGGGACTCAGCGATTCCTCGGTCTTCGACATGAAGGTCGCCGTGGGCGAGGCGTTGGCCAACGCAGTGAGGCATGGCTCTCCGCATGGTCGCAGCGACACGGTGTGCGTCGAGGTGCGCGCGTATCCCGACCGTGTGGACGTCGTCGTCACCGACAGCGGGTGCGGCTACGACGGCGCTGTGAGGCCGTCACGCGACGCGTTCGCGCCGAGCGGCCGCGGGGTGCTGTTCATGCGCGCGCTCATGGACGGCGTTGACTTCATACCGGGCGTGGGCGGCGGCACGAGCGTGGTCCTGGGCAAGCGGCGGCTCGTCACGGCCTGACCGGTCAGGTCCCGGCTGCGCGGGCGGACCGGATACAGCGCTGGAATCCCGATCGAACGCCGTCTTCTGGCATGCCCGCCGCTTCCTCCGCTCGGCGGTACCGCCTCATGTCGGCTTGGGGTACCATCGGGGACGAAACCGGCTGGAGGGGAAGCATGGAAACCTACGAGGCCATCCAGAAGCGTCGCTCTGTGCGTTCCTACGACGGGACTGAGGTCCCTCGTCCCGTCCTCGAGCGCCTCATCGCGGCGGCGGGAGCCGCTCCGTCTCCCTACAACGCGCAGCCGTGGCACTTCCACGTCGCGACCGGCGCCACGCGCGACGCCATCTGCGAGATCACCGGTCTGTCGACGGTCCACCTTCAGGAATACCTGGACCTGCTGCCTCCGAGCGCGCTCAAGCGCGCGGAGAGGTTCTTCGCGAGTCTCGGCGGCGCCCCCGTGGTCATGGTTGTGAGCGTTCCGGTCTCGGAGGACGATCTGTCCAGCATCAACACCTACATGGCGACCGGCGGGGCGATCCAGAACCTCATGCTGGCCGCATGCGACGAGGGCTTGGCCTGCTGCAACCTGACGTTCGCCTTCTGGGTGCGCGACAAGCTGGCGGCCCTGCTAGGCATCGGACCCGACCGCGAGATAGTGTCGCTCATCCTGGTCGGCCACCCCGCGGAGACGCCCGAGTACCCGGGGCGTCGCAGCGATATCGCCACGTTCGTCGGATAGCAGGACCTCCGGTGCCTTACGACGCCGTGTTCTTCGACGTCGGCAACACGTTGCTCCGCCCTGAGCCCTCGGTCGGGCACGTCTGCGCCCGGGTACTGCTCGAGGCCGGATACGACCACTCCATCGAGGCGATCGACGCGCTGCTGCCCCTCGTTGACGACTATTACGAGGACCGCTACGGGGACGACGACACCTTCTGGACGAGCGATGCGGGCGCTGCTGACGTATGGGTCGGCATGTACTCGCTCCTCTGTCGTCGCCTGGAGATCCCCGAGTCGGAAGCCCCGGTCCTCGCTCGCGCGGTGTACGACGAGTTCGGGAACCCCGAGCGCTGGCGCCCGTACGCCGACGTCGTCCCCGCGTTCGGGCGGCTTCGCGCCGCAGGTGTGAAGGTGGGAATCGTCTCCAACTGGGACACCCGCTTGGAGCGGATCCTCATCGGGCTGGGGCTGGGCGGACTCGTCGAGACGATCGTGTGCTCGGCGGTCGAGGGGCTCCGCAAGCCGGATCCCCGCATATTCGAGCTCGCATGCGCGCGGGCCGAGGTGCTCCCCGAGCGCAGCGCGCACGTGGGCGATCACATGTACGCTGACGTCATCGGCGCGCGGGCCGCAGGGATGAAGCCGGTGCTGATCGATCGCCACGGGTACGCGGCCGGCCCGATCCGTGGCGGGGTCGTCCGCATCACGACGCTCGACCGACTTGAGGAGGCGCTCTCGTGAAGACGCGCAACTGGATCGCCGTGATCGCGGGACTGATCGTGTGCCTCGCAGCGGCGTACGGTGCGTACACGCTTGCGGACTACTCGTGGAACCAGGTGGTCGACTACCGGGGGCCGTACGCCTCCCAGCCGCTCCCCGCGGGCGAGATCCCCGCATCTGCCGGCATCGAGGCGTCCGGGACGCTCAAAGCCCAGCCCGGGCGAATGGTCTACATCATCGTCGACGGCCTGCGCGAGGACGTGTCGCGAACGATGCCGACGCTGAACACGCTGCGCGCCCACGGGTTCGACGCGGTCGTGCGCACATCGCAGCCGTCGCTGTCGTTCCCCAACTGGACGACGCTGCTGTCCGGAGCTCCGCAGCGCATCAGTGGCGTGACGACGAACTGGTACGCGGAGCGCGTGAAGGTCGAGACCCTGATCGACGTCGCGCTGGCTGCGAGCCGCACCGTCGCGGTCTCTGCGCCGACCGACTTCGAGATGCTGTTCGGCGTCAACCGCGTGGGCAACGTCTTCCTGCGCGACTGGGTGGAGGGCGCCTACATGTCGGGTGAGATCGTGGACCACGCGATCTCTCTCGCCAAGGACTCTGGCGCCTCGCTCCTGATCGTCCACCTGCCCGACGTCGACGAGGCCGGCCACGCTTCCGGTGGCGGGTCGCAGGCCTATCGGGACGTGGCGCTGAAGGTGGATGCCGAGATCGGCCGGCTCGTGACGGCGTTGCAGAGTCCCGGGACGACATTCGTCGTCACTTCGGACCACGGGCACATCGACACGGGCGGCCATGGCGGTCCGGAGGACATCGTGACGCTCGTGCCGGCCGTCTTCGCCGGTCCGGACGTACGCCCAGGCACGGGGGAGGGCACGCAGGACCAGGTGGCTCCGACGGTCGCGCTTCTGGCGATGCTGCCGGCGCCCCGCAACGCGACCGGCGCGCCGCTCGACCTCGAGACACCTCCCGGGAGCCACACCGCGCGGTTCACCGCGCAGCAGATCGCCGCGTACAACGCCTACACGAACGCGGTGGCCGAGGGCATCCCCGGCTACGGCACCTCCGCCGCCACCGATGTCGCCTCCGCGCACCAGGCGTTCGACGTCGCCACGTATCGCCGCCTCGATATCGAGCGTGGCGACCGGCTCGGTAGCGCGCTCGCGCTGCTGGCCGCTTGCGTCCTCGCGATGCTCGCCGTGGGCCTCTTGTCGTGGCGCGCGCTCATAGCGGCGCTCGCGGGGACGGCGGCGTACTACCTCGTCTACGAGGGGCTCTACTTCGTCGTCCACGGCTACACGTGGTCGCTGTCCGCGTTCAACTCCGAGGCGCTGCTGAAGGGGTTCCAGTACGGCCGGATGACCGATGCGATCATCGCAGGGATCGTGGCCGCGGTCGTGGCGGCCGAGGCGTACCTCATGCTCCGGGCGGAACCGAAGCGGCCCAAGGGGGAGTATCTGCCGGGTTGGCTCGCTTTGGGTGTCTCCACCGTGCTCGTGATCCAGGCCTCGATCGGGATCCAGGTCGCGTGGTACCTGTGGTACTGGGGCGCCTCCGTGAACTGGTACATCCCCGACCTCGCGATGGGCTTCAAGTACGACTTCGACCTGGTGCAGCTCACGGCGCTGGGGGTGGTCGCGCTGCTGGCTCCCGTGGTGACCTTCCTGGTGGGGCGGTATCATCCTCTGCGGCGCGCGAAGGCGGATGCAAAGCCGGCGGACGCCTGATGCATGTGTGAGCGGAGCCGGACGGGTCCCGCGCACGAGTCGATCACTGGAGAGACCTCATGGCAGCCAAGGACCTGCGCGAGTTCATCGCGCTGCTCGAGAAGAAGGGCCAGCTCCGCAGGGTCAGCGCGGAGCTGGACCCCGTGCTCGAGATCGGTGAGGTGACCGATCGCGTGAGCAAAGCAGTCGGTCCGGCGCTGCTCTTCGAGCACCCGGTGGACCGGGAGAGTGGCCGCGCCTACCAGATGCCGGTCGCGATCAATCTGATGGGTTCCTACGACCGGATGGCGTGGGCGATGGGGGTGGACGCCGAGACCGGCACATGGAGGGACCTCGACGCTGTCGGCAAGCGGATCATGGACCTGCTCCCGCTCGACATGCCGGCCTCGATGTCGGGGAAGCTCTCCGCACTGATGGGACTCAAGGACCTTGCCGGCGCCGGAGCCAAGGAGGTCAAGAAGGCCCCCTGCCAGGAGGTCGTCTATCGCGGCGATGACGTCGATCTCGGCATGCTGCCGGTCCTCAAGACCTGGCCCGAGGACGGTGGACGGTTCGTGACGCTGCCGCTCGTGGTCACCGCCAACCTCAAGGGCAAGCCGAACGTCGGCATGTACCGGATGCAGGTATTCGACAAGAACACGACCGGCATGCACATCCACGAGCACCACGACGGCGCAAAGAACATGCGGGAGCAGTTCGCCGCGGGTGCGAAGCGCGTGCCGGTGTCGGTCGCTCTCGGCGCAGACCCGGTCATGATCTTCGCGGCCACGGCGCCGGTGCCGCCGATCATCGACGAGTACCTGTTCGCCGGCATCATCCGAGGCGAATCCGTCGAGGTCGTGAAGTGCCTGACCAACGACCTCATGGTCCCGGCTCACGCCGAGATCGTGCTCGAGGGCTACGTCGAGGCGGGGGAGACCCGCTGGGAGGGCCCGTTCGGGGACCATACCGGCTACTACTCGCTCGCGGACGACTTCCCCGTCTTCCACGTCGAGGCGATGACGATGCGCCGCGACGCGATCTACCCGGCCACGATCGTCGGTCGGCCACCGATGGAGGACTGCTACATGGCGAAGGCCACGGAGCGGCTCTTCCTCCCGGTCATTCGCGCCATGATGCCCGAGGTCGTCGACTACGACATGCCGCTGGAGGGTGTCTTCCACAACTGCGTCATCTTCCAGATCAAGAAGGAGTTCGCCGGCCAAGCGTTCCGCGTCATGAACTTCGCCTGGTCTATGGGCCAGATGATGTTCACGAAGTTCGTGATCGTCGTGGACGAGGACGTCGACTGCCACGACTACTCGCAGGTCGCGTGGCGCTGCTTCAACAACGTCGACCCGAGCCGCGACATCCTGATCTCGAAGGGGCCGCTCGATCGGCTCGACCATTCGAGCAACCACCAGAGCTTCGGCTACAAGATGGGGATCGACGCTACCAAGCCGCTCGCGAACGAAGGCCACGACCGTGGCTGGCCCGACTCGCTCGAGATGTCGCCCGAGGTCAAGGCACGTGTGGACGCGATGTGGGGAGAGCTCGGCCTGTGAGCGACGCCGGGGGCGCTGCGCGCAGACCCAACAAGGTGCGGGTGCTGCTCGAGCTTGTGAAGTTCGAGCACTCGATCTTCGCGCTGCCCTACGCGTACATCGGGGCGATCTACGGGGCGGTCGTCGCTTCGTGGATGCTCGGGCGCATGGGGCCGATTCCTGGGGCGCCGCCCACCTCCAGCGTTGGGGCGTTCCTCCCGGGTACCTCGGCCTGGGTCGCTGCGGGATCGTGGCCCACTTGGGCAGCGCTGCTGTGGATCACCGTCGCCATGGTCGCCGCCCGCGCGGTCGCGTTCGTCGTGAACCGCGCGGTGGACAAGGAAATCGACGCCCGGAACCCGCGCACGGCCGGACGCGCCATCCCTGCCGGCCACATCAAAGCGTGGGAGCTGTGGGCGTTCGCCGCGTTCATGCTGGCAGCGTACCTGCACGCGGTCTGGCAACTGGCGCCCGTCACGCGCTGGCTGTGGCCGATCCCACTCGCGATGTTCCTCGTGTATCCGTACCTGAAGCGGTTCACGCCCCTGGCGCACTTCTGGCTCGGCGCCTGCCTCGGGCTCGGCGCCGTGGGCGGCTGGATCGGCGTGGGCGCGTCTCCGACAGACCTCGCTCCGTGGCTGCTCGGTGCGGCCGTCGCGATCTGGACCGCCGGCTTCGACATCATCTACGCCACCCAGGACTTCGACTGCGACGTCCGCGACGGCATCCACTCCGTGCCCGCGGACTTCGGGATCGCGCGTGGCCTGCTGGTCACGAAGGTGACCCATGCGGCGGCGGTCGTCCTGTTCGCGCTCGGCGGCTACTTCGCCGGGGCCGGATGGGCGTACTACGCAGGCGTGGTCGTAGCGGGCATACTCCTTGCGTACGAGAACGCGATCATCTCGCCGAAAGACCTGTCGCGCGTCAACGCGGCGTTCTTCACCGTCAACGGGATGGTCGCCGTCGTGATCCTCGCCGGCGCTATCGCTGACCGGCTGATCGGAGGAGCGTTGTGAGCACGTACATCGTCGTGATCTCCGGAGCGTCAGGCTCCGTGTACGGCCTCAAGCTCGTAGAGCAGCTGCTCGTCGCCGGCCACAAGGTCTCGCTCATCGCCACGAAGGCAGGGCGGGAGGTCATGCAGTTCGAGACCGGCTTCGCCATGCCGGAGGCCGGTGCCGGCGCTGCCGAGGCTGTGTCGCGCTTCCTGGAGCTGCCGTCCACACCGAACCTGCGTGTCGTGGCCCAGGGCGACATGTTCGACGCCGCCGCGTCCGGGTCCGCGCTCATCGACGGCATGATCGTATGCCCCGCATCGATGGGTTTCTGCGGGTCTGTAGCCGCGGGGCTGGCGTCGGACCTCCCCGAACGGGCCGCCGACGTGATGCTCAAGGAGCGCCGTCCGCTCGTGCTCGTGCCGCGGGAGGCGCCGTTCTCCGTCATCCACCTTCGGAACCTCACGGCGCTCGCGGAAGCGGGCGCGATCGTGCTCCCCGCCAGCCCGGCCTTCTACCAGCGCCCGGCGTCCCTCGACGATCTGGTCGACTTCGTGGTGGGGAAGGTGCTCGATCAGCTCGGGGTGGGCCACCATCTGTTCAAGCGGTGGGGCCAGTAGTCTCGAGTGAGACTTGACCGTTAGTCTCGCGGGGAGCACACTCTTGCATGACGGGGGTCTCAGAGCGTCCCCCTGCACGTAGCAGCAGTCGTAGCAGTCCGTCGTAGCCGAAAGAAGACGCCATGACGCTCAAGCAGGCGCGCAAGCGCTATCCGCTCGTTCCCGAGGAGATCGTCCGCTGGGCGATCGAGAACATCGACGATCCGGTCTCCCTCGACCGCGGCCTCATTCAGATGCAGCAGGCCATCCGCCTGCAGCGCCTGATCGCAGGCTGATCTTTCATCACTAGCGTCCCGCTCGCGTGATCGGCGTGCCGTGCGCCGGTTCTCGCGCGTTGTCGTGCGGCGCACGCAAGACGGGCCCGTCAGCTTCTCAGCTGACGGGCCCATGCGCATTCCCTGGAGGCGACGCCCGGATTCGAACCGGGGATAAAGGCTTTGCAGGCCTCTGCCTTGCCACTTGGCGACGTCGCCGTATGGGTGCCCCGAGGGGCGATATCAAGAACGAGAGCCGGTCCGGGTGCGAAAGCGCGATTCCGGTCCCGGCCCTCGTCGGGTGATCTATGGAGCGGACGACCGGATTCGAACCGGCGACCCCAACCTTGGCAAGGTTGTGCTCTACCAACTGAGCCACGTCCGCATACGCCGAAGCGCAAGGGGTAGGATAGCGAACGCTCCAGCGGGGCGCAAGGACGCTTCGCGTCCGAATGGACGTCCTCGTGTCAGGGGTGGCGCACCGCGGACGGTGTCGGTACAATACCCCTCGCTGCGCTCCACGCAGCCGCGGGCGATTAGCTCAGGGGGAGAGCACTTCCTTGACACGGAAGGGGTCG
>Ga0209638_1000190_pt1 | contig 41586 bp, 43 predicted proteins | sample BarGraNGADG00211_FD_184490 | JGI IMG/M metagenome (GOLD analysis project Ga0209638, IMG submission 184490) | Arctic peat soil microbial communities from Barrow, Alaska - Barrow Graham LP Ref core NGADG0002-211 (SPAdes) (version 2) | ecosystem: Environmental > Terrestrial > Soil > Wetlands > Peat...
CGCCGTGAGTAGCGTACGGAGCGCGCCGCCGACATCCACGGTCATTCGCTAAGCCCAACCTCAGTGGTCCGGACGGCATTCCTCCCGCCTGCCTTAGCCTCATATAGAGCCCGATCAGCGGCTGAGCGAAGAGTCTCGACACTGCAACGCGAGCCGTAGGTCGCCGCTACGCCGAACGAAGCCGTGACCGCCAGCGCAGACCCGTCTGGGAGGGCAGCGGGCAGAGCCTCGACAGCCCCCCGGAAATCCTCTGCCCGAGCGGCAGCCTCCGCAAGGTCAAGGCGTGGCATGCCGAGAAGAAACTCCTCGCCTCCCACTCGTCCGAGGAGTTCGCCTTCCTGCAGACGGGCTGAAAGCCGTTCGGCAACGGTGACGAGCACAAGGTCGCCGATGTCGTGCCCGTGCGTGTCGTTGACCTGCTTGAAGTGGTCGAGATCAACCTCGCAGACGCCGAGCCACGCTCCGTCACGTCGAGCCGTCTCCACCGCGACGTCCAGATCGTCGAGGACGCGCTGCCGGTTGCTAATGCCCGTCAACGGGTCGGTCGTCGCCATCCGCGCCACGTAACCGATCTGTACGCCTCGGCCCCTGCCTTCCGCCGGGCGCTCGAGACGCGGCTCCTGGTCCTGAGTCGCGACGGCGGAGGGTCTCTCGTTCGCCTGCGCGAGTCGGTCGCCTTCGATCGGCTGCTCGCCCGGCTGTTTGCGGTCGCTCCGGACCGGTGGGTGCTGAAAGGCGGCATCGCCCTCGACTACCGACTGGGCAAGAAGGCCCGTACGACGTCAGCCCGCGCGGGCGACGTCAGACGCTGGAAGCACCCGCATGCCCCGCCGCCGAGCGGCGCGGGCGATCTCGGCGGCGCGAGGAACGCCAATCAGGTCGAGTCCCCTCGACGGGGAGATGAACTCGACGCCAACGACGGATCCGTCGGCCCCGACGTCGACGATCCGACCGTTGCCAAGCTTCTCCTGGCGCACCGCCGGGCTCGCAGAGAACGCGAAATACGCGGCATCGTGCGCGACGTCGTGCTCGACCTTCATGCGTCCACCCGCGTGATCCACGCGCTCACGATCGTGTCGTCGATCAGGTCGACGACGATCTCGACCACCTGGTCATCATACCGGCGCCAACGAACCTCCCGGTCCGGCGCATGGCGCACGCCGCTAGGGTGGACGCCATCCGGGTCGTCGCAGACCTGCATTACGACCTCCTCGGGAATCCGGCGCTGCCGCATGCGGTTCCGCGTGTAGTCGGTGATCCGCGGTCCCGCCATCGCCGACATTGGAGCAGACTCCGATTGCCTGGCCCTTACCGGCGGCGAGCTACCGACCAGAGTCGAGCTCGCCGAGGACGGTCGGCTCTTTGCGCTAGAGAGGGATCCCGAGGAAGACCTTCGGTTCGACCCGGGCCACCTCCTCGACTGACCCGTTGAGAACGTAGACCTTTGGATCCCGGCTGAAGCCAAACACTCGGTAGAGCGCGTACAGGTCGCGCTCCCGGCTCGAGACTTCCAACTCCCATCGCGTGATGTAGAAGGGAGTACGTACGCCCATGTTCGTGGTCTTGACTTCGATGTGGAGTTCCGAGCCGTCCAGCCGATACGACGCGACATCGTAGCCGGCGCCGTCGCCACGATCTTGCGACACCCAGATCACGTCCTTCGCGAGGTCGCGGCGCCCGAGCCGTTCCAGTTTCTCGCGCTCAAGATCGACGACCCACTCCTCGCCGGCCTTGCCGAGTCGCCGGTTCTGAAAGTCGTGCAGCGCCCCGATCGGACCCACGGTCAAGTTCACGCGAGATGGGTTCGTGGCGCGGCCATTCGGGGTTGGGACGGCGACCTCGACGTCACCCGTCGCCAACCGAACCCGGCTGGGGGCGACGATCGGGCTGCTCGCATAGTCCTCCGCCACCTCGCGCATCCGATGGCCGCGGCCCAATGCCTCCAATGTTGCAGTCGCGAACTCTCGCTGATAGTGAGTTGCCGGTTTGTAGCCGCTGATCCAGACCTCATTGTTCTCGTCGAGGACCGCGCTGACATTCTGAAGCTTGTATTCGATGGACCGCTCGCTCCGCGCCTGCAGGAGCTGCCGCAGGTCTCGCACAACGCTGGCCTTTACCAAGTGCTGCCCAAGGAACTCAGCGCGGCGCATGGCCATGTAGGCCTCGACGAGGACATCAATCTCGTCGCGGTTCCAGGGTTCGCCGGTCACGGGGTCGCCGGCCCCGCCTGCGGCCCTCATCCGGTCGCGTGCTTCTGCTTGGTCTCCATCCGCGCCAGGATAGAGCCGTCGGGGTACTGATAGCGCACCACAATCAGCGCGGACCAGCTGATCCGCACGTTCCGCCGGCAGCGCCGGTGCCTCGACACAGTCCTGTACGGCCGGACACCGTGGAGCAGAATCTACCTGGAGGCCTCCCCGCCCGAGGGCGGTTCGGCCGAGATGGAGCTGCTCGAGATCCTGCCGCCGTCGCCCGACCTCACGGTCTTCGGGCTGGATCCGATCGAGCCGATCCCGTGCATGTCCGTCGCCTACCAGATCGCGCAGAAGCTCCACGCCTGCACCGAGGTGAAGCGGGACGAGGAGAACCACCGGTTCACCGACCTCCTCGACCTCCAGCTTCTCGAGGAGATCGTCGACGACTGGCCCGCGGTCCGCGCCGCATGCGAGGAGGTCTTCGGGCTCCGGCAGAAGCAGGCCTGGCCCCCGGCGATCACCGTGTTTCCGTCCTGGCCGGAGGAATATGCCGCGTCGGCCGCCGCGAACCAGTTCCCGGTGAGCGACGTGGACGAAGCGGCGGCAAAGGTCACCGCGATGATCGCGAGGATCGCGGTCGCCTGACTCGGGTGGCGGGACGATCGTGCCGCCGCCGAGGGTCGCTCCTCGCCGGCTGTCAGACGTCCGTGCCAGGCGAGCTGTCACAGCGCCAGCCGAGGATGCGGCGGTGACAACCGAGACCACGCCACCAATCCCGGAGACCGCTCCCGCTCCCCGCTCGATGACGGATGCTCCCCTGCCGGCCTGCGAGAGCTACTCGTCGATCTCCACGTACCGGGCCTGCCCCCTGCGCTACGGCTTCCGCTATGTCGAGCGCCGGCCGGGCGAGGTCAGCCCGGGACAGTTCGCCTTCGGGAGCGCGGTCCACAAGGCATTCGAGGCGTTCGGGCTCGCACACATCCGCGCCCACGCCGACGGCACTCCCGAGCCCGGCCCAGAAACGCTCCAGGCTGCGCTTGACCGAAAGCTCGCCTCGTCCGGCATGACGGACGCCGAGATCGAGGAGGCCCGCCGGCGGGCAATCCCAGTCCTCGCCCGGTTCATCGAGGTCGAGGCCCGCACGCAGGCCGACCCGGTCGCGGTCGAGCTCGGGTTCGGGATCGCGGTCGAGCTCGCCGACGACTCGGGCGGCTTCCGGTTCGTCGGCTATGTCGACCGCGTCGACAGGGCTCCCAATGGCTCGACGCAGATCGTCGACTACAAGACCGGCCGGTCCCGCAGCCAGGCCGACGTCGATGCCGACGCGCAGCTCACCGCCTACGCGTTCGGGTGCGCCCGGGGCGGCCTGCGCGATCCTGCGACCGGCATGACCCTGGCGCCGGCGTCGCGCCTCGGGCTCTACTTCGCCGAGTCGGGCGAGCTCCTGTGGACGACCCGCACCGACGAGCAGCTCGCCGTGTTCGAGTCCGGCCTCGTCGAGACCGTCGGGCGGATCCGCGACCGCGAGTTCGCAGCCCGGCCCGCGCCGTGGCGCTGCCGCTGGTGCGAGTACCGGGGCGAGTGCCCAGAGGCGAGCCCCGCGGCGTGACCTCTGGGTCGCGGATTCACTCCCCGACCAAGGTGTACGTCGACCAGTGGCGCAGCTCCGCGCGCGGCTTCCGCGGCCCGAGCCCGGGGCCCAGCTCGGATTCACTCGTCGTCATGGCCTCGTCTCCTAGCGCACCTGGCAGGAGCGCTGCTCATCAGGTCACGGCGCCTCGCTCGACCACCCGAATCGCCTGCAGCGTTCCCCCGCTCCGCGTGGCACGCTTGAGGACGCTAGGCCGCCTCCGGCGGCCGCCGGGAGGCATCCGTCCATGATCGACAGGCGCATCGGGCCGGTCGAGGCCCAACCCAACATCCTGCGCGACCAGACCGTCCCGAACACGCTCCGCAGCCAGTCCGGCGCCGGATCTGCGGGCACGCAGGACCTGAACAGCGGCGGCGGGAGAGCGGCCCCGCGCAGGTCCCCGGCCCGGCCTCAGGTCCGCCTCCGGGTATACGTGGCCCTGGCCGTGCTGGCCGTCGTCGTCGCCCTGCTCCTCCTGAGCGCGACGGCGTAGCCGCGAGGGCAGCTGTCAGCGGTGCGGCGCTGCCGGCCTGCGCCGGTCGCGTGATCCAGTCCCGGGCCGCCGGTCGTCGATCAGCGGGGCGCTCAGCCCGTGTCGCAACGGCCAGAACGGGCCGAACGGCATCTGTGCAGGCGGCCCACCGGGCCGTTCACTCTGCCTCTGTCGCGATTCTCGCGTCACCACTCCTACGAGGCAGCCCTGGTGCAACTCAGTCTCACGCTTGCGGCATCGGTTGACCTCGAGCGCGTCGTGGCCATCTTCGGGAGCCCCGAGGCGCGGTGGCTGGGTGAGCGAGCGCCCGACGGGCCGCCCGGCATCCGGCGGTTCAGCTGCGACCTCGAGCTCCACGTCAGCCCCGACCGTCGCGTCCTGTTCCGGAAGGCGGCGATCGTCGGCCTCGGTGACCCGCGCCGGGATGGCGACGCGTGGATCGTCCCGATCGAATGGTTCGCGGCCACCTTGACACCGCTCTTCCCGGTCTTCGCCGGCGAGCTCCGCCTCCAGGCGGACCGCGTGGGACTTCGCGGCAGCTACGTCCCGCCCGGCGCGGCGATCGGCTATATCCTCGATCGAGCGATCCTGGGCGCAGCCGCGCGCAGCACGGGACTGTGGTTCCTGCGCAAGGTGGCGGAGGCCGTTGGCTGACCCGATGGTTTCGACCCGCCCGGGGTGCACTCGCCCGGGGGGTTGACACGGACCTTCGGCCGGTTCGCCCGACGTGTCCGGTCCGCCCGACGTCGAGCCGCGTCACAGCTCCGTGAGCGACGCCTCGTGCGCGGCATTCTCGTGCGCTCGCTGCTCGGCGCGGATGGGCACAGTGCCGAGGGCTGCAAGCACGAACGTCACGGCCATCAGGACGAACACGATCGGCAGGCCCACGGCGTTGCCGGCGAGGCCGATGATCGCGCCATAGATCGCCACCCACAGCGAACCGACGCCGAAGGCGAGGGTGAAGTACAGAGCGAAGGTGGCATCCCGGATCGAGGGTCGGGCGATATCGGCGAGCAGCGCCTGGAGCTGCGGGCTCTCGGCGAAGCTGAACAGGCCCATCAGGACGATCCCGGCCCACAACCCGATGAGGCTGGACCCCGAGGCGAGGAAGACGACGAACCCGATCGCCCCGCCGAGGTAGACGCCGATGATCAGCGGCTTGCGGCCGACCCGGTCGGACAGCCAGCCCGCCACGAGCGGCATCGGCACCGAGAAGACGATCAGCGCGCCGTACATCAGCCCCGAGAGCGACTCGCCGAGGCCGATCACCTTCGTGAGGTAGATCAGCACGAAGAGGTTGACGACACCCAGCCCTCGCCCGCCCCCGCCCAGGATCGAGGTCAGGTACAGCCAGCGCAGGTCGCGGTCGTGGGCGATCGCCCGGTAGGCGTCCCGCACGCTCCCGGAGGCGACGGCGGCGGCCCGATCGGTGCCGCGCTCGCGGATGAGCAGGAGGATCGCGACCGCGATTGCGAGCGCCGGGAGCCCGAACACGATCGCCGCGCCGCGCCAGCCGAACGTGACGATGATCGGCGCCCCGACGACCGCCACGACGACCGTGCCGACGTTTCCACCCGAGATGTGGGCGCTGATCGCGAAACCCCGCCGCTCTGGCGGGAACTGCTCGGACAGGAGGCCGTTGCCCACGGGGTGCTGCGGCGAGCCACCGATGCGGGACAGGATGTTCGCGGCCGCGAAGGTGGGAAAGCCGGGCGCGAACGCCTGGGCGACGAACCCGCCGCCGAAGAGCAGCCCACCCGCCCCGAGCAGCTTCCGCCGGGAGACGAGCCGGGTGAGCGAGGCGAAGCTCAGCTGGACGACCCCGGCGGCAAAGGCGCCCCCGGCCGCGAGGAAGGCGATCGTGTCGACGCCGATGTTGAAGTCGTCGGTGATCTTCAGGTAGATGAGCGGCAGGACAACCGCCTGCGCGTGGTTGACCGCATGGGCGATCGACAGCAGCCACAGCGACCACATCGGCCGCACGTCCAACGTGCCGGATCGAGTCGTCGCGCCGGGCTGGATTGGCAGGGGCGTGGGCGACGCGACCGGACTCATCGCGGTAGATCATCGCGCACCACGGCTGACGCTGTGGCCAGCTCCCTGGAATCGACAAGGAGCCGAGACCCATCGAGATCGGCCGCGACCGCCAACCATAACCTTCACGTAAACGGGAAGGTCTTGGTATGATCCTCGGGTGACCACGTCCCCACCCCGAACCCCGGCCACGTCATCCGAGCGCCTTCTCCACATCCAGGAGGCGGCCGAGGAGATTGGTCTCACCCCGCGCTCGATTCGCTACTACGAGGAGCGCGGCCTCCTGCGCCCTGCCGGACGGTCCGGGGGAGACTACCGGCTCTACGACGCCTCGGACCTCGAGCAGCTGCGCTTCATCAAGGGGCTCCGCGACGACGCCGGCCTGTCGATCGCCGACATCAGCCAGGTGGTCGAGGACGAGGAGTCGCGGCGACGGACCCGCGCGGCGCTCGAGCTGACCGATGACCCCGCGGAGCGACGGCGGATCCTGCTCGAGCGCCTGGCGAGCCTCGAACGGCTGCATGGGCGCCTGGACGCGAAGCTTGCCCGCCTCCAGGCGATGTTCGAGGACGTCGAGGCGCGACGGCGCAGGGTCCACGACCTCCTCTCGGCCTCCAACCTGGAGCTCGCCGCGTCCCTGGAACCGGGGCCGGATCGTTGAGCGCCGCCGGACCGCGGCCACGGGTCGGCGGGCTCCGCTGGCGCGGCGCCCTGCGTCACCGCAACTTCCGGCTCTTCTGGTTCGGGCAGCTGATCTCGCTCGTCGGGACCTGGATGCAGTCCGTGGCCCAGGCATGGCTCGTTCTGCTCCTGACCCACGACCCGATCTGGCTGGGCGTCGTCGCGGCGGTCCAGTTCACGCCGGTGCTCGTGCTCGGCCTCTTCGGCGGCATCCTGGCCGACATGCTGCCCAAACGGCAGACGATCATCGGCACCCAGGCCATCCTCATGATCCTTGCGCTGATCCTCGCCGTGCTCTCCTGGACCGGCGTCGTGCAGGTCTGGCACATCATGGTCATCGCATTCGCGCTGGGTCTCGTGAACGCGGTCGACATGCCAACCCGCCAGGCCATCGTCATGGACATGGTCGGGCGCGAGGACGTGGCCAACGCCGTCGGCCTCAACTCGGCCATGTTCAACGCCGCGCGCATCGTCGGGCCTGCGGTGGCGGGCCTGGTCATCGGCGCGGTTGGCGTGACCGCCTGCTTCTTCCTCAACGGCGTGAGCTTCCTTGCGGTCATCGCCGGGCTCCTGGCGATGCGCGAAGCGGACCTGCGGGGAGGGGCTCGCCTGGCCCGCCCCCGCAGCCTGGGCGAGGTGGGCACGAACCTCGGCGAGGGCCTCCGGTACGTCCGCCGGACGCCGGTGGTCCTGCTCGCGGTCGCGCTCGTCGGCCTCGTGTCGACCATGGGCATGAACTTCAACGTCCTGATGCCGGCCATGGCGAACGACGTGCTGCATGTGGGCGCGGAGGGGTTCGGCTTCCTCATGTCGGCGATGGGCCTCGGCTCGCTCCTGGCCGCCCTCGTGATCGCCTACCTGGGCCGTCCCAGGATCTCGATCCTGCTTGTCGGGGCCTTCGCGCTCGGCGCGCTGGAGGCGGTGTTCGCCGGAGTCCGCATCTTCCCGCTGGCGCTCCTGGCGGTCTTCGGGGCGGGGGCCGGCGCGATCGCCATGACGGCCACGGCGAACTCGGCGATCCAGCTGGCCGTGCCGGATGCGCTGCGCGGTCGCGTCCTCGGCGTCTACCTGACGGTGTTCGCTGGATCGACTCCGGTCGGCGGCCTGTTCGCCGGGTGGTTGGCGTCGGCGTTCGGAACGCCCGTCGCGCTCGCGGTCGGGGGCGGGGTGTCGGCGCTCGTGGCGCTCGGGGCCACCGTGTGGGTCATCCGGAGCGGCCACTTCGCGATGCCGAGACGCCCGGGACGGCGGCCGGTGCCACCGGCCCAGATCGGCGCCGCGGACCAGCGCGCGCACCCGGGCGACCGGCGAATCGGCGTCGATCGCAGAGGGGTCTCGGTCTCGACCGAGGAGTGAGACCTGGCCGGGGCCCCCGACGTCGGAGCTCCTGGCCCGACCGGAACGGCCGGACCGCGGTGGGCTACCGGCCGGCTCGGAACGACCGGCGCCGCACGATCGCGACAAGGACCGCTGCCCCGACCGCCACGACGGCAATCCCCGCGATGATGACGGGCAGTTCCAGCGGCACCGGCGCCCCCTGCCCCGCGCTCGGCGCGGGCAGCGGCTCGGCCGGGGCCACGACATCGGCGGAGGCCGGGCTGACGTTTCCGGCCGCGTCGATCGCACGCATCACGTAGTGCTGAGCGGTCGCGGGTGCCGCCTGGTCCGTGAAGGTCGTCGCGGACGTCGTGCCGGCAAGGACGTAGCCGCCACCGGCCACGGGGGAGCGCCAGACCGTGTAGGAGATGGCACCGACCTGCGGGCTCCAGCCCAGGACCACGCCGCCGTCCGACCGAGCGGCGCTCAGGTCCGCCGGTGCGTCCGGTGCGACCAGGAGCTGCCCCGGCACCGGGACGAGGAGCGCCCCGCCGAGCGGCGGCAGGACGATGCGCAGGTGCCCGTCCGCGGACGTCACGTCCGGGCCGCCCAGGACGTCGCGGAAGGTGATGCCATCGCGGATCGGGGTGCCGCCGTCGATCGGCTGCGCGAGCGGCACGTCAAGCGCGACCCCCGCGCTTCCCGGGTTGACGGCCGTGATCGACAGCGCCCCGGGGACCGTGCGCGCGAAGACGAGGGCGCGCGATGACGCGTCGGTCAGCAGGAAGCGCAGGTCACCGCCGCGGAGCACCGAGAGCGCATCCCTGGTGGTGGCGAGCTGCCGGTACAACCCGGCCAGCTGCTGGTCGCCGCCGTTCGTCGGATAGGTGCCGCGGTTCTCGGGGTCGGTCGCGCCGGTCATGCCGACCTCGTCGCCGTAGTAGACGACCGGGGCACCGGGCAGGGTGAATTGCATGAGGGCGGCGAGGCGGAGGCGTGCCGTGCCCACGGCGAGGCTGGCCGGCGTCGCCTTGTCGGCAGCTGTTGTGCCGGGCGTGAGCGACCAGAGCACGCGCTCGGTGTCGTGGCTGTCGAGCAGCCGGAAGGCAGTCGCGGCGACCGCGGGTGGCTCGTCCTCCAGCACGCCCGCGAGCTCGGAGGCGACGATCGCGGGCGACAATCCGGACGCGCCGTCGTCCGGGAAGCCGCGGGCGTCGGCCGTCCCCAGGTACGCCAGCAGCGGCGCGCGGGAACGGTAGTCGGTGATCGTGTCGGCCGTGTCGCCGCGGATCAGGGGCAGGGCCTGGTCCCGCGGCCAGGCCTCCCCGATGATCGGGGCGTCCGGCTTCGCGGCCTTGACCGCGGAACGGAACCCCTGCCAGAAGCCCGCCGGGAACGACGGGTCCGACATGGTGTCGATGCGCCAGCCCCCTGCCCCGAGCTGCAGCCAGTGCCGCGCGACCGAATCGGTCGCCCCGTACACGAGCGATTGCACGCCGGGATCCCGCTTGTTGAGCACCGGCAGCGTCGCGATCGAGTTCCAGCCGAGGTAGTCCATCGTGCGGGGACCGGACGGGCCGGCGCACGGCCCGTTCGGGGCCGGCGTGAACGTGAACCAGGCGCGGTAGGGAGAGGCGACGCTCTGGCAGGCCCCGGCCGTCCCGGTCTGGCGCGCATACCGGTCGAAGTACGGGCTGTCGGCGCTGACGTGGTCGAAGACCCCGTCGAGGATGACGTGCATGCCGAGCGTGGCGGCGTCCCCGACCAGTGCCTCGAAGTCCGCCTGCGTGCCGAAGCGCGGGTCGATCTGGTCGTAGTTGCGCGTGTCGTAGCCGTGATTTGAGGCCGACGAGAAGATCGGGTTCAGGTAGAGGACCGTCACCCCGAGATCGTGGAGGTACGGCAGCTTCGAGCGGATGCCCGCGAGATCGCCGCCGTAGTACTCGCCGCCCGTCGAGGGATTCGGCGGCGGCGTGCCCCACGGCTCGCGCACGACCTGGTCCGTCGCGTCGGGCGGGTAGGCGTATCGCGGCTGGCGCGGGTTCGCGTCGTTCGCAGGGTTCCCGTTGGCGAAGCGGTCGGGGAAGATCTGGTAGACGACCGCGCCCTGCAACCAGGGAACGGCCTGGAACCCGGGCTCGTAGACGGTCACGACCCAGTCGACGTTCGAGAGCGAGGTTGCCGCCGCGCCCGGTCCCCCGTCCCCCCGCGCGTCGTCGCTCACGCTGGCCGTCGTCGTTCCTGCGTGGACCACGAAGTGATACCCGAGCGTGGCCGGCTTCGACGTGGTGATCGTCGTGGCCCACAGGTCGCAGCGGACCGAATCGCCGGCCGCGGGCAGCGGGGCCCCGCAGTCCACGTCGGGCGCGACGTCCTGCATCGGCATGGACTGGTAGGGCCCGCCCGAACGGAGGAGGAGCAGCACGGACGTCGCACCGTCGTGCCGCGTACGCAGTCGAAGCGTGACCGTGGTGCCCGCCGGGACGGCCCCGCCGGGCGTGCGGTAGAGCCCGTCCCGGCTGTCGTGATAGAGGGCCGTCAGGTCGATCGGTCCGTTTCCCGGCGGCGCGGATGGCGTCGAAGGCGCCGCGGCCCCGGGACCCGTGGTGAGGGCGACGAGGGCGAGGGCGCTGACGGCGGCGACGCCGAGCCGCGCCCTGCCTCGCGACCCGTTGCTCCGCCGCATGCCGGTAAGCCTACGCCCGTCCGTCGCCCGTCCGTCGCCCGTCCGCGGAACGATCTGCGCCCGGAAGCTCCTTCCGTATCCGCCCAATCGTGTCCGCCGCGCGACGGCTTCCTCTGCCCGCCGCGACTCGCCGAGTGATCGTGGGAGGGTGCGGCCCTACTGCTCCAGGGGCGAACCCGGCCCGGGCACGCAGGCCGGCACGGGCATCCCCGCCGGGACGCGTTCCTCCGGCTCCGGCGTGCCCGCGACGAGGCGAACGGGGACAACGCCGGCCCAGGCCGGCCAGGTCTCGTCGCCCGGCTCGTCGTGCGCGCCGTCGGCGCGGATCTTCGCGGACGCCTCGGTCAGCTCGACCCAGAGGACCGTCATCTGGCGGATCTCCTGCGACGTGACAGGTCGGAGCTCCGCCCAGCGTCCTGGATAGAGATGCTCGAAGAACGCCTCGAGCGCGGCGAGCGTCTCCGCCTCGTCCTCGACCGCGTGCACGCGCCCGAGGACCATCACCGAACGATAGTTCAGGGAGTGGTCGAGCCCCGATCGTGCGAGCACCAGGCCGTCGAGGATCGTCGCGGTGATGCACACCGGGGCGCCGTCCCTGGTCTCGCGCACCATCCGGCTCCCGGTCGATCCGTGCCAGTAGAGCCGATCGCCCTGTCGCCAGATCGAGGTCGGCGTGACGTAGGGCTGCCCGTCGAGCTCCCAGCCGATGTGCCCGACGATCGACGCATCGAGGATCGCGTCGATGGTCGCGCGGTCGTATCGGCCGCGGTCGGGCTTCCGGCGGAGGCGGACGCGCTCGCTCGCCGGCAGGGCGGGTGCCGCTGGGCCGGCCTCGCGCGGCGGGCCATTCCGTTCATTCGACATCGTGACCGAAGCGTAGGCCATCTCGACGCTCCGGGCGAGTCCGCGCGTTTCTGCGCTCCCGGGATCCGGGGGCTGCGTCGGCGGCCGGCGCGCCCGGCACGCCCGGCACGGTCACCGCATCCGGGCGCAAGCGCCTCTGACGCAACGGCAGGACGCCGACCGGGCGCGTCGCGTCTATCCTCGCGGCGTCCGCTCGGGGTGCCCCCCGCGAGTGGCTCCGCCAGAGCGAGCGGCCCCGGATCTGAAGGAGACGCGCCATGCCGACCCCGCCGACGATCCTGCCAACGAGAATCGACGAGGGTCAGGGCCCGGGGCTCACCTACCGGATCGAGGGCGAGCTCGTCCCCGTGCTGCACGTCCGCACCAACGGCAGCACCCCGATCTTCTTCGAGCATCACGTGATCCTCTGGAAGGACCCGGCGATGCAGGTCGGGATGCACCACCTGCAGGGCGCCTTCAAGCGCGTGATCGCGGGCATGCCCGTGTTCATGACGGAGACCCAGAGCCCCGGCGAGGTCGCCTTCTCCCGGGACGACCCGGGCCACGTCCTCTCGATGCACCTGCTGCCCGGCCAGTCGATCCTCGTGCGCGAGCACCAGTTCCTGGCCGCGACCGGCAACGTCGACTACACGTTCACCCGGGTGAAGGGCGTCTCGAACATGCTGTTCGGGGGGACCGGCTTCTTCATCGACCGGTTCGAGGCCCGCGGGTCGGAGGGGATCGTCTGGCTCCACGGCTACGGCAACGTCTTCGAGAAGGTCCTCGATCCCGGCGAGTCCATCGACGTCGAGGCGGGCGGCTGGGTCTACAGGGACGGAAACGTCGCGATGCAGCAGCAGATCTACGGCCTCAAGACCGGGATCTTCGGCGGCGCCGGCAACCTCGTGTTCAACCGGTTCACCGGGCCGGGCCGGGTCGGGATCCAGTCGGCCTACGTCCACCTCCCGACCGAGAATTGACCGCGGGCGACCCGGCGGGCGCCGAGGGCGGCCCATCGGCAACCTCGCCGTGGCACGATGCTCGAATGACAGCCGAGACGAGCTCCCCGATCCGAATCGATCGCATCGAGCGCGCCCAGGGGCTGATGCGCGAGCAGGGCGTGGCCGCGATCGTCGTAATGAACCACGACGATTACCGCTGGTTTTTCGGCATCGACCGGGCGCAGCCACGCGCGATCATCCCGGCTTCAGGTGCACCTGCCCTGATCGCGTTCACCGCGGAAGAGGAGGAGCTCCGGTCGATCATGGGCGATGGCCCGATCCTCGTCTGGGGGTCGGTGGGCGGCCAGATCAACGATGTCGTCACCCGCCTGCGAGAGATCACGGCCGAGACCCGTGCCGCCCCCCGAGCCCCCGGGGACCGTCTCAGCGTCGCCATGCAGCAGTGGTTCGACACGCCGGCATTCCTGGTCGAGATGTTCCGGAAGGTGAACCCCGGCGTGGAGCTCGTCTCGTCGGATCCGATCATGGATCCGCTGCGTGGGGTGAAGGAGCCCGCGGAGATCGCGACGATGACCACGGCCCAACGCGTCGCGGGGATCGGGATGGATCGCGCACGCAGCCTGCTGGGCGACGGCGCGACCGGCCATGACATCGCGACCGAGGTGACATACGCCATGATGCGGGCCGGGGCCGAACGGACCAGCACGCCGATCTACGTCAACGTCGGTCGCGAGACCTGCATGCTCCATGGCTGGCAGAGCCCGCGACCGATGCGGGCCGGCGACCTCGTCGTCATCGACCTGACGCCGGTGGTCGACGGCTACTGCGCGAACCTGGCCCGGACCTTCGTGCTGGGCGAGCCCGACGCTCGCCAGCGCTCGCTGCTCGACGCATACGCGGCACTCATCCCGGTCGTGCGTGACGCGATGCGCCCCGGAGCGACGGTGGCCCAACTCGATTCGCGCGCCGAGGCCGTGCTCCGCGAGCGCGGCCTCGCCCAGTATCAGGTGAACGGCATCGGCCATGGCCTGGGCCTCCGGTTCGAGGAGACGCCGGCCTCGACAATCATCCCGCAGCACCGCAACGTCCCGCTGCGTGAGGGCATGACCGTCACGATCGGGCACACGGTTCTCGCCATCCCGGGCTTCGGCGGCGTGCGCCACGAGGATGTCTACCGGGTGACGCCGGACGGTGGCGCGATCCTGGCCCCCTACCCGATCGAGCCGGTAGTCCTGGCCTCGACAGCATAGGCCGCCCCGGGACCCGGTCCACGTCCCGACGTCGACGGCGTGCGCCGGTCATCCGAGCGCCGGGGCGGCAGGTCAGCGCCGACCCATGAACGCGCGAACCCGATCCGGCGTGATGACGAAGACCTCGCGCGGCCCGGGACGGGAATAGGGCGTCCCGACGTACCGCATGGACATCGCGTTGATGAACGCGAGGCCCTCGTCGGCACGGATCGAGGAGACGTGGCCGCTGATCGAGAGGCGTCGCCACGGGTCCGTCGGGTCCAGGACGGAGACCGCGACGTTCGGGCGCTCGCGCAGCGCCCGACTCTTGTACGACCCGATCGGCGAGCTCGTCAGGATCTGGTCGCCGTCGTAATCCACCCACATCACGTGGGTCACCACCGACCCGTCGGCCCCGGTCAGGGACACGTGCGCGAGCACGTTCGTGCGAAGGAGGTACGCGAGCTCCTCCGGGATCGATGACACGCTGGCACCTCCTGCTCGAGACACCCGAGGGCCCTCGCCGCCCTCGACCGACGGCGCGCGACGAGTCCCCGGCTGGCTGGAGTGTAGCCGTCGACCGTCGAGCTTCGAACGTGCAGGGGCGTCGTCAGCGGGTCACGTCGCGGCGCGAGACTCCCCAGGCGCCGAGCAGGACCCCGCCGACCGCGATGGCCAGGCAGGCCACGATGCCGACGACGTCCCATCGCCCCACCATCGGCTGGCCGAGGTGCGCTGTCAGGGCGAGCTGGTGGACCCAGTCGGGAAGATTGAGCGGCGGCGCGAGGAGGTCCACGAGGTAGGTCGCGACGACCACGAGCGCGGCAATCTCGGCCGCTAGCGACGTCCGCCAGAGGCCACCCACCGCGACACCGATCCCGACGATCGCGACTGCGTAGAGGCCGAGGGACGCCGAGCCGAGGATGGCATCGCCCGCCGTCGCGCCGCCCGCAGACGCGCCGAGCCCGATCCCGACGGCCAGGATCACCGTCATCAGGACGACGGCGGCGACCGCCGCCACCCCGCCGGCAATCACCCAGCGGGCGCGCGACACCGGACCCGCGAGGACCTCCTCGAGGCGACCGTCCGTCTCGTCCGACGCCCATTTCGAGACGAACGTCGCGGCGGCGAGGCCGGCGGCGATGTAGAAGAGCGCGACGTACAGCTGGAGCCAGCCGCCGGCGGTCGCGAAGTCGTAGCCGGGGAAGATCGTCGCGAACGTCTTGACGAGGTTCGAGTCGCTCGCCATCTGGTTGGCGAACGAGCCGACGAGGGACGCCAGGAGGGCGCCCATCAGGCCCATGCCCAGGCCCCAGGCAAGCGCCCGCGGCAGCTGGTCGCCGAAGGCCCGGGCCACCGGGCCGCGCACGCCGAGGACGTCCTTCGGCAGGGAGGGGAACGAGAGTCCCGCCGTCACCCCGAGGTCGCGGCGCCTGAACAGGTCGACGCCGATGGCGAGGAAGATGACCGCCACGACCCCCACCGCGGCGAGGCCGGTCCAGTCGTAGAAGCCGGCGAGCGGAACGTGGTTCACGGTCCAGTGGAACGGGCTCAGGGTGACGAGCGGACCGCCGATGTCCAGGCCGCTCGCCATCCACAGGACGATCATGACGATCCCGGCGACGGCCGCCGACCCGGCGCGCCCCAGGAGCGGCGCGAGGGCCAGCGCGAGGCCGCCGAAGCACATGGCGATCAGGCCAGCCCAGAGGGCGAAGCCGATGGCGCTGCCGAGCGAGATCTGGTCGCCGAGCGCCGAATTGCCGAACACGTTCGAGCTGACGAAGGTCATGATCGCGACGAAGGCCATCGCCAGCCAGAGCACGGTCAGGTGGGCGGCCAGCTTCTCGAGCGCGATCCGTCGCTTCCCGAACGGCGAGGCTGCGACAAGGTCAAGGCTGCCGCGCGCTGCCTCGCCGGCGAGCGTCCCGGACAGCGCGAGGATCGACCAGAGGGCGGTGCCGAGGGCGAACATGGCGCCGTACTTCCAGCTCATGTATCCGCCGAGGGTGCCGAGCTTCGGCCCCATGAGCGTGGCGTTGCCGAAGAGATTGACCATCGAGGCGGGCATGCTCCCGATGAGCTTGTCGACCTCGAGGCGGGCGGCCGGGGTCGGGAAGACGGTCCCGATGGCGGCGCCCATGACGAGTGCGAGGCCGCCGAGGAGCCCCGCGGCCACGATGAAGGCGAGGCGTGAGTCGCGGATCGTCTTGCCGTAGATGCTCCCGAAGCCGAGCAGGCGACGACGGAGCGGGATGGGAGGAAACGCTGCCGCGATCGTGGGGCGCGGCGCCCCGGCGCTAACGGCCATCTGCGTTCGCCTCGACGGGCACCTGCCCGTACTGGGCCAGGAAGGTCTCCTCGAGCGAGGGCTCGCGGCTCACGAAGTCGAGCAGCTCGTAGCGGGCGGCCGCCCGCACGACCGGCGTGATCGCGCCGGCGACGCGCATCCGCAGGACGTGGTCGTCGGCGACGAGGTCGCTCACGCCCGGAAGCCCCTCGAACTCGGCGGCGGGCACGGGGCCTGCGAAGCGCAGCTCCACCTGGTGGTGGGCGAGGTCGCGCAGACCCTCGACCGTGTCGGTCTTCACGATGCGGCCATCGCGGATGATCGCCACCCGGTCTGCGCCCTTCTCGACCTCGGACAGGATGTGGCTGGAGAGGAAGACCGTCGCGCCAGCCCCGACGGCCTCGCGAAGGGTCGCGAAGAACGTCTGCTGGACGAGCGGGTCGAGCCCGCTGGTGGGCTCATCGAGGATGAGCAGCTCGGGCCGGTGCTGGAGCGCGATGATGACGCCGACCTTCTGCTTGTTGCCCTTGGAGTACTCCTTGAAGCGGCGTGACGGGTCGAGCTCGAAGCGCTCGACGAGGGAGCGCTGGTAGGCCGGGTCCACCCCGCCGCGCAGGTTGGCGAAATACTCCAGGGTCTGGCTGCCGGTGAGCCGGTCGTAGAGGGTGAACTCGCCGGGGATGTAGCCGACCCGGCGGTGGATCGCCACCGGGTCCGCCGAAGATTCGATGCCGAAGACGCGAGCGGTGCCCGAGGTGGGCCGGATCAGGTCCAGGAGGGTCCTGATCGTCGTCGTCTTGCCGGCGCCGTTCGGACCGAGGAAGCCGAAGACCTCGCCCTCCTGCACGACGAGGTCCACCTCGACGATCCCGCGGTGGCTCCCGTAGCTCTTGGTCAGCTTCTCGGTCTCGATGACGGCGGTCATGCCGGGGCCTCCTCAGGCTGGGAATGCCCGGCGAGGACCGGGCGAGTGACGGCCGCGCGGCGCTCCGCGAGGTAACGGTCGAGAAGCGCGGGGAGCTCGATCGCCACGAACGCAACCGCGTCGTGGACCTCCTGCAGCCGCTCGCGGCCTCCGGGCCGGCCGTTGACCGCGGCAAGGCCCTCGGAAGTGATCGCCAGCAGCCGGCCGTACGCGGTGCCCGCCGAGCGCAGCACCAGGTCGAACGTGCCCGGCGGGGCGCTGAAGTGCTCGCGGCGGTCGCCCCGCCGGTGCATGCGCCGGATCATCCCCGTCGATGCGAGCGAGGCTGCCGCGCCGCTGATCGCGCCCCGGCTCGCCTTGAGCGCGACGGCGAGATCGCCGGCCGTCTGGGCCGGGGGATCACAGATGAGCAGCCAGGCCCACAGCCGGCCTGCCATCGGGGTCATCCCGGTGCCGCCCATGAACTGGCCCATCGCCTCGACAAATGCCGCCTCGTCTTCCGTCATGTCCAGAGGCTACATCCTTCTGTCAGTTCAGGCCATACTGAATATTCATGCGCTCAAGCCAACCGTCGACCAGGCCAGCCTGGCAACGAACGGCGCGAACACGGGCGCCGCCGAAGCGCACTATCGACGCGAGTCGAGCGGCTCGCTGTCACCCGGGCCGGTGGCGATTCCAGTCCGCCGCCATGCTGCGTACGCGGTCACCAGGCCGTCCTCGTCCACGGTGATCTCGGCCTCGAACTGCCCGCTCGCGTAGCGGTAGGTGAGCTCGTCGAGGCGCGCGTAGGTCTGGGCGGCCTTCTGAACCGTCAGGTCGGGGAAGTGGACCCAGGCGGCCTGGATCGTGTGTGCCGCTCCGATGCCGAGGTGAAGCCGGCGGATCGGCAGCGTGTTGGTGGACGGGCTGCAGCCGAGATTGATGTCCGAGCAGCCCTTGAGGGCTGGCACCGGCGTCCCCTCCACCGTCCAGCCGCCTTTCGCGTCGCGCGCGAGGGTCAGCGTGCGCTGCTCGAAGCCGCGCAGGTCACGAACGTGCGCCGCGGTGGTCATCCCGTCCGCGTCCGTGAGGATGCGGTATTCGATCCGGACCGGCAGGCCATCCTCGGCCCCGAGGACGGTGCCGATCAGGGACAGGCCGCTGTCCCGACGGGTGAACGTGCAGTGCTCGTCGGCCGCGAGCTCGTCGGATCGCCGCCACGCGACGCGTCTCGTCGTCATTCCGAGACGTTCCAGCGGAGCTGCTCGCCGGTCCGAGGGCGGCGCCAGCATCGAGTCGTGATCACGGTGCTTCTCCTCGCGGGCGGCGATTGTGGCGGTTCGCGGGCGGATCTGCCTGCTCCGCGCGACGTGGCGAGGAGAACGACGGTCGCGACGAGGCCGGGCCCGAGGCGGCGGATGCGCGCGGGACCGCTGCCCCTCGATGAGCCGATCCGGGACATGCCGCGATGCCGGTAGTGGGATCGCCTCCCCTGCCCGACCGGCAGCCGAAGCGGCCGACCCGACCGCGAGGTCGCTCGTGCCCGGATCGGGCGCCGAGGGACAATAGGCGCCCGCCGGCGTCCCGAACGACGGCCGCGCGGTGGGCGCGCTGGCCGCCGTGTCGTCGGCGAGCGCGAGTCGAAGCCAGGCAGAGGTACGACGGGGCATGACGCGTGAACGACGAGGGCGAAGGCGCCTCGTGGACCGACGACTGGCCGCAGCCATCGTCGTGCTCACGTTCCTGCTCGCCGCCTGCGCTCAGCCGGCGCCGACCTCGACGCCGGCTGCCACGCCCACGCAGGCACCGTCGCCAACTGCGACCGCGGCGCCGACGCCGTCACCCACGCCGACGCCTTCAACCCCGACGCCAACGCCGAGCACCGTGCCCGCGGCGTCGCCGGCCGCGTCCTGCGGACCCTCCTGCGTCCGGGGGCCGGCCACGTTCGTGACGCACGGGCCACGCGACAGCCGGTCAGTCGCGCTGACGTTCGACGATGGGTTCAACGTCCCCGCGTGCATCTCGATCATCGACACGCTCCTCGCCAGGGACGCGGCTGCGACGTTCTTCCCGAACGGGCAGTACGTCCGCGAGAGGCCGGGCTTCTGGCACTGGGTCGCCGCGAACGGCTTCCCAGTCGGCAGCCACGCGACGACGCACCACGACGCGACGACCCTCTCGACCCAACAGCTCGTCCTCGACCTCGGGTCCGAGCGGAGGATCCTCGACGAGACCCTCGGCGTCCCGTCGATCGACGCCTTCCGGCCACCCTACGGCAGCTATGACGCCGGGGTTCTCGACGTCGTTGGCGCAGCAGGCTACCCGCTCATGGTGGGCTGGGACGTGGACTCGAAGGATCAGGAGGGCGCGCGCGACGTCGCGGAGGTGATCGCGAACGCGACCACGGGCACGGGCGGGTCGATCGTCCTGATGCACTGCGGGTCGCCCCTCACGCCCCTCGCCCTTCCCGCGATCATCGACCGCTATCGGGCGCGGGGCTTCTCCTTCGTCACGATCCCCCAGATGTTCCGCCTCGCCTCCCCGGCCACGGGCTGGGCGCCGCCGACGAGCCCTGACCCCTGGCCGGTCACGGAGGTCGCGGCAGGCGATCCCCAGCCGAGCTGGAATGCGAGCCCCGCGATCGACGGGCTGGGCCACATCCACCTCGCCTACGAGACACCGACCGGCATCTCGTACGGCGACGACGCGTCGGGCTCGTGGCAGTCGGAGACGGTCGCGGCGACGTCCGGCTCCGCGTTCGAGTCGCGGCCGTCGATCGCCGTCGATCCGAGTGGCGGAACGCACCTCGTCTACCTGTCGTCGACGACTGCCGGTACCCAGCTGCTGTACCGGCACCGGACGGGCGACGGCGCGTGGACAGACCCGACGGTCGTGGCCACGCTCGGCGCCCCGGCCTCGACGGCGACCATCGCGATCGACCGCTCGGGGCAACCGGTGGTCGCCTACGTCGTGCTCGGCGGTCCGAGCCAGGGCGTCGCGCTCGCCCGACCCGCCCCGAACGGCTGGAGCCGCACCCTCGTCCCGACGACGGATGGCACGTTCCTGGCCCCGTCGATCGCGATCGACGCCCGGGGAGCCATCCACCTCGTCGAGCGCCGCAACGGCTTCTCCGAGATCGACGAGACGACGAACGCATCGGGCGCATGGGCGACGGTCCGCCTCTTCGGGATCGCGGGAAGCGCCGTGCCGTTCGCGGCCTTCGATCCCTCAGGTCAGCTCGTCGTGGCCGCGCAGGAGTCGTACGGCCAGGCCGTGACCATCGGGATGCGATCGGGCGATGAGCCGCTCACGTGGACGACGGTCGCCGCTGCCGGGGATCTGTCGGGGCTTGCGATCGGACCCGACGGCCGGCCGATCGTGGCGTACAGCCGGATCGCCGGGTCCGACGGACCCAGCCGGCTCTGGCTCGCGAGTCCCCCGTCCTGAGAAACGACGCGAATCGCAGGAAGCCTCTGGCGTCCCGGTCGCAAGGCGCGTAGCATCCTCTGCCCAGGGATTCCGCCACCGGAGGTCCAGATCGTCGCTTCGGTCCCGGGTCGGAGGACTGCCATTGGCGGTCCGACGTCCGTGAAGCATCCGTACGACCCGCGTCGTGTCCGCGCGCCAGGCTCCACGCCCGTGCGCCAGGCGCATCGCGTGGGCGCGCGCGCAGCTGGCCGTCACGTCGCGCCCGGCCTGGTCGCGGGCGGCCTCCTGGTCGCGGCATTCGTTTCCACCGCGATGGTGGCCGGGTCGACGGACGGTGGCCCGGCAGGGCGTGGTCACTCCGTCGAGTCGACGATCGGTCGATCCGCGGCCGCGGCGCCGCCGATGCAGATTGCGTCCACGGGCTTCCAGGGCCAGGCGTCGATCGAGATGTCCGGCGATGTCCTGCGCTCCACCGCACCGGTTCGCCGGCCGACCGTCCTGACGCTGGCCGCCGGCCGCGTTGCGCCTGTTGCCGTCGGCCTTCCCGCGGAATACAACCCGTCGCCCACGCCCCGGCCCACTGCGACCGCGCGTCCGGCCGCGACCCCGACGGCCGCCCGCGCGAAGGCCGTGCCGCCGCCGAGCCCGAAGGCGACGCAGAGACCGGCGACGAAGAGCCGGACCGTCTCCAAGGTGACCCCGGTGAAGGCGATCCCGGTTCGGCCACCGACACCCGCGATCGTGTATCGATACCGGTCCTCCGGGCGAGCGACGTGGGGCCCGTTCGGCGGCGCGGTGATCACGCGGCTGCCGCCCGGGACGCAGATCCGCGTCTGCGGCAGGCTCGGTTGCTGGCAGGGCGTGTCGTCCGGGCACGGTCCGTCGGCAGACGGCGGCAACCTCGTCGACCTCTCGTCGGAGGTGTTCCGGCGCGTCTGCGGCCCGCTGGGAGTCGGTGTCGGATCGATCGTGCTGAGCTGGCGCTGATCGCCCGGAGCTCAACGGCGCCCGACCAGCCAGAGGCAGAAGCACGCTCGAGCGAGAGCCCGTCGAGCCAGGCCATCGATCCGTCGAGCCGCTGTTTCGCCAGCCGGCCACGTCATCGACGAAGAGCCGGCCCACGGCGATACTCGCGGCCTCGGGCCGGGGCGTCCCACGCCGCCAGGCGATCCGGGCGACCAGGAACTGCAGGGGGCCGCCGCTCCCGTACCCGGACCGGTCCCGACACACGGAGGAAGCGCCATGGACAGGAACCTCGTCGACGCCGTGCTCGATGCCGCAGCAAAGATCGTCGCAGGTGGAGCGATCTCGGCGAACGGCCACGGCAACGTCAGCCTTCGGGTCCCGGGCGCCGAGGAGATGTACTACACGGCAGCTCCGTCGCTGAACGGCCTGCGGCCGGAGGGCGTCGTTCGCGTCGCCCTCGACGGGACGCTCCTGGAAGGTGCCCTGCCCCCGATCCAGGGTGCGGTCGTGTCGATGCACACGGGGATGTACGCGGCGCGGCCCGACGTCGGCTGCGTCATCCACACGCACTCAACGTATGCGACGACGTTCGCGGTCGCGAATCGCCCGATCGACTGCTGGATCGAGGCGCTCGCGATGTTCGGCCTCCCCGACGGCGTGCCGGTTGCCGCTTATGGTCCCCGCGGATCGGAGCAGGCCGTCGCCAACATCCACGCAGCGGCGCGAACGGGCGGACCTGCCGTGCTGCTGGCGAACCATGGCGTGCTCGTCTTCCATCGCACGGCGGACCTGGCCATCCTCGTCGGCGGGGTCGTCGAGGAGGCGGCGCAGGCGGCGATCAACGCGATGGCGCTCGGCGGTCCGGTCGAGATCCCTCGCGACCTGCGGGTCGCCGCGCTCCAGCGGGCGATGACGTTCGAGACGGCGGGGACGAAGACCGCCTGACGACGCCGATCCTGCGGCGGCGCGCCGGCGATGCGACGGCGCGCCGGGGCCCACCGCATCGTCGAATCCCGACCAGCGTGGTCCGCCTCTTGCTCCGTCGCCAGGGACGCCGTGGGCGTCAACCGACCCAGCGGATCTCCGGCTCCTTCCGGGCGACCGGCGCCGGCATCGTCGTCGGATGGCCGATGATGATGGGCGCCACCGGCACGTATGCCGCCGGGAGGCCGAGGGCGTCCTTGCCCTCCGGCGACTCCAGGTAGCGCTGCGCATACCCGATCCAGCAGGAGCCGAGCCCCTCGCCGTGCGCGGCGAGCATGAGGTTCTGCGCGGCCAGCGCGCAGTCCTCGACGACCCACGGCGCCGGCGTGGTCGCCGCGATCAGGATCAGCGCCGGTGCGTGATAGAAGACGTGGAACGCCGGATCGCTGAGCGTGGTCCGACGCCGGTCGGACTGCGGACCCGCCGGAAGGATCGTGAGCATGTGTGCCTTCGCGGCCTCGGAGATCCGGTCGAGCAGCCCCTGGTCGCGGATGACCGTGAAGGTCCATTCCTGCCCGTTCGATGCGCTCGGCGCGTGCACGGCGGCGTCGATGAGACGTCGGATGGCCTGGTCGTCGACGGCCTGGGCCGTGAAGTCACGTGTCGAGCGGCGCCCGTTGATCGCCGCGCTGAGTTCCATCCTGCATTCCTTTCGTGATCGAGCCTGCCGCGCCGAACCGAGGGGCGCATGAAACGGGCAGCCAGGTGGGCGCTGGGCGTCCGCGCCGCGAGGTGTGGAGCCGAGCGCGGCACCACCGGCGATGGAGCACGCCCCCGCGTTGCACAGCCATGGGACGCGGGCCGCTCGCAACCCAACTGTGCGGGAGGGACCGCGGGCCGGAAACGGCCGAGCGGCCCGTCTGGGACGTGCGGTTGGCTCTCCCTGGGTCTGCGGGCCCTCCCAGGCGCTACCCGGAGGGCGGCGCGGGCGCTGGGAGGAGCCCAAGCTGCTGCCAGAGGCCCAACCGGTCCGGGATGAACCACGACTCGACGATCCGGCCGTCCGCGCATCGATCGATCCGGATCTCGTCGAAGGCGATGCTCCGCCCGGTGGGCGGGACGGTCCCGGCCGGCATCATGAGCGGGCCCGAGTGCTTCCCGCTCCCCGTCCAGCGGCTGGCCACCCGGTCGCCCTCGGCAACCTGATCGTCGAGCGTCACCCGCAGGTCCGGGATGGCGGTCCGCAGGAGCATCGCCTGGCGCTTGATGCTCTCGGTTCCCGTGGTGGCCGGCACGCCCGGGCCGTGGCTCACGCAGTCGCCGGTCAGGATCCCGTCGGCCGCATCGAGGTTGCCGCGGCCGAAGACCTCCTCGTACAGGCGTCGCGCAAGCGCCTTGTTCTCGTCAAGAGACACGACAGTCCCCTCCTCCACCCTGGCGCCGTGGCACCGCTCGTCGGCTGACGATCCCCTATCGGCCGAGTCGAGCGGATGATTCGCGCCGGCCCCGGTTCGCGATCCCTCAGGCGTTACCGAGCTTCACCAGCCCGTAGGGTCGGACCCGCATGCTCGACCATGCACCGGAGGTCCAGTAGACGTCCGTCGCCGCGAGGTCCCTGGCCGCGGCCTCGTCCGCGACCCGCACCACGATGAACGCCGACTCGACGTTGCCCAGCGCCCCGGCGGCGATCACGACGCCTTCGCGCATCAGCTGCGCGAGCCTCGCGAGATGCGCATGGCGGACCGGGCGCCGTCGCGTCTCGCCATCCGGCGCGAATTCCGCCTCGATCGCCCAGACGCGCTCGAACTCGACGCCTTCGGGTACCTCGCCGCTGTTCATCGATCGTGCCTCCGTGCCTGCCCCGCGTCGCGCGACCTCGGCCGCACGATATGTTCGTGGGCAGGGTAGCGCCAGCCTCGACGCGTGTCGGCGGGAGCGCCGATCCCGGGAGACCGGTGGCGCGTCGATGCGTCGAGCGGGCGTCGCTCAGCCGAACCAGGTCTGGATGTCGACGGGACTCGCGCTGGGACCCAGGATCAGGCCGAGGACGGCTTCGATCGGGAGGCTCGTTCGGCGGGCGACCAGGCGGGCGATCCGCTGCGGATCGCAGCCGTACCGGCTCAGGGCGCGCCGATCGAGGCGCGGCCAGATGCTGAGGGCTCTGAGATTGTACAGGCACGCAATGCCATCGCCGGAATCGAACCGACTCGCCCGACTGTCCATCGCAGGGTCCTCCACGAGACGAAGATCCGAGATGAGGGCGTGACCGAGACCCGGACCGGCGATGGGAGGGGAAGGCTACCACGCGTCGCGATGATTGCCAACGACATGTGAGGACTGCCGGTCGCCGACCCGCCCTGACCCGCCGGGCGCCACCTCACGATCGGCGGTCGAGCGCCTCCCGCTGGATGGCAAGCATCGAGAGCGCGTCCGAGATGCGCCCATCGAGGGTCATCGCCAGGGCCTCGCCGAAGGGCACCCAACGGGACTGCAGCTCCTCGGTCCCCTCGGGCGACGTCTGCCCCGCCTGGAGGTCGGTCGCGGCGAAAAAGACGGCGAGCTCGTCGGTCACGGAGTTCGAGAGTGCCGCGCGTCCGAGCTCCCGCCATGTCCCGGCCCGGTATCCCGTCTCCTCGGCCAGCTCGCGCCGGGCCGCGTCGAGCGCGGACTCGTCCGGGCCGCCACCGCCCTCCGGGATCTCCCACGAGTAGTCGTCGAGCGGATACCGGTGCTGGCCCACGAGCAGGACGCGATCGCGCTCGTCGATCGCCAGGACCCCGATGGCCCGGTTCGCGAAGTGCACGACACCGTAGATTCCAGGCGCGCCGTCGGGCCGGATGACGTTGTCGTGCCACACGGTCAGCCAGGGGTTCTCGTATGCGACCCGACGATCCAGGCGCTGCCACGGGCCGGCAAACGCGGTGGGCCGCCCAGCGTCGCCACTCACCGCATCCCGAGGGGGATCCTGTTGCCCATCTCGCTGCTCTGACACTCAGGCCATGGTACCCGGCACCTCACTCCCGAGGCCGCCACCGTCGGTGCGGAAGACGACCACGAGGTCAGGCACGCTCAGGCGCGGCCACCTCGGCTATTCCATCTCCATGAAGGCCGGCGCGTAGCGGACAACGCCTGCGTCCCGGGGCGTCCAGGCGGGCAGGAGGCAGGCCATCCATGCGGCATCCGGCCACGGAGCGGGCGGCAGCAGCCACTGCGCACGCGCGGGGAGGAAGCCGAACCTCGCGTAGTAGGTCGGGTGCCCGAGGAGGACCGCGGCAGCCGCTCCCTCGCGCTCGGCCTGCTCCAGTGCGGCGCGGACGAGCATCCCTCCGATTCCGCGACCCTGCCAGTCGGGCACGACGGCCACGGGCCCGAGCGCGACGACGCGGTCAGCGTCGCGCGTCCCATCGGGCCGCTCCAGGATCATCGCGGTCAGGAGGCACTGGCCGAGGACCGTCCCGTCCATCTCCGCAACGAGCGAGCGCGCCGGGTCGCAATCCCCCGCAGCCCGGAGGGCGTCGAGAAGGAGAGCCTCCGCGTCGCTGGGAAACGCCGCGATGCAGACGGCCCGGACTGCGGCCACGTCTGCCGCATCGCCCCGGCGCTCGTGTCGCACGTGGACGGTCGCGCGCGCCTGCCTGTCGCTTTTCAGCCGGGTCGGGTCATCCATCGTGCAAGGATGACCGCTCGGACGGCGGCAGGCGCGATCTGCGCGGACGGGACGGACCTCGGCGAGATGGCAGCAGATCGAGATTACGAATCGTAATGACGACACCGAAACCCGGATGCAAACTCCGTCGTTGACCGGTTCGGCCTCGCGGCGGGGCGTCCGGTCGGAGCATCTCGAACCCATCTGCCTGCCCCCGGTGTCGCCTGGAACCCCCCTCCGCTCGCGACACCGGGGGCAGGCGTCCGTCCGGGCCACCGTCGAACGCTCGAGCGGCTGCCACCCCACTGCAAACCCCGGGTCATTCGGACCGTGCCCAACGGAGAATGGAGCCCGGCGCCCGCCGAACGGCACTCGAAGAGGGCGGACCCTGGGCGCATGGTTCGGGAGGTCAGAACGTCGATGCCAGCCGCTCGCCTTGGCACGAGTCGATCGGGTCGCCGAACCGCGCGGAGTCGCTGGCGCACCTGGATTCGCCGACCCGACGGAGGCGCATGATGGCGCTCCAGCAGACATCGCCCGCGCTGAGCAGGTGGCTCTCTTCCGATCTCGTTCGCGTCCTGGTCATCGTCGTGGCGGTCGTCGTCGCGATGCTGGTCCTGACCGCGATCTTCGGCATCGGGCAGCCCGGGCCGTCGCTCGAGTTCGCGCCCGATCCTGCCGCGGGTATGGGCTTGCCGTTCTGAGGTCGGCGGCCTCGTCCGCGCGCGAGGCTCGCCTCGCGTCTGTCACGCCCGGGCCGCTCGTCGCGACGACCCCTCGAACGTTCGCGGGTCCGTGTTACCGTGTGCCGCCAGCTCATGAAGCCCAAGTTCTGGCGCAGGTGAATGCGGCAGTCGGCCGAACGCGGTGACGGCTCGACCGCCGAACAGAGGGAGGAGGGGACGCATGTTGGCCCGGTACCGGAACCTCGCGACGCCGCTCGCCGTCATCGCGGCGGTGATCCTCGTCTACATGGAGAACCCGTGGTTCTTCCCCAAAGCGGGCACCACGGAGAACCTGGTCGCGACGGTCGCGTTCTGGGTGCTCACGGTCGTGGTCCTTGTCCTGATGTTCGAGGATCGCAAGTCGCCGGGCGCCGAGGTCGTCGACGTCGAGGGCCCGGCATTCACGCGCTACCTGTTCAGCAACACCCGGGCGGGCCTGTTCTGGCTGCCGATTCGCATCTTCCTTGGCTTCGAGTTCGCCGTCGCCGGCTGGCACAAGCTCACGGGCACGGGCTGGATCGACGGCGGCGGAGCGCTCCTGGGGTACTGGCAGAACGCGGTGAAGGTCCCGGCCGCCGGGCAGGGCTCGCCGCCGATCACCTTCGACTGGTACCGCTCGTTCCTGCAGCTCCTGATCGACAACCATGCCCAGGGCTGGTTCGGCTGGCTCATCGCGCTCGGCGAGCTTGCGGTGGGCGTCGGCCTGCTGCTGGGGGTACTCGTCGGGATCGCGGCTTTCTTCGGGGTCGTGATGAACATGTCCTACCTGCTCGCCGGGACGACGTCGGTCAACCCGGTCATGTTCGCGCTGGCGATCGGCCTGATCCTGGGCTGGAAGGTGGCCGGCTACTACGGCGTGGACCGGTACCTGCTGCCCCGGCTGGGAGTCCCGTGGCGGGCGAAGGTGGTCATCCCCGCCCGTTCCTGAGGGATTCACCGGCCCGCGCCCACAGGCATTTCACGCTCGCGGCGGGCCGCCGCGGATCAGATTGGCCGGGCGCCCATCAGAACGGACGTCGCGAGCGGCTCCGCCGGCGCCTCGATCCGCTCGTTCCGACCGAGTCGACGGCCACGATGCTGATCGACCCGTCCGCCTCGAGCGTGGCGAGCTTCATCTCGCTCACCTCGTCGAGCCCGTGCTCGCGCAGCGCGGCCTCGACGTCCACGAGGTCCAGGCCCTGCCGGACGAGCGCCGGCAGCAGCCACGCTCCGTCGCGGCCGACGACCGTCGGTCCGAACTCGAGGAGCCGGCGAACGAACGGGCTTCGCACGCGCAGCACGGCGACGGCGCGGTTCAGGATGAAGATCGTGACGATCACGATCACCCCGCCGGGGATCGAGGCGTCGGGCCCGGTGATCGCGGGCTGGAGCGCGTTGGCGGCCAGCAACACGAGCGCGAGATCGAAGATGGTGAACTGGCCGATCTCGCGCTTGCCGAACAGGCGGAGGGCGCCGAAGAAGACGACGTAGATGATCGCGGCCCGCGCCACGAGCTCGAGCGGCGGGGTGCCGAGCGTCCACATGCGGCGGCTCCTCAGGTCGGGACGCGATCAGATGGTCGATGGCTGCGTCGGGCGCCTGCGCCGCGGCGGTCAGCCCTTTGCGCGCATCCGGTTGTTCTTCGCGTCGTGGGTCACCTCGGCCAGGCCGAGCGCCTCGAGCAGCGGCGGCACGTAGACGCCGAAGCGGCCGCGCAGGCCCTTCTTGAGGCCGTACCAGCCGCCGAGCGGGTTCGACTCCGAGCGGCCCCAGGCCTCGACCGACCCGTCCGGTGCCGGCTTCTGCTCGTCAGCGCCGCCCAGCGGCATCCAGTCACCGTGGGCCCTGAGCATCGCGTGCAGGTCGTTGATCGCCCGGGCGTCGTAGAGCAGCTTCGTCCCGCCGACCTGACAGACGATCACCGGCGGATCGGCCGCCTCGTCGCGATACATCGCGTACTCCGACGTCCCGGGCGGGGTCGTCAGGACCCAGGGATCGTCCTTCGTGCCGGTGCCAGTTGCCATGTCGCGTCCCTCCCCCGTCTCCGCCGCACAGGCGCGACGCTGCGGCCCGTAGTCTGGCACGGGACCAAGAGGACCGCGGACCGCCGCATCGAGGCACGCGTCGGACTCCCTTTCGAGGGCGAACGTGCCGCACCCTGGGCGCCGATCGGGACAACGCCTCCGTCACCACGGCGCAGGTCGTCTCACTCCTCCCGAGTCCGCGTCCCCGCGGGGGCCCGACGCGCTCCTGATCCGGCCCAGCGTCACGAACCACGCGCAAGGATGCGCTCGGCGGTCGTGGTGGCTGCGGTGGGGTCGTACGCGCCCGGGTTCCAAGTGTAGAGGAGCGATGTCAGCAGGGCGAACTCGCCGTTCGTCCCATGCCAGGGGTCTCCGGTGACGAGGTTGCCCATGTACGTGTGGACGACGGTCGAGAGGTCGGGGGCCCGACCGCTGCACGGCGGACGGCCCGTCGAGAACCGGGTCGCGTCGTTGTCCCACAGCCCGATCTCATGCCCGACGGCGTCGGCATACGCCCTCGCGCCGGCCGTCGTCACGGTCGCCGAGAAGACCCCTCCGTCACCGGTCCAGAAGACGCGGACGTCTGCCGGGAGCGCATCGCGCATCAGCGCGAGGTAGCGCTCTCCATCGCCCGGCTCCGAGTAGACGAGGTTCCGACCCGGGATCCCTCCGTACGGCGGCAGGACGGCCGAGACCCGGATGCCCGGGACCCGGCCCCGGAGGTACGCGTACAGGTCGCGGAAGACCATGGCGTGCTGGCCCGCGAGCACCTCCGGGTTCGTCGTCGGGATGTCGTCGAAGCAGAGGGCGACGCTCCGCGTCCCGGCGTCGAGCTCCTCGTCGAGCCGGCGTCGATCCTCGTCGGGCCACCACGCCACCAGGCGATCCCCGTAGCCGAACCCATTCATCAGATCGACGTGATGCTCGTCGCAGTAGCGGACGAGCTCGGGCCACGACGGCCGGTGCACCAGGTGGAGGAAATTGAGCTTGTGGTGCACCCCGAACCGGACGCGCTCGAGGAGGAGTGCCCGCGAGGCGTCGGTCACGCCGATATCCGGGAGCACGTAAGGGTCGAGGATCGCGCCGCGGCGGGCGAAGCCCGGGGCGTCATCGACCACCGCAGCCCGCAGCCACCGGGTCGGGCCCTCGTCGACGATGAGCCGGGCGAGCGAGAGGAGCCCGTTGTAGGCGCCCGCCTCGTCGCCCGCCCGGATCGTAACGGCCGGCCCGTCGGTCGTGGGGGCGACCTCGAGCCGATACGCCTGCGAGGCCAGCGACGGGTCGTCGGCCGTCACCGCGAGCCAGGCCTGCCGGCGGCCGGCGGCGACGGCGGGAGCGACCGGGATCCCGGCGTCGGCCGCCATCTCGTCGAGGAGCGCCCTGAGCGCGGCGGACGGGACGTCCACGGGAGCGAGCGCACTCGCCTCGAGCATCGCTCCGTAGGTCGCGGTCGTCGGGAGCGGGTCGATGACGGGCGGCGCGGCCCTGAACGTCGTCCCCGGGGTGATGACCGGCGCGGGGCTCGGCGTGGCGCTCGGGGTTGCGCTCGGGGTCCCGGTCCGCGGGGTGGCCTGCGCACACGCCTCGAGGACCGCGCCCAGGGCGGAGGCGGAGACCGCGAGCGCGGCCGCGCGCGCGACGAACTGCCGCCGGGTCATCGGTGCGGTGAGCTGGCGAGCGAGCGTCCCGTCGAGCGGGCTCGGCTCGGCGCCGCGCTGTCCCAGCCCGAGCGGGGCGGCGCGGGCCCCCGCCGGTGACCCACTGTCCCCTCCCTCAGCGGCTACGGGACCGAGGGCGTCTCTCACGGTCACGGCGGCCTCGTCCCTAGGGGCCGAACGTCGCGGGCCCGCTGGACCAGGGGCCGCAGGACCAGGAAATCTCGCCCGACAGCTCGTTCGGCCACGTGCCCGCCGCGGGTTGGCGGCCGACCTCGAGGGCCATGTGCTCGAACGCGACCCGACCGGCAGACGGCTCGTCCGTGACGAGCCGGCCCTGGCCGCGCCACTGCGGCGAGGGCCCGGTCATCGAGCTCGACCAGAAGAAGATCGAGACGCCGACGGTGCCCGGCTCGACGCCCGGTATGTTCATGTTGTGCATGTGCAGGTCGCCCCGGTAGATCGCGCCCTGCAGCTCGCCGGCGTCCCAGATGCCGACCGTTGCGACCACCTGCGAACCGGGCCCGGAGGTGCAGTCGGCGCTGCCTGAATGCGTCGCGAAGCCGCCAATCCCGTCGAGACGCGCCGAGGCCTCGCCCCGTGCGTGGAGGTAGACGGGCGGCGACGGGAACGGGGGCGGCGCAGACCCCAGCCCCGCGGCGTCGGTGAGCCACGCCCCGCCAAAGAGGCCGAGCAGGCAGCCGGCGCCCACCACGAACCAGGCGGTCAGCCACCGGCGGCGGAAGAACAACGCGAGCAGGCCGATGACCGCGAACGCGACGATGCCGAGGAGGATGAGCATCGTCCAGAAGCCAGCGACAGCCCCGGCATAGTTGTAGGAGGGAATACGGGCGGACGTGGCGGCTATCCAGCCCACGATGCCCCCGACGGCGAGCGCGCCGACGCCGAGGGCGCGGATCATCGCAGCCCCGGGTCCGCCACGCCTCGCCGCCGGCTGATCTCGCCCGTCAACCATTCAAGCGCCCCCTGTCCCGACGCCTTCCATGTCGGGGGTGAGCATCCACCCGGGCACTCGCGGGGCCCAGCCGTCTTCGTGCCCGATCTCCGGGCGTGCGACTGCTCACCGAGGGACGCTCCCCTGGACGAGCACGACGGCCCGCGCGGACGACGAGCCGTCGTCCAATGTCGCAACCGCAATGCGTTGGCCGCCAAAGGCCACCGGGTCGGACGACATCGTGCCGGTGAGGTCGGGGATGTCCGCCCCGAGTGGGAGGAGGGTCCAGTGAACCCCGTCGTGCGACTCCCAGGAAGCGGCTCGCGACGTCATCCCCGCGTTGATCACGCCGCGGACGAGGATGCGATCGTCCCAGAGGGTGGCCCGGACAAGCCGCCCACTGGTCAACCCCGCAATGTCGAGCACCCGGTTCCACGTCAGCCCGTCCGCAGATCGCCACACGGCCGGCACGCCCGACCCGTCCTCCGCGAGCGCCCAGCCCACCGCGAGATAGCCGTTGGGCCGTTCCGCCATTGTCTCGAAGCCGCCTGTTCCAGGGTTCGCTGCGCCGGGGCGAACCGCCAGGTGACGCCGTCCAAGGACGTCGCGACGAAGATCCGGGCAGCCATCGCCGGAATGACCCCACCCCTGTTGCCGAAGGCGAGGTAGCCATGCGTCGTCCCGATGACGCCGTCGGCGAGGAACGCCTCCTCGGGCATGTCGATCTGCCGGGCCGCACCCCAGCGACCGACGTTGTCGAGGGTCCAGACGAAGAGCCCGTACGGTTCCGTCCAGCCGCCGGTGCCCCATGCGAGCAGGTGCCCGTCCCGCTCAACGATGTCCTGTGGCACGAGCAGGGGGAACGTGGCCACGAGCGCCCAGCGCTCGGCGTCGGGCGACGTCCAGACGGCGCCTCGGAAGTCCGCCTCGCCCAACTGGCGGGTCCCGAGGGCGACGTACGTCCCGTTCACCCGGCGGATCGCGTGGATCGAGCCGCCCGACGACCCATCGACGACCGCATCTCGCCAGGTCGAGCCGTCGGCCGAAAGCCGGACGAGGGCATCCCCTGCGTCTCCGGTGCCGGTCGATTCGCGCGAGCCGGCGGCGATCAGCCCGGGCCCACCGGGGAGGAGGACATGCAGCGACTCACTCGGAAAGCTGGCGCGCTCGACCCACCCGTGCAATGCCGCCGAACTGCCGGGGCTGGGCGCGGGGGAGGGCGCCGCCGACGCGGCGGGTGAAGCCAGCGGGCTCGGCCGGAAACTCGACGAGGCGATCGACGAGGCGATCGGCGAGGCGGTCGCCGGCGTCGGGCCTGACGGATCCGCGGGCGAAGGCGTCGTTCCCGCCGCGGAGTTGCATCCGGCGAGGACCACGACCGCGAGAACGGCGCTCAGCTGGCTGTGCACGTCACGTACCCGTGCGGGTTCGGGCCACTGATGAGACGTCTGGCACGGGACGGTGTTGCGGCCCCGGCGCGCCGATCACGGGACGAGGCCGCAGGGCGCGCCGATCTGCCCGGGCTCGGGAACCACCGCCCCGCTGGATGACCGCGGCCAGCGCGTTCGACATCACGCCACCGCCAGCGGCTCCGCACGGCGAACGTGCGCGTCGGACCCAATGGCAGCGATCCGCAGGCGTCCACGCGCGCGGCTCAGCAGCGTTCGCGTTGCCGCGTGACTCCGCCCGAGACGACGTGCGATCTCCCGGCCCGTGGCTCCCTGGGCCGCCATGAGCAGGGCGACCCGCTCAACCGGCGACAGCGCAGCCAGGGCCACCATGAGCTCGCTCCGCTGCTCCTGCAGAAGGGCGACGGTGTCCGGCTCCGCCGGCCTTTCGAATTCGACGAGGCGGGGCGCGAGCCGCCGCGCGACCGCCGCGTGACGCGCCCGGCTGACGATGAGATTGGCGCTCGTCCGGTAGAGCCAGCCGCCAACGTTATCGGGGAACCGACCGGCTCGCGCCTCGACGACAAGGCGAAGGAAGGCTTCCTGGGCCACGTCCGCGGCAAGCTCGGGATCGCGCGTCGATCGCAGGGCCGTGCCGTAGATCGCAGCCGAATGGTCACGGAAGGCCGCCGCGATCACCTCGCTGATCGCCGATGGATCGGGACGGCTCGCGCAGGGCGCAAGCGACATCGAGATCGACGTCGACAGGCGGCCGGTCTCCGCGGTGGCCGGGGCGAACATCACCGCGCCCCGCGACCGATCTGGCGGTCCGCCGGGCCCTCCTGCCATCGTGTGCGACCTGGATTCGACATCGTCCCAACCCCGTGCGATGCGTTGATGTCGCCACCATGAACTCCGGTCCCCGCGGTTTGACTGCGGCTCGACTGCGGCTCGACTGCGGGACTGGGGCTGGCGCGACCCAACGGGCCTTCAGCGGCCCGCGACGGAGCCGCAGCGATCGTCTGACGGTGGGCATCTACGCCGATCCGCGCTCGTGCCACGATGCCTTCGTCGGCGAAGCGTCCTGCCTGCGAGCCGATCGTCAGCCGGCCGCGGCCGGTGTTCTCTTCCGACAGGCCGATCGACGCCCCAGGCGCGAAGCCGGTCAGCGCCTCGAGCGGGGCCCCGGCCCACCCGCCCGGCACGCGATCGGCCGGTCGGTCTCGCCAGTGGTTCGACGCGGTCCAGGCGACCAGGGTGTGGGCCGCGCGTCAGAGCCTCCCGCCAATCGCCGATCGTGGGCGGCCGTCACGCCCCGGTAGATAGGCAACGCCCCCGGTCGCCCGGTACGCGTCCCATCCGGCGAGGCCGGCGGAGCGCCCGGTGCGGAGCCGGGGGCCGTGGTGAAGGGTGGTTGGCCTGCGGAACGACCGGGGACGGTCATCCGCCCCCGGCTACCTTGACTTCTCGCAGACGTCGGTCATCTTGCCGTCCGGGGTGAAGCGGCGCACCGAAGGGGTGCCCATCTGGTCCGCCGGGATCTGGCCGTGGAGGGTCAGCCTGTAGCCGCCGTCCGGGGTCATCATGTTCTGGACGTCGCACCCGCCCGCGGAGTCGACAAACCAGGACGCGTCGTCCCAGCCCACCGCGCATGGCAGGTTCGCGTGGACCACCTGCGGGATGTCCTGCGAGGCCAGCTGGACCACGAGCGAGCCTTGGACGACCTCGTACCAGTCCTGGTGCGCCGTCGGGGTGTAGTCCTTGTCGCAAGTGGTCCAGTCGCCGGTCGCGGGCAGTGGGCGCACGCCGTCGGTCCACCAGCACGGCCCCGGGTCCGGCCGCTGCGCTCGAGACGGTGAGGGGGACGATGAGCGCGAGAGCGGGAAATTCCGCCTGGCCCGCCCGGCGAGGGAGGAGCGCGCCGCTCGGAAGGCGGATGAGACGGCCTCCGCCCGCATCGGGAGAGGCCGTCTCACCGCCCTGGGCACCGAGGACGGGCAGGTGTCAGATCCCGTCCGTGGTGCCGAAGTGGTTGCCAACCCAGACGTTGTCGGGGCCGGCGTTGGATTGAAGGGCATCGAAGATGCCGTTCTGGCGGGCGGAGTTGGAGCTGCAGGTGTTGGCGCTCGCTTCATCGCCGACCGCGATGCCAAAGATCGTGTTCCTGTTCGCCGTGTTCCCGGTCAGCGTGTTTCCGTTCGCCTCGGCGCTGTTCACGGTGAACCCAACGTTGTTGCCGTTCGCGGTGTTGCCGGAGAGGACGTTGGCCGAAGCGCCATACAGCGAGAACCCGCTGCCGTCGACGTTGTTGTTGGCCGTGTTGCCCCGCAGTGTGTTGGAGTCGCTCGAAAAGTCCAGGTCGAACCCGGAGACACCGTTGCCGTCAGCGGTGTTCGCTGATAGCGTGTTGGCGGTCGCGACGTTCAGTGCGAAGCCGATTTGCGCGTTGCCGTTCGCGGTGTTGCCTGTCAGTAGGTTGCCCGAGGCTGACCCCTGGTAGCCGAAGAGAATGAAGCCCCACGTCGCGTTCCCGTTCGCGACGTTCCCTCGCAGAACGTTGTCCTGGGAGCCCTGGAGGCGGATGCCGTCCACGTCAGCCCCAGGATCGCCGTTCTGGTTCGCGGTGTTCTGCTCGAGGACGTTGGCGTTGGACCGATCAATGAAGAAGCCGTCTCCGTCGCTGGTCGTCCCGTTGTGCATCGCGGTGTTGTGGCCGAGGTAGCACTGCGAGGAAGTCTCGAGCCCGAACCCCCAGTATCCCGCCCCTGTCGCCGTGTTGGACGAGAGGGTCTCCTTCGTAGACGACGTGATGTGGAAGCCCCAGTAGCCGCTGCCGCTCGCGCTGTTCCCGGTCAGCACATCGTTCGACGAGTTCATCACCAGGAAGCCGTCCGCGCTCGAATTCGTCACCGTGTTCGCGAGCAGCGTGTTGTGCGACGACTGTCCGGCGACCGCCTGGACGCTGATCCCGTCGACGAACCCGGTGACGTGGCAGTTCTTCACGGTCACGTTCTTGCGCCCGTCGAGCAGGATGCCCGCCGGGTCCCCGCTGCCGACCACCGTGTGGCCGGCGCAGTCGAGGGTCACGTTGTCCGTCGCGATGACGATGTTGCCGACGTGATCCTTTGTCATGGTCGTCGACATCGTGACGGTCATGGTTCCCGACGACGCCGACACGACGAACGCGCTCGCCGTCGACATGAGGAGCAGCCCGGCGGTGACTCCGGCCACCGCGATCCTGCGCCAGGTTCCCGCTTGTCCCGCTCGCATGGCCTCTATCTCCCATTCTCCCCAGTGACGCGTCGGTAGCTGCGCCGCGTTGATGCGCCCACTTTCGCGGTCCGGCACTGCGGTTTGACTGCGGCTCGACTGCGGCACGACTGCGTCACTGGGCTGGCGCGACTCAGCGGGTGTTCAGCGGCCTCCGAGAAAGCCGCAAAGATCGCGGGCCGTGGGCATGGACGCCAATCCCCGGTCGTGCCAAGATGCCGTTCTCGGGAGGTCGTCTTCGTCCTCGAGTCGAACGTCAGCTGGCCCAAGCTGCTGTTCTCCTCGAGGCGCCGGACGGTCGGGTGGGCGCCCGGGGACGGAGGACGTTCGTGGTGTTCACACCCGAACATCTGGAGGTCGCGGCCCACAGCCTCACCGCGGTCCTCGGCGTCTGGCTTGGGCTCACCGTGCTGACCCGGTCCCGTGCACCAGCTGCCCGGGTCTTCGGCTTCCTGTGCCTGGCGCTGGTCGCGTGGAGCAGCGCGGTGATCATCCAGCGCTTGTCGACCTCCATGTCGGTGGGCCAGGTCTCCAATGCCGTCGAGGAGTTCGCGGCCGCGCTGATCGTCCCCGCCACGGCGCACTTCTCGCTGGTGATCGCCGCCGAGGGGCACCCAACGCGTCGCCAGATCTGGGCGGTGGCGCTCGCTTACGTGCTCAACGTGCTGTTCGCCCTGCCGGGAGTCCTGGACAAGGGGAACCAGATCGCGATCAGCGCGTCAGACCCGATCCTCGGCATTGTTCCGGGCGCGGTGCTCGGCTGGGCCTGGATCGCCACGCGACTGGCGACGCTCCTGGCGGGCGCATGGTGGCTGCTGGACGCATTCCGCAGGACCATGCCGGACAGTCCTCGCCGCCGCCAGCTGAGAGTGGCGTTCGCGACCGTGGCGATCGGAGCTGCCGGGGGGATCATCCGCCTCTTCAACGTGATCGGCCCTTCCGATCCCTGGATCGGCGTGTCGCTCGTGACCCTGGCGATGATCCTCTCGGCGTCGGTCGTCTTCTCGGCCGGTGTCTTCTTCGCGCCCGAGGTCGCGGGCAGGGCCTTCTGGAGGTCCCTGGCGCTCGGACTGGGCCTGTTCCTGCTGGTCGGCGCGCTGCTCGTTGTCGACGAGGCCAGCCGCAGGCTCGTGGGCCTCGACCTCCCGCTCCTGACGATCATGGTGCTCGTGGTCACGATCGCCATGTACGAGCCGGCCGTGGCGTGGGGCCGTGCCCGGCTCGGCGGTCACTCACCGTCTGCCCTCGCTCGGACGCGCCTGATGACGGCACTGGGCCAGGGGACGCTGGCCGCGCAGGCAGCCGACGCCGGTGTCCAGCCTGCGCTGACCCGCCTGACCCAGGTGCTTGGCCTGACCGGAGCGGTCGTGATCCGGCGGGACGGCTCGATCGCGGCCACCGAGGGAGGCACGCCGGATCCGGTCACCGCCCCGATGATCGCCCTCGTCGCCGGCGACGAGGTGGTCGGTGAGCTGCACGTCGGCCCGACCCTGTCCGGGGCTCCGCTCAGTGCCGGCGACGAGGCGCTGCTCCATCAGTCGGCGTCATACCTGGCGGCGGCACTTCGCACGGGCCGCCGGGAGGATGAGCAGGCCGAGGCCCTGAGCGGGCTTTCCGCGGACCGCGCCCAGGTGGAGTCCAGCGCGACGAGCCTGCACGAGGCCCTCGTGCGTCACTCCGCGCGTCCACCCGGTCTGCGCGTCTTCGCGTTGGGTCCGCTGCGGGTGGAACGGGGGGGTGAGGCCATCGAGCGCTGGGGCGGCGAGAAGGCCGGGACACGTCAAGCGCAGGCGTTGTTCGCGTTCCTGTTCGACCGGGGCGAGCGCGGGGTGGCAAAGGACGAGGCCCTCGAGCTCATCTGGCCCGACACGGATGTTGAACGGGCCGACCTGGCCTTCCATCGCACGCTGGGCGGCCTGCGGCGCACGCTCGATCCGGACGACGGAAGCGGCAAGCACGGGATCCGATTCCACAACGACCGGTATCGACTGGATCCGGGCATCATCGACTGGTCGGACGTCGCGATGTTCCTGGCCCGCCTGGACCAGGCGCGGGTCGCGACGGAGTGCACGGAGAATCTTCGACTTCTCGAAGAGGCGCGGGTGCTCTATCGGGGCGAGTACCTGGACGACTGTCCCTTCTACGGTGACAGCGTGTACGTCGAGGACCGGCGCGCATCCTTCCGCGGACGGTCCATCGACGTGCTCGTCGCGCTCGGCGAGGGCTACGAGGCGGCCGGCGACCGCGCCTCTGCGGGGGCTGCGTATCGCGAGGCCGTCGCGGCAGCCGTCGATGGCTGTTCGCCGGCCGCGGCCGGCCTGGCGAGGCTGGCCGCTCGGACCTGAGGGGCCGCCTGCTATGGCGCCGTGCCGACGAGCCGCGCCGTGTCGTGCCGACGCGTCGGCTCTCAGAAATCGGCTGAAACGTTCTCTGCCGCCCGACGTCTTGTCGTCGACGCCCGCCGCCACACTCCGGTCGGCCCGCGGTCGCCAGCTGTGGGAGCGACGGAGATGACACTCCAGCGGATCGGCCAGGTTCTCCTCGTCGCGGGTGGTGCCGCAGTCCTGCTGGCGTTCGGTCTCGGGTCGAGCTCGCTCGGCGTGAGCGCGATCGCCCTCGTCGGCCTGGGTGCCGCCACGCTGGCGGCGGCCGGGCCGTGGCCGCTCGGCGGCCGACTGGCACGCGCCGGGCTGGGGATCTCGGCGCTCGGCCTCGCGGTGTTCACGGTCTCGGCGCTCGCCATGGACGACCTGCATCCGAGCCATTCGCTGGTGGGACTGGCGCTGATCGTGGCGCTCCTGCTGGGCGTCGTCGCGACCGGAGTCGGCGGCCTCCTGATCGGGGCGTCGGCGGTGGGAACGATCTGGGGCGTGTGCCGGACGAGCGAGACCGCACGCGCTGCGCCCGACCTCGGGCGGCCTGGTCCGGAGGACCTGGGACGTGGCTCGGGCCGGAGGGTGCGGCGGATCCGGCGCGGAGCGGTCGCGCTCCTGGCCGCGACCTCCCTCGTGGGGCTGGCCGGCTACACGGCCTACGTCGGCGTCATCGGGTCCGACCAGCTCATCCATCCGACCGGGAATCCCGACTGCCGGACCCCGCTTGTCCGGTACGGTTGGACGTACGAGGCGGTGAACTATGACATCGCCGACGACGCCGTCCTCCAGAGCCAGAACCCGGACATGGAGCACTGCGCCAGCCAGGGTGCGACCGCTGGCACCGAGGTCGTCACGACGGACGGGATCCCGATCGCGGGCTGGTATGTCCCAGCATCAGACGGCGCAGGTCCGACCGGCACGACCGTCGTCATCGTGCACGGGTGGGACGCCAACAAGAGCGAAGCGCTGAAGTACGCCGTCCCGCTCCACGCGGCGTTCAACGTCGTCGTGATCGACCTGCGCGGAGGCGGCCGAAGCGGCCCCGCCGACAGCACCTTCGGCCTGCGCGAGAAGCTTGATGTCGAGGCCGTCATCGACTGGCTTCAGCGCACCAAGCACCCCTCGCACGTCGCGGTGATGGGCAACTCCATGGGCGGTGGCGCCGCGGCCCTCGCCGCCGCCGGGGACCCACGAATCGAGGCCCTCATCCTCGACTCCACCCATGCCCACGTCGCGAACATCTTCGAACGGCGCCTGGAGGTCGACGCCGGCCATCCCTCCCTGCCCGGCACGCCCGCGATCCTGGCCGGGATCTGGGTTCGCACGGGGCTCGATCTCATGGGGGCCGACCCGATCGCGGCGATCCCGGCCCTGGGTCCGCGCCCGCTGCTGCTGCTCCACGGCGCCGCCGACCTGAACGACCTGCCCGCGGCCAGCGTCGATGCCATCTACCAGGCGGCCCAGGATTCGGGCGTGCCGGTCGAGCGTCACCTGTGCCCGGGAGCGACGCACGGCAGGGTCATCGATACCTGTCCGGCCAAGTGGGGCCAGTGGATCGTGGGGTTCCTGAACCGTGTGTTCCCGGCGCCCGGCTGAGCTCGTGCGCCCTGGCTCGCGCGAGCACGGAGGAGAGATGAACGTCCAGCCATTCTGCCCCGAGTGTGGATCCGCGCGGCTCGTCGGGACCGTCGCGTGCCCGACCTGTGGACGGTCGCTCGAGCCGGTCGACGAGTCGCTGGAGCCCGCCGGCGCGCCCGCGTCAGGGCGGACGGAACCAGCGAACGCCGATGCGCTGGTGAGGAAGTTCTGGCGGGGCCTGGGGATTGGCGCATTCATCGCGCTCGTCGTGCCGATTTCCTACCTGGTCCTCGCCCGGCTTGTGGAGGCCGGGATCGTCTCGAGCGACCAGGTGCAGACGCTCGTTCACCCGCTCGACTCGATCCTGTTCCCCTGGGGGGTGCTCCTTGGGCCCATCGGCGTCGTGGTCGCCGGCAGGTCGGCCGGCATTCGGGGGGCGTTCGGCTGGTTCGTGCTGATGGTTGTTGCCGTACCCGTGCTCACGTCTCTCTGGCTCGGGAGCGTCATGGCCTTCGGTTCCGCGACTGGCAATCCGTTCTGAACGTGCCCTGCTCGGAAACCCTGCCCGGTAACATCCCGACGCCACCGGCGTCCTTGAGGCAACGAGCGCCGTCCCGGGTGCCGTCCGGTCGGGCAGCCCGCATCGCCGCGAGGGATCGAGATGGAACTCATCCTGCTGGTCCTCATCCTCTCTGTCGCGTTCGTTCTCGTGCTCCTGTGGGCGAAGACCGATGAGGTGGCCCGGCGCCAGGACGACACGGAGGAGCGAGTCCGCGAGCTGCAGGCCAGCCTGACGAAGATCCAGGGCACGGTCGCTCGGCTTGGTGCCGCGCCCGGGAAGATCGCCCCCGAGGCACCGGCCGCGGCGCCAGCCAAGGCCGCGCGGGTGGCCTCGTCCGCCGTGTCGGCGCGCCCCGCCGCGGCCACATCCGTTCCTGAGGTCGTTCCGCCCTGGCCAAGACCCGCTCGGGACGCCCGCCGCGGGTGGGTTGCGCCGGGGGAGATTCCCGCGCACCCTGTCTACGGGCCGGCCACCTGGGTCGCCCCGAGTCCCGGCCCACGTTCCGGGCCCGGGCTCGCCGACCGCCTTCGCCACGAGCTCGGCTTCACGCCGCCCGTGGCCGGCGACGATTGGTCGCGCGCCGGGCTCGAAGCATGGCTCGAGGGCCGGCTGCTTGCCGTCGTGGGCGGCGTCGCCCTGCTCCTGGGAGCCGTCTTCTTCCTGAGCCTCGCCTTCAGCCGCGGCTGGATCACCGAGCCGCTGCGCGTCCTCATCGGGCTCGCCGTCGGTGCCGGCCTGCTCGTGCTCGGTGAGCTCTCGTTCACGCGGCTGCGCGGCACGCTCGGGCACGTCCTCGTCGCCGTCGGCCTTGCGACCGTTTCCCTGGCGCTGCTCGCCGCGACCCGCCTC